>Ga0247742_10000558_pt1 | contig 29384 bp, 24 predicted proteins | sample UWRJL208509C2_FD_180944 | JGI IMG/M metagenome (GOLD analysis project Ga0247742, IMG submission 180944) | Plant litter microbial communities from Arlington Agricultural Research Station in Wisconsin, United States - UWRJ-L208-509C-2 | ecosystem: Environmental > Terrestrial > Plant litter >...
AGAGGTCCGACGTCATCGAGTTCTACGCGCGACTCGCCGCCGACAATCCGCACCCAGAGACCGAGCTCGAAGCGGGCAATCCGTTCCAGCTCGTCGTCGCGGTCGCGCTCTCCGCGCAGGCGACCGATGTCGGCGTCAACAAGGCGACACGCGCGCTGTTCGAGGAGGTCAAGACCCCCGAGCAGATGGTTGCGCTCGGCGAAGCGGGGCTGAAGCAGCACATCAAGACGATCGGCCTGTTCAACACCAAGGCCAAGAACGTCATCGCTTTGTCGGAAAAGCTGATCGCCGATTTCGGCGGCGAAGTCCCCGCCGACCGCGACGCGCTGGAAACATTGCCCGGCGTCGGCCGCAAGACCGCCAATGTGGTGATGAACGTCGCGTTCGGCGCGGAGACCTTCGCGGTCGACACGCACATCTTCCGCGTCGGCAACCGCACCGGCCTCGCGCGCGGCAAGACCCCGCTCGCGGTGGAACTCAAGCTCGACAAGGCGACCCCCGCGCCATTCCGCCTCCACGCGCACCATTGGCTGATCCTGCACGGCCGCTACGTCTGCAAGGCGCGAAAGCCCGAATGCTGGCGCTGCATCGTCGCCGATCTGTGCGCCTACAAACCCAAGACGCCCGCGCCGGCATCCACCGCAAAAGCCGCGTGACGAAACGACTGGCGCAACCGCCCGCGCTTTGCTAGGCGCTTGCCCCCAGGCACCCGTAGCTCAGCTGGATAGAGCGCTGCCCTCCGAAGGCAGAGGCCACTGGTTCGAATCCAGTCGGGTGCACCATCTTTCCGATGACTGAGCTGCACGGCGCACGAAGAAACGACGGTCGTGTCAGGGCGTTTCCCGATCATCGTCGGGTGAGGACGGTACAGCGAGTCCGCGCGCCACGGCGTAGAGGCCAAGCATCGCGGCCGCGAACCCGGAAGCGGCGCCGACGCCCAGCGCCCAGCGCGGCCCGAAATGATTTGCCACCCATCCGACGACCGGGGCGCCGATCGGCGTGCCGCCGAGCGCGATGCTGACGCGCAGCGCCATTACTCGCCCGCGCATGACAGGCGGGGTGGAGAGTTGCATCAGGCTGTTGCTCGTATTGGTCACCGTTAAAGCGGCGACGCCAATGACGACAAGCCCGATGGCGAAGGCCCAATAGCTTGGCGCGAGCGCAGCAAACGTGCAGCCGAGGCCGAAGATGCCGCTGCCGATCAGCAGCAGGCCGAACCGCGGTCTGTCGCGGCCGGCACTCAAGAACGCACCGGCCATCGTGCCGATCGCCATGATCGAGGACAGCAGGCCGTATCCGCGAGCGTCCGCATGGAAAGCACCGATTGCCATTGTCGAGATGAAGATCGGGAAGTTCAGCCCGAATGTTCCGATCAGGAACAGCATGACCAGGATCGCCATGAGGTCCGGCCGTTCCCACGCGTAGCGCAGGCCTTCGATGAAGCTTCCACCCGCGCGCGGAGCCCGAGCGTTGGGACGAAGCTCGGAGCGCCGCAGGAAGGCAAGCGAAACCAGCACCGCGACGAAGGAGAAACCGTTGATCAGGAACGCCCAGCCGGTGCCGATCGCGGCGATCAGCACGCCCGATACGCCCGGCCCGATCATCCGGGCCGCATTGAACGAGGTGGAGTTGAGCGCCACCGCGTTGTGCAAGTCCTCGTTGCCGACCAGCTCGGCGACGAATGTCTGGCGCACCGGTGCATCGAACGCGGCCGCGCTCCCGAACAGGAACGCAAAGATGTACACGTGCCAGAGCTCGACCACGCCGGCGACGGTGAGTATCCCCAGCGCCAGCGACAGGACGCCCATTGTCGCCTGGGTGACGATCAGGAGCTTGCGCTGGTTGTACTGATCGGCCGCGGAGCCGGTCCAGGGCAGGAGGAGCAATTGCGGCGCGAACTGCAGCGCCATCACCAAACCCACGGCGGAAGCGTCGTGATGGGTAAGCTGGGTGAACACCAGCCAGTCCTGCGCGGTCCGCTGCACCCAGGTGCCGACGTTGGAAACGAAGGCACCCCCCGCCCAGACCCGATAATTGTACCCTTTGAAGGATCGGAAGATACCCGCCGATGGCGCCTTCACGGCTGCTTCGGCGCGTTACCACCGTGGAAGCGCCCGAAGTGCCGGGCGGAAAACAGCGCGATGAAGAGCGCCCCCGCGCCGCACGCGAGGACGTCACCCGTGTTCCGCAACCCGAAATCGCCGACGCGGCAGACCAGAACATAGCCTGCGACGATATTGAAAAAGCCCCAGAGCACGTTGACGGTCGACGAGGAGAGTCCCTCGCCCGGCGGCTTGGCGAACGGGCTCTGGAACGGCCGTCCCATCATGCCGCTGACGCAATGGGGAACCGCGTTTGATAGGAAAACGCCGCCGAAGAAGTAGCACAGCAGGGAAAGCCACGGCATGTCATGAATCCCGCGTTTGCAGCAGCGCGACGATCTCCTGCGTCGTGCCGGTTTCGCCGAGGCGCGGAAAAACGTTGCGGATACTGTAGTCGTGCGCGTCAGGACGCATGTCGGCCATCGCATCGACAGCGAGGGTGACGTTGAAGCCCTGCTCATAGGCTTGACGCGCGGTCGCCTCGACGCCGGTGGCTGTCGCTACGCCCGCGATCACGACCTGGGTGACGCCGAGCGCTTTCAACCGCGCTTCGAGGTCGGTGGTCGCGAACGCCCCCCAGGTCCGCTTCGTCATCACGATGTCGCTCGGCTGGCGGTCCAGCTCGGGTATCAAGTCCGTCCAGCCTTCCGGGCGCGCCGCCGCCTGACGTGGCTGTTCGGTTCGGCCCGGCGCGCCGCCGGCGACATTGACAAGCACCACGGGCAGTCCGCGCGCGCGGAAGGCGTCGGCCAGAGTGCGGGCACATCCTATGACATCGCCGATGGCTGGGATGCCCGGCAAGCCGACGATCCCCTTCTGCAAGTCGATGACGATCAGGGCGGTGTTCGGGTCGAGTGTGGTCAGCGCCAAGGGGTGTCCGATCGGGTTGGAGTTTGAACTGCGTCAGTCGTCGACAAGCCGCTTGAGCAGCGCGATGGCCTTGCCGAGCTCATCCTGCTCCTGCGCGGACAGTCGCACCTGAAGGGTGCGGGTCAGCCAATCCTGCCGCGCCGCGCGGCCTTCCTCGACCCATGTCCGGCACGCGTCGGTGAGCGACAGGATGGTCTGGCGTCCGTCCTTCGGGTCCGGCGTACCGCTCACCAGGCCCGCCGCCTCTAGCGGCGCGATCACCGCGCCCATCGATTGCGGACGCATCCCTTCGAGCCGGGCGAGGCTCGACGTCGTCGTCGGCCCCTCACGCTCCAGCCGGAGCAGGACCGATACCTGCGATGGCGTCAGGTCGCCGGGCGCGGCCTGCTCGCGCAGCCGGCGCTTCAGCTTGCCGACAAGCGCGCGGATATCCCGCGCGAGGCTGTCCGCTTGGAGCGTCGAAGAGGTGTCCTGAGTCTCAGTCACAGTGTCCCACTAAAATACGAAAGGTAAACTGTAAAGATAACCTTCATATATAATCGCATCGGCGCAAGCGCTCGCGGGACGTCGGATACCAAGATGCAGAGGGGGCCGCTTCGCGTGGGTCGCCCGGGCGCTTCCGCCAGCCGCGCCGTTGGACATACCTATGCCACGCCAAATTGCCGTTTCGGCCGGGATGAATGCGTGCCTGAAGCCGGGGCGCCAACGGAGCGCCGAATGGCCGACCGCGGGTTAACGCAGATTCGAAGCAAGGAAGTCGACGAACACACGCACGCGTGCAGGCATATTTGTGCCACCGACAAATACGGCGTGGATCTGCTCGACATCGCCCGGATTGAATGCCTCGAGTATGGGGATCAACCGAGCTGCGGCGATCTCATCCGACACGCTGAATGCCCCAACCCGCGCAATCCCGACACCTTCGGCAGCGAGTTGCCCCAGAGTCTCTCCGTTATTGGCCTCGATGCTTCCCTTCACCGACAGGGTGAAATCCTGGCCTTCACGACGAAACGGCCAGACCGGCTCCGCGCGGCGGAAATTGAAGTTCAGGCAGTTGTGCCGGTGGAGGTCTTCGGGGGCTGCAGGCATGCCGTGCCGCGCGAGATAATCGGGCGACGCGACGATCACGCGCCCGGTTTCGCCGAGCTTGCGGGCGGTCAGCGTGCTGTCCGGCAGCGGGCCGAAGCGCACCGCGACATCCGCCTGACCGGCGGCGATATCGACCAGCGTGTCGGTGAGTGCGATATCGACGAGGATGTCGGGATAGAGCGTGGCGAACTTGCCCAGAAGCGGCACGACACACAAACGCCCATGCGACAGCGCCGCGGTGACGCGTAGCCGTCCGCGTGGACTCCCCTGGCTGGCGATCTGCTGCTCGGCGTCATCCAGGTCGGCCAGAATTCGGCGCGCGGTCTGCAGGTAGGTCTGCCCCTCTGCCGTCAGCGACAGCGCGCGCGTGGACCGGAGCAGCAGCCGCACGCCCAATCGTGCTTCGATACGGTCGATCGACCGGGCGACGGCGGACGGGCTCATGTCGAGCACACGACCGCCCGCCGAGAAGCTGCCTTGCTCCACCACTGCGGCGAACAGCGCCAGCGCACGCGCGCGATCCGTACCGCCATTCAGCTTTGCATTCATCGCAAAGATCCTCCGCGCCGACGGGTGCTACTGCCTCAGACCGTGAGCGTCCATCTATGCGTAGGCAAAGATGTGAGGACGGATCATGGAATATCGGCAACTTGGGGGCTCCGGACTTCGCGTACCGGCGCTCAGCTTCGGCACTGGCACCTTCGGCGGCGAAGGGCCATTGTTCAGCGTCTGGGGCCAGAGCGATGCGGCCGAGGCGGGGCGGCTGATCGACATCTGTCTCGATGCCGGCGTTACCCTGTTCGACACTGCAGACGTCTATTCGAACGGCGCTTCCGAGGAGATATTGGGGAAGGCGATCCGCGGGCGGCGCGATGCTGTCCTGATCTCGACCAAGACCGGCTTGCCGATGGGCGACGGCCCGCAGGACTGGGGCGCCTCTCGCGCGCGACTGGTGCGCGCGGTCGAGGACTCGCTACGCCGCCTCGACACCGATTACATCGACCTATTGCAACTCCACGCCTTCGATGCGTCGACCCCGACCGAGGAAGTGATGGGCACGCTCGCCATGCTGATCGAGGCGGGCAAGGTCCGCTACGCCGGTGTCTCCAACTATCCCGGCTGGCAGTTGATGAAGGCTCAGGGGCTGGCCGAGCGCCACGGCTGGCCGCGGCTCGTCGCGCATCAGGTCTATTATTCGCTGATCGGCCGCGCCTATGAGGCGGACCTGATGCCGCTCGCGGATGATCAGGGGATCGGTGCGCTGGTGTGGAGCCCGCTCGGCTGGGGGCGGCTGACCGGCAAGATCGGGCGCAACCGCGCGATCCCGGCAAGCAGCCGCCTGCACGACACCGAGCAGTTCGCGCCGCCGGTCGAGACCGAGCATCTCTACCGTGTCGTCGATGCGCTGGAGGCGGTGGCGGCGGAGACGGGCAAGACCGTGCCGCAGGTGGCGATCAACTGGCTGCTGCGACGCCCGACGGTGTCGTCCGTCATCATCGGCGCGCGCAACGAAGCGCAGTTGCGGCAGAACCTCGATGCTGTCGGCTGGGTGCTGACGCCGGCGCAGGTCGCCACCCTCGATACGGCGAGCGACGTGCTCCCGCCTTACCCGCACACGCCCTATCGCCAGCAGGAGGGCTTCGCCCGCCTGGCTCCGGCGCTGGTGTAAGGACATGACGATGAAGCTCAATCCGGGTCTGCTGGCGCTATCGGTCGGTGCGTTTGGCATCGGCGTTACCGAGTTCGCGCCGATGGGACTGCTGCCGGTGATCGCCAGCGATCTCCATGTATCGATCCCGGCCGCCGGACTGCTCATCAGCGCCTACGCCCTGGGCGTGGTGATCGGCGCGCCGCTGATGACGCTGACCACCGGGCGCGTGCCCCGGCGAGCGCTGCTGATCGGGCTCGCCGGCATCTTCACGGTCGGCAACCTGCTGGCGGCGGTGTCGGATAGCTATGCGATGCTGCTCGCCGCGCGCGTGCTGACCGCGTTCAATCATGGCGCCTTCTTCGGCGTCGGCTCGATCGTCGCGGCGAGCCTGGTGGCGCCGGAGCGCCGCGCGAGCGCGGTGGCGGCGATGTTCATGGGGCTGACGATCGCCAATGTCGTGGGCGTGCCGCTGGCGACTTGGGCGGGCGAGCATCTCGGCTGGCGCGCCGCCTTCTGGGGCATTGCCGGATTGGGCGTCGCGACCATGGCGGCGCTGCGGATGACGCTGCCCAGATTGCCCGCCCCCCAAGGCGGCAGCGCGGTCGCCGAACTGCGCGTGCTGACGCGCGGCACGGTGCTCGGCGCGCTGGCACTGACGGTTGTGGGATCGAGCGCCATGTTCACGGTCTTTACCTACATCGCCCCAATTCTCCGGGAGGCGACGCACGCTTCGCTCGGGTTCATCACGGCGATGCTGGTCGTCTATGGCCTGGGCCTGACGCTGGGAAACTGGCTGGGCGGCCGCTTCGCCGATCACTCCGTCGATCGCACGCTGATCGTGACGCTTGCTGCGCTGTCGGTGATCCTCGTCGCCTTCGCCGCATCGATGCCGCATGCGGCGCCAAGTGCCGTGCTCATCTTCCTGTGGGGCGTGGCGAGCTTCGCATTGGTTCCGCCGTTGCAGGTGCGCGTGATGACCGCGGCTGCCGATGCGCCAAACCTCGCCTCGGCGGTCAACATCGGTGCCTTCAATCTCGGCAACGCCTTCGGCGCGGCACTCGGCGGCGGCGTCATCGCGGCCGAACTCGGCTATCCTGCCGTGGCACTCGCTGGCGCCGCAACCTCCGCGATCGGGCTGGCGGCGCTGCTGTTCGCAGGGCGTCGATCACGGTCTCGAACCGGACACATAGCGACGCGTGAGGGGATGCAGCGCAGAGGCTAACGCATTCCTCGATTACAGATCAGCGGGTTGATCCGCGACGAATGCATCGCAATCCACCTTCGAGGCATAGGCATTGATGATCCCGGACAGAAGGCCGGGGAATCGGTCTTCCACTTCCGCCCAGCGCGAATGATTGCGTACCTCGACGCCGTGACGTTCGCTTCGGATCAAGCCAGCCTCCCGCAGCACTTTGAAATGATTGGAGAGCGACGATTTGGGGATGACCCGGTCGCCCACGGCCGCAACTGCGGAACAGGCCTCCACGCAGCCGGCTCTCATGATCCGCGCGAAGATCGCCGCGCGCGCTGGATCGGACAGCGCATGAAGTATCGCTTCAGGTCGCAGATCTTCGATCGTGGGATGAAACAGAGGCCTCATATTTTTCTCATATAGGTCTTGATGCCGATATTAGTAGTTCCATATTCCCGAACTATGGAAGCATGGTTGCCGTTCCGCAGCCAGCCCATGTCGGAGGTTCAAGAATATGGCAAAGCTTAACGGCAAGGTCGCGGTCGTGACCGGAGCATCCAAGGGCATCGGCGCGGGGATCGCCAAGGCGTTGGCGAGCGAGGGCGCCGCTGTCGTCGTCAACTATGTATCGAGCAAGGCGGGCGCGGACGCGGTCGTGGACGCGATTGTCGGCGCTGGTGGCAAGGCCATAGCGGTCCGGGCCGACGTGTCCAAAGCGGCGGATGCGAAAGCCTTGATCGCTGCGGCAGTGGAGCAGTTCGGTCGGCTCGACGTGCTCGTCAACAATTCGGGTGTCTATGAGTTCGCCTCGATCGAAGATTTGACGGAAGACCATTACCGGCGCCAGTTCGACATCAACGTGCTCGGCGTTCTGCTGGCCACGCAGGCCGCCTCGCCGCATCTCGGCGAGGGTGCGAGCATCATCAACATTTCCTCGGCCATCACCCATGTGAATACGCCCAGCGCGGCAGCCTATGCCGGGACCAAGGGTGCGGTAAACGCCATTTCGGGGGTGCTCGCCAATGAATTGGCCCCGCGCAAGATCCGGGTCAATGTGGTCAGCCCCGGTTTCGTCGTGACCGAGGGCACGCACACGGCTGGCGTCGTCGGCTCGGATATGGAAGCCGGGTTGGTCGCGCAAACGCCGTTGGGCCGCGCCGGACAACCCGACGACATCGCCGGCGTTGTCGCGTTCTTGGCCTCGGATGACGCTCGCTGGCTGACGGGCGAGAACATCACCGCCAGCGGCGGCATCCGCTAACGCGAAGGCCGCGCCCGTGAGCCTTCCTGACAGGCCGCGGGCACGGCAACTGCCGATTTCGCTCGATCGGTCCCGATCCTGGTCATTGGGAACTTGTTTCTCAGGATGAGTGATCAATCATCACCTCCAAACAGGCAGACCGAGCACCGCTCCCACTTCGATGGATAGTCTCATCCCGAATGCGAGAATATTATGAGACTGACGCACGGCGTTCGGCTTCAGGATATTGTCCGGGTTCACCACATATTGAACGTTCGGATTGACCTTGATGCCACGGCGCAGCTTGAACCCGTAGTTGACCTCGAAAATGCCCTCGGCGTTATGAACGGCATCTATGCCGCCGGCTGCTTGCCTGGATGCCTGAAGGAAATCGACTTGCCGGTCTCCCAGCCGGATATAACTTCCGACGACGCCGAACGTGTCTTCAGGCCGGCTCGCGAACGGGCCGGTCACGACGGCGCCGAGGATCGTCTGGTTCTTGAAGACGCCGTAATCCTCGCCTGCGCCGATCGAGCCGCCGAACAGCGTGACGTTGCGGCGTTTGTCGGTGCCGAGCCGGGTGAGCACGACATCGCCCATCGCATACCAACCGGTCTGACCGCCTTGATGCATCAGCGCCGTACCCTTGAAGGCGACGCGCGAAAGCCCTTTCGTGTTGAAATAGGCATCAGCGACGGGCGAGCTGTTGCGGAACCCGCCGAGCCGGACATGATAGGCGTGCGCGGCGAGCGGTGAGGCCGATTGGAAGCCGATCTCGATGGCCGTCTGCACGCCGGTGTCGTTCCTGGTCGACCAATCGAAGCCGTTGGTGGCGTTGAGTGTCGGGTTGGCCTCGAACGCACCGACCTGTGCGTAGAACCGCTTCGAGGGGTTGATCTTCACGCGGCCGCCCCAGGTGCCGTAGGGGAAGAAGTTCAATGTCTTGTTCTGGATCGGCAACACCGCCGGATTGAAGCAGACCGAGTTGTTCTGGAAATTGCAGTAGATCGTCGATGCGTTGAAGAACGTCAGCGCCGACACGCGGCCGCCGGTGATGTTGATCTTGCCGTCGAACAGATCCTGATCGAGCGACATCGCGGACAGGCGCATGTTATGGAAAGTCTTGAAGCGCGTCTGGAAACTGACCGCGTTGCCGGTATGATCGGCGGCGAGCGAGGTGCCGATCGACTTGTTGATCGACATATGGAACGAAGCGCCCTTCCATCCGACCAGCTTCTTGAGGTCGATGTCGGTGCCGAACGGCATCGCGAACGAGTTGCCGTGGCCGCGCCCTTGGCCGCCGCTGGTGTTCGCGGCGAACTCATCGACGAGCAGCGCGCGCAGGTAGATGCCGTGGTCGGCGAGCGCATTGCCGATCCCGCGCAGCGGCCCGGTCGGCGGCGGCGGCACATAGCCGTTGCCGGGTGGCGGCAGGACGTGAAGCTGGGGAAGCGCGCGGGCGCGATCCGGCTGGGCCGCGATCTGCGCGGTCGGGCTTGCCGTTTGGGGATTGGGTTCGGCCACCCCGATGGTGGCGTGAGGTGTGTCGGCCGATTGCGCGTGGAGCGGGGCGGCATAGAGCGCCGTGCAACCCGCCAGCATTGCCAGTCTCTTCATGCTGAAACTCTCCTGAGCGGCGCCTCATTCTGCGCGGGCGCCGTTTGGTATTCCGGTTCGGAACCGGCCGGCTTCGGGTCCGAAGCCGGCCGGGGCACATCATCAGGGAGAGAGGGTTTCGAGCGGCTGCCCGGCCGTCTCGGGCGCGCGGAACAGGACGACGAGGCCGGTGACCGCAGCCACCCCGGCGAAGGCGGCGAACACCGGCGCGACCGATCCACCGCCGACGATCAACCCGATCACCCACGGCCCCGCCATCGAGCCCGCGCGCAGCCACGCACTGCCCAAGCCCGCACCGAGCGAGCGCAGCCGGGTGGGATAGAGCTCACCCGAGTAGAGGTAGAGCGAGTAGGTCACGGTCTGCATCGCCGCGAACGCGGGTGTGGCGAGCAGTAGCACCGCCAGCGGCGTCGTCGCGCCCTGCAAATACAGTGCTAGCAGCGGCACGACCGAGAAGAACAGCGCGCCGATGTACCAGCGGCGGCGCCCGACGCGATCGATCGTCAGCGCGCAGATCAACGAGGCGACCAGAGCGACGCCGGTGGTAATGAACCCCCAGCCTATCGCCTTGCTGACCGACATGTCGAACACCGTCTTGTAGAGCGTCGGCAGCCACGTCACGAGGCCGTTGTTGATCATGTAGGTGCCGAACCACATCACCCACAGCAGCAGCGTGCGCGGGCCGTAGAATGCTCCGAACAGCTCCTTGAGCGAACCGACCGGCTTGGCGGCGACGACCTTCGCGATGACGCGCGGTTCCGCCAGCGTCTTGCCGCTCTTGATCGCACTCGCCTCGAGCCGCGCGATCACCGTCTCCGCCTCGGCCAAACGTCCGCGACCGATCAGCCAGCGCGGGCTTTCGAACAGGAAGAAGCGCAGCGGGATGACCAGCGCCAAAGGCACCATGCCGACGATGAACATCGACTTCCAGCCGAAGGTCGGCACCATCACCAGCCCGATCGCACCCGCCGAAGTGAGTCCGACCAGGAACAGCAGTTCGTAAAGCAGGAAGAAGCGCCCGCGTTTCTTCGCGGCGCTGAATTCGTTGACATAGGCGCTGGCGACCGGAACCTCGCCGCCGGTGCCGATCCCTTGCAGGAAGCGGAACAGCATGAGCGATTGCGCGCTCCAGGCGAAGATGCAGCCGAAGCTCATCACCGCGAAGATGCCGATCGCGATGGCGAGTACCGGCAACCGCCCGATCCGCTCGGCAAGCCAGCCGCAGAGCACCGCGCCGATCAACTGGCCGAAATAGCCCGAGGAGATGATCGCCGCCGTGGTCGCGGGAGTGAGGTGCCAGGTGTGCGCGAGGATCGGCATCGCATAGGCGATCGCGATCGTCGTATAGCCGTCGAAGAAGGTCGCCATGCCGACACAGCCGCGCGCCCACATCACGGGTCTGGTCATCGGCAGCCGTTCCAGGCGTGCGGTCAGGCGGGAACCATCGTCCATCGGCACGGCGTCCCACCGCGTCGCCTCGCCCGTCAAGGTCGTCGTCATTTCGCCTCTCCTCGAACCGCATGCCGTCTGTCCCGGAAAGTCCGGCGGGCATGTCCGTCATGGATGAAAATGCGGGCACCCCGGATGCCGGGGTGCCCGCGGTCGGATTTAGATGATCCTGGCTTCCTTCATCGCCGCCTCGATCTCCTTCTCGGCTTCCGGCGACAGGTCGAGCAGCGGCGAGCGGATCGTCGCGTTGGTCAGCACGCCGCGCGCGCGTAGCGCGATCTTGAGCGCGACGGTGCCCTCCATGTGCGAACCGCGATGATAGACGCTCTTCGTCACCGGCAGGAGCTGGTCGTGGATCGCCCGCGCCTTCGCGTAATCCTTGGCCTTGCCGGCCTGGATCAACTGGAACAGCAGTTCGGGCGCGATGTTGCCATAACCGACCAACGCGCCGTCCACGTCGAACATCGTATGCAGCAGATATTCGTCATGGCAGGTGAGGATCTGGAGGTCGGGGAATTCGTTGCGCAGCACCGGGATTTCGGTGTCCCAACGCTTCATGTTGCGCACGCCATTCTTGGTCGCGACCACGCCCGGTTGGGCGGCAAGTTCGAGCTGGGTCTTGAGGTTGTAATTGGCCTTGGTGACATCCGGATACTGGAAGAGAATGCACTGGAGGCCCGACGCTTCGTAGATCGCCTTGTAACGATCCTGCGGCGCGCCATCCTGATAGCCGAAGCGCAGCCAGCCGTGCGACGGATAGACGAGCGCACCTATCGCGCCGGCGTCGGCAGCGCGACGGGCTTCGCGCGAAGCGACTTCGGTGCCTTCGCCGGTGATGCCGGCGATCACCGGAATCTTGTCGCCGACCGCCTCGACATAGGTTTCGATCAGCTTGACCTGCTCGTCTTGCGTCAGGAACGTGCCCTCACCGGCGTGGCCGAGGATGACGAGGCTCTTCACGCCTTCCTTGGCGGCGAGCCATTTGGCGAGGGCGATGTTAGCGTCCCAATCGACCTGGCCATCGGTGGCGAACACGGTGACGGGCGCGGGATTGAGGCCGCGCAGGTCCATCACGTCGGCCGGCGCGGGACGGGTTTGTGGCAGCGGGTTGAAGGCGTTCATGACTCTCTCCGTGTTTTATGGATCGTTTGCGGGAACGTTCCCAACATCGTTCCGAATCGTGGGGGTGTCAATCCCCGCGAACGCGCTATGAAGGCGATGGCACGCCACAGTGCGGCGACAGGAGGCTGAGATCGGATGAACACACGCGCTGGCATGCCGAAAACCGGACGGGTGACGCTACACGATGTCGCGGCGGCGGCGGGTGTGTCGAAATCCACGGTGTCGCGCGTTCTTGATGAACGGTTGCCGCAATCGGACGGCGAGACGGCGCTGCGCGTGCGCCAAGTCGCCGCCGAGATGGGCTATTTCCGCGATCTGTCGGCGGCAAGCCTGCGGCGCGGCAAGACGATGGCGATCGGGGTGATCGTGCCGCGTCTGACCGACACCGTCATGGCGATGCTCTACGAGGCGCTGGCGAAGGCATGCGCCCGGACGGGACGGTTCGCGATCGTCGCCACCACCGACGACCGGCCCGGCGCCGACCGCGCGGCTGCGGATTCGCTCCTGCGGCGCGGCATCGACGGGCTCGTTCTCGCAACCGCGCGCGACGGCGACGATTTCGCGGCCGAACTGGCCGAGCGCGACGTGCCGTTCGTGCTCGCGCTCAGGACCGACGGGAAGAGCCTGTCGTCGGTCGGCGACGATCGGTTGGGGGGCTATCTCGCCACCCGCCATCTGCTCGATCTCGGCCATCGCCGGATCGGCCTGATCGCCGGCCCGGATTATGCGTCGAGTTCGCGTGGTCGGGTCGAAGGATATCGCCAGGCGCTGCGCGAAGCCGGCGTGACGATCGACGAGGATATCATCGTCAGTTCGACCTTCGGCATCGACGCCGGCGCGGTTGCGGCGGCGCAGGTGATGGATGCTGCCAATCCGCCATCCGCGATCTTCGCCGTCAACGACAATACGGCGATCGGCGCGCTCTCCACATTGGCTCGGCGAAGTTTGTCCGTTCCAGGCGACGTCTCGCTGGTCGGCTACAACGACATCCCGATCGTCAGCCATCTGCCGACGCCGCTGACCACCCTGCGGGTTCCGTTCGATCAGATCGCCATGGCCGCGCTCGACTTGCTCGATGGCATCGGCGCCGGCGATGGCCGCCTTCGTGTGGCGACACCGACGCTCATCCCACGGAACTCGACGGCCAAAGCACGGGCTTGAGACCTATGTATCTGCCGTTGCGCACGGCGAAGGTAGCGCGTGATATAGAAGGGCACATCTCTTCGGAGACGATGAGCATCGCAGCGTCCAAATCGGTCGAGCAGATGGTGCCCGGGCCAGTGCTGCGGGGCTTGTCTGTGTCGCCGCAGGTGTGATGAAAGCGCTGGCGATGCAGCGTGTGCAGGCCGCCGAGCGAGGAGTGAATGCGGAGCGTCCGGCAAGCCCCACGGGCGCGCCGCACGTCACCGTATCACCTCCCGACTCTACCGGAACGTCGCTTTCGCTTCCGGCGGCATCCTTTCCGGGAATCTCGCCGGCGGCAGAGACGATAATGAATTAAAACTTCGCGGCGATGCGGACGTAGGCCTGACGTCCATACGGATCGCCCAGCGTCGAGAGATAGCCGGTATACAAGGCCTTGGCCGGTGCCGTGTCGAACGCATTGATCATGCCGAGCGTGAGTTCGTACTGTTTGTCAGTGCCGAATTGCAGGCCGTATTGCACGTCGAAGACCGACCATGCTCCGACCCGCGCGACGGTCGGCGCGCCGACGATCTGCTGATAATCGTCGATCACGCTCGACACGTAGCGCCACGTGCCGGAGAGGAAATGGTCGCCGATCGACACATCGACGCCAGCGAGGTTGCGCCAGCGCGGCGCGGCCGCCGAGGTAAGCGGTGAGGTCTGGTAGTTGTTGCGGTGGCCGACGCCGTCATAGACGATCGTGCCGGTATCGACATCATAGGTCGCCAGATAGCTCAAATTGTTGCGCAGCGTGATGTGCGCCGTGCCGATGTCGAAGCGATAGTTCGCGGCGACGTCGATGCCCGAGGTGCCCGTACCGCTGGGCGCGTTGTACGAGGACACGATGACCGACTGCGCCACGCCGCTCGCGTCGCGGATGACGTTCGGGCCGTTGGGCGCGGCGTTGATGACCGCTTGGCCGTTTTGAAGCTGGATCTGGTTCTTGTACTTGTAATGCCAGTAATCGATCGACAGGCTGAGGTTGCTGACCGGCAGCAGCGTCGCGCCGACGTTGAACACGTCCGCCTTCTGCGGTTGCAGGCCCGGGTTGCCGTATTGCTGGACCGAGCGGAAGGTCGTCGTGCCGTCGCGCGGATCGATGATGTTGGCGACGTTGGTGGAAATCAGCACGGCGGCGGAATTGGCGATGCTCGGCGCCTGGAACGCCTTGCTTGCCGAACCGCGCAGCGACAGTTGCGGCAGGATGCGCCAGTTCACCGCAATCTTGGGCGCGGTCGTGCTGAAATTGCCGTAATCCTCGTAGCGCGCGGCGGCGTTTACGTTGAGGCCGGTCAACACTTCGTAATTCGCTTCCGCGAACACGCTCTTGACCTCGCGGCTGAACGCGGTGTTGCGGTTCGGCCCGAGGAAGCCGCCGAACCCGCTCAGCAGCAAGTCCGAATAGGTGTTCGACTGCTTCTCCTTGCGATATTGCGCGCCGACCGCGACATCGAGCGAGTGCCCGGCGATCTGCGCGAGCGAGCCGTTCACGACCGCTTCGCCGATCATATATTCGATCTTGGACAGCGTGGTGACATTGCTCTGGAGATTGTAGATCAGCGACGGGTCCATCTTGGACACGTCGGCGGTGAAGGGGCTGAAATAGAGGCAGTTGCCGGCACCCGGCTGCGCACCTGCTCCCGGCCCGCTGTAGCGGATGTTGCAGTTCGGCCCGCCATAGCCGTTGAGCGCCGCCTGGAAGAGATTCATGTCGGTATCGCGATCGGTCGAGGAAATGTCGGCGCGCGAATAGGTCGCGTTGGCGGTGTACTTCCAGTTCCCGCTGATATTGCCACGCGCGCCCACGACGAACTGGCCCTGATCGACCTTGTCCTGGATCAGCCGATAGGGGTAGCCGGGAAAGCCCTGCGAGCCGATCGCGCGGCCGATGAAGGCGACATCGACACCGAAGGGGTTGTAGGGGTTGCTTGCCGGTACGATCGGCGGGCGTGCGCCGACGCGGTTCTGCGCATAGGACGGCACGCTCCGGCGGTTCGAATCCTGATGATAGATGCCGATTTCGGCGAACAGGGTTTGCCCGGGCGCGATCTCGAACGAGGTGTCGTTGTGGATGAGGTAGCTCTTCGCCTCCGGGCGGATCGGGTTCTGCGCCTGGAAGCTGAACTGGCACGAACCGAGCCCGAAGCCGGGGCTGTTCGCCGAGGGAACGTAGCGGCTCTGGCTTGCCGCCGATCCGCAATTGGGATCGACCACCGTCAGCGTGCCGGCGGACGTTTTGAAGCGATCATACAGCGCCGAGTAATTGTTGCCGTTGAGCACCACGTCGCCACCACCGGCGGTTTGCGGCCGCGAATAGAGCGTGAACGCGCCCGGATTGGCGCCAGCGCCCGAGGACGGATTGAAGAAATTGGTCACGGCGCGTTGGCTGTTCTGGAGCCCGGCCTGATAGCGGTAGGCGGCGGAGGTGACGGTGTGGAAGCGGTCGTTGCCGATGCCCCACATCGCCTGCACGGTTGCAGCCGGCGAATCGTCGATATGCGTGTACTGCGCGGAGACCTTGAGGCCCTTGAACCGGGTGTTGGTGATGACGTTGAACACGCCCGCCACCGCATCCGCGCCATAGGTGGAGGATGCGCCGTCGAGGACGGTCTCGACTCGCGCGATCGCGATCTCGGGCGTGAGGCTGTTGAGGTTGACGAACCCGTCGGCCGGCACGACCCGCCGACCGTTGAGCAACACCAGCGTCGCGCCGGCACCGAGCCCGCGCAGATTGGCGGAGCGGGTATCACGCGAATCCGCGCCGCCGCCCTTGGCCAAATCCTGAATGCCGCCGGCGCTGCCGACGTTCTGCGGAATGAAGCGGGTGATGTCGCCGAGCGAGGTGACGCCGGTTCGCGCGAGGTTCGCGGCGTCGATCGACAGGATCGGCGAGGCGCGATCCTCCTGCCGCACGTTGCGCAGGTAGGAACCGGTGACGACGATGTCCGGCGCGATCTGCTCCGGGGTGGGCGGTGTCTGATCGGCGGCGGGCGATTGCGGATCGGCGACCTGCGCCGTCGCGGGCGCGGCCAGCATCATCGCGAGCGCCGTGATCGAAAGACCGCCGAGAAGACGGTGCGAACATGCAAGCTGATTGGTCACCGGCAGTTTCCCCTTTTGTGGCCGGAGTGCCGGACGCGCGAGGGATCATGCCGCCACAGTCACGGGCGGTCGTATCAGGGCAGGTCGCGGGCGACTTGGCCTTGCATCCTCTCGACGACATCCGGTTCCGGACGTTCTTGTCGCTGTATGACTGGACCGTTTCGTTCCAGAAAAGAAATACAATCTTCTGATTGATCGATGCGTTGGACTGATAGTTAACGCGCGATCAGGACGTCGCTCTCGACGGCCTGCGCGATGAGCTTTTGCGCGTCGTCCGCGCGTAGCCAGCCATTCGCCTGCTGTGTGGCGACGACGTTGCGGACCTTCGCCACGAAGCCGTCATGATCGCGATACCGCTCCTCGAGCGACGGCCGTGGATCATGCGCGGCCAGCCGTTCGGCGCGCGTCCGCGCGAACGGCACGTAGCCGCCGAAGAAGCCGCAACCGCCACCTTTGCCCCAGCCGGCCGACTGGATGTTCCAGCCGAGATAGCTGCCGAGCGGAACCTGGAGTTGCACGGATGGAACGCCTGAAGTTTCATTTCCATCGGCGTTGACCCTCGGCACGCGCGACGGAATCATGCCGCGCACGATCGGCGGTTGCCGCGTGATCGCCCCGCTTACGTCATGATAGGCGAAGCCGGTTCCCATGTCGTAATCGAGAAATTCGTTGAGCTTGCCATCCGGGGAGGGCGCGCCCGGCCAGGTCGGGAAACCAATCGCGGCGGCGTTCGCCTCGACGAGATCGCCATGCTCAAGCGTCGGATAGCGGCTCCGCGGTGGTGCCTTGCCGTCGCGGACCCAGGCGATCAGCATCGTCTGCGCGGCCCGCAGGCTTTCGAGCGAGGAATTGGGATTGCCGGGCAGCGCGCAGATCGGTGACTTCGGATCGCCGTCAGGCTTGAAGCCGCCTGTCCAGGAACCGCCATGCGTGACCGATGGGAAATAATAGCGCCTCACATCGACCGGGAGCGGAAGGTCGGCCTTCGCGTCGGTTCCGATCAGCCCGGGCGACATGCGCAATCCCCAGAATTCCGCCGAACCGAACGTCTCGATGACCTTGGGGCAGGTAGCGCTCGCCGCGCACCGATCGAGCAGGCTGCTCGTGCCTCGACCGCGCGCGACGTCGTCATAGCGGCCCCACCACAATGTCCCTTCGCTGCCGGGTTCGTAGAGCGTCGCCGCGCCGCCGGGGACCGCGAAGCGCAGGTTGAGCGGCACCTGACGCGCGGCGATGTTGGGGTTGACGCCATCGAACACGCGCTTGCCGGCCTCATCGGCATTGAAACCGAGATTGACGAAGCTCTTGAGGAAATTGCCCGATTGCGAGGTTCCGCTCGCCACCGTCCAGCGGATCGGCCCCGCCGGGTTGGCGGTGCCGCGATCGTCGGGCTTGCCGCTGCGCAGATACGCGACGAGATCGCGCGTCGCCGCGAAGCCGATCCCGAGCACCAGCGGATCTTTCCCCTGATAGATCAGCGTATAGGCATAGGCCGGATCGAAGCCGCCGCGCACGCACAGCTTCGCCGGATCGGGCGTGCCCGGAAACGGCGTCGTGCCGCAATCGGCGAAGGCCCATTCGCCCGCGGGAATATCGACGGGTTGCGTGGTGTCGCTGGTCTGGCGGAACAGCCTTGCCTTGGTCGTGTCGAGCGATACCGGGGCGGGGCGGGCGGTTGGCTTGCCGATGCTGCCGGTGATGGCGAGCGACTTCGCGCCGTCGGGCATATCGACGAAGCGGGCGAGCACCGGCCCGGTCAGCGGGCCGCCGCCACGGGCATGCGCGATGGGAACGCTCGCGGATTGGACATCGGCGCCCGACGCCAGATCGCCTTGCCAGCCGCTGATGACGCGGACGTTGCCGTCGGGATCGGCGTCTATCGGCCAGCTCCCACGGTTCGGCACATCGTAGAACAGCACGCCGCTCGCCTTTGCGGGATCGATGGGCCGGGCGATCGCGAACGTCGCCGAATAGGCGACGCGGCCGTGCGCGTCGCGCGGCGCGCCTTCGATGTCGGTGATGATGCGGTTGTGCGTGTCGGCAGGGGCGAGCGTGCCGAAGAAGCGGCCGCGGACGATCTCGTAGGGCGTTGGTGTGGCGGTTTTGGCGGGCGTCACGCTGTCGATCTGGATGCGTTCGAGGCGGGCCGACACCGGCGCCGCGAGCAGGGCCGCGAGCGCGGACCCGGCGAGGAAGATGTGCGATTTTGGCATGATCGAACCTTTCAGGCGGGGTCGATGACGAGATCGAGCAGTTGCGCGCCAAGCGTCTTGCCGTGCGCGTCGAGTGCGAGCGATCGCGTGACACCGCCACGCAGCGCACCTTCCAGCACGAAGTTGAGCGCGCCCAGCGCGGGAAGCTCGTAGCGGCGGATGCTGCGGACGGGCAGGTCGGTGAAGTGGGCGGCGACGCGCTCGGCGGTCACATGCTTCGCCAACAGTTCAAAGTCGGCGACCGCATAAGCGATCACCGCGATCTGGGAGATGTCGCCTTTGTCGCCGGTGCGGATGTGCGCCAGGTCGCGCAGGATCATGTCAGGCGACCTCATAATGGACGGCGGGCGAAATCCGCGTGCGATCGATCAGCGTCGAGGCGACCGCCAGCACCTCGCGAACGGCGGTGACGGCGCCCCCGCCGCCGAACGGCCCATTGGTGTAGAGCGCCTCGACTTCGGCACCGATCCGTTCGGCTGCGGCGCGGGTCGCGGCGCGGCCGGCGACACGCACGCGCACTTCACGGGGTTCGGGCGTGTCTCCGCGCCCGGTACGGTCGATCGCATCCACGCCGATCAGTTCGAAGCGCAGATCGGTGACGGGCACGCTGGTCATGTGAAGACGTTCGCGCACGACATCGAGCGCCAGCCGCCCGCGTGCGACCGCGCCAAGACCCGCATAGGAGATTTGCCCTTCGCCGAAGAAGCCATCGCCATAGCCGATCGATACTTTCAGCGTATCGGGCTGCAGCGCGCCGCTGCCGCCGCTGACCGCGACCCGATCGGGCGCGACCTGTTCGAACCCAACGGTACGGAAATCGGCGACGACATCGGCTTGCAGATACGCGCCGGGATCGAGGATTTCGTAGAGCAATTGTTCCTTGCACGTCGCGATCGACAGGCGACCGCCCGAACCTTCGACCTTGCCGAGCACCGCCGAGCCATCCGCCGCGATGTCCGCGAACGGAAAGCCGAGGCGTGCGAGGTCAGGCACGTCCTTGACGCCCGGATCGGCGAAATAGCCGCCGGTGACTTGCCCGGCGCATTCGAGCAGATGCCCGACGACGGTGCCACGGCCGAGCCGCTCCCAATCGTCGATCGCCCAGCCGAACGCATGGATCATCGGCCCCAGGAACAGCGCCGGATCGCCGACTCGCCCGGTTATCACCACGTCGGCACCGCCCGCCAGCGCGGCGACGATGCCCTCGGCACCGAGATAGGCGTTGGCCGATACGATCGCCTCACCGAGATCGCGGCTGGTGCCGGGCCGATCAGTCAACGCGAAATCGCCGGCGCGCACGATATCGAGCACGTCGTCGCCAGTGACCGCCGCGACGCGAAGCCCGTCCAGCCCGAGTTCATGGGCGATGCGCGCGACGAGGCGCGCCGCGCCCGTCGGATTGGCCGCGCCCATGTTGGTGACGATCCGAACCCCCCGCGCGTGCGCCGCCGGCAGCACCATCCGCATGCGATCTTCGAGCAACGGATCGAAGCCGGCATCGGGATCGATCCGGCGCGCCGCCTGCGCGAGTGCGATCGTCCGCTCCGCCAGACATTCGAACGCGAGGAAATCCAGTTGGCCATGCTCGACCAGTTCCAGCGCGGGCTCGATGCGGTCGCCGGAGAAACCCGCCCCCGCCCCAATGCGGATCGTCCGCGCGGTCATATGGCGAATATCCCGAAGAGTACGGCTGTCAGCGTCATCACAACCGATGCGGCGAACAGCCAGGGAATGGCGAAGCGCTGGTGCGCGCCCAGCTCGACGCCGCTCAGCCCCGCTACGAGAAACGTCGCGGGCGTGAGCGGGCTGACCGGGAAGCCGGTGGTCATCTGACCCAGCAGCGCGGCTTGTCCGACTTGGACGGCGGGCACGTTGAAATGGCCCGCCACCTCCGCGATCACCGGCAGCACGCCGAAGTAGAAGCTGTCGGGATCGAACAGCAAGCTGAGCGGCATCGCGGCAAACCCCAGCAACACCGGGATGCGTGGGCCGATCGCGTCGGGCACATGCGCCACCGACGCCTCGGCCAGCGCCTTGATCATGCCAGATCCCGTCATGATTCCCGTGAACGCCCCGGCGGCGAACAGGATGCCGGCCATCATCAGCGCCGCGCGTGCGTGCGCGTCGATGCGCTCGCGCTGCTGGGTGGCGGACGGGTAGTTGATGATAAGCGCCAGCGCGGTTCCCGCCATGAACACGACGACCGGCTCCATCAGCCCCGTCACCATCGTCAGCACCACGACGAGCGTGATCGCCACGTTGACCGGATACAAAGCCGGTCGCCGCAGCGCGCGCTCGGCATCGTTCGGTTCGTCGGAGCTGGCTGTCATCGCCGGGCCGGCCGACGCGGGTGTCTGCTTCACAAGCGCGATGCGGCGCTCCTCACGGATGCCCAGCCACCACGATACCGCGAACACGAAGACCAAGCCGACGATCTGAACTCCGATCATCGGCGTGAAGATCGTTCCGACCGGCAGTTTCAGGGCGGCGCTCGCGCGCAGCGTCGGCCCGGTCCAGGGCAGGAAGTTCACCCCCGCCGCCATCGACGCGGTGCAGGCCAGCACGCGGCGGTCCATGCCGAGCCGGTCATAGAGCGGGCGCAAGGCGGGGATTGTGATCAGGAAGCAGACCGCGCCCGATCCGTCGAGATGGATTAGCAGCGCCAGCAGCGCCGTGCCGACCGTGATCCGCGACGGCCGTTCGCCGACCAGCCGCAGCACCGCGCCGACCAGCGGCGCGAGCAGGCCGGCGTCGGTCATGATCCCGAAGAAGAGGATCGCGAAGATGAACATGCCGGCGACCGGCGCGATCTTGGCGAGGCCGGCGACGATATATTCCGGGATACCGGGCGCGACGCCTGCCGCGATCGCGCCGGCGATCGGGATGAGGATCAAAGCAGCGAGCGGCGACACCCGATTCGATAGGATCGCGGCGAGCAACGACACGATCGTCGCGGCGGCTATGATCGCCAGCATCCTTCCTCCTCCCGCATCGTCCGTTGGTTTGTGCCGCCCATGATGCCGATGGATGATCTATCCAGCAATTCGACTTATCTGATCGAGCAATCAGTTTTTAATATCGATTGTAGCCCCGCCATCACGGCGGCCAGAAACGCCTCCGCCGCCGGCGACATCGTGCGGTTCTCCAGACGGACGACGCCGATCTCGCGCGATATGCGCGGCGGCGCCATCCGCCGCCAGGCGACATCGCCGCCGACACCCAGCATCGGCACAGTCGAGAGCGGCAACAGCGTGACGCCGAGGCCGGCGGAGACGAGTCCGCCGACGGTCGCCAGTTGCGAGCATTCGTACAGCGGTCGAACGAGTAGGTCGGTTTTGGCGAAGGCCGCGTCGGTCAGCAACCGCACGCTGCTGCGCGGCTCCATCGCGATGAAGGGGCGGTTCGCGAAGACCGTCCAGTCGACCGGGGCGGTAATGTCGTCTGCATCGTCTTGACGACACACCAGCACGCATTCGTCATCCATGATCGGATCGAACCGGAAATCGTCGCCTGAGCCGGGGCGGGTGGTGATTGCGAAATCGATCAGCCGATCGAGCATCTGCTGGTACAAGGCGCCCGACAGATTGTCGCGAAGGATCACCTCGACCTGTGGATGCGTCTGCCGGAACGTGGCGATGATCGCCGGCAGGAAGTGCGCGGCGGCCGAGGGCAGCGCGCCGACGATCACCCGCCCGCGCTGCCCGGCAAACGTCTGCTGAAGTTCCTCGAAGGCGAGATCGAAGTCTCCGGCCAAACGCTCGACGGTGGGTAGCAACGCCGCGCCCGCCGGCGTCAGCGCGACGTTGCGGGAATTGCGATCGAACAGGCGAACGCCGAGTTCCTCTTCGAGCAGCTTGATCGTCCGGCTGAGCGCGGGCTGCGACAGATTGGCGAGTCGCGCCGTCTCGCTAAAGCTGCGGGTGATGGCGACCTGCATGAACAGGCGAAGGCTCGACAGGCTCGGCGTGCGGCGCATGATCCATTCTCCCGCCGCATCGATAGTCTCGGCTGATGGATATATGCAAATCCTCTATTTTAATAATGGAGCATTGTGGCCGATACAGGACATGGAAAAACCGGGGAGAGCGATGATGGTTCGAGCAGGCACGATGCGGCGCTATTTGCTGTTGGCGATGGGGAGTGCGCTCTCGATACCGGCCACGTCGCACGCCCAGTCGAGCAAACCGGGCGATCCAGACGTGCGCGCTGCCGCCGTCGAAAAGCAGATGACCGACGCCGAGCGCGTCACGATCACCCACGGCATCATGGCGATGCCTTATGGCACCACGAAGCTCCCCGATGGGCTCCTGCTCGGCGCGGGGTATGTCGAAGGCATTCCCCGGCTCGGCGTGCCCGCACTTTCCGAAACCGACGCGAGTCTTGGCGTCTCCTATGTCGGCGGCCTGCGCGGCGACGGCGCGACTGCGCTGCCGTCGGGGCTGGCGATGGGCGCGACCTGGGACCCGGACCTCCTCCGGCGCGGCGGCGCGACGATCGCCGGCGAGGCGCAGGCGAAGGGGTTCAACGTTCTGCTCGCCGGCGGCATCAATCTCGTCCGCGATCCGCGCGGGGGCCGCAACTTCGAATATCTCGGCGAAGACCCGCTGCATTCCGGGCTGTTGGGCGGTGCCGCGATCGCCGGCATTCAGTCGCGGCATGTGATATCGACGGTGAAGCACTTCGCCATCAACGCGGTCGAGACCGGACGCCAGTTCCATAACGCGGTGATCGGCGATGCCGCGCTCAGGATGAGCGACCTGCTGGCGTTCGAAATCGCGATCGAACGCGGCAATCCCGGCTCGGTGATGTGCGCGTACAATCGCGTCAACGGCGCGTCGGCGTGCGGCAACGACGCGCTGTTGAACGGCGTGCTCAAGCACGATTGGGGCTACAAGGGGTTCGTGATGTCGGACTGGGGCGCGGTCCACGGGCTCGATTTCGCGCTCAAGGGCCTCGACCAGCAATCGGGCGCGCAGCTCGACGCCAAGCTCTATTTCGGCACAGACCTCGCCGACGCGGCGCGGCGCGACAAGCGCTACAAAGTCCGTCTGACCGACATGAACCGCCGCATCTTGCGGTCGATGTACGCGGTCGGCATAGACAGATATCCGCCAGCCAAGGCACCGATCGACTTCGCGGCGAATGCGCGGGTGGCGCAAGACGTTGCCGAACGCGGCATCGTGCTGCTGCGCAACCGCGATGTCCTGCCGCTCGCCGCCAAGGCCCAGCGGATCGCCGTGATCGGCGGCTATGCGGACAGCGGCGTGCTGTCGGGCGGGGGCTCCTCGCAGGTGCAGGGTGTTGGCGGACCCGTCGTGGCGATCCCTACGGTCGGCGGGCCGTTCGCGGCCATTCTCGCGCAATCGTATCAACGCTCGTCGCCGCTGGCAGCGATCGTGGCGCGCGCGCCCAAAGCCGAGGTCGTGTTTCGCAGCGGCCGCTACATCGCCGACGCGGTCGCTGCCGCGAAGAAAGCCGATGTCGCCATCGTCTTCGCGACCCAGTGGATGACCGAAGGGCTGGACGCGCCCGATCTGTCGCTGCCGGACGGTCAGGACGCGCTCATCGCCGCCGTCGCCGAGGCCAACCCCAACACCATCGTCGTGCTCGAAACCGGCAGCCAGGTGTTGATGCCGTGGCTCGACAAGACCGCGGCGGTGCTGGAGGCTTGGTATCCCGGCGCACGCGGCGGTGAAGCGATCGCCGCGATCCTGTTCGGCGACGTGAATCCGTCGGGACGGCTCCCGGTCACCTTCCCCGCATCGGTGGACCAGCTTCCGCGGCCCAAGCTGCCGGGCAGCGATACGGTCGAACCCGATTTTCTGGGTTACGGCAAGCCGGGGCAGACGCTGGACATCGACTATAATATCGAAGGCGCCGAGGTCGGCTATCGCTGGTTCGCCAAGCGCCACGCCACGCCGCTGTTCCCGTTCGGCTTCGGCCTCAGCTACACCCGCTTCGACCACGGCGCGCTGACCGTCGTGCCGGGGGCGTCGCCGGTCGCGCGCTTTGCCGTCACCAACACCGGCAAGCGCAATGGCGCCGAAGTCGGGCAGGTCTATCTCACCGGCACGCCGGCTGGCGACGCTACCCGTCTGGTCGGCTTTGCGAAGGTGACGCTGAAACCCGGCGAACGGCGCGTCCTCGAAGTCCCGATCGACCCGCGCCTGCTCGCGGACTGGAAAGACGGCCACTGGACTATGGCGGCAGGCACCTACCGGTTCGCCGTCGGCAGTTCCGCCGCCGACCTTGAAACCGCTGTCGGAATCGGCCTGCCCGCGCGCAAGTGGTAAGGATGCAGCAGGGCAGGGGCGTCGGTCGATCTCTGTTGGTCAAGCCCGCATGCTATCGTGAAGGAAGCTGGGCCTGAAAGCGTTCGGCCAGACGTGAAGCATCCGGGGCGAGAGAGCACGCCCCGGATGAGTCAGGCATCAGAACCCCTCGAGAACCGTCTTGCCGATCGCCTTTCCGCTTTCGACGATCGCATGGACGTTCTTCAGGTTCGCCGCGTTGATCGGCGACAGGGTCTGGGTGAGCGTGGTGCGCAGGACGCCGGCGTCGATCAGGTGGGACACTTCCTCCAGCAGCTTGTGCTGCTCGATGATGTCGGCGGTCTGATAGAGCGACCGGGTGAACATGAGCTCCCACGCGACGGTGATCGACTTGCGTTTGAGCGGGACGATGTCGAAGCTCTTGGGGTCGTCGATCAGCGCGAGATGGCCCTGCGCCGCGATGATTTTCGGGAAGATCTGGAGATAATGGTCGCTCGCGGTCAGGCCGGCGACATAGTCGACTTCGGGATGGCCGATCCGGGCGAGTTCCTCGTCGAGCGGCTTGTGATGGTCGATGACCTCGTGCGCACCCATCTTCTTGACCCAGTCGTTCGTCTCGGCGCGCGAGGCGGTGGCGATGACCGTCAGGCCGGTAAGCCGACGGGCGAGCTGGATCAGGATCGAGCCGACGCCGCCGGCGCCGTTGATCACGAGCAGGGTGCCCGGACTCTTCTTATGCCCGTAAGGAACGCGCAGCCGGTCGAAGAGGATCTCCCAGGCGGTGATGGCGGTCAGGGGCAGGGCGGCTGCTTCGGCCCAGTTGAGCGAGGTCGGCTTGTGACCGACGATGCGCTCATCGACCGAGTGAAGTTCGGCGTTGGTCCCCGGGCGGCTGAGATCGCCTGCATAATAGACCTCGTCGCCGACCTTGAAGAGGCTCACCTCCCCGCCGATCGCTTCGACGATTCCGGCGGCATCCCAGCCGAGGATCTTCGGATCGGCGTCGGAGCGCGCAGCGCTGTTGCGGACCTTGGTGTCGACCGGGTTGACGGAGACCGCCTTCACCCGGACCAGCAGGTCGCGCTGCCCCGGGATCGGTGCCGGGACTTCCAGATCGAGCAGCGCGTCGTCGCGGTCGATGCTGCCGGGTTGATGATAGCCGATTGCCTTCACGAGAATATCTCCGTCACTGTTCGGATCTCAAATTGGCGTTCGATGGACGGAACGCCATCGACAACGGCGCACGGCGGCCATGCATCCATGCATGGCGCGCATGCCCGGATCACAGCTCCGCCGGCAGGACCTCGCCGAGATGCTCGATCAGCAGCCGCAGCCTGTGCAGCCGCCGGAGATCCTCATGATAGCCAAGCCAGAGGTCGCGCGCGGGCGGCTCCTCGCCGCCCAAAAGCTCAAGCGGCAGCGCGTCGCCGATGACGCGCGGAAGAACGGCGAGACCAGCGCCGGCGGCACAGGCGGCGCCCTGTGCCTCACGGTTGTTGCTGCGAAAGGTGAGTATCGCGGCCGGCCAGCGGCTGCGTAACCATGCGACATCGACAAGCCGGTCGAGCGCGCTGTCCATCGTGACGAGCTGGTGTCCTTTGCCATCACCGGCTGCCAGAGGATCTCCGCACCGATTTAGATAGCCGGGCGAGGCATAGAGACCGTAGCGGATCTTCAGGAACCGTCGATGCACGATGTCGGAGCCGATGAACGGTACGAAGCGGAATGCGAGGTCGGCTTCACGGCGCTGAAGATCGACGAGCCTGGAATCGGCGAGGATCTCGATGGTGAGTCCCGGATTGACGGTGGCGAACTCCGCCAGCGGTGCCGCCAGAATGCGCGACGACACCCAGTCGGACGCGGAGAGACGCAGCACCCCTTCCAGCCCGCGTGCGCCGCCGGCGAGCTTGCGCTCGAGCGCGACGACCTCTTCCGCCATCTGCTCGGCATGGAGCAGCATCGCCTCGCCTTCGTCAGTGAGGAGAAACCCGTTGGGTGTCCGTTGGAAAAGGGCTGCGCCAACCCCTTGCTCGAGGGCTCGCAAGCGGCGGCCGGCGGTCGGCTGGCTGAGTTTGAGATGCGCGGCCGCCGCGGTCAAAGTGCCGGATCGCGCGATCTCGAGAAACAGTCGCAAGTCTTCCCAGTCTACGCCCAAACCTATCCCCTTCGTGACTCCCGCCGTCACTCATCGATGTATGACGACAGTCACGCAAGGACGCCAACATGCATGCCACACCAATGCAAGGATGGAACGGCCTGCGCCGTTGAAGAAGGGGCGCTACGAGGCGCGGCCGCACGCTCAGTCGAGCGGCGCAAGGATTCGAGGCGCAAGGGTTCGACGAGAAGCTCCTCGAACCGTGCTGCGAGCGCTCCCAGATTGGCGCCCTTGCCGTGGGTGTCGAGTGCGGCCTGATCGGCCCACACCTCGTACATGACGACGGTGTCAGGCCGCTCCCGGCTGATATGTGGGGTATAGGCGATGCAGCCGGGCTCGGTAAGGACTGCCGGGACGATCGCGAGGACCGCATCGACAAGCGCCTGTTCCTTGCCGGGCTTGGCAACGAGATGGGGAATGAGCTGAATTTGATTGGCGTCGACCTTTCCGCCCGCCCATCCTTATGTGACACGTCAGGCCGGAACGGCAGCCGTGCAAGCAGCCGTGACACAAAAAGTTCGACATGGAGTGACCGGCACCGCGTAGCGCGCGAATAAGAGATCATGCGCCCGGACTTTCTGTCGAGAATCATCTCAGCATCGCCGTCTGGCGCGGCGCGGGTCGGTCGTGAGCGGTCGTCCCGGACGACACCGGACAGTTGGAGCAGCCTGATGGAAGCTGCCCAGAATGGACATGGCGGTGCGTATCGACGGTTGCTCGGCGAGACATCGGAATGGCTCAAGCGCTACTTCGAGCGGCGACTGCCGCCGGGCGACGTGGACGATGCCGTCCAGGAAACCCTGCTCGCCATTCATCGACGGCGTCATACATACGATCCGCAATACCCATTTGGACCCTGGCTGGCGGCGATCGCCAAGAACAAGTGGGTCGATCAGTTGCGGAGCCTGGCGCGCCGGACGGCAGACGAACTGCCCGACGAGATAGCTGTCGGCGATCACGAGGCGTCGGTGGTCAGCAGCTCGGTTCTGGCCAGCCTGCTTGACCAACTTCGTCCCGCTCAGGCCCAGGCGATCCTGCTGGTCAAGGTGCAGGGCTACAGCATTGAGGACGCGTCAGGCGAGATCGGCCTTTCCCCCTCGGCCGTGAAGATGAACATCCACCGTGGGCTCGCACGCCTGACGGCCATCATTGAGAAGACCCCCGATGTCGAATGAAGCCTTGATCCTCGATCTGTCGTCGGACCTCGCGCCCGTCCAGCGTCGCAGCATGGTGCGTGAAGGCGCAGTCGTCCTCGCACTCTGTGGGTTGGAACTCGCGCTTTTTCTCGCCTTGGGCGCGATGCGGCCGGACATGAGCCACATGGCCGGGTCGCCCTATCTGATGTGGCGCGTCGGAAGCCTCGGCCTTCTGGCCGTGGCGGCGTGTGTGTTGGCCATCCGGTCCTTCTCGCCCACGGCGCGACCCCGGCAGGGGCTGATGATCGCCTGCGCTCTTGCGGTCGTTGCCATCGTGGGTGGCGCGTTCGTCGCGCCGGAAGGCGTGAGCGACCGCGCGTTGATGGACCGCATCAACCCGGCCAGCGGATTGGTATGCGCCACCTCGATTTTCGTGCTCTCGCTGCCGGTCGTCGCCTTGCTCGGCGCTTTGATGCGGCGGGCCGGGCCGACCCAGCCCCGGCTCAGCGCGCTCGCCTCGGGCATCGCAGCGGGCGCTTGCGGAGCCTTCGTGTTCGCGTTCTGCTGCCCCTTCAACGACCCGCTCTACGTGGTGGTCTGGTATTCCGTCGGGTGCGCCGCCGCAGCGGCCGCAGCACGATGGCGCCTGCCGCGACGCTTCCGCCTCTAACCTGAATCGACGCGGCGACTAACACGCCGCGCACCGCTTGAACCCATCACATCGACCCACCCGAATTTTCGGGACGGGAAACGTGCGCCTGCATCACACAAGGAAACCCTGCCATGAAGACCATTACCGACACCAAGTCCCCTGATCGGGACTGGCTAAAAACCTATTATTATCTGCGCTTCGCGGTCTCCGTGATCTGGGTCGCGCTCGCCTTCTCGGTCGCCAGGGCCATGCCGCCGCTGGCTGCGGTGATGCTCGTCGCCTATCCCGCATGGGACGCGCTCGCGAACTATCTCGACGCCAGCCGGAGTGGCGGCTT
>Ga0247742_10000559_pt1 | contig 29337 bp, 23 predicted proteins | sample UWRJL208509C2_FD_180944 | JGI IMG/M metagenome (GOLD analysis project Ga0247742, IMG submission 180944) | Plant litter microbial communities from Arlington Agricultural Research Station in Wisconsin, United States - UWRJ-L208-509C-2 | ecosystem: Environmental > Terrestrial > Plant litter >...
CGACGCCCGCGCGGGATGCGGCAGCGGGGTCGTCGATACCGGTACCGCCGGCAGCCAGACGATCGCCGGCTTCTCGGGCGAGCAGCTCGAAAACGCGGCCCAGATCATGAACGCGGCCGCGGAGCTCCAACTCCCCACCGCCGCGCAGGCAATCGGTGTGATGACCGCGATCGGCGAATCCACGCTCCGGAACCTCGACCACGGCGACAACACCATCAACCCCGACGGAACCGTCGCCGACTCCGTCGGGCTCTTCCAGCAGCAAGAACGCGGTTACGGTCCGCTGCCCGACCGGATGGACCCGTTCAAGGCCGCGACCGCGTTCTTCACCCGCCTCATGGGCGTGAACGGGTGGCAGACGATGGAGCCCACGCTCGCCGCGCACGCGGTACAGATCAACACCGACCCGAACTACTACACGCCCTTCTATGCACCGGCGGCGGCGATCGTGCAAGGACTTGTGTCGACCGGGGGAGCGGGAGCGTGCGCAATCGGCGGTGAAGCGGTGCAGCTCGCGCAGCAGCTCGTGGAGGCCGCGGACCAAGGCCGGCTCATCGGATCGACCCCTGATCACATCAAAGAGATCCGATGGATCGCCCAGGGCCAGAACGTGCCGGATTGCGGCGTCGACGTCCGCATCCTCCAAGTGCTCGTCCTCGCCCTCCAGGTCTTCGACCAGGTCGGCGTCTCCGACATCAACCGCAAATGCACCGGCCAGATCGAAGGCGCCGGCACCGCCTCATCGCACTACTTCAACGGCGGCGGCCTCGCCGTCGACTTCTACCGCCTCAACGGGCAAGGACTCACCGGCGCCGACGGGAACTCCGTCCGCCTCATCAGCGCCCTCGACCCCGTCATGCCCCACGGGGCAAGGGTCGGTCAAATTGAGTGCCGCGCCGCCGCCGGCATCACGATCGCGACCTCGAACTTCACGCAGTTCGAGGACTCCTGCAACCACCTCCACATCGACGTCGGATTCACCGACGAGAACCTCACCATCGGTTGACACGTACGTGTCAACGTGCGGTACAGCCGCCAAAGTCCGGGCGGCTAGAGAATCTCGCGCAGCGCCTCCGCCGAGACCCGCGTTCTCGGCAAGCGTCTGTCGTCGTCCAGACCGGGGCAGGGCGTGGTCGAGTTCGAGCACGTGATGCGCAACCAGCGCGACGAGGTCGTGGCGACCGCCAGGCGTTCGGCGTTGGTCCTCGAGGCGAACGCGGCGTCATGATCCTCGGTCCTGCCATGCTGTTCTGCCCAGCGGACAGACCGGATAGGTATTCCAAGGCGTATGCCGCGGCCGACATGGTCATCCTCGACCTCGAGGACGCGGTAGCACCGGGCCGACAAGCCGGGTGCGCGCAAGGCCCTCCTCGACGCGCAGCTCCCCCCTGACAGAACCATCGTGCGCATCAATCCGTGGGGCACCGAGGCGCATGAGGCCGACAGGCGCATCATCGCCCGTCTCGGCATCCCCCTCATCATGCTCGCGAAGACGGAGCACCCGGACCGGTTGGATGGATTGACCGACTATCGCGTCGTCGCGCTCTGCGAGACCGCACGTGGTGCCGCGTGGGTCCAGGATATTGCTCGTCATCCCGCGATCGCCGGACTCATGTGGGGCGCCGAGGATCTGATCGCCAGCCTGAATGGCCGCAGCAGCCGCCATCCGAGCGGAGTGTATAGAGATGTCGCGCGCCAGGTCCGGTCGCGCGTCTTGATCGCTGCGAAGGCCGCCGGTCGCTTCGCCGTGGACGCGGTGCACATTGACATCGCGGACTACGCAGGGCTGATGGAGGAGGCGGAGGATGCTGCGGCCGTCGGCTTCGACGCGACGGCCTGCATTCACCCGAGTCAGGTGGAAGTCGTCCGCCGCGCGTACGCGCCGAGCGCCGGAGAGATCGGATGGGCGGAGCGGGTGGTACGGGCGGCGGAGAGATCGCCGGGTGCGTTCCGATTCGAGGGCCGAATGATTGATGAGCCGGTCCTCCGACAGGCCCGGCGCATGCTCGGCCTCGACTAACTGCCTGACGCAGACCTCCCATCCCACAGACTTACATATTGCTGTCAACCAAACGCTCATCTGCTAATATTCGCAATATAAGGTTTGCATGCAATGAATCGAAAGCCTTGCGGAATGGGAGAGAGTCGTGAAGAACAAAACTGATGCGCACATCGTGATCATCGGGGCGGGTCCGGGCGGGATCTACGCCGGCATTCGTCTGCTCGAGCGAGGCATCACCGACTTCACTATCTACGAACGCGCCGACGACGTCGGAGGCACGTGGTGGAAGAATCGATATCCCGGAAATGCGTGCGACGTTCCCGCCTTGAACTACTCCTTCACCATCCGTCCGAACATTGAGGCGACCCACACCTACGAGGGTGGCAAGCAGTTGCATCGCTACTTCCGTGGCCTCGCCGAAGAATTCGGGGTGCTCGAACACGTCATCTTCAATACCGAGATGGCGACCGCCGATTGGGACGGTTCTCGCTGGCATCTGATGACAACCGGAGGTGAGCCGATCGTCGCCGATATCGTCATCACCGCAGTCGGGCGACTTCACCGCGCCAGATACCCCGATATCGCCGGACTCAACGATTTCCGCGGCACCGTGGTGCATTCGTCGGAATGGGATGAGTCCTTCGAACTCGACGGGCGGATCCGCCTCGGGGTCATCGGCAGTGGGTCATCCGCGGTCCAGATCGTCTCGGAAGCTTCGAAGACCGTGGCCGAGATGGTGATGTTCAATCGGACTCCCCAATGGATTCTGCCGATCGAGAACGAGGAGATCCCCGAGGAGATCAGGCAGCGCTATCGAGACGACCCTGAGTTCGTCGCCAAGAGTTTCGACGACCTCGAGGAGTGGCTCAACGAGATCGCCGGCGCGATCTTCGTGGGAACTGACGAGGCTGCGGAACGCAAGCAGCGGTGTCTGGACGCATTGGCCACTGTCAGCTCCGGCGAGCTGAGGGCGAAGCTCACACCGGATCACGAGGTGGGCTGCAAGCGTCTCATCATGTCTGGCGACTTCTTCGAGGCGGTTCAGCGCCCGAACGTCACGGTTGTTCGTGAGAACATCGACCGGATCGTGCCGGAGGGTGTCGTGACGAAGGACGGGGCGCTCCACGAGCTGGATGTGCTCATCCTTGCTACAGGGTTCCATGCTGACGGGTTTCTTCGACCGATGCAGATCACCGGGGAGGGCGGGACGACCCTCGACGACATCTGGAAGGATAAGTTCCTCAATTACAAGTCGGTCGCCCTACCGCATATGCCGAACCTCTTCACGATCAACGGTCCGTTTTCTCCGGGTGGCAGTGTGTCACTCCTCATGATCATCGAGAGTCACGTGGACTACATCCTCCAGCTGGTGGACCGCATCATGGAGGAGAAAGTCTGTATTCAGCCCGACGAGGCCCGGTCCGACGAGCTCCTGGAGGAGGTACGCGAGCGCACGAAGAAGACTGTCTGGTATACGGGCGGCTGCACTAGCTGGTACCTCGACAAGGAGGGTGTGCCAATCGTGACGCCCATGACGCCAGCACAGCTGCGCGCCGACATGACCCAGCCTCAGTACGAGGACTTCATCGTCAAGAACTTGGTTCCGGCGTGAGTATCGCGCGCGCTCTGGTCCTCGGCGGCGGGGGTGTGCTCGGTATCTCCTGGGAGACGGGCGTGCTGGCCGGCCTCGCCGGTGAGGGCGTGGAGGTGACGGACGCCGAGCTGATCGTCGGCACCTCTGCCGGAGCCACGGTCGCGGCTCAGGTCTCCACGGGGGCCGTCCAGGGCCTGTATCGGGCCCAAATCGACCAGACGGCTGCCCGGGAGCCGAAGCTCGATGTCGACCTGCCCGCCATCCTCAAGCAGATCGGTGACATCGTCGCGCACCGCCAGAGCGACCCGGAGGCGGCTCGCCGAGAGATCGGACGGATCGCGCTGGAATGCGATCGAGTGCCGGAAAGCGAGCGCAGAGCATTGATCGGCGAACGGCTTTCCGTCCATGACTGGCCGGAGCGCCGCTTGGCCGTGCCCGCCATCGAGGCGCGTACGGGGCGATTCACGGTGTTCGATCGCGAATCGGGGGTCGGCCTCGTCGAGGCAGTGGCCGCCAGCTCCGCGATCCCGCTGATCTGGCCGGCCGTCACGATCGGATCCGAGCGGTTCTACGATGGCGGGATTCGGTCCGCGACTAATGTCGACGTCGCACGACACGCTCGACGTCGACTCATCCTTGCTCCGCTGAGGATGACCGACATGGCCGACTGCATCCCTCAAGCAGACGATCAGGATGATCTGTGGATCGAGCCCGACGAGCGCAGTTCGATGGTCATCGGTGCCGACCCGATGAACCCTGACTTCAGACCCGCCGCGGCCCGAGCGGGCTTTGCCCAAGGCGTGCGGACCGCCGAAGTCGTGAGGTCGTTCTGGAATGATGGGACGTGATGCGGGCCGCAGTGTGAACCGTGTCTCTGAGTGCGGAATGCCCCTTGCGCGAAAGGCAAGATATCCTTGCGCATATCGATCATGTGGCCACGACTCACATTGTGACCGCTCGCACCGGGGAGAAGCCATATGGACATTCCGAATCTTCGCGCCTTCGTCACAGTCTCCCGTGAGGGGGGTGTCGGACGCGCCGCGGAATCCCTGGGGCTCACCTCGTCTCCCATCAGCCGGTCGATCCGCGAGCTCGAACGAGAGATGGGCTTCTCCCTATTCGCCCGAAATTACCACACCATGGATCTCACCGAAGAAGGGCACAAGTTCCTACCGCGGGCGGTCGACGTGCTGCTGCGCTTCGATGATCTTTCTCGGGAACATCCGCGGGCGCTGCGGGCCGGATGTACACCCTGGACATCGCGTCGTCATCATGAGTACCTGACCGAGTTCGTCACGGCCGCGGGAGGGAAGGTCGAGAACGACGATGACTCGATCGTCCTCATGCACCGCGTCACGCATGGCGAGCTGGATACTGCGATCGTCTACGGGCCGATCGATGAGCCGGGCATCTCGAGCGAGGTGCTGGGCACCACCGGGATGCTGGTCCGATCGACGACGAAGCTTAGTGATCGATCGACGATCCGGCTGGCTGACCTGGCCGGCCAGAAGCTGGTCTCCATGCCGTACACGTACGCGCCGTGGGTCAAGCGGGTGCTCAGTGAGCAGTACGGCAGGGCCGGGGTCGGCTTCCCGGAGACCCTGTCCTTCGGTGACGTGATGACGATCGAGGCGCGTCTGCACCGTACAGGCGAGCTCTTGATCATGACGACCGCCACCGACGTACCCCTGAATGACTTCGTCTCGCGTGTGGATCTGCACACGGTCGAGATCGACCGCGCTGACATCTCGAGTGAACTGGCCCTGGTGTGGCGGACCGCGGAGTGCGCGCGACGCGATCAGATGCTCGAACTGGCCGCCGGGTTGCGGGGCGACGCCCACGCCGGCTAGGGGCTCTTAGTGCCGTTTCCGCTCGGCGACGAGTGGCCGGCGATTGTTGGCGACCCCTCCCATCGAAAGTCCGCTGATCCCCATCGATACGTCGTCGATGAATCGGTGTCGTGATAAAAGGTTTCCTCTCGCAACGTAGACATGCTAGATTTTGCAACGTAGTCTTATTCAAATCGGAAACCCGATCTCTACACGACGGCGTGATGAGGATGCGGTACGCATCTTGCTCCGCCGACGCCAGGGCTGGAGAAAGTGAGTCACGAGATGCCGTCGTCCGCCATTCAAGGTCGCATCACCGAGCTGGGCCTGGTTCCCCAGGTCGACCTCGACTACGAAGTCATCCGCGATGTCTTGCACGCGGAACGCGATGCCCGCATGCGGCCCGACGGTATCGGGCAGTTCCGGTTCGTCCACGACTCCCCGTCGGAGTACGTCGAGGACCCCTGGACGCCGGTTCTCGAACGAGAACCAATCGTCGAGTCGGTTGACGTCCTCGTCGTCGGTGCGGGCTTCGGTGGTCTCGTGGCCGCGGTCGAGGCCAAGCGGGCCGGTGCGCGGAGCATCCGGCTCCTCGATCAGGCCGGAGGATTCGGCGGCACCTGGTACTGGAACCGCTATCCCGGGATCCGCTGTGACATCAACTCGCTCGTCTACCTTCCTCTTCTGGAGGAAACGGGATATGTCCCCCAGGAGCGCTACTCGACGGGGGAGGAGATCCTCGCCCACGCCCAGCGCATCGCGCGATACGCCGGGCTCGAAGACTCAGGGGTGTTCCACACGAAGGTGACCGGGATGGTCTGGAATGAGGAGCGCGCAGTCTGGGCGGTCACGACCAATCGGGGTGACCAGTTCTTTGCGCGATTCGTCATTTCGCAGAGCGGCCTTTTCAGCACGCCGAAGTTCCCGGGTACGCCGGGGCTCGAAGCATTCCAGGGAAAGATCTTCCACTCGGCGCGATGGGACTACGACTACACGGGGGGTTCTCCGCGCGATGAGCTGACGGGGCTGCGCGGCAAGCGGGTAGCTCTGCTGGGCACGGGTGCCACAGGCGTGCAGTGCGTCCCGCCCCTGGCCGCGGCCAGCGAGCACCTCTATGTACTGCAGCGCACCCCCACCTCGATCGCCCCACGCAATCACGGCTCGATCGATAAGGAGTGGATCGCGCAGCAGAGCCCCGGTTGGCAGCGCCGTCTGATGGACAACTTCAATCAGATCACTCAGGGCGTGCCGATCCAGGCGCTGCCGATGATTGATGACGGGTGGACGGTTTACCACAACTTCGTCACCGACTTCATCAGTGAGCGTCTCGGAGAGTCGCCGACACCCGAGGAGATGTGGTCCGCCGCCGAGGCGGCTGACTTCGAGTGGTTCGCGATGCTCAACGCTCGCGTCGACGAGGTGGTGAGCGATCCGGAGAAGGCCCGCGTCCTCAAGAGCTACTACCGGTTCTTCTGCAAGCGCCCCGGATTCAGTGATGACTACCTCCCGGCGTTCGATCGGCCCAACGTCACGCTGATCGACGCCAGCCGCCATCCCATCGAGGAGTTCACGCCGACCGGCCTCCGTCTCGTCGGTGAGCCCGAGGAGATTCCGATCGACTGCGTCATTCTGGCCACTGGGTTCGAGATCGGAACGACGTGGACCCAGCAGGCCGGGTACGACCCCGTCGGTGACAAGGGCGTCACACTCTCCGAGAAGTGGAGCAAGGGCCCGCTCATCTTCCAGGGCGTTCTCAGCTCCGGCTTCCCCAATTTCTTCTTCATGGGGATGAACAAGAGCGGTCCGACCATCACCTACACGCACATGCTGCAACTCCAGGCCGAGCACATCGGCTACCTCATCGCTCGCTCCCTCGAGAGCGAAGCCGCCTACCTCGACGTCCGGCCGCAAGCCGAGGAGCGGTACATGAGCGGCTTCGTCTCCCTCGCCGAGGCTAACGAGCGCTTCTACGCCGAGTGCACCCCGGGTTACCTCAACAGCGAGGGACGAAGCCGTGATCCTTTCAGCGTTCCCTCGAACGCAGTCGGGACGGGCGGCATCCCCTTCTACGAGGGTCTTGCGGCTTGGCGCAAAGCGGGCGATCTCGAGGGCCTGGAGTTGGTTTCCGAACAGTCGATCCGCGAGGGCTCGCTCGTGAGCGGCCAGGCCGGCCGGGCGATATGACGACACGAGCGCAGGTGGCGGTGGCACCGCCCCACTCCGAAACGGTGGAGATCCACGACATCGAGCTGAGAGATCCACAGCCGTACGAAGTTCTCGTGCGGATCCTCACAACCGGGGTCTGTCACAGTCAGTTGTCGATGATGGCGGCCCCCGACCGGGGAGCCCTTTTGCTCGGGCACGAGGCCTCCGCCGTGGTCGTGGAAACCGGATCCCGAGTGTCGCACGTCAGGGCCGGCGACGAGGTGCTTATCACGTGGCTGCCCCGCTCGGTCGACGACCGCCAGCCGGGAGGTGTTGAACTGGCCGTCCCCGGCCTGGGTGCGGCCTCCACGCACAACACTTTCACCTGGGCCACCCATGCTCTCGTCGACGAGCGCTACGTGGTGCCGACCCCCGACGGGGTGTCGGCGGATGTCGGCTCCGTTCTGGGTTGCGCCGTGATCACGGGCGCCGGGGCGGTCGTGAACACGGCTGATGTCTTGGCTGGCGAGACCGTGTCCGTCTGGGGACTCGGCGGGGTGGGGCTCTGCGCCGTCGCGGCGGCGCGGGAGTCGGGTGCGAGGATCATCGTCGCGGTCGATGTCGCGGAGGAGAAACTCGCTCTGGCACGCCGCTTCGGTGCGACCCATGTCGTCGACTCCCGGGTCGACGACCCGGTCGCCGTGATCCGATCGCTGACCGAGGGCGAGTTCGGAGAAGCCGGCGTCGACCACGCGATCGACTGCGTCGCGCTGACTCAGACCCTGAGCGGAGCTCTGGCATCGGTGCGACCCGGTGTACGCGGCGTGCGGCAGGGAGGGGACCTGACGATCGTGGGCATCCCCCACGGTGAACTGACGCTCGACCCGATGGAGTTCGTCGGTCGAGAGAAGCAGATGTTCGGGAGCCTCGGCGGATCGTCCCTTCCGGAGCGGGACATCCCGCGGTTCGCGGAATGGCACCTGTCGGGACGGATGCATCTCGACGCCCTTATCTCAGATCGCTTCGCACTCCGTGACGCGAACGTCGCCGTCCAGGCGCTCCGCGCGGGTGAAATCCGCGGCCGCGCCGTGCTCGAGATCGAATAGGAGTCAGAGGCATGTCTGAAGTGAATTTCTCGTACGGAGCGCATGATCGCGCGAACTGGGGTCGCTGGGGAGCTGACGACGAGCGTGGAGCCGCCAACCACGTGGCAGATCCGGCGACCGTCGCCCGTGCGCTTTCCTCCGCTGTCGATGGCCGCGTGCACTCGCTCGGCATCCCCATCCAACGTTCAGGGGTGCCCACGGCCGGCTATCGGAGTCCGTCGCAGCGTCTGACCAGCTTGAGTCAGACTGATCGGCGTTTCCGGGACGCCTTCGGGGTCGAGGCGGAGGTCGCATGGAATGAGGATCTCCTCGTGATGGCGACACACGGCCAGACCCACGTGGACGCGCTGTGTCACGTCACTGACGAGGGCGTGATGTACAACGGATTCTCCGGTGACGAGGTGTCCAGCTTCGACGGGGCCCCTCGGTGTGGCATCGAGAAACTCGGGCCCATCGTCTCGCGCGGCGTCTTGCTTGACGTCGCACGTGCCAAAGGCGTGCCCATGCTCGATCCGGGCTACGCCATCACCTCCGACGACCTCATCGAGTGTCTCACGATCGCCGAGGTCGATATCGTCCCGGGCGATGCTGTCCTCATCAGGACCGGGTGGTTGGAGACCTACTTCGAAAAGGGTCTCATCGTCGAGGATCCACAACCGGGCCTCGGCCTCGATGGGGCCCGCTACCTCGCTGATCGCGACGTCGTCCTGGTCGGAGCCGACAATACCTCCATGGAGACGTATCCCTTCGACCAAGGGCGCACGCTCGGGGTACATCGGCTGTTGCTTGTGCACCACGGCATCCCGATCGCCGAGCATCTGTGGCTGAAAGACCTCGCGGCCACCGGTCGTGCCACGTTCCTCTTCGTGGCGTCACCGCTGTCCATCACCGGGGCTACAGCGAGCCCCGCCAATCCGCTCGCCATTACCTGACCGCGATGCCTACCCAGTGCCAGGTCCGCGCCGAGGAGCGGATCCACAGATTTCCAGAAAGGAGTAGGTGGAATGCCTGAACCAGGCGTCGAGACCCAACCCGTCCCCACCGATGTACAGCTCGTCATTCCGGTCGAGTCCGCTGTCGCGCAGAAGACTGCGGCATCGTCTTCTCGCATCCACGTCAGCGGACTATGCAAGAGCTACGGACAGACCGTCGCTCTCGTCGATGCCGACTTCGATCTTCGCCGCGGTGAGGTGCACGCCCTCGTCGGAGAGAACGGATCGGGGAAGAGCACCATCGTCAAGGTCCTGAGCGGCATCCAGCTCCCGGACGGAGGTACGGCCACGGTGGACGGAGCACCGTACCCGGTGGGAAGCCCCCGCGCCTCCATCGCGGCCGGGGTGGCCACGGTGTTCCAAGAGGTGCTCTCAGTCGGGCCGATGAGCGTGGTCGACAACCTTTGGCTCGGGGCGGACGGGGTCTTCTCGAAGAAGGTCGACCGTGCTTCCCGCAGACGTCGCGCACAAGAAATACTGGCGGAGCTCCTCGAGGTCGCGCCGGACCTCGATGCTCCCATCGAGGAGCTGGGTCTGAGCGATCGGCAGGCTTGCAGCATCGCTCGTGCTCTTCTCCGAGACCCCAAGGTGCTCATCCTTGACGAGGCCACGTCGGCGCTGGATCACGGCACGAGAGAGCGTCTCTTTCGCCGGGTACGCCTCCTCACCGCGGGCGGCGCGGGGGTGATCATCATCAGCCATCGGATGGATGAGATCGAGGACATCGCTGATCGGGTCACCGTGCTCCGCTCCGGCCGAACGGTCGCTGTCCACGAGCGCAACGGATGGACCCCGGGCCAACTGGTGAGCGAGATGACGGGCGTCGATCGTGAGGTGCGACAGAAGATCCAGACTCGGGATCACTCGCTCGGTCCGGTCGTTCTCGGCGCCTATCAGATGGCACTGGGTCCGCACTCGTCGCCTTTCGAGCTCGAGTTCCGCGCGGGCGAGATCGTGGGCCTGGCGGGATTGGAAGGTCACGGCCAGGACCTTTTCCTCCGGGCGCTCTGGGGCGATCGTGTTCACGCCGGATCCATCGTCAAGACCGACGGTGAGCGCAGAGATTCGATTCGCAACCGGCGGGATGCGTCACAGCACCACATCGCGTATGTACCTCGTGAGCGTCGCGACGAGTCGACCTTCGGAAGCATGAGCATCCTCGAGAACTTCGCGTTGGTGACGATCTCAAGAGATACCCGGGCCGGCTTGATCAGCAGGAAAGCGTCCCGTTCGCGATTCGCGAAATTCATCCGCGACATGCGCATCAAAATGGGACGCGACTCCGATCGCCTCTCGACGCTGAGCGGGGGAAACCAGCAGAAAGTCGTCGTCGCCCGGTGGCTGAGCGCAGATCCGGATGTGCTTCTGCTCAACGACCCGACGCGGGGCATCGACATCAATGCCAAACGGGATCTGTACGAGATGCTCGGCACGGTGACGTCCGCCGGCATGTGCGTCGTCATGCTCTCCAGCGATGTCGACGAGCAACTGGAGCTGATGGACAGGGTGGTCGTGTTCCGGGACGAGACGGTCGAACGGACCTTCTCCCGCGAGGACGTCACCCGCGAGAGCCTCGTCGCCGCCTTTTTCGGAGAGGACATGCGAGCATGACCACAATCACCTCCGGCCCGTTGAGCGGGACGCTGCGTCTGTCCGATCTGTCGCTGCGCAGGCGCCCGTACCTCCTCGCAGGAGGGCTCTCGCTGCTGCTGCTCATCGCCACGGTCATCGTTCAACCAGCCACGAACTGGTCAGGGCAGATAGCGGCCTTCGCTCCACTCGCCATCGCGGCCATGGCCTCGACGAGCTCGGTGCTGGGCGGCGGGATCGACCTCTCCATCAGTCCGGTCATGGCACTCACCGGCATCCTCTACGCCGGCTATCTCTTCCCGGCTGGTCTCGGTGGCATCGAAGCCCTTCCGATCCTCGTCGCGCTCGGCGCTCTGGTGGGCCTCGTCAACGGATTCATCGTCGTCAAGCTCAGGCTTTCGCCACTCGTGGCGACGCTGGCGGTCATGTTCATCGTGACGGGGGTGAACCTCCGCCTGGCTGATCGGCCCTTCACCGTCACCGGCGACACGTGGTTGCGGGTCGTCAGCGGGCCGCTCGGTCCGATCCCGGGCGGTCTCATCTCCATCGTCATCGTCGTGCTGCTCTGGTACGCGCTCATGGCGACGGCCTACCGGAGGAGCATCTACGCCGTGGGCGGGAACGATGCCACCGCCTATTCCGCGGGCATGCGGGTCGCTGCCATCAGGATCTTAAGCTACGTGTTCGGATCGGTTCTCGCCGTCTTCGCGGGCCTCTCGCTCGTCGGACTTACCAGTAGCGCTTCTGCCACCACGAGCAGTTCCTATCTTCTCGTGGCACTGGCGGCGGTCGCCATCGGCGGAACATCGCTCCTGGGGGGGCGCGGCGGCGTGCTCGGTTCGATCCTCGGGGCTGCAGCGCTGTTCCTCGTGCAGACCCTGCTGAGCAGCCTGGGTGTGCCCGGAGCTGCTCTGCCGCTCATCTACGGGATCGTCCTCGCCGCGGCGTTGGTTGTCGGCGCGGCGATCGCACTGAGAAGGACCAAACGATGACGACGACACATACCGAGGACTCGGTCTCGACCGCTCAGCCCGCATCCTCATTCCGGATCACGTTCAGCCGGGCCCAGCAGAAATTCCCCATCCTGCAGCTCCTGCTCATCGTCGTCGTCCTCATCCTGGCATTCGTGACATTGCCCGGCTTCGGCTCGTACTACTCGATCATCTCCGTTCTGGTGCTGGCGGCGCTGGTGGGCATCACCGCCATCGGTCAGACCGTCGTGGTGCTCACCGGCGGGTTCGACTTGTCGGTTCCGGGCTTCATCGTCCTCGGTGCGGTGTCCGTCTCGACGATCATCGGACAGCTTCAACTCGGCCCGCTGGGGGCCGTTGTGATGATGTTGCTGGTGCCGGCGCTTCTCGGCGGCGCGGCCGGATGGCTCTGCCACCGCTTCCAGATCTCTCCAATCGTGATGACGCTGGCCATGAACTCGATTGCCTTGGGCATCGCGGCGGTCGCGACCGATGGATCCGTTGCGGCGTCCGCTCCCGACTGGCTCCGCGGACTCAGTGTGCCCGTGGGAACGACTTTCGGGCTGCCGGTTCCTCCCATCATCGTCATCTGGGTGGGGATCGGGGTGCTGGTCACGCTGGTGCTGGCCCTCACGCCCGCCGGGCGGCGGCTCTACGCTACGGGTGCCAACATGCGCGCAGCAGACAACGCGCTCATCCGGACGCGATGGGTCTGGGTGGCGGTCTACGCGTTCAGCGCGATTGCGTCGATGGTGGCCGGCGCACTTCTGCTCGGCTTCGCGGGTGGCGCGGACCTCACCCTCGGCAACCCCTATCTGTTCCTCGGCCTGGCCGCGGTGATCGTCGGAGGCACGGTGGCCGGGGGCCCGGGTGACTACATCAAGACCGTCATCGGCGCGGTACTCATCACGCTCGTGAGCACGGTGTTCATCGGAAACGGGTTCACTCCCGCAGACCGCCAGATCCTCCTCGGGGTCATCATCCTCGTCGCCATGCTCGTCTACGGCAGAGAGCGATCGTTGCGAGACCGCGTATGACCTCGTCGTTACAGGCACAACCACACAAGAAGAACGCCACAGTGGTGTGGCGGTCGGATAAGGGAGAGGAGAGGCAATGATGAACCGAACGCAGACCCGAGTGGGGGCCCCGTGGCCTCGACGCGTTCTGAGCGCAGCTGTTGTGGCATCCGTGATGGTGGCGCTCTCAGCCTGCGCGGGAGGTGGTGGAGGTACCGGCGGGCAGTCGACGGACGGGGCGCAGTCCGATTGCGGCACGATTGCAGTCCTACCGGCTAACGATCCCGACAACCTCATGAGCACGCTCCCTCAGACCGCTCAGGATCTCCTGAACGGATACCAGGACGCTCCGCTCGCTGCGAGCGAATGGGCGGACTTCGCCGGCTTCACCGAGCCGATCAGTGCGGGCTTCGTGGGTGCGGCGAACCCTGCACCGTGGCTCACCGCGGTTCAGGACACGCTCCGGTCCCACTTCGAGGACGGCAAGGCCGCGGGGCAGTTCACGGGTGATTTCGACATCCGTCAGCCCGCCGATCCGTCGACTCAGACCGACGCCGACGTGATTCGGCTCTATCAGGACATGGTCTCCGAGGGCCGGAAGCTGATATTTCTTCTCCCGACTACCGGGGGAGCGCTCGCCGACGCGGTGACGGAGGCCGGAAAGCAGGGTGTCGTCACCGTGGTGCTCGCCATCGCGGTTCCTTCGCCATACGCGATCAACGTCGTCCCGAACTCCTATCTGATGGCAGCGGAGCCATTCTCGCGAGCGATGTCCATCCTGGGCGGCAAGGGCACCATGCTCGAGGTGGAGGGTATCGCCGGCTACGGAAGCACGCAGGTGTACCAGAATGCCATCGACACCCTGCTCGAGAACTGCCCCGACATCAAGCGGCTCGGCCCGATCTATGGTGGCTTCGCGACGTCCTCCTCGAAGTCCGAGGTGTCGGCGTTCCTGGCGGCGAATCCTGGCCAGATCGACGCAGCGATCCAGCTCACCGTGATGGGCGCCGGTGTGTGGTCCGCCTTCAAGGACAGTGGTCGACCGACCCCGCTCATCATCGATGTGGCGTCCAGCGCGGCGTCCCTCGCCTACTGGAATGACGCAATCCCCGACGGCTACCAGGGCGTGGGATCGGAGAGTTCTGGTGTCGGAGCAGGCGACATCTTCTGGCGCGCCGCCGAGAAGGTCGTGAAGGGCGACGGGCCGCTCGTCAACTCCCTCGCATACCAACTGGGTGCCATCACGAACGACAACATCGATGAGTACCTGGTTCCAGGAGCTGACACGAGCTCGACCGACGACGTGCTTGTGCCGACGAGCGCATTCACGGACGAACAGATGAACGCCTACTTCTCAAAGTAGACGCCGTCGGACTCACAGCGACGAAGCGCCCGGGTGGCAGAGCCACCCGGGCGCTTCGTCGTGTCGACCGAGGTGAAATGGGTAGCCACAGCGTCAGCTCATCGGCTGTCCCGCGGTCTCACCGCCGTCCACCACGAACTCCGCACCCGTCGAGAAGGAGCTCCGATCGCTGGCGAGGAAGATCACCAGCTCGGTGACCTCATCGACTGAACCGGCTCGTCGCATGGGCACACCCGGGAAGCCTCGGAAGTCCAAGCCCTCCGTCATCGTTGTCTCGATGTTCCCCGGGTGGACCGAATTGACGCGGATGCCCGAGCTGGCGAGCTCGACCGCCGCCGCCTTCGTCAGACCGCGCACTCCGAACTTCGAGCTCACATAAGCCGCGCCGCTCCCGAAGCCTTTGAGCCCCGCCGTCGAAGAGATGTTGATGACGGAACTGGGCGCCGAGGCGCGGAGGAGAGCAACTGCCGCGCGGATCCCCTTGAACTGCCCGGTGAGGTTCACGCTCAGGACCTGCTCCCACTCCTCGTCGGAGTAACCCTCCAATGGGGAGGTGGAGATGATTCCGGCGTTGTTGATCAGGACGTCCAGTCGCCCGAAGCGCTCAGACGTCGCCGCTATCGCGTCAGACCAATGAGACGTGCTGGTGACGTCGAGGTGCACGAAGAGGGCACTCGTTCCGAGCTCTTCGGCGAGAGCCCGGCCGGCGTCGTCGAGGACATCGGCGATGACGACGCTGCCGCCGTGCTGCACGAGGGCTCGGCAATGGGAAGCGCCCATGCCGCGGGCCCCGCCGCTCACCAGAGCCACCTTCCCGGCGAGAAGTGATGAGGACATGCTGATACTCCCTGAATTCATGATCGAGGTCTCGGACGCGTGAGCCGGCCTCCGTACCGGGCCGGGTCGGCGTGGGTGCGGTCTAGACGACGGTCCATCCGCCGTCGATGACGTAGGCGGCGCCGTACACGAACGATGCCTGGTCGCTGGCGAGGAAGAGCGCGAGGTTCGCGATCTCGTCCGGGTTCGCCGCGCGTTGCGCGAGGGTGCCTCGGAGGGCGGCTTCGACGGCAGGATCCCCGGCATCCAGCATCGACGCGGTCATCGATGTCCGCACCGCTCCGGGGAGGATCGCATTCACCCGCACCCCCGACCGACCGTAATCCTCGGCGACCTGCTTCGTGAAGCCGATGACGCCGTGCTTTGAGGAGGTGTACGCCACTCCACCGCCGTTGGCGACCAGACCCGCTACCGACGCGGTGTTCACGACGGCGGCGTTACCGGACGCGATGAGAGCGGGCATGAAGGCCCGAGTCACGAGGAACATGCCGGTCAGGTTGACCCTCAACGTCCTTTCCCACAACTGCTCGTCGGTCTCCAGAAGTGGTGAGTAGCCGTCGAGGACACCCGCGTTGTTGACCAGCAAGTCGAGTCGGTCGGACCACTCGCTCACGGCATTCCAGAGCTCGTGCACAGACTCACTCGATCCGATGTCGGCGCGGAAAGCCCGGGCGGACCCACCCGCCTCCGTGATCTGGGAGGCGACTGCCTCTGCCGACCCGAGGTCGACATCCACCAGAGCGACGCTCGCGCCTTCCGCGGCGAACCTCGTCGCGATCGCGGCTCCCATCCCCGATCCGGCACCTGTGACGAGCCCGACCTTTCCACTCAGAATCGCGCTCATCTTGCCACTCACCTTTCGTCGATATCTACTACCAGCCTAGGGTCGGTGTCTGCTTCCGGCAAGGGTGCGTTGCGCAAATAAGCATGATAGTGTGGCCATATCAAGAACGTACTCGCCCGCGATGTGGGGGACGAGCCAACCGTCGCAAGGAGGGGTCGGATGAGCGATCTCGATAGGCTTCGCCGACTGGCCGGCGCGGCAGCTCTGGTCGGATACGGCGAGACTCCATACAGCCGGAGCGCTCCAGGCACGGTCGAAGACACGTATGTGAGGGTCTCCCTCGACGCCATCGCCGACGCCGGCCTCACGCCTCGCGACATCGACGGCCTTCTGATGCCGTCCTACACGGCTCTACCGCCTGGCGTTCTCGAGGACTTCCTCGACATCACCCCGGCGTATACGGGACTCGTCAATGTCGGCGGCGCCAGTTCTGCGTCCCTTGTCATGACTGCTGCACTCATGGTCGCCTCTGGCGTGGCGACGAACGTGCTGTGCGTGACCGCTCGTCACGACAACAGTAGAAGCGGTCGTGGCGGGCTTGCGCTCAAGAACGCGGATGAGCGCATCGCTACCGGGTACGAAGCCCTGACGGAACCTTATGGATGGGGATCCCTGACGCCACCCGCACTCTACGCGATGATGGCGAGGCGCTACATCGAGCGGTACGGAACCCTCACGAGTGACCATCTGGCTGAAGTGGCCATCACCACCCGGGCCCACGCCGCGCTCAACGAGCACGCTCAGATGCGGACCCCCATCACGAGAGCGGAGTACGACAGCTCCCGACTCATCGCCGAGCCATTCCGACTGCTCGACTGCTGTGTGATCACCGACGGGGGAGCGGCCGTCATCGTCACGACGAGTGAACGCGCACGCGATCTGCGCCGGACGCCGGTGGCGATCGCAGGCTTCGCCCAGGGAAGGCCGTCGCGTCCGGGTGACCTGACGAACCGCCTCGTCATCGACGAGATCGGACTAGAGAGAGCCGCCCCAGTGGCCTACGCCATGGCGGACATGACACCCGACGGTCTCGACTTCGCCGAGATCTATGACTGCTTCACCTATGTCGTCATCAAACAACTCGAAATCCTGGGCTTCTGCGAGCCCGGGGAGGGCGGCGATTACGTGATGTCCGGCGGATTGCGGCTGGATGGACGTCTGCCCACGAACACCCATGGCGGCTTGCTGTCGCAGGGACACATGTCAGGAATGAACCACATCGTCGAAGCCGTCCGGCAGTTGCGCGGCGACGCCGGGCGCGCGCAGGTGGCAGATGCGCATGCGGGCGTGGTGACCGGCTTCGGCGACCTGGGCGACGCGGCGATGCTCGTACTGACCTCATGAGCGACAGCGTCGAAAGGGCCGACGTCCGCGAGAAGCTAGGGCCACGCTTCGCCAAACCAGACCCTGGCGACCCGGTCACTGCCCCGCACTACGAGGCATTACGCGAACACCGAATCCTTATTCAGAAGTGCGCGGACTGCGGTCTCAAACGCTGGCTGCCCACTCCGGTCTGCCGACGCTGCTGGTCGATGAACTCACTGTGGACAGAGATCTCCCGCGACGGTGTCGTGCACAGCTGGACCCGCATCCATCAGGCTTTCTGGCCCGCGACGCGGGACGAAGTCCCTTATCAGGTCGCGATCGTCGAGATGCTCGAGGGCGTGCGGTTGCTCGGAACGATTCCGATGTCCTTTCGCGACCAGCTCGAGACAGGACTCGAGGTTCGTGCGCAGTTCCTCGACATGACCGACGGATTGACCCTGCTCTACTTCACGCCCTCAACCGACACCGAGCGCCTCGCTCTTAGAGAAAAGAAGGATTGACATGACGACGACCTCTCCGATCAAGCGCTTCGACGGCCTGTACATCGGCGGCGAGTGGGTTGCCCCCGGTAACGGCACCGACCCCATCCTTGTCTTGGACTCCACGACGGAGGAGCCCTTCTTGAGCGTCGCCAGCGCCTCGCCCGACGATGTCACGCGTGCCGTGACGGCTGCGCGCCAGGCTTTCGACCACACGGATTGGTCCCGCAGCACGCCTGAAACGCGTGCGCACTTTCTCCGCGGCATCGCGGCCGGCATGCTCGAGCGGGCCGATGAGATCGCCGACATCTGGGTGCGGCAATCGGGAATGCTCCACCGGAACGCGATCGCAGGGGTGAGGCAAGGGAGCGCCGTCTACTCGTACTTCGCCGATCTGGCGGAGTCCTTCTCATTCCACGAGCTCCGGAACACCGATGCCGGTGGGTTCGGCCTCATCGTTCGGGAAGCTGTGGGGGTCGTCGGCGCCATCGTCCCGTGGAACGGACCGACACGGCTGACGGCCGTCAAGGTCGGGCCGGCCCTCGCCGCGGGCTGCACCGTGGTGCTCAAGGCGTCGAGGGAGGCTCCTGGCGAGTCGTACATCCTCGCCGAGATCGCCGACAGCATCGGCTTGCCGCCGGGCATCCTCAACGTGTTCACGACGGCGCCGGGAGCATCCGAGACCCTGGTCAGAGACCCTCGGGTGGACAAGATATCCTTCACCGGCTCCACCGAGGTGGGTCGGCGCATCGCCGCGATCATGGCGGAGCGGATCGGCCGGGTCACGCTCGAGCTCGGCGGCAAGTCGCCGGCTATCGTTCTGGACGACTACGACCTGGACAAGGCGTCTGAGCTCATTGCCACGCAGGAGCTCTACAACGGAGGACAGGTCTGCTCCTCCCTCACCCGCGTACTGGTCAGCAAGAAACGAGCAGCAGACCTCGCCGATGCGCTCGCCCGGCGCTTTGCCGACGTGCGAGTCGGCGACCCGTTCGAAGAGTCTTCTGACATGGGCCCGCTTGCTTCCGCGGAGCAAGTGACGAAGGTCAAACGGTTCATCGGCCTCGGTGTGGAGGAAGGCGCAGAACTCGTCGTCGGAGGTGCAGATGCCCCCGAGGGGCGGACGCGCGGATACTACGTCAAGCCCACGCTCTTCACGAACGTCGACAACAGCTCGGAACTCGCTCAGAACGAGATCTTCGGTCCCGTCCTGGCCGTCATCCCCGTCGAGGACGAGGACGCGGCAGTGCACACGGCAAACGACACGATTTACGGCCTCAACGCAGCGGTCTTCACCGACGACGTCGACAAGGCGCTCGCGGTGGCGAGACGAGTGCGCAGCGGGATGGTGATGCACAACGGCCTGTCGACCGGGTACGCGCTGGGATTCGGCGGTATCAAGCAGTCCGGCATCGGGCGCGAGGGCTCGCGCGAGTCCATTCAGGCGTACCTCGAGTCCAAGGCCATCGCCATGGATGGCACGCCCAGCGGCTTTGCCGACTGAGCTCGGACAGATGAGAGTACTCGACGGGGAGTGACTATGGAACGAAACGATGAAGACTTTGAGACGGGCGCGTTTCTCAAGGGCGTCCGGGTGCTCGAGATCGGCGACGAGCATGTCGAGTACTGCGGGAAGGTGCTGGCCGGACTCGGAGCGGACGTGCTGAAAGTGGAACCGCTCGGTGGCGAGAGGACGAGGCAGTACGGACCATTCGTCGCAGGTCGCACTGACGTCGATTCAAGCCTCCACTTCTGGCATTTCAACTTCGGCAAGAAGAGTGCCGTGGTCGACCTCGACACGGACGCCGGCCGGGAGCGACTAGCCGCACTCCTCGCCGTCGCCGACGTCGTCATCGACGGTCGGCCCCGCGGTTATCTAGAGGAGCGCGGCTTCTCCTATGAGCGGTTGCGCGAGCTGAACGAGTCGGTGATCTATCTCCGGGTCAGCCCGTTCGGTGATGACGGCCCCTGGCGGGACTTCAGTGGCAGCGACCTCGTCCACCTGGCTCTCGGCGGCGTCATGATGAATTGTGGGTATGATCCCGCGCCGGGAGGCGATTACGACACCCCGCCGATCGCGCCGCAGATGTGGCAGGCCTACCAGATCACGGGTGAGATCGCCGCTTACCAAACCATCGTCGCTCTGCTCTACCGACGTCGGACGGGCACTGGGCAGCAGCTCTCCGCCTCCGTTCACGAGGCGGTGAGTATGAATACCGAGGCTGACTTCCCCGATTGGGTCTTTCGCGGAGTCCGGCACGACCGCGTGACCTGCCGGCACTCCTATGCGTCGGACGGCGTGGGTGGTGCGAGCACCACCCTCGGCGCCTCCGTCACGAAGGACGGACGCTGGCTCAAGCCGTACCAGACCTACCTCCCCGGAGCAGCGTCCTCGACAGATGCCCTCGTCCGGCTCATGGCGCCGTACGGGATGCAGGGCGATCTGGACGATCCCTCGTATTCTGATCCGACGTTCACAGCGAGCCCTCACGTGACGCGTCATGTCAATGACGTCATCGATCGGTTCATCCGTGCTTTCAAATTCGAGAAAGACATCTGGATCGAGGCTCAGCGTCTGGGACTGCCCTGGGCACCGATACGCAAGCCGGAAGAGAACCTCGTCGACGAGCACTGGCGGCGGAGGGAGGCCTTCATCGAGATCGAGGAGCAGTCGCTCGCGCGGGGGGTGTCGCACGTGCGGGCCAAATGGTTCGCGCCGGGGTTGCCCTGGCGTGCCGGACCCACCGCTCCCACTCTTGGCCAACACTCCGACCTCCGCCCCGAGGATTGGGCGCCGAGAGTCGATGGATCCCGCGCAGCGCGCGGGGCCTCGGAAGACGTGAAGTTGAGCGCCCACGGACAGCCCTTCGCCCTGGCAGGGGTCCGCGTACTCGACCTGGGTTGGATCATCGCGAGTGGGGGAGCCGGACGGTTCCTCGCCGCACACGGTGCCGAAGTGATCAAGGTCGAGCACGCCAGCAAGATCGACCTCCTGCGCAACGCCGGCGCGGCACCGGTGCGGGACGCCGAAGGGAACGAGCTGCCTGCAGATCACGACGTGCCGACCATCAACCGCAGCGGCGCCTTCATGGACGTCAATGCGGGCAAACTCGCGCTCAGCCTCAACCTCAAAGACCCGAGGGGTAGGGAGATACTCGTCGACCTCATCCGTCAGGCGGACGTGCTGATCGAGGGCTTCTCAGCCGGCACAATGAAACGGCTGGGCCTCGGCTACGACGTGCTCGAACAGCTGAATCCGCGCCTGGTGTACGTGCAGCAGTCCGGCATGGGACAGTCCGGCACCTACGGCCGACTGAAAGCGTTCGGCCCGACCGCCCAGGCGATGTCGGGAATTACCGAGATGTCAGGTCTCCCCGACCCCTACCCGCCGGCGGGTATCGGCTACTCCTACCTCGACTGGTTCGGTGCGTATCAGGTCGCGCTCGCCGCTGCCGCTGGACTCCACCGCCGTGAGCAGACCGGGAGCGGGTGCTGGATCGATTCCTCTCAGGTGGAGGCGGGAATGTATCTCACGGGCGCGACGGTGCTCGATTATTCGGTCAACGGACGTCAGTGGGAGCGCATCGGAAACAGGTCGACCGCGCGGCGTGCGGCCCCTCACGGCGCCTACCGTGCAGCTGGTCAGGACCGTTGGATCGCGATCTCGGCCTTTACCGAGGACGACTGGCAAGCGATCGTCCGCGTCCTCGGCCGGCCGGAGTGGGCGTCCGAGCCGCGGTTCGCGACGTTGGACGAGCGCATCCGTCACCAAGACGGGCTCGACGCGGAGATTGCTGTCGCGATCTCGTCATGGGATGCCTCTGAGCTGATGAACGCGCTGCAAGAGCACGGAGTCGCCGCGGGGATCTGCCAGACAGCACAGGATCGGGTCGAGAACGACCCTCAGTTGCGCCACCTGGGCTGGATGACGGACCTCGTTCAGACCGACATCGGGCGATGGCCCGTCAAGAACGCCCCCGTCCGATTCAGCGAGACCCCGCCCTACATCGGCGGAATTCTCGACCGTCACGGGCCCAACTACGGGGAGGACAACGAGTATGTCCTCCAGCACATCCTGGGGCTCAGCGCAGCACAACAGAGCGATCTCGAGGCAGCAGGAGTGCTTTAAGGCGACAGGATTCTGCGGCGCAGACCCATCCGAACCTTCAGCAGACATGCGTGTTGTGACGAATTCATTCGGGGCTATGCGTGATAGCAGCTCCACCAATCAGGAGACGGGCGCGAGCGTCTTGGCAATCTGGGCATGGACTGTGCTCAGCCATGTTCCGAGGACGTCGGCCGTGCTGTCGCTTGTGATCTGACCGGTGGATGTGATCAAGCCATCGGTCGTCCGGATGTAGGTCTTGGGCTAGGCCAGTTCAGGGGACGCGAGGAAGGACAGGATGCTTCCGGATGTGCTGCTGCGCGACGGCGGTGCCGACTGCTCCGGGCGATGTGCCGATGACAGCACACGTGGATCAATCCCAATCACATCGTCTCTCTGGCACCCAAGGTGAGCACCGACGGTGCTCGCCACACACTCTGGCTACCGGAGTCGGTCACCACTGGAGCCTCCCGGTCGGGCACCGGGCATTCACCTATCGCGCTGCGGCGTCTCTGCTCGGCATAGAGTTCCGGGAGGTGTGAGGTGCCGCCGCTCTTCAGGAGCGCGTTCGGCGACGGTATCGGCTCGGCGACTCGTCCAGGGCGCGGCGGAACGCGCGGCTGAACGCGTGCGCCGATTCGTACCCGACGGCCGCGGCGATGCGATCGATCGTCTCGTCCGAATCGCGGAGGCGCAGCGCTGCGGTGCTCAACCGCCGCTCCGTCAGGTAGGCGCGGGGTGTGGCCCCGATGGTCGCCATGAAGTGGCGATGGAGGGTGGACCGAGACACGTGGAGAGCGTCCGCGAGGGCGGTCGTCGTCCAGTCCCGGTCCGGGCGGTCGTTGATGATGGCGAGTCCGCACTGCACGAGCGGATCCGGTCGCGACAGCTCCCGATCGGTGTCGGCATGGATGCACCGGCTCGGTATGGCTTCGCGCAGCAGGCGCACCAGCAGGAGGTCGAGCAGAGCGGTGGCCGAGGCCGCAGCTCCGATCCTGCGCTGCGCGAGCTCCTCGTCGAGACTCCGGGCGGTGGTGAGCAAGCCCGGGTCCTCATGCGACCTCACCAGCACGGGGTGCTGCTGCAGTTCGAGGCGCGCAGTGGGATGGGTCGCCTCGTGCCGGTACTGAAGGCTCAGCAGGCGGACCGTGGTGTGCCCGTGCCCGAGGTGCATCGTCGAGCCGTCCCGGGCGGATCGCCTCGCCGAAGCGGGCGCGCAGGAATGAGGTGCGCCGCCGAGGTCGGGCCCGAAGTGAAGGGGTGTCCGGGCCGGCACCCACAGCAGGTCGCCCGCGTGGAGCTTGTGGATGCCGCATCCGGGGAGTGCGACGAGGGTGGATCCGTCGAGCACCGCGTGCAGCACCGGGTCAGGGCGGGAAGGGGCCGCCGCGTCCCAGAACGATCCCGCCTCCGTGCGCACGCCCAGGATCTCCCGTGTGCCCGTCGCCCGCAGCATCATGTCGATGAGGTCGTCGGTCACTCCCAGCCCAACGCGGCGGCCGGGGGAGTCATTCCCGCCGGCCGCCGCGTTCCCTCATCCGAAGTTCGGAGTGCGCAGCGCATCCGAACCGTCCCACCCGATGCTGGCCTCGCGGATCATTCCGAAGAAGGCGGTCAGGTCAGGGTTCTTCCGATGGATCTCGAGGTGGTGACCGATGAGGTGGGAGGCGTCGTGGTACGACGTGCGCATCTCTCCGAATCGCGCCTTCATGTACGACGGCGCTCCTTCCTCGTCCAGGGCGCGGACGACCGCATCCCAGTCGTCGACAGCCCACGCGACGTGGTGGAGAGCGGGCAGTGAGAACGCGGTCAGCGACGACTGCACGGAGCTGGGCGACGAGCTGTGCACGGTCATGAACTCGACCGCGATGTCGCCGAGCTGGCCGATGGCGCTGGAGTGCTCGTAGGTCGCCGGTGCGCCGCTGCCGGTCGTCACCTCGTCGAGGTGGACGTTCTCGGAGAGGAAGAACGGGCCGGCGCCGGTGAGTTCGGAGAATCCGGCGACGGCGGTTCTCAGATCGGCGACGACGTAACCGAGATGGTGGATCTCGCCGAGGAGGGGGCGAAGGGATGAGATGGACATTCGGCTCCTTTGAGGTGGGGTCCTCTCCGAGATTAAGGACGCAGGGAGCCCGCTCAGCGCTGATGACGGGGCCGATCGTGTCAAGAACGATGCCGGTTGTCGCACGGCGTCGAATGGACCCCTCGAGTGCGCTGTCATCGACGGATGTCAGCGCGCACCTGTACGCTAGGAGCGCCGGCCGTCGAGTGGAACGTCACCGTGGGTGACGCGGTTTACACTGGCGACGTCGTCGCGACCCTGGAGGCCGCCAAACCAACCGTCGAGGTCGACGCACCCAAGAGTGGAGTCGTGCTGGACGTGCGTTTCGCCAAGGGCGACGAAACGACAGCGACGTGGCCTACAACAGCGCAAAGCGCCGCGGGCGTTCGCATCGTCGTTGCGGGGCTCCGCGAACGAGCAGGAGGTCCGCGGCCGCGTGCTCGCCGACACCGGTAACGCCAAGCGCAACGACCGCAACAAGATCTCCTGGTCGGAGACGCCTTGTCGTCGTCGCGGAGGTGGAGCATCCGCCTCATGCGTCATTGCAGAAGTAAGAGTAGGCAGCTCTCCTATTGACATAACGATCGTTATCCGCGCTACGAACGCATGCGGTAGAAACGCACTAATTCAACTCGGTGTCGAGTCTCGCTAGAGAATGTGCCGAAAGAGGACCACTTAGTGGTCTGCTCGGGAGCGTGTATGCCGTCATGGACTCGTCGGGGATTCCTTGCTTCAGCCGGCGGTCGAGATGCATCACACGCTACGGAAGATTGGCGACGAATTCTGGCAAAGGAGGGTAATTGCCGGTTCGAAGAGGATAAATCACTCCATCCTCGCGATGGAGAGTTCCGATGGCCTCGCCACCGCGACCAACTCTCACTCTTTTTGTTGCTGCGTACCTCTTCCGTTCCGCATCTACGTCCCTAGCAAAGGTCTGGGCGCTTAGGGCGACAAGGGCGGCATCTGGTGGGGCGGTTATCGTCAACTGTCCCGACTCCAAGTCAAAGTTGGCCTCGCCGGGAGTCCAAATCTGCACGAGCACGTAGAACGCGCCGGCGGCACCGCTCGCCTTGGCCCGAGCATCAAATTCGCGGGCCTGGGACCCGTCACGGGCCCACGCCACCCAACCGTTGGGCTTCTGTGTCGACTTGACCTGCACGTGCCAAATCGCTTCGCCCCGTGAAGCGATCAGATCCTTGCCTGGAGTTAGTCCTCCCTGCCACTCCACCTCGAACCCGAGATCCCCAAGTGCTTTGACGGTGAGTGCTTCTCCCCACAGGCCTGACAGCGATTTCGGTGCGGCAACGCGTCTTGGCATGAGCCAACGCTAATGGCACGCGCCTCCGATTGCGCAGCCAGGACCTCAACCATCCCCTGTCGAGACTGTGTCGCAGACAGGGCACCCTGCGGACGCGGTTGGCAGGGCTAAGCCTTCAGTGTTGGTCCGCCTCCGCTGGGTCCGCGCATCATCCATGCTTGAGCGCCGAAAAGAAGGATGGTCCCGACAATCTTGAGACCTGACTCGATCTGGCGGGATCTATTGAGGCGCTCAAGGAACGATTGCGAGGTGTTGGTGGCCTGCTTGTCGACATCGAGCGTGTGCCGCATGAGGCTAACCAGCTCGATCATGAGCTCGTCCGACAGCTCTTTATTACTGATGGCCTTGATCCAGTCGCGCACATCTTGGCAGGCGGCATGAAGACGCTGGAGCTCCCTATCGTTTATCTTGAGCGAAGTTCCATAGGCAACTTCGGCGTGGTTGAGCAGCGCGAGCATCAGATCGAGATTTCGGGCGAGCTGAGTAAGCGTCCGCAACACCACGTCGTCATCGGACTGCGAGAGCAATCCGAGGAGCTGCGGAACTTGTTCCTCGCGAATGTCGTCCAGCGATTTGATGCCGAGTGAATCCAGGATCGCGTCGTCGTCGTCGTGCTGCATGCCCACTCCCTCGGATTAGCCCTCACGGGCAACATGTTCAGTTTCACAGACCGGGGGCTGGCCTGACATCGCTGGAGACGTCAGGCGGGCCGGATTGCCTCAGGTGGACTGGCGAACGGCGTTCGGCTGTGTCTCGTAACCGTGGGGATGCGAGACGTCTCGTGGACACCGGGCCGACATGGTCCGGCGCGCGGAGGAGGCGTCTCGCAGCCATGTCTCGCTAGCCCTCGGCGCAGTTTGAGTAGCCAAACAGTCTTGCGAGACGCGGTCCCGGTATTCCGTCAGGGAGTCTGTGCGCTTTGGTGACGGTAGAGAGTGGCCCGGCTCCACCCGACAAGCTGTGCGGCCTCGGCCGCGGTCTTGCCGGCGGATCGAGCTTAGGCGACGATTGCGAGCTTTTCGCCCACGACGGCTGGATCGGACTTTGGGCGCCCGAACTGGGTGCCGGCTTCTCGGGCGACGGCGATGCCGGCGTTGACGCGTTCGACGATGAGCTCGCGCTCGTATTCGGCGAGGGTGGCGAGCATGTTCAGCATCAGCCGGCCCGTCGACGTCGCGGGGTCAATCCCGTCAGAGATCGATCGCACGTTGATGCCGGCGTCGCGGAGCCCGTTGACGGTGTTGAGTACGTCGATGAGAGAGCGGCCGAGCCGGTCGACGCGCCAGACGACCACGGTGTCGCCGGCCTCGGCGTACTCGAGCAACCGCTGCATCCCCGGACGAGATGCGGCGGTTTTACTGCCGGAGGTGACGTCGGCGAAGATGTCCCGCTTCTGCACCCCATAGAGAGGAGCGAATCCGTCTGGAGCTGCGGGTCTTGGCCGGCGGTGCTGACGCGTGTGTAGCCGATAAGTCGCATCCTGCAATCATGTCTCGCTAACCCCTGGATGCGCCACTGAGACACACAATGGGCTGAGACGACTTTGCAAGACATTCAGTATGTTCGGCAATCCGGGGGAGGGGGGCGGGTGTCTCAGTCTGCTCCGAGTGTCTCGTAAATCTTTAGGTTTCCGAGACGTACTGATTCCGACGATGGGTGACGCCAATGGTGTGAGTCGCAGAGGTAAATGGCTGGCCCCTGTTCGCGGTCAGTGGCCGATAAGCATGGCCACGCGTGCGGTGTCCACTACTTCTGGTGTGACCTCGTCGTTTGCGTTCGATCCCCTTCAGTAGGAAGCCTCCCCGATGGGCCAGCTAAGAGGCGTCTTCGGGTGTGATCGGGAAGTTGTCTCGGAAGAGACCGGTCGGGTCCCATTGCGTTTTCAGTTGGCGCAGACGGGCGCGCCGAGGCCTAAACTGAAGGTCAAACCGCGGATGTGCCGCCCGCTTGGCTGATGGTGAGTCTTGTGAGCAAGGCGGTGAGGGTTCGCTGTTCGGCGATGGTCCAACCGACGACGGACCTGCCGATCATTTCTGCGGCAGCCCTGTGCATCGCGGATGCCACAGACTGGCCGTGGTCGGTCAGCCGCACGTGCGCCGCGCGGTCATCGCTCGGATCTGGTGTCAGCACGACGATGGCTTGCCGCTGCAGACGATGCAGCGCCTTCGATACTCCGGCCTTCCCAATCCCTGTCGCACGGGAGAGATCGGTCGCTCGAAGAGGCCGGCCGCCGTCGAGGTGCCAGACCAGCCACCCTTCGGTGCTGTCCAATGGCACCGGCAGAGTGGAGTTGAACTCCTCGTGGCGCGATCGAGAACGCCACAGGTCCGTGAACCCGCGCAGAGCATCCACGAGCGCGGGCAGGGGATCCTCAGCGTCCGGTCCAGCCTCAGGCACCCCTCGACGGTACCACGGGCGTATAGTTTCCTGTGGATACCAATTGCGGCGAGGGAGCCGCGGATCGGAGAGATCATGTCTCGCACCATCGTCGTCACGGGAGCCGCCAGCGGGCTCGGAGCGGCAACCGCCGACGCCATCGAAGCCGACGGAGATCGCGTCATCCGGCTCGACCTCCGCGAAGGTGACATCGCCGTCGATCTGTCCTCGCGAGAGGGTCGGGCGGAGGCTGTCGCGGAGATCCAGGAAGTCAGCGGCGCATCGCTCGATGGCATCGTCACCTGGGCCGGGCTCGGGAGCGGCGGCGTCCAAACCCTTCTTGTCAACTATTTCGGAACGGTCGATCTCATTGAGGGTGTCCGCGAACTCCTCACGCGATCCCCACAGCCCCGGGTCGTCGTGACGTCCTCGCGGATGTCGCTGTTCCCCGCAGACCAGGCCTTGGTTAAGCAACTCCTTGACCATGACCTCGAGGCGATCGAGCAGCTCGGCGACGAGCCGGAGCAATCGTTCTATTACAAGGCGACGAAGACAGCCACGGCGAAGTGGATGCGCCTGCACGCCATCGCGCCCGAGTGGGGAGGAGCGGGAATCAAGGTCAACGCAATCGCCCCGGGACTCATCGAGACGCCGATGACACGCAGCACGCTGGACTCACCCGAGTACGCCAAGTTCCTTCTCGATATGCACCCCCAAGCCGAGGATGTCCTTTCCCAACCATCCGAAATTGCTCAGATCGCTCGGTTCCTTGCCAGTCCGGCAGCAGGAATTCTTGTCGGGCAGTGCCTGTGGGCTGACCGCGGGACCGAGGCTATCGAACGCGGCGATGACATATGGTGAAAAGGTGGCCATGCGCCGGCTGAGCTATGGCGTTTGTATTCACCGGCCATACAGCGCGCGGCGAACTCAACTCAAGTGAGGCGCCGCGTCAGGAGGCTGGCGCTGGCTCATCGAGGTCTGACATGTCGAGCACGAACCGGTACCGCACGTCGCCGATGGCGAGTCGGTCGAGTGCGTCTTTGACTTGCGTGGAGGGAAGTACCTCGACGGTGGGGGTGATGTGGTGGTCGGCGCAGAACTGCAACAGTTCCGCAGTTTGCGGCAGCCCACCGGTGCCGGAAGAGGTGAGTTTTTTCCGTCCGTAGCTGAGCTCGAGGAGTCGGGGTCCGGTCATCAGTGGGTTGCCGAGCACGCAGAGGGTGCCGTCGATCCAGAGTAGGCGCAGGATCGGGGAGAGCTCGTGGTCGGCGGCGATGGTGTCGATGATGTAGTCGAAACGGCCCATTGCGGCGGCCATTGCCGCGTCGTCAGTGGTGACGAGCAGATCCTTCGCCCCCAGAGCGAGTGCATCATCGGTCTTG
>Ga0247742_10000560_pt1 | contig 29321 bp, 31 predicted proteins | sample UWRJL208509C2_FD_180944 | JGI IMG/M metagenome (GOLD analysis project Ga0247742, IMG submission 180944) | Plant litter microbial communities from Arlington Agricultural Research Station in Wisconsin, United States - UWRJ-L208-509C-2 | ecosystem: Environmental > Terrestrial > Plant litter >...
GTGCGCGTCGGTGAGCGGCCAGTACTGCTCGGTCGTCACGGCGAAGGTGTCGACGCCGGCGACGATCGGATGTGACGCGGTGACCCGCACCTCGAAGTCGATGATGCCGCCCGGGTGCGAGGTGAACTGTCCGCCGGTGAGTTGCAGGTAGTCGGGACTGTTGCGGAACGAGTCGACGATGCCGCCGTGCCAGCCCGCGAACCCGGCGCCCGCCGCGACCGCCGATCGCAGCCCCGCGATCGCGGCGTCGGAGGCGGTGCCCATGCTGATGTACTGCACGATCAGGTCGACCCGGGCCATCAGCTCGGGGTCAGCGCAGCTCTCCGGGGTGTCGGAGACGATCACCTCCAGGCCGAGATCCTCGAGGAATGGCAGCATCGCGTCGGCCTGTTCGACGGGCCGATGCCCGTCCCAGCCGCCGCGGACGACAAGTGCAGTGCTCATGCCTCGACGGTACGTTAATACCCAGTTCACAACTGGGTGGCAGTATGAACGGATGGACAGCACCAACAGCCTTGCGGATGCCGGCGCCGCCACCGACTCGCTCGACGAGTACGACCTTGATGAGTCATCGAGTGTCGATGATGGAACCCTTCCCCCCGACCGTTACCTCGACCGCGAGCTGAGCTGGCTGGCCTTCAACCAGCGGGTGCTCGAGCTGGCCGAAGACCCCGACGTGCCGCTGCTGGAACGGGCCAACTTCCTCGCCATCTTCGCGAGCAACCTCGACGAATTCTTCATGGTGCGCGTGGCCGGCCTGAAGCGCCGCATCTCCACCGGCCTCGCGGTGCCCACCAACGTCGGCACCGCCCCGGCCGATGTGCTCGCGCGGGTCAGCGCGAAGGCGCACGAGTTGCAGAACCGCCACGCCGCCGCCTTCCGCAACATGGTCAAGCCCGACCTCGACGATGCCGAGATCCACATCGAGACGTGGGCCGACCTCGGCCCGGCCGATCGCGAGCGCATCGACGAGATCTTCTCCGCGCAGATCTTCCCGGTGCTCATGCCGTTGGCCGTCGACCCCGCGCATCCGTTCCCCTACATTTCGGGGCTGTCGCTGAACCTGTCGATCCGGGTGCGCAACCCGAAGACCGGCAAGGAGGAGTTCGCGCGCCTCAAGGTGCCCACCGTGCTGCCGCGGTTCGTGCAGCTGCCCGACGACGGCAGTGACCAGCTGCGATTCATCCCGCTGGAAGATCTGATCTCCAACCACCTCGGCGACCTATTCCCGGGCATGGACATCCTGGAGCACCACGAGTTCCGCGTGACGCGCAATGAAGACGTCGAGGTGGATGAAGACGAGTCTGAGAACCTCATCCAGTCGCTGGAGAAGCAGATTCTCAACCGTCGCTTCGGCCCGCCGATCAGGCTCGAAATCACCGACGACATGGATGACGTGACCCTCGGCCTGCTGATGAGCGAGCTCGACATCACCGAGCAGGAGGTCTACCGGCTGCCCGCGCCACTCGACCTCGGCGGGCTGTTCCAGCTGACCCGCATCGACCGACCGTCGCTGAAGTTCCCGCGGCACGTGCCCACCACGAGCGTGAGCCTGCTTCCGGCCGAGCCGAACTCGCCGCCCGACATCTTCGCCGCGATCGCCAAGCAGGACGTGCTGCTGCACCACCCGTACGAGTCGTTCTCGACGAGCGTGCAGGCCTTCCTCGAGCAGGCTGCCGCCGACCCCAACGTGCTCGCCATCAAGCAGACGCTGTACCGCACCAGCGGCGACAGCCCCATCGTCGAGGCGCTCATCGACGCCGCCGAATCGGGCAAGGCCGTGCTCGCGCTCGTCGAGATCAAGGCGCGGTTCGACGAGACCGCCAACATCAGCTGGGCGCGCAAGCTCGAGAAGGCCGGCGTGCACGTCGTCTACGGCCTGGTCGGGCTGAAGACCCACTGCAAGGCCGCCCTCGTGGTGCGCCAGGAGGGCGGGGTGCTGCGGCACTACAGCCACATCGGTACCGGCAACTACAACCCGAAGACCAGCCGCATCTATGAGGACCTGGGGCTGCTCACCGCGAGCGACACCGTCGGCAAAGACCTCACCCGGCTGTTCAACGAGCTCTCGGGCTACGCCATCGAGAAGAAGTTCAAGCGCCTGCTGGTCGCTCCGCTGCACCTGCGGAAGGGGCTACTCAAGCGCATCCAGACCGAGGCCGAGAACGCGCGTGCTGGCCTCCCGTCGGGCATCCGGCTCAAGCTGAACTCCATCGTCGACGAGGCGATCATCGACGCGCTGTACCGCGCGAGCAACGCCGGAGTTCCGGTGGAACTCGTCGTGCGCGGCATCTGCTCCGTGCGACCGGGGGTGCCGGGCCTCAGCGAGAACATCACGGTCCGCTCGATTCTCGGCCGCTACCTCGAGCACGCTCGCATCTTCTCGTTCGTCAACAACGACGACCCGCAGATGTTCATCGGCAGCGCCGACATGATGCACCGCAACCTCGACCGGCGGGTGGAGGCGCTGGTTCGCCTCACCAACCCCGAGCACATCAAAGAGCTGCACGCGCTCTTCGACCTGTCGCTGTCTGACGAGACGAGTTCGTGGCACCTGCAGCCGGATGGTGCGTGGCGTCGGCACAACTACGCCGACGATGGCGCCCCGCTCGAAGACATGCAGAACGTGCTGATGAAGCAGATCTCGCAGCGCAAGCGTGGCGGGTCGCGGTGACGGTCGCGACCGGGCCGGTGTTCGCCGCCGGAGCCGTGTGCTGGCGGGTGGTCGAGGGCAAACCGAAGGTGCTCGTGGTTTACCGCGGCGGCCACTCCGACGTATCGCTGCCCAAGGGCAAGGTCGACCCGGGCGAGACCTTGCCCGAGACCGCCGTGCGGGAGGTGCGCGAGGAGACCGGGCTGGCCGTGACGCTCGGCGCCCCGCTCGGCACCATTCAGTACACGATGCCGAACGGCCGCGAGAAGGTCGTCTACTACTGGTCGGCCGAGGTGGATGACCACGCGCTCGAACTCGCCCGGTTCACGCCCAACAGCGAGATCGCATCGCTCGAATGGCTGTCACTGGAGAAGGCGCGCAAGAAGCTCAGCTACAGCCACGACGTCGACGTGGTGGACCGGTTCGCCGAACGTTTCACCGCGAACCGCGCCCGTACCTTCGCGATCATCGCCGTGCGCCACGGCAAGGCGGTGCCGCCGGAGACGTGGGACGGCCCCGATTCAACCCGCCCGCTGCTGCAGCGCGGAGCCGACCAGGCCAAGAGCATCGCGAAGGGCATCGCCGCGTTCGGCCCCGAGAAGATCATCAGCAGCACCGCGGCCCGGTGCCTCGCGACGATCACCCCGCTCGCCGAGCTGACGGGGTTACCGGTCAAAGCGACATCCGACATCAGCCAGGACTCCTACGAGCTCGGCAGCTCGGCGGTCCCCGGCATCGTCGCCCGCCGGTTGAAGAAGAAGGTGACCGCCGTGCTGTGTAGCCACGGCCCGGTGCTGCCGCACATCGTGAGCGAAGTCGCCGCCCGCACCCACACCGAGCTCGACGGAGCGCTGCGCCGAGCGGCCTCGATGTCTACCGGCGACTTCACGGTGCTGCACGTCTCGCTCAAGCATGCGAGCGGCGGAATCGTAGCGGTGGAGACCCATTCCCCTGCCTGACCGGCGGTTGTTGGTCGTTAGTTAACCTTGCGTTCACCTTCCGGGCCGAGCGTGGTTAACCGCTCTGCATAGGTTCAGTCCTTGGGTCGCACCGGCCCGTCCTGTACAAATCCCGAAGAAACTCCTGAAAGGGACAATTTTGAACTTCAAGAAGCTCGGCACCGTTGGTGCCCTTGCTCTGGCAGGCAGCATTCTGCTCTCCTCGTGCGCAGCGAACGAGGCGGCACCGTCTGACGACACCTCGGCCGGCAGCGACCTGTCCGGCACGATCGACGGCGCGGGCGCGTCGTCGCAGGGTTCCGCTCAGGAGGCGTGGATCGCCGCGTTCCAGACCGAGAACACCGGCGTCACCATCAACTACGACCCCTCCGGTTCGGGTGCCGGCCGTGAGGCCTTCATCGCCGGTGGCGTCAGCTTCGCCGGCACCGACTCTGCCCTCAAGCAGGAAGAGATCGACGAGGGCTTCGCCGGATGCGTGGCCGACACCGGCTACATCCAGGTTCCCGCGTACATCTCCCCGATCGCCGTGATCTTCAACGTGGAGGGTGTTGACGAGCTCAACCTCGACTCCGAGACCCTCGCCAAGATCTTCAAGGGCGACATCACGACCTGGAACGACCCGGCCATCGCCGCGCTGAACGAGGGCGCCACGCTCCCGTCGGCCCCGATCACCGCCGTGCACCGTTCAGACGACTCGGGTACCACGAAGAACTTCGCGGACTACCTGTTCAAGACCGCTCCTGCGGTCTGGGACGCCGAGCCGGCGGACCCCTTCCCCTACGCGACCGGTGAGGCTGCCCAGGGCACCTCGGGTGTTGTTGACGCAGTGAAGAACGGCACGAACACCATCGGCTACGCCGACGCGTCGAAGGCTGGCGACCTCGGTACCGCCAAGATCAAGGTCGGCGACGAGTTCGTCGCTTACTCCCCTGAGGGTGCTGCCGCTGTCGTCGCCGAGTCGCCTGCCGGTGACACCGCTGGTGACACCGACCTCGCGATCAAGCTCGACCGCGAGACCACCGACCCGACCCACTACCCGCTCGTTCTGGTGAGCTACATCATCACCTGCACCGAGTTCGAAGACGCCGAGGTCGCTCCGGCGGTCAAGGCCTACATCGAGTACATCACCAGCGAGGCTGGCCAGGCCGAGGCCGCGTCCTCCGCCGGTGCCGCACCGCTCTCGGCTGACCTGTCCGCTAAGGTCGCCACGGCTCTCGAAGCCATCAAGTAACTCGTTAGGTAGTACCTGTCGGGCTGCGACTGCTGGGTGTATTGCACCGCCAGTCGTGGCCCGACAGACTTGATCCGCCCACCCGACCCCGCAGGTCTCGCAGGAAGACAGGAATGACGACAGCAACCGCGTCGCCGAGGGCCAAGCTCCGCCCCGCAGACCGCATCTTCTCCGGCAGCACCCTCATCGCCGGCAGCATCATCCTCGCCGCTCTCGCAGCGGTCGCGATCTTCCTGGTCGCCCAGAGCATCCCGGCCCTCGTGGTCGATCCCGCCGAACTCAAGGGCTCACCGTCGAGCTTCTGGGCCTACGCCGGCCCCCTCGCGTTCGGAACGGTGTGGGCCGCGGTCCTCGCCCTCATCATGGCGTTGCCGATCGCGTTCGGCATCGCGCTGTTCATCTCGCACTACGCCCCGCGCCGCGTCGCGCAGGGGCTCGGCTACATCATCGACCTGCTCGCGGCGGTGCCCTCGGTGGTCTTCGGCCTCTGGGGCATCAAGGTGCTGGCCCCCGCCGTCACCCCGCTGTACGGCTGGCTGGTCGACAACGTCGGCTGGTTCCCGCTGTTCAACGGGGATGTCTCCGGCACCGGCCGCACCATCCTCACGGTCGCCATCGTGCTCGCGGTCATGATCATCCCGATCATCACGGCGGTCAGCCGCGAGGTCTTCCTGCAGACCCCCGTGCTGCACGAGGAGGCCGCGCTCGCGCTGGGAGCCACCCGCTGGGAGATGATCCAGATGGCGGTCATCCCGTTCGGTCGTCCCGGCATGATCTCGGCAGCCATGCTCGGTCTCGGCCGCGCGCTCGGCGAGACCATGGTCGTCGCCATGGTGCTGTCGCCGTCACCAGGCCTCGTCAGCTGGGTGCTCACCAGCTCGCAGAACCCGTCGACCATCGCGGGCAACATCGCGCTGAACTTCCCCGAAGCGCACGGCGTTGATGTCAACGCCCTCATCGCCACCGGCCTGCTGCTGTTCGTCATCACCCTCGTCATCAACTCGATCGCCCGCATCGTAATCAACCGCCGCAAGGCGTTCTCCGGAGCCAACTGATGACCGCCACCACGACGGCCCCCTCGGGAATCGCCAACTCCCTCACCACCGGTCGCCTTCCGAAGTGGGCGCCCTGGGCGACCCTCGCCGGCAGCTGGGTCGTGGTCGGCGGGATTCTCGGGCTGATGGCTGCGGGCAGCGGGGGCGAGTTCAACATCGCCGTGGCTCTGGTGCTCGGCACCGTGCTGTTCAACATCGCGATCTTCGTGCTCACCTACCTCGTCGAGGGGGTGCGGCAGGCCAAAGACCGCGTGGTCACCTCGCTGGTGGCATCCGCATTCATCATCGCGCTCATCCCGCTGGTCTCGCTGCTGTACACCGTGATCATCAACGGCGCGGCACGCTTCGACCTGCAGTTCTTCTCCAGCTCGATGCGCAACGTCGTCGGCGAGGGCGGCGGCGCGCTGCACGCCATCGTCGGAACGCTGCTGATCACGGGGATGGCCACGCTGATCTCCGTGCCGGTCGGCCTGCTCACCGCCATCTACCTCGTCGAGTACGGCCGCGGCCACCTGGCGCGCGCCATCACGTTCTTCGTCGACGTCATGACCGGCATCCCGTCGATCGTCGCCGGGCTGTTCGCGTTCGCGTTCTTCGCGCTGATCTTCGACGACCCGGGCATCCGCTTCGGCTTCGGTGGATCGATCGCCCTGTCGCTGCTGATGATCCCGGTCGTCGTGCGCTCGAGCGAGGAGATGCTGAAGCTGGTTCCCAACGAACTGCGCGAGGCCTCCTACGCCCTGGGTGTGCCGAAGTGGCTGACCATCCTGAAGATCGTCATCCCCACCTCGATCGCCGGCATCACCACCGGTGTCACGCTGGCCATCGCGCGCGTCATCGGCGAGACCGCGCCGCTGCTGATCATCTCCGGCTTCACCGCGAGCATGAACTACGACCTGTTCAAAGACCGCATGGCCTCATTGCCGGTGTTCCTGTACACCCAGTACCAGAACCCCGGCAGCGACGTTCAGCCCTACCTCGATCGTGCGTGGGCGGGGGCGCTGACCCTCATCCTGATCGTCATGGCCCTGAACCTCATCGCCCGCCTGGTCGCCCGCATCTTCTCCCCCAAGCTCGGCCGCTGAGACCGGCCACCAGAAACAAGACAGGAAACCCGTGTCAAAGCGCATCGAAGTCAACGACCTGAACGTCTACTACGGCAAGTTCAAGGCCGTGGAGGATGTCTCGCTCAAGATCGAACCCCGCACCGTGACGGCGTTCATCGGGCCATCCGGCTGCGGCAAGAGCACGTTCCTGCGCACGCTGAACCGCATGCACGAGGTCATCCCGGGCGCCTACGTCGAGGGCGAAGTGCTCATCGATGGCAACAACCTCTACGGCCCCGGCGTCGACCCCGTGCTGGTGCGTCGCCAGGTCGGCATGGTGTTCCAGCGCCCGAACCCGTTCCCCACCATGTCGATCCGCGACAACGTGCTGGCCGGCGTGAAGCTCAACAACACCCGCATGAGCAAGAGCGACGGCGACGCCCTCGTCGAGAAGTCGCTGCGGGGTGCCAACCTGTGGAACGAGGTGAAGGATCGCTTGGCCCTCCCCGGCTCCGGCCTCTCCGGTGGGCAGCAGCAGCGCCTGTGCATCGCCCGCGCGATCGCCGTCTCGCCCGAGGTCATCCTGATGGACGAGCCCTGCTCGGCCCTCGACCCCATCTCGACGCTCGCCATTGAGGACCTCATCGAGGAGCTCAAGCAGGAGTACACGATCGTGATCGTGACCCACAACATGCAGCAGGCCTCGCGCGTTTCCGACCGCACCGCGTTCTTCAACATCGCGGGCACCGGCAAGCCCGGCAAGCTGATCGAGTACGACGACACCACCACGATGTTCTCGAAGCCGAGCGTGCAGGCCACCGAAGACTACGTCTCCGGCAAGTTCGGTTGATCATCGCTTAGACGAACGAGAAGGCTCCGGATGATTCATCCGGAGCCTTCTTCGTCGTGTGGTCGTTGGGTTACGCCGAGGTGATGGCCACGATCGGGTCGGTCGTCGGCTGCTTCGAGCCGCCCGCCGGCTCGATGGTCACGCCGACCGTGTCGCCCTCAGCCATCTCGCCGTCGAGCACGCGCCAGGTGCTGCCCGAGTCGCCGACCGAGAACGTTCCGGCCGGGCGCGCGCCGTCGGAGTCGATGTACCAGAGCTCGTAGACCTTGCTCGAGGGCAGGGGCTCGAAGTCGTCGACCATGACTGCTGCCGATGCCAGCTCTTCCGACCACACGAGCGTGGCGGTGCCGCCACCGACGACCTCGGCTGCGGCTCGTTGCGAGTCATCCGCTGCATTGATCGCGGCGAGCTGGTCGGCGGCCTGCTGCTGTTCGGTGTTGGAGAGCAGGGAGCTGCCGACCGCGCCGGCGCCCACGACGAGCAACACCGCTGCGGCTGCCGCGATGAGCATGTTGGCCGGGCGGGTGAACCAGCGCTGCTGGGCTTTCGCGGCGGCCGGTCCGGAGAACTCGGCGACGTCGGGCAGCTTCGTCTCGGTGAGACGAGGCAGCTGCGGGGTGCTGTCGAGCTGCGCCATGATGCTGGCCTTCAGCGACGGCGGAGGAGTTTCCGGGTCGACGGCCATCCCGAGCAGCACCGCGGTGTCGGTGAGTTCGGTCAGCTCGTGACGCGACTCCTCGGACTCTTCGAGGTGGCTCTCGAACCGGGCCTTCTCGGCCTGGTCGAGGGCGTTCAGCACGTAGGCGCCGGAGAGGCTGGCCGCATCATCCTTGCGAGGAGTCATGAGGTCACCCCCAATTCGTCGCGCAACCGGATCATGCCGTCACGCAGTCGGGTTTTGACCGTGCCGATGGGCACGCTCAGTTTTTCTGCTACTTCGCTGTGGCTGAGGCCCCCGTAGTAAGCGAGGGTGACAGCCTGGCGTTGCAATTCTGTCAAACGAGCCATGGCCTTCTCCACCCTTTCATGCTCGAGTTGAACTTCGATTGTCTCGGCCACATGGTCGTAGTCGACCTTGTGATCGCGGATCCCGACGCGCACGTCGCGGTCCCGAGACGACTGGGAGGCCCGCACCCTGTCCACCGCCCGACGGTGAGCCATCGTGAAGATCCACGTCGTCGCTCCACCCTTATTCGGATCGAACCGGGTTGCGGTTTGCCAGATCTCCAGAAATACCTCCTGGGTGACCTCCTCTGACTGAGCATGATCGCGCAGCAGGCGCTTGATCAGGCCGAACACCCGTGGAGAAACCTGGTCATACAGCTCGGAGAATGCCTGCTTGTCGCCCTGGGCGACCCGCTCGAGGAGGATCTGGTGTCGTACCGCTGGCGCTTGCCCCTCATTGGGCTCGGCGCTGACATCGTTTTCGCGGGACACGGCTTCCAGCATGACAGGTATTCGACGTGGCCCTCACAACGGTTTGGAATCCATTGCGCGTGGGTGCCGAGCCGCAGAACGCCTCTCGGCGCAAGGCCGCTCGAAGCGGCTATTAGTGGAGCCCGGGGTTACTGCGGCCCGGCGACATCCATTTTACAACGCCCAGGCTGGGCGGTGATCGAGATCGCACGCTTCGGTGCACTCGCCTCGGTGGTCTCGCCTGTGTGGTCGAGCGGATTTGAGACCCGGCTACTCGAGGCTGCCGGCGCGGTACAGCCGCGCGCAGGCCGTGAATTCGTCGGCGGTCAGCGCGAAGCGGTCGGCGCGGGTGGTCAGCTCGGTCGCGCGCTCGGGGTTGACCGGCTCGGCATCGTCGGCCAGATCTGTGCATCCGGCGCCCAGGATGCGGCTGAACGACGCCGCACGGTCCAGCGCCACCCCGAAATCTCCGCGGAACAGCCCGCGCAAAATCTGGTCGGCGAGCTCGGTGATCTCGTCGGGGCCGGTGGGCTGGGGAGCGCCCGCCACCATGGCGTCGATCGTCTGGAGCACGTCGAGTCCGCGTTGGAACAGCAGGCTCGTGCCCGTCGGATCCTGCCGGATCAGCAGCCGCAGCAGGTAGATGCGCCACAGCGCGCCCGGGAGGCTGCGGGGGCTGGAGCGAGCCCACAACTCGGCGAGCGCGTCGATGCCGTTGGCGTCGGTGTAGGCGACGAGGCGGTCGATGACCTCGGGATCTTCCGTGGCGCGGGCCCGATCGACGAGCGCGTGCGCGGTGTCGTGAGCGATCCGCATGATCTGGGCGGGATCCTCGCCACCCTCGTACGTATCGAACTTGTCACCCGAATACTGGGTGGGCTTGTGGAAGTCGTCGGCCATCGAGTCAACGGTACGCGGGATCGGCTGCACCCGCAGGCCGCGTCCCGGCCCGACGCGCTTTCTACTGGCCCCGCCTCCTCGCGCGGCTCTCGTTTTGAAGGACGGTCCTTCATATCGAGAGGACCCAGGAGGGGCGCCCACCGCGCGCCGTCGTCCGCCGACCCCGGTACGATCGTGGGGTAGGGCCTGTAGCTCAGCTGGCAGAGCATCGGACTTTTAATCCGCGGGTCGTGGGTTCGAGCCCCACCGGGCCCACCGTGTGTTGCGCCCTTCGGGCGCCTCGATCGACGTATGAGAATGCCTGCATGGAACTTCGCGATGTTGATGGCGTGCGCTTCGTCAGGCTGGAGCCGCTCGCGTATCAAACCGCCGAGGCCAACGGCGACCCGTACGACGATAACTGGCTTGTCATCGACGGCGCGGCCCGCTCCGATGATGAGCAGTGGACGTTCCGCGAGCCCTGCCTGCTCGTCGGTGAAGCTCGCGCTCTCGGTGACTGGTTGCGGTCGGTGGCCGAGAGTACCGCCGCGACGATGGCGACCGACGTCGACGGTAACCTCGCGCCGACGACGGAGCACCTCGAGCCGAACCTCGGTTTCGGGGTCGTCGGGTTTGAAAACGACCGGGTGACCCTCCGAGTGTTCCTCTGGCTCGAGTCGGGACCGGCATCCGTCCGGGACAGTATCGACGACTCCGAACTGGAATGGTTCATGGATCTGACCGTGACTCGGGACGATCTCCGAGCGGCGGCAGCCGACTGGACAACGCAATTGCAGAGGTTCCCAGTTCGGACGTGATCGGAAGACGGGTACCAGCAGACCCTCCCCCACCGACCCGTGCCGGTCTACCGTTGAAGTATGGGAGACGTGCAGGCTGACATCCGGGAGTTCCTGGTTTCGCGCCGGGCTCGCATCACGCCCGAGAAGGCGGGGCTTCCCGCGTACGGCGGCAACCGACGGGTCGCCGGCTTGCGCCGCGAGGAAGTCGCGATGCTCACGGGGGTCTCGGTCGACTACTACGTGCGGCTCGAGCGAGGCAACCTCGCCGGTGCCTCCGAGAGCGTTCTCGACTCACTGGCGAACACCCTCAAGCTGGACGAGGCCGAGCGGCAGTACCTGTTCGACCTGGCACGGTCTGCGGGTCCAGCCCCGAGACGCCGCACCAAGCCCGCGACCACCGTCCGCCCGGCGGTGCAGCAGGTGCTCGACGCCATGGCGGATGCACCGGCGTGGGTACGCAATGCCCGGCACGACATCATCGCCGCGAATCCGATGGGCCGCGCGCTCTACGCGCCCGTCTTCGATGACCCACATCGCCCCGTGAACACCACGCGATTCACCTACCTGAACCCCGCCGCGCGGGAGTTCTGGCGCGACTACGACCGCATCGCCAACGACGGCGCCGCGATGCTGCGGCTCGAGGCCGGGCGTAATCCGCACGATCCCGATCTCATCCAGCTCATCGGAGAGCTGTCGACCCAGAGCGAACTGTTCCGCGAGCGCTGGGCATCACGCGACGTTCTCTACCACCGCAGTGGTCTGAAGCGACTGCACCACCCGATCGTCGGCGACCTCGACCTGAACTACGAGTCGATGGAGCTGCCGAGCGAACCCGGTCTCGTCATGAACGTGTACACCGCCCCGGCCGGCTCCCCCACCGCAGACGCCCTGCGCGTTCTTGCCTCGTGGGCGGCAAGCAACGAGGCCGCCTCCGCCGAAGCAGAGACGGCCCGCTAACACCCGGAATCACTCCGAGGGCACGACCTTCAGGGTCGTCTCGAGCGCGTCAGATCCGGTGATCGCCGCGACGGGGCCCGGCCTGAACCTGTCGTACTTGGCATGCAATGCCGTGTCGAGAACGACCCGGATGCTCGGCTCGGCGATCTCGAAGGTGACATCCTTCTCCACCCCGCCGGCACTGATGCGGCCGCTGCCCGACGCGAGTGCCCTACGGAACCAGCCATTCTCCGGCCCGTGGGCCGAGCGGACGTACAGAGCGTCGCCGACGGCGCTGTGCCAGATCGTGGTGAACGGGCGCAGCGTGCCATCCCGTCGCCGTGACGCAATACGCAGTTCGCTCGCGGCATCGATGGCGGCGAGCTCGTCGCTGGTCCAGCTCATGACGGATACTCCTCGTCGGTCAGCTTGTCGCCCCATTCTGTGTCGTCGCCCTCCCAGAGGGCCAGATGCGACATGAAGTTATCGGCGGTGGCTCCGTGCCAATGCCATTCACCGGGAGGCGTGAACACGGTGTCGCCGGGGTGCAACTCGATCAGCTCTTCGCCGCGCGATTGCACGTAGCCGTGCCCCTCCATCACGTGCAAGGTCTGGCCGACGGCATGCCGGTGCCACGCGGTGTGGGCTCCGGGTGCGAAGCGAACCAGGTTCAGCCTCGTGCGCGACGGCGCCTCCCCCGAGTAGTAGACGTTGAAGTACACGTCGCCGTCGAACCAGTCTCCCGGCCCCTTCACGGTCGGCGTCTTGGGCTGCATCCGGGTGTTCATCAGAACCTCACCAGCACCTTCAGCGCCTCGCGAGCGTCCATGGCTCGGTAGCCCTCGGGTACGTCGTCGAGGGCCACCGTGCGGTCGAAGACCCGGCCTGGGTCGATGCGTCCCTCAAGCACCTCCACGAGCGCCGCGTCGATGTAGTTGCGCACGGGCGCGGGCCCGCCGGTGAGGGTGATGTTCTTGCCGAACAGCGACCCGAATCCGATGGGCGCCTCCTCGTACTGGGGCACTCCGACCCGGGAGATCACCCCGCCGGGCCGCACGATGCCGTAAGCCTGCTCGTAAGCGGGCATGTGCCCGACGGCCTCGAGCACGATGTGGCTGCCCTCGCCACCGGTGAGATCCATGACTCTCGCGACCCCCTCCTCTCCGCGCTCGGCGACGACGTCGGTCGCGCCGAACGTGATCCCGAGATCGGTGCGGGCGGTGTGGCGGCCCATCAGGATGATCCGCTCCGCGCCGAGTTCCCGCGCGGCGAGCACGGCCGACAGGCCGACCGCGCCGTCACCGATCACGGTGACGACCTTGCCCGGCTCGACACGGCCCATGCGGGCGGCGTGATACCCGGTGAGGTAGACGTCGGAGAGGGTCAGCAGCGACGGGTACAACCCCGCATCGACCGAGCCGGGCACCCTCACGAGCGAGCCGTCGGCGAGGGGCACGCGCACGGCCTCGGCCTGGCCGCCGCCCACCCCGTTGGCCGCGTAGAAGCCGCCGTGGATGCACGATGTGTGCACACCCTCGCGGCAGAACACGCAGGTGTTGTCCTGCCAGGCGAATGGTGCGATCACGAAGTCTCCCTTCTTCAGGGTGGCGACGTCGGCTCCGATCTCCTCGACGACTCCGATGAACTCGTGGCCCATCGGCGTGCCCTCGGAATCGGCGGGCATGCTGTGGAAGGGATGCAGGTCGGAGCCGCAGATGCAGGCTCGCGTCACCCGAACGATCGCATCCGTGGGCTGCTGGATGACTGGGTCTGGAACGTTCTCGATGCGCACGTCTCCGGCGCCGAACATGATGGTGGCTCTCATGTGTTCCAGTAGACCGGGCCTTGTCGAACCCTGGGAGTGCCTGACGTGACGGGTACTCGCAGACCCTCCCCCAGCAGGATGCCCCGGCGTAGCGTCGCCACCATGAGCATCCCCACTTTCACCCTCAACAACGGCGTCACGATCCCGGTCATCGGGCTCGGCGTCTTCCAGAGCAAGCCCGAGGAGACCACAGCAGCCGTGCAATCGGCCCTAGAGGTCGGCTACCGCCACATCGACACCGCGGCCGCCTACGGCAACGAGCGTGAGGTTGGCGAGGGCATCCGGGCATCCGGCGTCGACCGCTCGGAGATTTTCATCGAGACCAAGGTCTGGGTGAGTGACTTCGGCTACGACAAGACCCTGCACGCCTTCGACAAGGCCACCGCAAAGCTGGGCTTCGACACCCTCGACCTGCTGATCCTGCACCAGCCCGCCCCGCATCGCTTCGCCCTCACGATCGACGCCTACCGGGCGCTCGAGACCCTCCTTGCCGACGGCCGGGTGCGGGCCATCGGCGTCAGCAACTTCATGCCCCAGCACCTCACTCGGCTGCTTGCCGAGACCGATGTGGTGCCCGCCCTGAACCAGGTCGAACTGCACCCGTACTTCACGCAGCCCGACGTGCAGGCCGCCGATGCCGAGGCCGGCATTCTCACCCAGGCCTGGTCGCCCATCGGCGGCATCACCTTCTACCCGGGGTGGGGCGGCGACGAGCGCAAGAGCGTGCTGGATGACCCGACCATCGCCGACATCGCGGCGGCCCACGAGAAGTCCCCGGCCCAGGTGATGCTCCGCTGGGGCATCCAGGAGGGCCGGTCGGTGATCCCCAAGTCGGTCAATCCGACGCGCATCGCGGAGAACTTCGACGTGTTCGACTTCGAGCTGAGCGACGACGAGCTGACCCGCATCGACGGCCTGAACACCGGGCAGCGGGGCGGCCCCGATCCCGACGCGCAGCGCGACGACTTCTTCGACCGCGTCATTCCTGAGGCGTAACGTTCGGCCACAGTTGACCTGCTCCAGGCACCAGACCGCGGAACCCCTGTCAACCCCTAACTCGTATCCGGTCCCGCGCGTAACGTCGCTGCCCTACTGAGGGATTCTTATGTCACGCATCCACATGCTCACCGTGAACGGTCAGGACTACCTCGTGCCTTACCCCGTCAAGAAGCTCCGGGCCGCCATCCTGAAAGCCGTGCGAGCCGGAGGCGGATATGTCAGCATTCCGCCCCAGTCGTCCGGCGAGGAGCTCGAGGTGCTCATATCCCCCGGCACCCTCGTGTCTTGGCGCTCGTTCACCGTGGAGCCGAAAGAGGCACAGCTGGCTCCGGTCTTTCCGGACTTCGACTCACACAAGTAACGGATCGTGTCGCAGGCGACCCGGACTTCCGGCGACGCTTTTGAAACGCGCCGCACAGGCGTAGGTTCTTCTGCAACCGTTCGATTCCGATCGACGAGATCTCGTCAAGGCCCCGCGAGAGCTCCAGATGAGCGGTCTCCCATCCAACTTGGTGGTCCGGGCGGGCCGACATGGGAAGTATCAGCTACGACCACCTGGTCGTCAGGATGGACGACCGCACCCTCGCGCATGTTCAGATCGTCGTCGTGAACAAGCTGCGACGCGGCGAGGCGTTTCTCATGTCGTGGAAGGATTCCGTCGAGGCCGGCTCGGGCCGAAGCTCCATCTGGATCCATCCCTACGTCCTGGTGCATTTCAAGTTCGATGGCGGCAGAGCCCCGACCATCAACCCGGAGTGGGTTGCGACGCTGTCGGACTCCGCTAATAGCTCCCGGGGCCTGATCGTCACCGCCGAGCACGGCGAGGTCGCCGATGTGGAACACAGATCGCGGCCCGGGCAGACCGGCACCGTACTCGAGGAAGTGCCGGAGGCACCCGCACGCACCGAGCACACGGCCGGCTAGCCGACAAGCCAGGCACAACACGACAGGATGAGGGGATGCACACCTCCTCCGTTCTCGTCGTGGGCGCCGGCATCGCCGGTGTCGCCTGTGCCCAGGCACTCCGTGCGGCGGGTGTGACGGTGCGCGTGGTCGACCGCGGCCGACGCCCCGGAGGCCGGATGGCCAGCCGCACGATCGACGACCGCGTCGTCGACCTCGGGGCCGCGTACTTCACGGCCGAGCCGGGCTCCCCGTTCGCTGACGTGGTTGCGGGATGGCTGAATCGCGGCCTCGCGCGGCCGTGGACCGACACCATCGCGGTGGCGGGGGCAGAGGGCATCCAGCGCTCCAGCACCGGGCCGATGCGGTATGCCGCCGCGGCCGGGCTGCGCGGGCTGGTGGTCGACCTCGCGAGCGGGCTGCAGGTCGACCAAGGGGTGACCGTCGAACGCGTCACCGCGGGCGAGGCCGACGGGCAGCGCTATGACACCGTCGTGCTCGCGATGCCCGACCCGCAGGCGCGGCGGCTGCTGCCCGACGCGTCCGCCCTGCGGGAGATTCTGGATGACGGCAGCGGCTGGGTCCCCAGCATCGCCGTGGTGCTGCGTTGGGCCGAGCGGCAGTGGCCGCCATTCCACGCCGCCTTTGTCAACGAGCACCCCGACCTGACGACGCTTGCCGACGACGGCGACCGGCGCGGCGACGGCGCACCCGTGCTCGTCGCGCACACAACCGAGGCGCTCGCCCGCGAATTCCTGGACGACCCGGCGGGCGTCATCCCTCGGGTGTCGGCGGCGGTGCAACGACTGCTCGCGCTGACCGATGCTCCCGTCGCTTCGGTCGCCCATCGCTGGAGCTTCGCCCGGCCCGCCGCGCAGCATCCCGAACCCTTCCTGCTCACCGACGGCCTCGCTGTCTGTGGCGACGGCTGGGATGAGCGGTCGTCGGTGGCGACCGCGTGGGCGTCGGGCGATGCGCTCGGCCGCGCGATCGCGAGTGCGACGGAGCAGCGCATCGCCTGAGCGGCGCCCCCGGCGGCCCGTTGTAGAGTTGCGCACGCGTGAGCGGGCGGCGGGTGGCCCGCCTGCGGGAATGAGAGTGTGGATGGCATGACGCCCGGCCACGCTCGCACGGCGCTCGTGACCGGGCGCCTGGTGCTCGCCGCCGCCGTGGCGGTATGTCTCGTCGCGCGTTACCTGTGGGGCATCGGCTGGGTGGAGCCCGCCAACTTCTTTGCGTACCTGACAATCCAGAGCAACATCGCATTTGTCGTGGTCTCGGCCATCAGCGGCATCGTGGCCCTGCGGCACGGTGTCGATCACCCGCGCCTCGACACGGTGCGGGGAGCGGTGCTCAGCTACGTCGTGACGGCCGGCCTGGTCTACGCGCTCATCGTGCAGCAGGGCGCCGCCCGGGGGTTTCCGATCCCGGTGCCGTGGTCAGACGTGGCGCTGCACTGGGTGCTGCCGGTGTTGGCGATCGCCGACTGGCTGCTGTCGCCCCGGCGCGGCCGCCTGTCGTGGCGCGTGCTGGTGGGCGTCATCGCGTTCCCGATCGGGTGGGGCGTGGTGACGATGATCCGCGGGCCGCTCGTGGACTGGTACCCCTACTACTTCCTCGACCCCACGCAGGTCGCCGACCCGCTCGAGTTCGTCAGCCTGTGCTCACTCGCCCTCGCCGTGTTCGCGGTGGTGGGCGCCGCCGTCATCTGGGTGCGTCCGATCCCCGGCCGCCGCACTAGTCGAGAAACGGCTCCAGCAGTTCGCGCACCAGCGTCGCCAGCTCGTCGTCGCTGACACTCTTGAGGGATGCCGCGGCGTCGCCGGCCGCGATGCCGATGAGGGCGGTCTCCCCGGTCAGCGGTTGCAGGTTGATCCAGGTGCTGATCTGCGCCTCAATGCCGGCGAAACTCCAGAGCACGGCATCCGTGCTCCAGAAGGCCTCGTCGAAGACCACCCGCACGATCTCGACCTGCCCGACCCCGAGCGAGTTGATGGCGGCGCGCATCGACAGCGGCAGGGTGGGGGTGAACTGGATCGTGCCCGCCTGCAGCACCCCGAGCGGCACGGTCACGATGACCCGGTCGACCTTGATCGACTCGCCGCTGCCGAGCCTGAGGCTGACCCCGTCGTCGTCGTACGCCACCCCGACCACGGCGGTGGACAAAGCCAGCGTGACCCCCTCGAGGTCGGCGGCCACGAACGACGCGAGTTCGCCCGTCGGCAGCACGGATTCGGCACCGAGGCCGATGGGCGGGAACCAGGTGGAGACGGCGTCGGCCTGCGCTCCGGCGGCCACCCGGATGGACTCGAGGTAGAGGGCCTGCACCGCGGCGGCGGGAAGGTCGCCGACGCCGGCGGAGAGAGCTCCCGACTGTTCGACGGCGTCGGCCACCGAGGTGTCTTCGACCTGCTGGTCAGCCCACGTCGCCAGTTGACCGCCGGCGGTGACCTCGCCCGCCAGCAGCTCCGGCAGGGGCGCCGACGCGATCCCGTCCGTCGCGGCGAGCGCCACCTCTCCCGCCAGCAGCACCGTCGCCACATTCAGGTCGTCGAGCGCGGCGATCACGCCGGAGTCGGCCTCGACCCCGAGCTTCCACGCACCCAACTCGAACGAGGCGCCGCCGTTGGGGGTGCGGCTGTCGATTCGCCCGCCGACGCGGTCGCGCGCCTCGACGACGATCGTGTCGACCCCGAGGGTGGTGAGCAGCCGCGCGGCCGCCGCCCCTGCCGCGCCCGCCCCGATGATGGCCACCCGCTCGCCGTCATCCACGACATCGACCACTTCGCGTGCCGCACGCAACCCCGACGACGTCGCACCGCCGACAGTGCCCGGTTCGTCGTCGGCGGTCGCCTCGCCGGCGAAGAACACCCGGTCGCCGAGCGACGTCTGCAGCGCGAGCCGCGACTCGGGGAGAGATCCGACCGGCAGGTAGCTGACGGCGCCCCGCGCGAATGGGTCGGCCGCCCAGTTGCTGCGCGCAAGCGCCGCCGGCGCCGGCACTCGATCGGGCTGGGGAGCGGGAGTGTTCGTCGGGGTGGGGGTGACGTCGGTGCAGGCGGCGACGGCAAGCACGGTCAGCCCGGCCCCGGCCCCGATCAGAAGGGTGCGACGTGTGAACGACATCCCTGCCGACTTTACCCCGGAGGGTGCACTACACGTCCCCCGCGCCCGAGGGAATCCCTCCCGCCCGCGACGCCGTTGTGCGGTACTTGAATGGTGCTCCCGATCAGTGTGGTCATCCCCGCCAAGAACGACGCGGCGATGCTCGATCGCTGCCTGCTGTCCCTCGCTCGACAAACGCTTCAGCCTGTCGAGATCATCGTCGTCGACAACGGGAGCACGGATGACACGGCCGATGTCGCCCGGAGGCACGGGGTGACCGTCATCTCGGAGCTGCGCCCCGGCATTACGGCGGCCGCCTCGCGCGGCTACGACGAGGCGACCGGCGAGATCATCGCCCGCTGCGACGCCGACTCGGTGCTCGCCCGCGATTGGCTCGCCCGCATCGCCGCGACCTTCGAACGCCGGCCCGAGCTGGGCGCGGTCACCGGCGGGGCGATCTTCTACGACCTGCCGCCCGTCGCCGACTGGCTCGCACGGGTGCTCTACCTCGGCGGCTACTTCCTGAGCGTGGGCGCCGCCGTTGCCAACCCGCCGTTGTTCGGGTCGAACTTCGCGATGCGGCGGTCGCTGTGGCAGCAGCTGAGCGCCAGCGTGCCCCGCGACCAGCCCGAGCTGCACGACGACTTCGACCTGAGCTACCGCATCCCGCCCGACGTGCAGGTCGGCTACGACAGAACCCTGCGGGTGGGCATTTCGGGCCGACCGTTCCGCGATTCCCGGGCCTTCCGGCGGCGGCTGCGGATGGCGGGCACGACGCTGCGCGAGCACCTGCCGGAGCAATTGCCGCACCGCCGGTGGCGGCGCCGGCTGCTCGCTCGCCGCTGACGACTGCTCCCGCACTGCTACCCCGGATGACGCCGCCACTGGCGCCCCGCGTGCCTGTGGCGCAGGCTTGGCTCATGTCCATCGCCTCCTCCGCCGCCGCCGACCGCCTGCGGTCATCCCGGTCGTCGCTGAAATGGACGCGGTACCCGGAGGGCGTGCTGCCCCTGTTCGTCGCCGAGATGGACTACCCCGTCTCCGAGCGCATCCGCGAGGCCATCACCGCGCACGTGGCGACATCCGATCTCGGGTACATCGATTCGGCAGGCCCGCTGGCCGAGGCCTTCGAGAAGTTCGCGGCGGACCGCTGGGGCTGGAGCATCAACCCCGGCTCGGTGCGCGTCGCCACCGACGTGAGCGTCGGCATCGTCGAGACGCTGCGCTACGGCGTCGAGGCCGGCTCGTCGGTCGTCGTCACCTCGCCCGTGTACCCGCCATTCTTCGAGCTCGTGGATGAGGCGCGCCTGGCCCTCGTCGACGTTCCCATGGTCGAATCGGCGGCGGGGTGGCGGCTCGACCTCGAGCACATCGAAGACGCGTTCATCGCCGGGGCCCGCGCCATGCTGCTGTGCAACCCGCACAACCCGCTCGGCGTGCCCCACGACCGCGAGACCCTCGGCGACCTCGCGATGCTCGCCGCCCGGTACGACGTGCTGGTGATCGCCGACGAGGTGCACGCTCCGCTCACTCATCACGGCGCGACCTTCACGCCGTTCGACACGGTCGCCACCGAGGTCGGCGCCCGCGTGGTCACGGTGACGTCGGCCAGCAAGGGCTGGAACATGGCCGGGATGAAGTGCGCCCTGCTCGTGGCCTCCGACGCGGCGGCCCTCGAGGTGCTCGACCGCTTCCCCCAGGAGGTGGCGTCGCGCACGAGCATCCTGGGCCTGCATGCCAATGTCGCGGCGTTCGGCGACACCGAGTGGCTCGACGCGACCATCTCGCGCATCATGCACAACGACGAGCTGCTGGCTGGGCTGCTCAGTCGGCGGCTGCCGCTCGTGCGGTACCGCCGACCGACCGCGACCTACCTGGGGTGGCTCGACTTCCGCGACCTCGGGTTCGGGCTCGACCCCGCCGAGCGGGTGCTGCAGGATGCCCGGGTCGCCCTGAAATCGGGGCCGGACTTCGGGGCCGCCGGCCGAGGGCACGCCCGCATCAACTTCGCCTGCGACCCCGGCGTGCTCGAAGAGGGTGTCGCCCGGATGGCCGCCGCCTTCGGTTAGAACGGGCACGGTAGCCGCGCTTGCCCTGAATGGCAAGGGATCGCGGGCGGCACCAGGGCTACCTACGGTGGAAGTATGACCATGTACACGCCCTCCGACCCCCGCACGCTCTACCCGCAGCCGCCGTTCCCCAAGCAGCAGCAGGAGGGCCCAGGCGACCCGCACAAGATGGACCCCGAGCCCGATCACGGCGAGAAGTCGTACGTCGGCTCGGGCCGGCTCGCCGGGCGCAAGGCGCTGATCACGGGCGCCGACTCCGGAATCGGCCGCGCGGTGGCCATCGCCTACGCCCGCGAGGGCGCCGATGTCGCGCTCACCTTCCTGCCCGAGGAGGCCGACGAGGCTGAAGAAGTCGCCCAGCTCGCGCGCGACGCCGGCGTCACCGTCGCCGTGATCCCGGGCGACCTGAGCGACGAGGCGTTCAACACGTCACTCGTCGAGCAGGCCGTCGAGCAACTCGGCGGTCTCGACATCCTGGCTCTCATCGCCGGTGCCATGCCCACCGTCGACGGAATCGAAGACTTCAGTACCGACACGCTCGACACGGTCATGAAGACCAACATCTACTCGCTGTTCTGGACGACGAAGGCCGCCCTCCCCCACCTGAAGCCCGGATCGTCGATCGTGACCTGCTCATCGGAGCAGGGCTTCCAGCCCTCCCCCGAGCTCGTCGAGTACGCCGTGACGAAGGCCGGGATCGTGAACTGGACCCGCGCGATGGCCGGCCAGCTCGTGGAGAAGGGCATCCGCGTCAACGGCGTGGCCCCCGGCCCGATCTGGACCCCGCTGCAGCCCGCGTTCGTGCCCAACGAGAAGATCGAATCGTTCGGCGAGAAGACGCTGCTCGGGCGCCCCGGCCAGCCCGCCGAGCTGGCGCCGGCGTACGTCTTCCTCGCCTCGCAGGAGTCGAGCTTCATCAGCGGCGAGACCATCGCTGTGACCGGCGGAGTGGTGCTGCACTAGGTCTCGCCTTCGCTCGACCACCGTTACTGACGGGACTTCGGACCCTACCCGCGACGTCGCCTCCTTGCGACCATGGCCTCAATGACCGCAAGGAGGCGCCATTGTGGAAAGACTGATCGTTGCCGTGAATGGTGGGCTGGCCAGTCGTGCTGCCCTGAACTGGGTGATCGAGCGAGCCCGTACCGTCGCCATGCGCGTCGAGGTCACCACCCTCGTCGGCGTCTCGTCGACGTTCCCAGACATCGCCACCGGCAAGACGAGCTATCCGCCCGCACTGGAAGAGGCCGAAGCCTATCTGCGCGCTGCGGTGCCTGGCATGACGGTCAGCACGAAGATGCGCAGGGGCGTGCCGCATGAGGCGCTGATCGGCGCCTCTCGTCACGCCGACCTCGTGGTGATCGGCAGCAAGAAGACCTCGTCGATGGCAGGGATGAGCCACGCCACCCTCCCCTTGAAGGTGGCCGGGCGTTCGCACTGCGCGACCGTCGTCGTGCCGCACAACTGGGTGCCGCGCTACGGCGAGATCGTCGCCAGCTGGGCCGACGACGAGACCTCCTACGCCGCCCTCGACCTCGCTGCCCGCGAAGCGAGCCGCCTCAGGGTACCGCTCCGGATCGTGCATGCCTGGGCGATGCCGGCGGCCGTTCCCCTGCTCGCGACGCCCTCGGGGCCGCTGGTGGAAGAGGCCAGGAGCGTGCCCGCGCAGTTGCTGTCGGGCGTCGCCAACCTGATCCGGATCGACCACCCGGGCCTCACCATCATCGAAGACCTCGAGGCCGAGTCCATCGCTCCCACCGTCATCCGAGCCAGCGCCGCCGCGTCGCTCGTCGTGATGGGGTCCCGCGGCCGCGGAGCCATCGCCGGCCTTCTGCTGGGCTCGATCAGCCACGCGGTGCTGCTGGCCATGCCCGCGCCCGTCGTCGTGGTGCCGCGGAAGGATGATCACCTGGTGGTGTATCCGGAGCTGATCGACGAAGACCTGCTGTAGGGCTCTGCGCTCCCAGAGAAGCGAAGCCTTGCCTAGATAGCACGGGCGCGGGCGCCGTGCTTGGCTTGGAGCATGTCGCTCGAACCGCCCATCGGCCCGCATACCCTCGAACCGCACGGACCGGGCATTGCGAGCAAGCTGAACTGGCTGCGCGCCGGGGTGCTCGGCGCGAATGATGGCATCGTGTCGGTCGCCGCCATCGTGGTGGGCGTCGCGGGTGCGACCTCGAACATCGCCCCGATCGCGACGGCCGGAGTGGCGGGGCTGGTGGGTGGAGCCATCTCGATGGCGCTCGGCGAGTACGTCTCGGTGAGCAGCCAGCGCGACACCCAGAACGCCCTGATCGCGAAAGAGCGTCGGGAGCTCGCAGAACAGCCCGAGGAAGAACTGGCAGAACTCGCCGGCATCTACGAGGTGAAGGGCATCTCGGCCGAGACCGCACTGCAGGTGGCGACCGAGCTCACCGCCCACGACGCGTTGACGGCGCACCTCGAGGCGGAGCTCGGCATCACCGAGGCAGACGTCGCGAGCCCGTGGCAGGCCGCCGGTGCCTCCGCGCTCGCGTTCTTCATCGGTGCCCTGCTGCCGTTGCTGGCGATCCTGCTGCCGCCCGCCGAGGCACGCGTTCCCGTTACCTTCGTCGCGGTACTGGTCGCGCTCGCGATCACCGGCGCCGGCAGCGCCCGCATCGGCGGCAGCCACTGGCTGCGGCCGACCATCCGCGTCGTCCTGGGCGGGGCGCTCGCCCTGGCGGCCACCTTCCTCATCGGCACGCTGCTCGGCACTTCCGGAATCGTTTAGTCGGTACCAGTACGCTGCCAGCGTGAGCTCAGCACCCGGCCTGCAACGCCGACTCGGAACCGCCGACGCGGTGTTCATCGGGCTCGGCTCCATGATCGGCGCGGGGGTGTTCGCGGCGTTCACTCCCGCGGCCCAGGCGGCGGGCAACGGCCTGCTCATCGGGCTCGCCGTCGCCGCGATCGTTGCCGCGTGCAACGCGCTCGCCTCGGCCCAGCTCGCCGCCGCCTACCCGACCTCGGGCGGAACCTACATCTACGGCCGAGAGCAGCTCGGGCCGTGGTGGGGCTTCCTGGCCGGCTGGAGCTTCGTCATCGGTAAGACCGCCAGCTGCGCCGCGATGGCGCTCACCTTCGCCAGCTATGCGGCGCCCGCGGGGTGGGAGCGGCCGGTCGCGGTGGTCGCGGTGGTCGGCCTCGCCGCGGTCAACTATCGCGGGGTCACCCGCACCGCGCAGCTGACCCGGGTCATCGTCGTGCTCGTGCTGGTCGGGCTCACCGTCGCGGTGGCCTCGGCGGGAGCATCCCGACTTCCCGCCCTGAGTTCTCTCGATGCCGACTCGCTCATCGCGAGCGGGCCGTACGGACTGCTGCAATCGGCCGGGCTGCTGTTCTTCGCGTTCGCCGGGTACGCGCGCGTCGCCACGATGGGTGAGGAGGTGCGTGACCCGGCACGGACGATCCCCCGCGCCATCATCGTCGCCCTGACGATCACAGTGCTCGTGTACGTCGTCGTCGCCGTGGCCCTGCTGGGCACGCTCGGCGCCGACGGGCTGGCCGACTCGGGCGCCCCGGTGCGCGACGCGGCACTCGCCTCCGGCGCCACCTGGGTCGGGCCGGTCGTCACCGTGGGTGCGGCGCTCGCGTCACTCGGCGCGCTGCTCGGGCTCATCGCCGGCGTCGGTCGCACCAGCCTGGCGATGGCGCGGGAGGCCGACCTGCCGCGGTGGCTGGCGGCCGTGCATCCGCGCTTCCACGTCCCGCACCGCGCGGAGGTCGTCGTCGCCGCGATCGTGGGCGTGCTGGTGCTCACCGTCGACCTGCGCGGAGCCATCGGGTTCTCGTCGTTCGGGGTGCTGCTCTACTACTTCGTGGCCAACATCTCGGCGCTCAGCCAGGGCCGCAACCGATTCCCGCGCGGCGTATTCGTCGTCGGCGCGCTGGGCTGTGTGACGCTCGTGGTGACGCTGCCGGTGGGGGCGGTGATCGGCGGGGTCGTGGTGCTCGCGGTCGGGGTGCTGTACCGGGTGATCCGATTGCGTACCAGCTCCCAGTCGTCGGGCAGCTAGCCCTTGGGCAGCTGCGACCCGTAGACGGCGGCCTGGGTGCGGCGCTCCATGCCGAGCTTGGCGAGCAGGCCCGAGACGTAGTTCTTCACGGTCTTCTCGGCCAGGTCGAGCTTCTCGCCGATCTGACGGTTCGTCAGGCCCTCGGCGATCAGGTCGAGCACCTGCCGCTCGCGCAGGCTGAGCTCGGTCGCAGGCCCCCGCGCTGCTGACGCGGTCTCGACCACGCGGCGCGACACAGCGCGATCCATGAGGTTGCGGCCGGCGGCCACCTGGCGGATGCTGTCGAGCAGCCCCTGGCCCTTGATGTCTTTGAGCACGTACCCGGATGCCCCGGCCAGCACCGCGGTGTAGCTAGCCTCGTCGTCGTCGTAGGCGGTGAGCATGAGGCAGTGGATCTCAGGATGAGCCGAACGGATGTCTCGGCAGAGGTCGATGCCGCTGCCGTCGGGCAGCCGCACGTCGAGCACCGCGACATCGGGCAGCGTGGCCATGATGCGGCCGAGGGCCTGCCGCGCGGTCGATGCCTCGCCCACCACGTCGAGGTCCTTCTCGGCGTTGATGAGGTCGGCGACCCCGCGCCGAACGATCTCGTGGTCGTCTACCAAGAACACCCGGGTCATCCGGCCACCTCCATCGTGTCGAGCGGCACATCCCAGCGCAGGACCGTGCCCCGTTCATCCCCGTTGCTGATCGAGAACTCGCCGCCGCGCGCTCGGGCCCGCTGGTTGAGGTTACCCGTGCCGCTGCTGCGCTCAGCGCCATCACCGACCCCGCGGCCGTCATCCTCGATGACCACGACCAGCCGCCCCTCGGCCACCGCGATCGACGCCGAGGTGTGCTCGGCGAGCGCGTGGCGGGCGACATTGCTGAGACCCTCGCGCACGACCGCGATGACGTCGTCGGCGAGATCCGGAGTCGCCATCAGGTCGACCGCGCCCGTGAAGGTCAGCCGAGGCGACTCGTCGAACAGGTCAGACATCTCGCCGAGCACGTCGATGACGCGGTGGCGCAGCGACGGCGTCTCGGTATCGGGCGTCGTGGTGAGGGTGAAGATCGCGGTGCGGATCTCGGCGATCGCGGCGTCGAGCGCGTCGACCTGCTGGGCGATCTTCGCGCGCGAGGCGGCATCGGTGATGCCGCCGGCCACCGCCTGCAGGCTGAGGCCCGCGCCGAACAGGCGCTGGATCACGTTGTCGTGCAGGTCGCGGGCGATGCGGCCGCGATCCTCGAGCACGGCGAGGCGCTGCCGGTCGGCGCGCACCGAGGCGAGGGTGAGCGCGACACTCGCCTGGGTCGCGAAGTCGGCGGCCATGTCGAGGTCGCTCGTGCTGAACCGCGGTCGGCCCGGGAGCCGGGAGACGGTGAGCACCCCGGTCGGAGCGTCGCTCGAGGCGAACGGCAACGCCATCGTGGGGCCGAAGGTCAGGTGCGGGTCGGACTCGCTGTCGTGCGCGAGATCGGAGAGGGCGGGTTGGCCGCTCGCCATCGCCTGCCCGGCGATGGTGCCGTCGGCGTCGAAGGTGCGGCCCATGAACGAGTCGGCCAGCTCGCCTCTAGCGATCTCGATGATCATCGTGGTGCCGGTCGCGGGCAGGGCGATGCACACCAGGTCGGCGTCGGCGAGGCCGGCGACGCGGTCGGCGATGAGCGCGAGCGAGTCTTCAGCGTGGTCGGAGAGCAGTGCGGCGGTCACCTCGGCCGAGGCGGCGGACCAGCGCTGTCGGCGGCGGCTCTCGTCGAACAGGCGGGCATGGTCGATGGCGGCGCCCGCCGTTCCCGCGAGCGCGATCAGCAGTTCCTGGTCTTCCGCGCTGAACGACCCGCTCGCGTGCTCGGAGAGGTAGAGGTTGCCGTACACCTCGCCCCGCACTCGCACCGGTACGCCGAGGAAGCTCTCCATCGGCGGGTGCGCGGCGGGAAAGCCGCTGGAGCGCGGGTCGTCGCGCAGGTGCTCGAGCCTGATCGGCTCCTGCTCCTCGATGAGGGCACCGAGCAGTCCGTGCCCGCGGGGCAGGTGGCCGATCTGTTTGGCCAGGTCGTCGGGCATGCCGACATGGATGAATTGGGCCAGGGTTCCGTCGGGGGCGATCACCCCGATGGCTCCGTAGCGGGCCCCGACGAGATCGACGGCGGAGGAGATGATCCGGCGCAGCACCACCGGCAGATCCAGCTCGCTGGCAACGAGGCGACTGGCCTCGAACAGGCTGCGCAGCCGGCCCTGGGTGGCCAGCACCTCCTGCGCCGCGGTCACCAGGTCGCCGATCACGTTGTCGAGATGGGCGCGGGGAGCGTCAGGGAAGGCGAGGGGAACGACGTCTTCGGTCATGATGACCTCCCGCTCCGCGACCTGACCGCGTTCTGCCGGGACTTATGGCCCTGCCGAACTGCCGTGAGCGCTGCAAGTCTGGCATAGCCGACGAAAGGAACACTCATGGTCGAGCAGATCATCGTCGGAGTCGACGGTTCCAGCGCCAGCCGCGCCGCCCTGAGATGGGCCTTGACCCGCGCCGGCAACAACGGCGCTACGGTGCTCCTCGAGCACGTCATCGACGCCAGTCGACCCGGCGACGGCGAAAGTGTGCTGGCCGACGCCGTCGAACTCTCGAAGTCATTCGGAACCCTGCCCGTCGAGGCGCGGCTGCTCCACGGGATTCCCGCGCGCACGTTGGCGCGCGAGAGCCGCCGCGGCCACGCGCTGGTGATGGGAACCCACAAGACCGGCTTCCTGCACGGCCGCGTGTCGGGCATGGGCAGCATCGTGGTGGCCGCCGGAGCGCGCGGCAGCGTGGTCGTCGTGCCGGAGGAGAACCTGTCGGGTCGGCGCGGAGTGATCGTGGGCGTCGCACGCGGCTCCGACGCCGCGGTGGTCGCCGGGGCGCTGGAAGCCAAGCGGCTCGGGCAGGACCTGTCATTGCTGCACGCGTGCGGTGAGGCGGCCGACGCCGCCGAATCCGGGCGGATGATGCTGGCAGCCGCGTCACGGCTGGCGAGCGAGACGGCCAGCGGGCTCACGATTCGCAGCCGGGTCTCCCGCCGCCGCCCCGCCGACGCGCTGCTGGACGCGAGCCATGTCGCATCGCTACTCGTGGTGGGGGCTGGGCCCGTCGGAGGGTTCATCGGATCGGTCGCGCACGAGGTCTTGCTGAACCTCAACTCGCCTGTGATGGTCGCGCGTCCCTGACGAGCAGCGCCTCCCAGGGGCCGGCAGGCAGCTCGCCCCGAGCACGCAGCGCCGCACGATCGATGCAGTGCACCCCGCCGAGCCAGTGCGGATCCGTGAGGTGGCTAGCGGTCTGCGACTTGAGCTGGTTCCAGGAACCCGCGGCGACGAACTTCATAGCTCAACCTTCCCGCGCGCGCGAAAGCGCCGACAGGGTCGGAAGTCCCGCGGGTAGCGGTGTCTCCTCTCGATCGCAGCCCGTTGACTCTGCCGCCGCAAAGTCGTAGACCGGAATGAGGAGTTCAGAAGTAGCAGGAGGAGCGGTATGACCAGCACGACGTCGAGCCCAGAAACCCGCACGACAAACCACTCAACGAACGACGAGGCGATCGCGTTCGTCGAGTCCCCGGCAGAAGAGATTCGCCGCACCCTGTTCAGCGGCACGGTGTGGTTCGCCGCCGCGATCATTGCCACGGGCATCCCGCTCGCCGGCCTCCTCAGTGCGGGGTGGCGACCGTCTGACCTGCCGGTGCCCGCCGAGGTCGTCTGGTGGCTGGGCGCGGCCCTCGCGTTCATCGGTACCGCGGGGTTCGGTTGGGCCGGTTGCCCGATCCTGGCCTGGGAGGCGCCGGTCGCGCAGCGGCAGAAGTCGATCTGCATCCGTGGAGGCGTTGCCCTGTACCTGATCGGCACCGTCGCGGCGGCAGTGGCGATGCTCTCGGTGCCCGCCTGAGTCGGAGGGCCCGGGTTAGCCCATAGCCGATCCGGGATGATTCGGCTAGGCACTGCCCGAGAAACGCCGTTCCGGAGCCCCGCTGGTAGGTTCGCAAGATCATGAGCGAATCGATCTCCACGGCCGTGATCGGCGGCTCGGGCCTGTACTCCCTGTTCGACCCGGCCGAGTCCGAGGCGCACACGATCGCCACCCCCTACGGGTCGGCCGACGTGACGATCGGCGAACTCGCCGGGCGCCGTATCGCGTTCCTCACCCGGCACGGCGCCGGCCACACCGTCGCCCCGCACCTCATCAACTACCGCGCCAACATCTGGGCGCTCGCCTCGCTCGGCGTCACCGCGATCGTCTCGAGTGCCGCCGTTGGCGGGGTCAGCCCCGAGTATCCGCCCGGCACGCTCGTGCTGCCCGACCAGTTCATCGACCGCACGTCGGGCCGAGCAGACACGTTCTACGACCAGGGGTCCGTGCAGCACCTCGCCACTGCCGACCCGTTCGACCCGACACTCCACGACATCGCCGCGGATGCGCTCGGCGTCGAGGTCACCTCCACCGGCACGGTCGTCGTCGTGCAGGGCCCGCGGTTCTCCACCCGCGCCGAGTCGCAGTGGTTCCGGGCCGCGGGCGCGCACATAGTCAACATGACGCTCTACCCCGAGGTGCCG
>Ga0247742_10000561_pt1 | contig 29298 bp, 19 predicted proteins | sample UWRJL208509C2_FD_180944 | JGI IMG/M metagenome (GOLD analysis project Ga0247742, IMG submission 180944) | Plant litter microbial communities from Arlington Agricultural Research Station in Wisconsin, United States - UWRJ-L208-509C-2 | ecosystem: Environmental > Terrestrial > Plant litter >...
GAGAAGGTCCTGGGCGCCAACGCCAAGGTCGGCTACCTGCACGACGGCCGCGCACGCAACCTGACCGAAGCGGTCATGTGGCACGACGGCGAAGGCGCGGCGGCCCGCCAGCGCTTCGAGAAATTGTCGAAGACCGACCGCGACAACCTGATGATCTTCCTGAAGTCGCTGTAACCATCCTTCATCCGCCGGACGGCTCGGCTGTCCGGCGGCTTATTTCCATCATTGGTGTTCTCCATGTTCCCATCTACAATTGAGCCGGCGGCCCGGCGCTTGCGCCCGAGCTTGCTGGCGGCGACCATCGCGGCCGCCTTTCCCGTCCACGCGCAGCAGGCGGCCAACGCCGTCGCGGCGGAGCCGGTGCGGGTCGAAGTGCGCGGCGCGGCCGGCGACTATGACGCCCGCCGCGACGACACCGCCAGCAAGATCGTCGTCAGCCACGACGACATCGTCAAGTACGGCGACGCCAGCGTGGCGGACGTGCTCAAGCGCGTCCCCGGCGTGACCGTCAGCGGCTCCGGCCGCAACAGCGAGGTGCGCATGCGCGGCCTCGGCAACGGCTACACGCAGATCCTGATCGACGGCGACCGCGCGCCGCCCAACTTCACCATCGACTCGCTGTCGCCGGAAGTGATCGAACGCATCGAGGTGCTGCGCGTGGCCAGCGCCGAATTTTCCACCCAGTCCATCGCCGGCACCATCAACATCGTGCTGAAGAAGGCCGTCAAGCTGGGCCAGCGCAGCGCCAAGCTGGGCTACGTCCACGGCGCCGCCACCGCGTCGCCGGACGCCAGCGTGCAGCTGTCCGACCGGCTCGGCCAGCTGTCGTATTCGCTGGCGGCCAGCGTCGCCCGCAATCGCTCGTGGCAGCAGCCGACCACGGTCGAGCGGCAGACCGGCGCGGCCGGCAACGTCGAGCGCCTGCGCGAGAGCGACGGCGGCACCCGCTTCCGCGGCACCTTCGTCAACGTCACGCCGCGCCTGACCTGGACCTTCGACAACGGCGACACGCTGACCTCGCAGACCTTCCTCAACGTCAACCAGTACCACGATGCGAACACGGACCGCATCGATGCGCTGGCCGGCCCGCAGCCCGACTATCCGGTGCTCGACTGGCGCCAGGATTCCACGTGGCACATCGCGCGGGAAGAGGTGAACTGGATCCACAAATTCGGCGATGGCGTCAAGCTCGACACCAAGCTGTCGCGCATGGTCACCACCGTCAGCAGCGACACGCGCCGCAGCGCCGACGCCGGTCCCGCCGCGCCGCCGCTGCGCTACTTCGCGCCGTCGTCGGGCGTCGACCATGGCGTCGGCGCCACAGGCAAGCTCAGCAGCACCGCCCGCCCCGGCCACACCCTTGCCGTCGGCTGGGACGCCGAGCACACCACCCGCGACGCCGAACGCCGCGAGCTCGACGAGCTGCGGCCCGACGCGCCGCTGACGCCGGACGAACGCTACGGCATCGCCGTGTCGCGGCTGGCCCTCTATGCGCAGGACGAGTGGAACATCACGCCCAACTGGTCGACCTACGTGGGCGCGCGCTGGGAGGGCATCCTGATCCGCACCGAAGGCAACACCTTCACCACCTCGCACTCGCGCTCGAAGGTATGGAGCCCGCTGTTCCAGACGCTGTACAAGCTGCCGGGCACCAAGGGCGACCAGCTGCGCTTCGCCGTCAGCCGCACCTACAAGGCGCCGGGACTGCTGGCGCTGATGCCGCTGCGCTTCAAGTCGGGCAACAACACGCAAACCAACGCCGACTACATCGGCAACCCGAACCTGCGACCGGAACTGGCGCTGGGCTTCGACGCCGGCTACGAACGCCATCTGGCGCAAGGGGCGCTGCTGTCGGCCAGCATCTCCGAGCGGCGCATCGACGACTATACCCGCAACGTGCTCTCGTTCAGCGACGAGCGCTGGACCACCTCGCCGGTGAACGCCGGCCGGGCCCGCACGCGCGGGCTGGAACTGGAAGCGAAGCTGCCGCTCAAGGCGCTGATCGACACCGCCACGGCGGTCGACCTGCGCGCCAGCCTGTCGCGCAACTGGTCCAGCGTGGACACGGTGCCGGGTCCCGACAACCGCCTGGACGCGCAGACGCCGCTGTCGGCGACGCTCGGCGCCGACTACAGCGGCGGCGCGCTCACACTGGGCGGCACGTATGTGATCAAGACGGCGGGACCGGTGCGGGTGCAGGAACAGCAAATCAGCTACCAGTCGGTGCGGCGCGACCTGGACCTGTACGCGCTGTGGCAATTCGATCCGAAGCTGCAGCTGCGCATCGCCGGATCCAACCTGCTGGCGCAGCAGCGCATCGCCGACAGCGACTTCCTGCCCGGCGACGGCGACTGGAGCACGCGCTCGGTCACGCCGTCGCACCGCAGCGTGCGGGCGACGCTGCAGATGAAATTCTAGGAGGCCGCCAGCATCGAAGCGGCGGAAGGGTCGTGCGCCTGCAGCGCCGCGATCAGGTGCTCCAGCGTCGACGGGCATGAGTACACCAGCACGTCGCCGGCCTGGCACTGCGACAGCGCGTGTTCCAGCGCCGCGCCGACGTCGTCGATCTGGCGCCACTGGCGGCACACGCCGCCGGAACGCGCGATGCCCTCGACGATCAGGGCGCCCGCCTCGCCGGGCTCCCTGCCCCGCCGCGCCGATTCGTAAATCGTCAGCTGGTCGAAGTGTCCGGCGCAAATGCGGCCGACGTCGCGCAGGTCGACGTCGCGGCGGTCGCCCGGGGCGGTGATCACGCCCATCACGCGGCCGCTTGCCATCGCGCGCGCCGTCTCGCCCAGCGCGGCGTAGGCGGCCGGGTTGTGGGCGTAGTCGACGATCAGCGTGACGCCGCTGTCGGGCAGCTGGAACACGTTCGAGCGCAGCGGATTATTCTGGTTGTCGGAGACGAAACCGGCCAGCCCCGCCGCCGTCTGCGCGCGGGCGTAGCCGGCGGCCAGCATTGCGGCGGCCACCGCCAGGCCGTTGGCGATGTTGTAGCGCGCATGGCCGCTCAGCGAGGACGGCATCGCGTCGGCGCGCAGCAGCGCGTGGCGGCGGGTGCCGTCGGCCAGCACCATCATGCCGTCCTGCAGATAGGCGGCGCGGCCGCCCTGCTCCAGATGGCGCAACAGCACCGGGTGCTCGGGGTCGAGCGAAAAATACAGAATCTCGACGCCGCGCCGCACGCGCCGGCGCACCGCCGCGCAATGTTCGTCCTCGGCGTTGAGCACCACCGCGCGCGACGCGCTGCGCGCCACCACGGATTTCACCCGCGCCAGGTCGCGCACGGTATCGATGCCGTCCAGGCCCAGATGATCGGCGCTGACGTTGAGCATGATGGCGACGTCGCACCGGTCGAACGCCAGGCCGCGCTTGAGGATGCCGCCGCGCGCCGTCTCCAGCACCGCCACATCCACCTCCGGCGACATCAGCACCTTGCGCGCCGACCAGTAGCCGGAGCAATCGCCCTTGGTGATGCGCTCGCCGTTGACGAACACGCCCTCGGTGGTGGTCAGGCCGCAGCGCAAGCCGCTTTGCCGCACGCAGTGGGCCAGCATCAGCGAGGTCGTGGTCTTGCCGTTGGTGCCGGTGACGGCGATGACGGGAATGCGGCCGTCGCCCTGCGCGTACAGCGCGCCGGCGCCGTCGGCGGCCTCGGATGCGTTCAGGCGCCGTTGCCGGCTGCCCCAGCCCAGCTGGAATTGGCTGGCATCGTCGCTGATCTTCAATACCGGAATGTTGACCTGCGCGGCCGCCGCCAGTGCCTCGGCCATCGCCTGGCTTGGCGCGTGGCGCTCAGCCGTCTCGCGCAGGGCTGCCAGCGGTCCGGCCAGGTCGAAATCGCGCCCTGCGGAAGAGTCGTTCAGCAGCGCGATCGCCAGCGTCAGCGCTTGTCCCGCCACCGCTTCGCTTTCGTAGCCGCACACCAGCCGATAGCGGCCCGGCACATGGCGCACAGGATGGACCCGGTCGCGCGCGGCCGTCGCGCCGGCCAGCCGCTGCAACTCGCGCTGCAGCCGCACCAGCTGGTAGGGCAGCGAGGCGTCGGCGCCGAAGTCCAGCACCGTCATCAGCGCCGGCGTGTCGCTGTAAAGATTAGGGCCGCGCAAAAAGCGCTGCTCGATGATATTCATATTCCGGTCTCGCTATTTTGCGTAGCACTCAAGTGCGGTGGGCATGGGACGGTTGCTGCGGTGGCCTTCCTCGGCGCGGCTCAGCGCGATCAGGCCGATGGCGACCTCCGGCTCGAACAAGGCGATGGCGCGGTCCAGCGCCTGCGCCATCGGCATGCCGCCGGCCAGCCAGTCATAGACGGTGCGCGCCAGCAGATGGCGCACGATCTTCTCGCCGATGCCGGTGACCGCGATCGCCGCTTCCGGGCCGGCGTAGAAACCGGCGCCGATGATGGGCGTGTCGCCGACGCGGCCCAGCAGCGACGGCGTGGCGCCGCCGGTGGAGCCGGCGACGGCGAAGTGTCCGGCGCCGTCGCGCACCACCGCGCCGACCGTGTCGCACGGCCCGTCCTGCCGGCTCAGTTGCGGCGGCGGCGGCGCGAAGTTCCAATGGTCGATGTAGTCGGCGTTGCTGCTGCCGTGGCGCACCGGCTCGCCGTCGCGCAGCTGGCGCAGCATCTCCTCGTGGCGCTCGCGCGCCTGCGGGGTCGCTACGTCATAACTTGGCTCGCCGATGTCGTGCGCGAAGCGCTGCGCGCCGCCGGCGCACAGCAGCCAGTGCGGCGTGCGGGTGACGGCCAGCGCCACCCGCACCGGATTGCGGATGCGCTGCACGCAGGCGACGGCGCCGAGCGCGCCGCGCGAATCCATGACGGCGGCGTCCATCTCGATGGTGCGGCCGTCCATGCGCAGCGCGGAGCCGGTGCCGGCGTTGAAGCGCGGATCGTCCTCCATGACGACGACGACCGATACCGCAGCCGCCAGCGCATCGCCGTCGGCGCGCAGCACCGCCAGTCCGGCCTTGGCGGCGCTGATGCAGCCGTCGCGGTCTGCCAGCCGGGCGCCGGCGCCGCCGTGTACCAGCACGGCTGGTCGAAGCAGGATCGTTTGGCTCATGGTCAGTCGATCAGGCGGCAGAACATGCGGGTCGCCATCAGCCCCAGCGCGCTGTGGTGCGCGGCCGGCGTCATGTGCGATTGCAGCAGCGTCATCGCCGCCTGCTTGCTACCCAGGTTGGCCAGGCGCTGCTCCACCTGGCGCAATGGGTTGCCGAAGCCGGCGTCGTTGGCGCTGTCGTCGACCTGCAGATGATGACGGAACACGCCGCGCACGCCGGTGCCGTGCGGGCGCGGGCTGTGGTGCAGGCCGAGCGCATCGAGCGCGCGGTGGCGGGCGCGGTGGCTCAACACGCGTGGCGCGGGCACCGACTCGCCAGCGGCCGGAGCGGTGGCGATCCAGTCGCTCAGCACCTGCTGCTCGTAGGCGCTGAAGACGCCGAACATCTCCGCCCGCTCGCTTTGGATCAGTTTCCAGAAGCGGCTGTTCTCGGCCGGCTCGCCGCGCTTGATCCAGCCGGCGCTTTCCAGCGCCGACAACATGGCGGGAATCTGCTGCGGGTCGGCCAGCCAGTCGTTGATGCTGCGACCGCCCACGCGGCAGTAATCGGAGTGCATGTTCTTGCCCACCACGCTCTTGGCGGCCAGGATGCGCACCAGCTCCGCCTGCAGATCGAATTCCGCGATCATCGAATTGGTGCCGGCGCCGATGTCGTTGAGGCGATAACCGTCGCGCACCCGGCGCATGAAGGCGGCGCTGTCGCCGCAGCGCGGCAGCAGCTGCTCCAGCCCCTGCACCGCCTTGAAGGCGTGGCCGGTGCCGCCGTTGTCGACGGTGATGTGCAGCGTGAAGTAGTAGGGATCGATGCCCAGCTCATTGAGCTCATAGGCGGTGATCAGCAAGTGCAGCGGCAACTGCTCGTAACCGAGGTTGTAGCCGATGATCTCGGGCAGGAAGCGCTCGGCGTCATAGCCCAGCGCCAGCTGGATCGCGCCCTGCGTATAGCGGTCGTCCGGCAGGTCGTGCCAATGGTCGCAGCCGTGCGCCGCCAACAGCTTCTTGTACAGCACGACGTGGTTTTTCTCGGCCACGCCATCGCCCAGTTCTTCGAGATAGGTCTGGATCAGCGGACGGAAATCCGGATCGTCCCAGCGCGCCAGAAGGCCGAACAGCCAGGCGCCGTCCACCAGTTTGGTCGGCGCGGCGTGGCGGATGAAGTACAGCGCGTGCGCCTTGCTGCTGAAGTAGCGGCGCGGGGCACCCTCGCGGCGGGCCTGCAGGTAGGCGTGGTATTCGGCGCCGACCGCTTCGGAGCGCTCGGTGATCCACGCCGCCATGGCGTTGGTATCGGCCGGCAGGTCGTCCGGCAGGCTGCGCGCCTGTTCCAGATAGCGCTCAAGGCCGGCGCGTGCGGCGAGGCGGGTGCGCTCGTCGCCAGCGCCCTGGTTCAGGCTCGTATACATTGATTGCGCCGTCGCGGCGGCAGCTTGTTCACGCGCGGCCGGGGAGGCGGTTAAGGCTTGCGCCAGATTGGACATGATGTATTCCTAAGAAGATGGAGCACGTGGCGTCGCCACGCTATGCTGATAAACACCATTATCCCCGTCGCAGGGGGCGCCCTGAATCAGTGCGCCCCCTGCGTCCACGTAAGAGCACGCTTACAAGGCTTATGCGGCCGTCGCGGTCTCGGTGGCGATGCGCTCGGCGATGGCCGGCATTTCAGGCCGGATAGCCTCGATCAATTCGCTCATCGACGACCCGCAGCCGAACACCAATACATCGCCCGGCTTGCACATGCCAAGGCCGAAACGGATGGCGCGATGCACATCGAGCTTGCAATGCAGGCGCGCGGCATCGACGCCGGCGCTGCGCGCGCCTGCGGTCAGCAGGCGGGCCGTTTCCCCCTGGTCGCGGCCCCGGTTTTCCGACTCGTAGATCACCAGCGCATCGAAGCCGGCGGCGCAGATCTTGCCGATCTGGTGCAAGTCCTCGTCGCGGCGGTCGCCCGGCACCGACACCACGCCGACCACCTTGCCGCCCGCCATGCCGCGCGCCATCTCGGCCAGCGCCGCGTATGCAGCGCCGTTGTGGGCGAAATCGACGATGACCTTGACGCTGTTGATGTCGAAGATGTTCGAACGCAGCGGGTTGCTGCGGCCGTCCGAGACGAAGGACGCCAGGCCCTCGGTCACCTGCTCCGGCGTGAAGCCGGATGCGGTCAGCGCGGCGGCGGCGGCCAGCGCGTTGGCGATGTTGTAGCGCGCGTGGCCGCGCAGCGTCACCGGCATGCGGCGCGCGTCGAGCAGCAGCTGGTGGCGTTCGCCGTCGGCCAGGATCGCCATGTGGTCCTGCAGGTAGACCGCGCGTCCGCCCTGCTCCAGGTGGCGCAGCAGTTCGGGATTTTCCGCGTCCAGCGAGAAGTACAGCAGTTCGACGCCGGTGCGCAGTTGCGCGGCCATCGCCACGCACAGCGGATCCTCGGCGTTGAGCACGACCGCGCCGGCGGCGGCGTTGGCCACCACCTGCTTGACGCGCGCCAGGTCGTGCAGCGTGTCGATGCCGTCCATGCCCAGATGGTCCTCGGTGATGTTGAGCACCACGCTGACGTCGCAGCGGTCGAACGCCAGGCCGCGCCTGAGGATGCCGCCGCGCGCCGTCTCCAGCACCGCGAAGTCGACCTCCGGCGCGCTCAACACCATGCGCGCCGAATGATAGCCGGTGCAATCGCCCGCTTCGACCAGCGCGCCGTCGATGTAGACGCCTTCGGTGGTGGTCATGCCGGTGCGGTGGCCGGCCAGGCCGGCGGCGTGGGCGATCAGCCGCGTGGTGGTAGTCTTGCCGTTGGTGCCGGTCACCGCGATCAGGGGAATGCGGCCGTCGTCGTCGCCGAACATCGATTCGACGATGGCGTCGCCGGCGTCGCGCGGCGTGCCGCGGCTCGGATACTGGTGCATGCGGATGCCCGGCGCGGCGTTGACCTCGATGATGCCGCCGCCCTGCTGCGCCAGCGGCTGCGAGATATCGTCGCAGATGATGTCGATGCCCGCCACGTCCAGGCCGACCGTCTGCGCGGCGCGGATGCAGATGCGCGCGGTGGATGCGGGCAGCAGGTCGGTCACGTCTTCGGCGGTGCCGCCGGTGGACAGGTTGGCGTTGCCGCGCAATTCCACTTCCATGCCGGCGGGCGGCACCGAATCGAAATCGAAGCCGTGCTTGCGCGCGGCGATCAGCGCGTGGTCGTCCAGCGCGATCTTGGTCAAGATATTGGTGTGGCCCTCGCCGCGCGCCGGATTGCGGTTCTCCACCTCGACCAGCTGGCGGATGGTGCTGACGCCATCGCCCGTCACCATCGGCGGACGGCGGCACGAGGCGGCGGCGATGGCGCCGCCGGTGACCAGCACGCGGTAGTCGCGGCCCTTCAGGTAGCGCTCGACGATCACGTGGCGGCTGTACTGGCGCGCATGTTCGAAAGCGGCGGCGATTTCCTCGTCGCTGTTGCAGACGGTGGTGACGCCCTTGCCCTGGTTGGCGTCCAGCGGCTTGACGGTGACGGCGCAGCGCATGCGCCGCGCCACCCGCTGCGCCTCCTCGACGGTGGTGACGGTGTCGCCCTGCGGCACCGGCAGGCCGGCTTCCTCCAGCAGGGCCTTGGTCAGGTGCTTGTCGCTGGCCAGGCCGACCGCGATGTGGCTGGTGGCGCCGGTCATGGTGGCCTGCAGGCGTTTTTGCTTGCTGCCCCAGCCCAGCTGGAACAGGTTGGCGTCCTCGGTCAGGCGGTGCGCCGGAATGCCGCGCCGCTGCGCCGCCCCGACCACCGCGCCGGTGCTGGTGCCGACCGCGCAACGCTGCGCCAGGCGGCGCAACTGCGCCAGCTTGTCCTCATAATCGTAAGGCTGGCGGCGGGCCAGCGCGTGCACCAGCTCCACCGCCATCTCCAGCGCGGCAGTCACTGTGCGCTCGGATACATAGGCGCACACCACGTTGTAGCGGCCCGGCTGCGCGCGCACCTCGCCGACATGGCTGAACGCGACCTGATGGCCGACCAGATGCTGCAATTCCATCGTCACGTGCTTGACCACGTCGGCGAAGTGCGCGCCCTGGTGCAGCCGTTCGACAAAGCCGCCCGGACGGCCGCCGGCGCGCTGCTGCTTGCGCAGCGTCGGCATCAGCGCCAGCAGCGCGCCGCCGAAGTCCGGCAGATCGGCTGACGATACATCCTGCAGCTGTTGCAGGTCGATGGTCGCCAGCAGGCATGGGTGGGTGGTGTACAGGTTGGCGCCGCGCAGATAGCGTTGCTTAGTGATTTTCATGATAGGTGATCCGTTTGGTGACAGTATTAATGAAGTCTTGAAGCGCGGCCGGGATATCGCCGTCCTGGCCGGGGCCGGGCAAGGCGTAGCGGCAGCCGGTAGGCAGCAGGTGCAGGCGCACATCCACCAGGCGAGGACATTCGCCGGCGGCGGCCGACGCCATATTCGAATGCATGGTGCGGCCATCGACGATGGTGACGGCGCCCTGCCCCAGCACCTCGATGCCGACGCCGCGCTCGATGACCAGCGCCGTGTCTTCGTCGATGCCTACGCCCTGCAGATAAGGGTTTTGCGCGACCACGGTCAGCAGCCGGGAAAGCCGGTGCCGTTCCGAGAAGTGCTGGTCGATGACGACGCCGCGCACCAGGCCAAGACCGGCGCCGAGGTTGACGCCGCCCTTTTCAGGCTTGGGTCCGGCGTGGCCGGTCGCCAGCATGTGGCCGGACATGGCCGACGCGCCGGCGCTGGTGCCGCCGATGCAGGCGCCGCGCTCCTGGTAGGCTGCGTGCAGCTCGCGGTCGAACGCGGTGCCGCCGATGTTGGCCATCAGCCGCTTCTGGTCGCCGCCGGTCATGAAGATGCCGCCGGCGTCGGCCAGCTCGCGCAACACCGCTTCGTCATTCGCGTCCTCACGCGATTCGATGGGCAGGTGGACGCGCTGTATGACGCCAAGGTCGGCGAAGGCGCCATCGTAGATGTTCCACATTTCTTCGGCGATGCTGCTGGCCGCCGAGATCACTACAATCTTCCGTTCCGGGCCGCCCGAGAGTTCAACAAACCGCTGCAGCACGGCCTTGTCGTGGGTGCGGTCCTCGTGGCCGCCGATGATCACCAGGTGGCCATTGCCCTTTTCCGTGTTCATTACTTCTCCGTTGCATAAGGGGAGCAGCAAGTTTGATGCGACGGAGACTTGCTCTCCGTGCGCCAGCTCACCAAGCTCAACGGATTTCCGGCTCCAGCAGCACCGAGATCGATTTCGCTGCCGGCACCATGCTGCCGACCGCGTGGTGCTCAAGCGGCAGCAGGGGATTGCACTCCGGGTAGTAGCCGCCGATGCAGCCGGCCGGCACGTCGTAGGCCACCAGCCGCAGGCCGCGCACGCGGCGCGCCGCGCCATCGCAGGCAGCGCCGCGCACGTCCACCAAATCGCCTTCGGCAAGTCCCAGGCGCGCCAGGTCGGCGGGATTGATCAGCAAGACCTTGCGGCCGCCGTAAATGCCGCGGAATCGGTCGTCCTCGTTGTAGATGGTGGTGTTGAACTGGCTGTCGCTGCGCAGCGTGAACAGCCGCAGTACCTCGCCGGCGACCGGTATCTGGTCCGGGTCTTCGACCAGCGTGGCGGGCGTGATGAAGTTGGCGCGGCCGTTGGGGGTCTTCCATTCGCGGTGCGCCGCCGGCACCGGACGGCGGAAGCCGCCCGGCTGCCACATGCGTCGATTGAAGTCATGGAAAATATCGGGATACGTGACGGCGATGGCGTCGCGCACCCTGGCGTAATCGGCGACCCAGTCGTCCCACGGCGCCAGCGCCGCGCGCTCCGGCGGCAGCATCGCCTTCGCCAACGCGGCGACGATGGCCGGCTCCGACAGCAGCGACGCCGACGCCGGTTCGACCCGGCCGCGCGAGCCGTGCATGCAGCCGGTGCTGTCCTCGACGCTGACCGACTGTTCGCCGCCGGCCTGGCGGTCGATCTCGATGCGGCCCAGGCAGGGCAGGATGTACGACACCTCGCCGTGCACCAGATGGCTGCGATTGAGCTTGGTGGCGATCTGCACGGTGAGGCGCAGCTTTTGCCACGCCGGCTCCAGCCGGTCGGTGTCCGGCGCGGCGCGCACGAAATTGCCGCCCAGGCCGATGAAGGCGCGCACCGCCCCATCCAGGATGCCGCGACAGGCCGTGACGGTATTCAGGCCTTTTTCGCGCGGCGGCTCGAAGCGGTACTGTTCCTTGAGCTTGTCCAGCGGCGCCAGTTCCGGCTTCTCGGTGATGCCGACGGTACGTTGGCCCTGCACGTTGGAGTGGCCGCGCACCGGGCAGATACCGGCCCCCGGCTTGCCGATATTGCCCCGCAAGAGCAGCAGGTTGGACAGCATCTGCACGTTCTGCACGCCGTTGCGGTGCTGCGTCATGCCCATGCCGAAGATGCCGATCGCCTTGTCGGCGGCGGCGTAGGTGGCTGCCGCCTGCTCCAGCGCGGCGCGCGTCAGGCCCGACTCGAACTCGATCGCGGCCCAATCGGTGGCGCGCGCCGCTTCGGCGAAGCTGTCCAGGCCCGAGGTATGCTCGGCGATGAAGGCGGCATCCAGCGCGCGCGGGTCGTCGGACTCGATCAGCGCCTTGCACATGCCCATCAGCGCGGCGCTGTCGCCGCCGGCCTTCAGTTGCAGGTATTGCGTGGTGATTTGCGTCTCCGCCGTGGACAGCATCTCCGCCGGCGATTGCGGATTGGCGAAATGGAGCAAACCGGTCTCGCGCAGCGGATTGAAGGTGATCACCGGCACGCCGCGCTTGCGGGCCTGCTGCAACTGGTGCAGCATGCGCGGGCTGTTGGTGCCGACGTTCTGGCCGAAGAACAGGATGCAGTCGGTCTGCTCGAAATCGTCCAGCACCACGGTGCCGATCGGCACGCCGATGGTGGCCGGCAGCGCCACCGAGGTGCTTTCGTGGCACATGTTCGAGCTGTCCGGCAGGTTGTTGTTGCCGTACATGCGGGCCGCAAGCTGGTACATATACGAAGTCTCCAGCGAGGCGCGTCCGGAGCTGTAGAACACCACGCCGGCCGGATCCTGCGCGCGCAGCTCGCGGCCGATCTCCTCGAAGGCCGACTCCCACGTCACCTCCAGATAACGGTCGCTGGCCGCGTCCCAGCGCAGCGGCACGGTCAGGCGCCCTTCCGCCTCCAGCAGATGGTCGCTCCACGTGCGCAGTTCCGCCACCGGATGCTGGAGGAAGAAATCGGCGTCGATCCGCTTGCTGGTGATCTCCCACGCGGTCGCCTTGGCGCCGCTTTCGCAGAACTCGAAGGGATGCGGATTGGCCGGCTTGGCCCAGGCGCAGCTGACGCAGGCATAGCCTTCCGGCTTATTCTGGTGCAGCATGACGCTGCCGCCCTTGAACAGCACATGCTCGTTGAGCAGGGCCGTTCCCACTTCCTTCACGGAGCCCCAGCCGCCGGCCGGATGCGGATAGGGATCGTCGATACGTGCTTCAGTCATCCTGATTCCTTTATTTCTGCGGCTGCTGCGATTGCGCGTAGCGGCCGACCACTTCGCCCTTGGCCAGCACGTGGCCCTGGATCGCCTTCAGCAGCTGGTCGCGGTCGGAACCGAACGGCAGCGCCAGCACCGAATCGAGCGCGTACAGCTGGAAGTGATAGTGGTGCGCCGGGTCGCCGACCGGTGGACGCGGGCCGTAATAGCCCACCGAGCCGCGCGTATTGCGGCCCTGGAGCACGCCCTCTGGCTCGGTCAGGCGCGGCTGCTCCTGCAGGCCTTCCGGCAGGCTGGTGACCGACGCCGGGATATTCCACGCCAGCCAATGGACGAACGGCTTTTGCGGCGCGTCCGGATCTTCCATGATGATGGCGTACGATCTGGCGCCCTGCACCGCTCCCCACGACAGCGCCGGCGATACGCCGTCCGCATATTCGCTGTACCTGGCGGCCATGGCGGCGTTGCTGGCGAGGCTCGCGCTGTGCACCGCCAGCCTGGCGCCGCCGCTCGATTCGGCACGCGCCAGCGCCAGCGGCACATTGGTGCCCTTGGCCGCCTGCTGCTGCATCGGACCGGCCGGCGGCGCCACCAGCGCGGCGGAGGAGCCGCCGGCGGTGTAGGCGATACGGTACAAGACGCCGTTGGCGTCGTCCGCCATCAGCAGCGAGCCATCCCTGGCGACCGCCAGGCCGACCGGCCGCGCGATGTGGGTCTTGCCGCCGTCGGTCAGGAAGCCGGTGACGAAGGGCTCGATAGCCTTGGCCTGGCCGCCGTCGAAACGCACGCGCACAATCTCGTAGCCGGATGGCGCGCTGCGGTTCCACGAGCCGCGCATGGTGACGAAGGCGTCGCCCTGGTATTCGGTCGGGAAGCTGCCGCCGCGATAAAACACCATCTGCATCGGCGCCGCGTGCGCGGTATAGCCAAGCTTCATCGGCTCGCTGCGCTCGCGCCACTCGGTCTTGGCGATGTCGCCCACCGGCGTGCTTTGCGGGTAGATCGTGCCGTTGCCGTACACGTGCGGCCAGCCGTATTGCTTGCCCAGTTCCAGTTTGTTCAGCTCTTCCGGCTGCTCATCGTCGCCGAGGAAGTCGATGCCGTGGTCCATGCCCCACAATTCGCCGGTGCGCGGCTGCCAGTCGAAGCCGATGGTGTTGCGCAGGCCGGTGGCGAAGATGCTTCGCTGCTTGCCGTCCGGCGAGGCGCGCAGCAAGGTGGCGTTTTCCGGATTGCTCTCGTTGCAGACGTTGCAGGTCGAACCGGCGCTGATGTACAGCATGCCGTCCGGCCCGAAGGCCAGCGTGCGGTTGGGATGCTGGCCGGCGTCCGGCAGGTCGCCGATGATCAGCTTGAGCGGCGACAGGCGGCCGTCCTTGAGGATGTCGGCGACGAAGACCTCCTTGACCGTGGCCAGATACAGCTTGCCATCGCGGATCGCCAGGCCGTGCGCGCCGGCGCGGCTGGCCACCGTCACCGGCGGGCCGTCGGCGCGGCCGTCGTTGTCGGCGTCGCGCAGCATGACGACGTCGCCCTGGTCGCGGCGGCTGACGTAGACGGTGCCGTCCGGCGCCACGGCGATGATGCGGATGTTCTTCAGCCCCGAGGCGAACACCGAGACGGCGAAGCCCGGCGGCGCCTTCAGCGCGGCGATGCGTTCCGGCGTGGCGGCCACCTTGTCCGGCTTGACGATGGCGGTCGCGATGGCGACCCGGGTGCCGTCGCCCTGCTGCGCATGGCCGGCGCCGGAAATGGAAAGTGCGATGCCGCCGATGAGTGCTGGAAATACGTGTCGCATGTCTGCTCCTGGAAGATGAACCGCCAGTGTGATGGCGGCACTATCGCCCCACCGTACGCGCGCGCACCGAAAAATCGATTGAATCGGCTCATCGTGGCTAACAAGTCACCGCCGGGAGAAGTCGCTTTGAACACCACTGAAATCGAAAACCATGAAGCGCGCAAGGAGGATGAGCAGGCGGAGCTTCACGTCGATGCGCAGCGGCGCGAAACCATCGGCGACAGCGTCAGGCATGGCGGCTGGCATATGTACCTGGCCGCGCTGCCCAAGCTGGCCGGCGCCGCCGCCAACGCGTGGCTGAGCCGCCGCGCCGCCAGCAAGGGCGCGGCGCTGACGCTGTACGTGCTGTTCTCGCTGGCGCCGATGCTGATGCTGGTGGTGGCGCTGGCGAGCCTGATCTTCGACGAGGACATCGTGCGCGACGCCATCCTCAGCCAGCTCGGCGCGCTGACCGGCGCGCAAGGCGGCGACGCCCTGAAGGCGATCCTGGCCGGGGCGAAGCAGGACAGCGACAGCGTGGTGGCCAGCATCATCTCCGGCATCATCGTGCTGGTGACGGCGACCAGCGCCTTCGCGGAGCTCAAGGAGAGCCTCGATGAGCTGTGGCAGATCCCGCCGTCCAAGGGCTCGGGCGTGTGGCTGTTCATCCGCGAGCGGGTACTGTCGTTCGGCCTGGTGATGGTGCTGGCGCTGATGCTGATGATCTCCCTGGCGATCAACGCCGGGCTGGCGGCGTTCCAGGGCAGCTGGGCCGACCCTACCGATCCGGGCAAGCTGCTGCAATACGCCTTCGCCGGGCTGTCGATGGTGATCGTGACCGTGATCTTCGCCTTTATCTACAAATACCTGCCGGCCACGCCGATCGCCTGGGGCGACGTGGTGGTCGGCTCGATCATGACGGCGATCCTGTTCATGGGCGGCAAGGTGCTGATCGGCCTGTACCTGGGCCACGGCGATTTCAGTACGTCCTACGGCGCGGCCGGATCGATCGTGGCGCTGATCACCTGGATCTATTACTCAGCGCAGATCTTCTTCTTTGGCGCGCTGTTCACCCACGAATACGCGACCACCCTCGGCAGCCGCCGCAAAGCCTGACACGCCGGCGATCCTGGTCCGCAGCCAGTCGTGCACACGGGCCAGCACATGGCCGGCCATGCGGGTCGGGAAGCGGATGAAGCCATGCGGCGCCTCCGGCAGCAGGTGCAGCTCCGCCGGCGCGGCCTCGCGCCAGCGCCGCGCCATCTCGATGGTGTCGTCGCGCAACGGATCGCGCTGGCCGGCGATCAGGATGGCGGCCGGCATGCCCGCCAGCTCGCCGTACAGCGGCGACAAGGGCGGCAGGCGGCGCTGCGCGTCGGTCAGCCCGGGCGTCAGCAGCCGCAGCGAATCGACCATGCCGGGGCCGTGCAGCACCAGCGTCTCGGCGCCGGCCTCGCGCACGCTGGGCGTGCCGGCCAGGTCGTAGACGCCGTAATAGAGAATCGCGCCGTCGATGCGGCGCAGCAGTTCGGGCCGGGACTTGAGGCGCAGCAGCGTGGCGGCAGCCAGGTGCGCGCCCGCCGATTCGCCGAGCATGTAGACCGGCAGGCCCTCGTATTCCGGAAGGCCGCCCTGAAGCAGCCAGCGGCTGGCGGCCAGGCAGTCGTCCATGATGCAGGTGATCAGCGTTGCGGTGGCGAGCCGGTAGTCGACCGACACCACCGCCACGTCGCAGGCGGCGATCATGGCGGCGTTGAGCCGGTCGTTCATCTGCGCGTTGCCGATGGCCCAGCCGCCGCCGTGAAAGTCCAGCACCACGCCGCGCGCCGGCCGGGCGCCGCGCAGGATGCGCACCGGCACCCGCACGCCGTCCACTTCGACGACACGGCTTTCGACGCGCATGCCGGCACGGGCCGCACGCAGGCCGCCGCCGATCTGCGACAGGCGCAGCAGCGACTGGATCAATACGGGGATGACGCGGTTGCTGATCTTGAAGCGCGGCGCCCAGGCCAGCTTGCGGTTGAAGCGCGCGGCTTCGGCCAGCGCGTCAACGTCAAGGTGTATCGGGTTCACGCCGCCAGGTCTTCCCGGCGGCAGGCTTCGGCCAGCACGCGTTCAATGACGGGGCGCGGCACGTTGCGATAGACGAGAAAGGCGGCGGCGCTGCGCTGCCCATAGGTGCGATGCCATTCAAGGCCTTGACGAATGACCGACGCCTGATGGGCGTCGGAACGGGGAATTATTTTGGTGTCCATGATGCACTATGTCACACCTTGGGCGACGCCACCGTGCGCCGCCGCACAGTGGCGATGCGTTCGCACAGCTTGATTTTTTCCGTGTCGAGGCCCGGCGTCCGGCCGCGCAAGTCGAAATCGAGCTCGGTTTCTGGCCGGAAGACCAGGCAGTGCGTGGAGCCGCCGAAGTGGAACATGCCGATCTCCTGGCCCTTGGCCACATGATCGCCCTCGCCCACCGCGATGTCGCAGCCCGACACCTCGGCCATGCCGACCGCCATGAAGCACATCAGGCCGATGTCAGCGTTGTCGGCCTCGATGAACACCAGCGCGCGCGTCGCCACCTGGGCGATGTAGGCTTGCGACTGGCGCGGCCCGCACGGGTCCAGCCCCTCCTCGATGCAGGACGAATAGTAGCTGCCCTCCACCACATAGGCCTTGACGATGCGGCCCGAAACGGGGCTGTGCCAGCGGTGATAGCTGAAGGAACTGAGGAACGCCTGGTAGACCGTGCCGCCGTCGAAGCGCGGCGCCAGTTCGTCGCCGGCCAGCATGCGTCGCAGCGCGTAGGGCTGCGCCTTGATCCAGAAGCGGTCGTCCAGTTTGACATCGCGCGCCAGCCGGTATGGCGCCGATTCGCAGGCGTTGACGATCACCGCGTCGTCCTCGACGCCGGCCACCGGCCGCTGCCCGGCCCTGAAGCGCCGCGTGAAAAAATTGTCCCATGACGTGAAGCCGCGATACGGCAACGCTGGATCGCACTCAAATTCCTCATCGAAGTGCGGCATATTCTTCATTGCGTCGGCGCCGAACCAGCCCTTGTGCGGCTCCTCGCTCAGCGCCGGCAGCGACGCGGCGGTCGTCAGGTAAGCGCCCCAGTAGTCCAGTATCCCCTTGAGGCAGCGGTTGACCTCTTGGTCGAGGAAGAATTCATGCCCGCTCTGCGTCGGCATCAGCCAGTCGACGATGGCGTTGACCGGCAAGCCCGTGATGCCGGTCTGGTTGAACTCCGGCGGCCGGCCCAGCGCCACGCTGATCATCTGCAGCGCCTGCGCGAAGCTGCGCGCCTGCGGCCTGCCGGTCGGATCGCAATCGCAAGGCGGCGCGGCGGGCAGCTGCTCGAACATTCCCGCCACCAGCGCGGATAGCCGGGGACTGCGCGCCACGCATTCCCGCAGCGCCAGCACCGGCGGCGGCAGCGGCGCCGGATGGGCGGCCGCATGCTCGCCGAGGCTGCGCATCCACTCGGCGAACAGCGCCTGGTCCTCGGGCCGCCACTCGCCGACACAAAACTTCGCCGGCGCCGTCATGAGCGCACCGTGGCAAGGACGGAGTTCAGCTTATCGATATCGAGCGGCTTGACGAAGTGGTGTTCGAAGCCGGCGGAGCGCGACAGGATGCGGTCATGCGCCTGGCCGTAGCCGGTCAGCGCCATGAACAGCGCGGGACGGGTGGCCGGGCTGGCGCGCAGCCGCCGCGCCAGTTCGTAGCCGTCCATGCCGGGCAGGCCGATGTCGAGGATGAACACGCGCGGCGGGTTCAGGTCCGCCGCGAGCAGGGCATCCTGCGGATCGGCCTGCACCGATACCTGGTGCCCCTGCGCCGACAGCAGCGAGGCCAGCGACTCCGCCGCGTCCACGTTGTCGTCGACGATCATGATCGACAGCGGTCCGGATCCTGCCTCGCCGGCCTGCTTGCGCTGGCGTTGTTCGGCCACCTCGCCCGGCGCGGCGGCCGGCAGGAAGATCGAGAATTTACTGCCGCGTCCCGGCCCGTCGCTATGCGCCACCGCGCTGCCGCCGTGCAGCGAGACGATGGTCTTGACCAGCGCCAGCCCGATGCCCAGCCCTCCCTGCGCCCGGTCCGGCGTGCGCTCCGCCTGCGTGAACAGGTCGAACACCTGCGGCAGCAACTCGGGGCCGATGCCGATGCCGGTGTCGATCACGCTGATGCCGACCAGCGCACCGTCCACGCCCACGTCCAGCGTGATGTCGCCGCCCTGCGGCGTGTATTTGGCGGCGTTGTTGAGCAGGTTGCCGATCACCTGCACCAGCCGGGTGTGGTCGCCGTTGACGATGGCGGTGGCGCCATCGGTGCGCACCGTCAGCGTGTGGCGGCGCGCCTCGATCAGTGGCCGCACCTGCTCCACCGCGCTCGCCACCGCGTGCTTGATGTCGACCAGCTCCCGGTCCAGCTCCACCAGCCCGCGCGTGACGCGCGATACGTCGAGCAAATCGTCGATCAGCGTCGTCATGTGCCTGACCTGGCGGGTGATCACCTCGCTGGCGCGCTTGGTGCGGGGATCGTCGCCGGCCGTCAGCTTGAGCATTTCCGCTGCCGTGGCGATTGGCGCCAGCGGGTTGCGCAGCTCGTGCGCCAGCATGGCGAGGAATTCATCCTTCTTGCGGTTGGTCTCGCGCAGCTCCAGCTCGGCGCGATAGCGTTCGCTGACGTCCATCGTCACGCCGCGCATGCTGGCCGGCCGGCCGTCGGCGCCGTATTGCACCTTGCCGCGGCTGTCGACCCAGATTTCCTTGTTGTTGTCGGGGCGGATGAAGCGCACCACCACATGATAAGCGCCGGTGTCGGACAGCGCCTTCAAGTGCGCGCGCGCCACCTGCGGGCGGTCTTCCGCGTGCACGAACTGGTGCAGCGACGGCATCATGTCGGGCGTGCAGCCCAGCACCAATGGCATATTGTCGGAATAAATCAGCTCGCCGGTGGCGATGTTCCAGTCCCAGACCACCATCCTGGCCGCGTCCATGCCGTCGCGCAGGCGCTCGTCGCTCTCGCGCTTGGCCGCTTGCGCCTCGACGCTCTCGGTGACATCGTAACCCTGCGCGAAGATGCCGATGGTGGCGCCGTCGCGGCTCTTGTACGGCTGGTACAGCAGGTCCACGTAGCGCTGGACCACCGGCCCGTCGCGCTCCCGCTGGACGGCGATCGGCACGGCGCGCGCGGCCCAATGCTCGCCGGTGCGGTAGACCCGGTCCAGATGCGCTTCGAAGCCCTGGCCCGCCACTTCGGGCAGCGCCTCCCATACCGGCTTACCGACCAGGTCGCGGTGGCCGACCAGCTGGTAATAGGCTTCGTTGACCATCTCGAAAACATGCTTGGGCCCCATCAGCACCGCGACGAAGCCGGGCGCCTGGTTGAACAGGCTGCGCAGGTGCTCGCGCTCGTTGTTGAGGATGCGCGACAGCGCCTCGTGCATCTGCGCCTGGTTGAAATTCTCGGCGCCGGTGGGCGCCAATTTCAGCTTCGCGGTGGCCGAGCTCTCGTCGAACAGATACAGCTCGGTCACATCGACCGGATTCTGCAACAGCAGGATAGGTTCGCCGTCTTCGCCCATGACGGGCGTGTGCACGGTGCTCCAGTAGCGTTCCTCGAAGCGCGGACCGTCGGCGGTGTCCACCGGCACCGAGTAGCGTACGAACGCGGTGGTGTCAGGTTCGCGCTTGGCGAGCGCGCGCAGCATCGACGCCCGCACTTCGCCGATGTCGGTGGCGTCGGGCCGCTGCGGGTCCTCGGGGAAGGCGTCGAAAACATACAGGCCGACGAGCTCGGCCTCTTCGCGCTGAACCGAGCGCAAATACGCCCGGCTGGCGGCGACGATGGTGAGATCCGGCGTCATCACCAGATAAGGATAAGGCGATGCGCGTAACAGCGCGCGATGTTGGTCAAGGTTCATCATGGTCATTCTGCCACGGATGGCGTGGCACTACGTGGGCGGACTCACTGCAAGCCCGGCATGGGCGACGCGAAGCGCCACCCACCGCCAAGCCGATTCCTACGATTCAGCAGCCTGGTTCGGCGTGCCTCCCGTCTGGGCTGCCCGCACCTTGTCGGCCGCTTTGCGTCCGGCCAGGAAGGCGTGGTCGGAGTTGTAATACTCCCACTCGCTGTAACGGCCGGCCAGCACGATGTCGTGCTGCTCCAGCCACTCGCGCACCGTGGCCACGTTCTGCGCCCGCGCATGGTCGTAGACCACGTAGGCATACGGCATGTCGACCTGGTTGGCGACCAGGATCTTGTCGTCCGCGTTCATCATGCCGACCTTGATGCAGTCGTCGATGCAGCGCTGGATCAGCGCGTCGCCGTCGAGCGGCAGCGGCTTCCATGGCGAATACGAGATCTCGCAGGTGAAACCGAAACCGCCCGGCGCGTTGCATTCCGGGCTGGCGTTGCCCTGCACGAAGATGCGGTGGAAGATGCTGTCCTCCGGGTAGTAGATCCAGTGCTTGTCGGTGACGCCGGTGCGGGCGATGCCGATGTTGACGCAGCGGATGGAGATATGGCGCAGGCCGCGCGCCGCCGCCCTCACCTCTTCCGGCGCCTCGGCGCCGATCAGGCGCACCAGTTCCGGCAGCGGCATGGTGCTGATCATCTGCTCGTACTTGATGCGGCGGCCGTCGGCCAGCGCCACCGCGTGTTCGCTCGGCAGCACCTGCACCACGTCGGCGTTGAGTTCGACCTTGCCGCGGATGTGCGGCAGGAAGCCCGACACCAGCGCCTGGAAGCCGCCCTTCTTCGGGTAGCCGAAGCGCGCGTTCGGCCCCTGCGGCTTGGCCACCGGCTGCAGCGCGCCGTCGATGATCTCGCCCAGGTCCGGCAGCGGCACGCGGCCGCCCAGCCACGAGGTTTCCATTTCGCTCAGCGGCACGGTCCAGATCTTCTTGTTGTACGGGATGGCGAAGTGCTTGGCGATGCCGGCGCCCCAGACCTTGTAGATGAAGTCCTCGAAGCTTTGCGTCTTTTGCTGGCGCGCGGTGGCGCCGGCGCTGGCGGCGTCGGTGGTGCCGTCGGCGCAGCAGTCCTCGACCGCTTCGGACGAACATACCGGTTCAGGCGTGGCGTTATAGCGGGCATCGATGGCGCCGACGATGCACTCCTTGATCACGTCCGGCGGCAGTCCGTACAGCGCGCCCTGGAACGGATAGCGGGTGAACACCTGCTTGCTGTAGATCCAGGCCTCGCGCATCTGCCAGTGCTGGTTGTCGCCCAGCAGGATGTCGTACAGCTTGAGCACATACGGATCGTTGGAGAACATGATGTGGCCGGCATAGTCGAAGGTGAAGCCGGCGTCCTCGATCGAACGGCACCAGCCGCCGACGGTCGGATTGCGCTCCAGCAGGATGGTGTCGGCGCCGCCGTGGTAGGCGGCCGACAAGCCGGTCGGGCCGCCGCCGATGATCAGGCAGCCGGTGCTCTGCACCGGCGAGGCGGTACGCAACGGGTTGATCTTGCCCGGTTCGGCGTAGCTGGCGGCGACCGCGCTGTCGAGCGGCGCCTGCACGGCGGCCGGCTTGCGGCTGGCCGGCTTGCGCTCGGCGCCGTCGATCAGGGCGCGCATGCTGTCGGCCGTGGCGTCCCACGAGGTGGCGGCGATGATGTCGCGCATGGCGGCTGCCATGGCGATGTTCTGTTGCGGCGTCTGGCGCAGCGCCGCCTCGCAGCAGGCGATGAACTCGGCGTGGTCATGCCCGATGGCGACGATGCCGCCGTACGGCTGCTCGACGTCGGTGATGGCGGTGCTGACGATCGGCAGCGACGCAGCCATGTATTCCAGCACCTTGGTCGGGCTGATGAAGCGGGTCGATTCGTTCAGCGCGAACGGCAGCAGGCAGACGTCCCAGCCGGCCAGGAACTGCGGCAGCACCTGGTAGGACTGCTGGCCCAGGTAATGGATGTTGGCGCGCTTGGGCAGCGTGGCCGGATCGATCTTGACCACCGGCCCGACCAGCACGATCTGCCATTCCGGATGCGCATCGGCCATGGCGGCGACCAGGTCGAGGTCGAAGCGCTCGTCGATGACGCCGTAGAAGCCCAGGCGAGGCCGCGCGATACCCTGCTGTAGCGGGTGGCCGTTGCTGCGATCCAGCGCCTGCTCGAAGTGGATGGCGTCGACGCTGCTGGCGAAGCAATGGGCGTTATCGTGGCGCGAGCGCTTGGCTTCGTACAGGCTCGGGCCGCCGGTGAACACCAGGTCGGCGATGTTGAGCAGGCCGGCTTCGCGCTGCAGCAGCTGCTTCGGCGGGTTCTTGAACGCCGACAGCTCGTCCATGCAGTCGTACACCACCAGCGACGGGTGCAGCTGCGCCAGCAGCGGCAAGGCCATCGGCGTGTAGAACCAGACGATGGGGTCTTCGCCGTCCGGCACCAGGTCTTCCAGCAAGTTTTGCAGCACCGGCAGCTGGTCGTCATGGAAGCCGGCGGCGTGCACCGGCGTGTGCGGCTGGTACACGGTCAGATTCGGGGCCGGACGATAGGTGGTCATGCTGGCGGGGCCGGCGTCATAGATCGGCTCCTCGATGAACAGCACTTTGTAATGTTGAGCCAGGCGGGTCAACAGCTGCTGCGGACGTTGATAGACAAAATCCCAGCGCAGATGACAAAAGACGACGACGGTTTCCATGGCTCTCTCCTTGATGTGCCCCTCGTGGGCGTTGGTTATGCATAGTTGCTCGGTAAGGCGTTGCGCTTGCTTCAATGCGGCCGCGTAGGGCCGCACCAGCTGCCGCGCCAGCGGATCGGCGCCCTCGCGGTCGAGGTCCCATAGTCCGCTGCGGTGCCAGTGGTGTTCTTGTTCCCAGTCCGGGCGGTCGATCGCCGGGTACAGGCAGATGCCGGTCAGCTCAACGCCGTGCTGCATCGCCAGCGCCGACTCGGCGGCCATCTCGCGGATCCAGGCGCCCCGGCCGCTGCCGACGTGACTGGTCTCGGCCAGCAGCAGCGGGCGGCGGTAGCGCTGCCACAGGTCGCTCAGCATCAGGTGCAATGGGCGGCGGCGCGGATCGGCCAGGTGCCACCACAGGCAGGTGTCGGTGCCGGTCTCCCACTGGCTGGACTGGTAATAGTTGGCGCCCATCAGGTCGAGGTAGCGCGGCGCGCCGCCCAGTTCGGGCTCGCGGCGGCCGCACAGCATGTCCCAGGCCTCGTACTGCGCCTCGGTCCAGTTGGCGGCGTGCTCGCTCAGATCCGTGTGCGCCGGCGAGACCACGTGCACCAGCGGGTCGCACTGCAGCATGCGCGCGCCGGGCGTCACGGCCCAGACCGCGTCGCTGCCGGCGATGGTGGCGCGCACCAGCTGGCGCTTGGCCTCGCTGGCGTTGTGTTCGCCATCGATCTTTTTTTGCTGGAACATGTGCACAGACAAGCCCCAGCCGGTGTAGGAAATTTCATTGATCAGCGAGTACACCGGTCGCGGACCGGCATACGGCGCCAGGTATTCGGCGGCGGCGCGGCAGAAGCGGGCGAAGCGCGGCACGAATTCGGGGCCGTAGACGTCGATCTCCTCCGGCCAGCCGTAGTGGCAGAAGGTCCAGCAGATCTGCAGGCCGAATTCACGCGCCGCATGCAATCGCGCATCGAGGAAGCCGAAGTCGAACACGCCGCCGCGCTCGGCCAGGCGCCAGCCGATCGTCTCGCGCACGGTGCGGATGCCGAATTCACTCAACAGCGCGTAATCGGCGCGGGCGCGGTCGACGTGGCCGTTGGCCAGGTTCATGTCCAGCGCGCGGCCGCTGCGGTTGACGTGGTCGGCGCCTTCATAACCGGCTTGCCAGAAGGTGGAGAACGGCGTCCCGGATAACATTTCGGAAGCCGCGATGGCGCGTTGGTCTGACATAGCGCGCCCCGTCATTGGTGGTGGTTGCGGGTGGCGGCGCTGATCTGCTCCAGCGGCAGCTTGGGCGTGCGGTCGGCGTTGAGCAGGCCGTTGGTTTCCTGGAAGGTGTCGGCGAACTGGGTGTAGCAAAAGCCGCTGAACATCGCGGTCTCGTTGGCGACCTTGAGCAACGCGCGGTACAGCTCATGGAAAGCGTGCGGCGTGTTGGCGCGCGAATACCCCCAGGTGTGGTGCTCCGGCGCGTTCGGGTCGTAGGCAACGCCGCCGAACTCGGTCAGCACGATGGGCTGGCCGCGATGCGGGAAACCGTCCAGCGTCAGGATGCGGCCGCCCGGACGCCGACGGTCGAACAGCATATTCTCCGCGCCGTTCATTTCATAGCGGGCACGCAGCCGCGCCGGATCGCCGTCGTAGTCGTGGATGCCGAGGATGTCGGTGGCCGAGGCTTCCCAGCCATCGTTGCCGATCACCGGGCGGGTGGCGTCCAGCACCCGGGTCATGTGGTACAGCGCTTCGACCGCGTTGCGGTGCGCCTGCATCGCCGTCAGGTTGGGCACGCCCCACGACTCGTTGAACGGCACCCAGACGATGACGCACGGATGGCTGTAGTCGCGTTCGATCGCCTCGGTCCACTCCTTGACCATGCGCGACACGGCGCGCGGGCTGAAGGCGTAGGCCGACGGCATTTCCTCCCACACCAGCAGGCCGAGCCTGTCGGCCCAGTACAGGTAGCGCGGGTCTTCGATCTTCTGGTGCTTGCGCACGCCATTGAAGCCCATGGCCTTGGCCAGCTCGACGTCGCGGCGCAGCGCGTCGTCGGACGGCGCGGTCATCAGCGACTCGGGCCAGTAGCCCTGGTCCAGCACCAGCCGCAGCTGGTAGGGGCGGCCGTTGAGCATGAAGCGGTCGCGGTTCAGCGAGACCGAGCGCAGCGCGGTGTAGGAGCGCACCGTGTCGAGCACGCGTTCGCCGTCGCGCAGGATCAGCTCGGCGTCCAGCAGCGTCGGACGTTCCGGACACCACAGCAGTTCGTTGCGCGAGTCGTCGATGCCCGGATCGGACAGCGCGATCTTGCGGTTGGCCTCCTGGCCGACCAGCATGTAGACATCGTCGGCCAGCAGCTTGTCGCCATGCCACAGGCGCACTTCGACCGACAGGCCGGATTTCTGCGCGCCGGCCGCCGTGACCTCGCAACCGATCTCGAAACCGTCGAAGATCGGCGTCCAGCGCAGCGCCTTGATATAGGTGGCGCCCACCGTTTCGAGCCAGACGGTTTGCCAGATGCCGGTGGTGCGCGGATACCAGATCGAATGGGGTTCGCGCTGCCAGTCCTGCTTGCCGCGCGGCTTGTGCAGGTCGGCGGGATCATCCTCGGCGCGCACCACCAGCACCTGCGGACCGCCTGCGATCAGCGCGGCGGTGATGTCGGCGGTGAACGGCGTGTGGCCGCCTTCGTGGCTGGCCACCAGCAGTCCGTTGAGCCACACCTGCGCGGCGTAATCGACGGCGCCGAAGTGCAGCAGCGTGCGTTCGCCGCCCGGCGCTTCGAAGCTGCGCCGATACCATACGCAGGGATGGAAATTTTGATCGCCGAGGCCGCTCAGCGGCGCTTCCGGCGCGAACGGCACCTCGATGCGGTGGCGCCAGTCGATGTCGTCATGCGGACCGGCGTGACGCAATTCCGGGTCATAGGCGAACTCCCATTCTCCATTGAGCGAAGTCCATTCGGGGCGAACGAGCTGGGGACGGGGATATTCGAACTGACTCATTCATTTCTCTCGGTAATGAATTCGCCGACGGCAAATTATTGTAAATAGTTTATCGATTATTTGACATTTGGAATGCCGGATTTAACCGTCAGCAACGGTAGGAGCTCTCCTACCGGTTGCAGGACAACACGCCGTCTTAGCGTGCGCGACCGCGGCGCAGCAGATTGACGACAGCCAGCAGCACGATCGCGCCGACGAAGGAAACGCCGAGCGAAGCGATGCTGTAGTCGCCGTCATTGATGGTGCCGGTGCCGATCATCGGCGCCAGGATCAAGCCGCCGAGAACGGCGCCGATGATGCCGACCACGATATTCAGGAAGATGCCTTGCTGTGCGTTGGTGCGCATGACGATGCTGGCGAGCCAGCCCAGTACGCCGCCGATGATGATCCAGATAATGAAGCCCATATTTTTCCCCTTGGTTGTATCCCACCGGGATTCCGATGAGTGATTCCATGGTAGTGACTCGGTTCGCATCGCTGTGTGCGGACGCTCGCTTAGGCGGCGAATAATCAGCAATCGCAACAACGGCGCGGGTTAGACCGCGAACAGACCGGCGCTCGCGCGCCCGCTACGCTGGTCGTTCACCTATAACTGAGGATGGGATATGTCTTTCGATTTCGGAAATTTACTGAAGCAATATGTAGGCGGATTGAACGCCGATCCCGCCAAGGCGGAGGATGACTTCGCGCAGGTGGCGCAGCACGCGCCGTCGACGGCGGTGGCGCAGGGCGTGACCGAAGCGTTCCGCTCCGACCAGACCCCGCCGTTCGCGCAGATGGTGAGCCAGCTGTTCGGCCGCAGCGATCCGACCCAGCGCGCCGGTCTGCTGAACCAGCTGCTGGCCCACGTCAACCCGGCGATGCTGACCTCGCTGGCGGGCAGCATCGGCAGCTTCCTCACGCCCGGTTCACAGCCGCAGGTGACGCCTCAGCAGGCAGAGCAGATCACGCCGGCCCAGGTCGAGGAAATCGCCGGCACCGCCGAGCAGCACAACCCAGGCATCGTCGACCGCATCGGTTCGTTCTATGCCGAGCACCCGACCCTGGTCAAGGCACTGGGCGGCGTTGCGCTGGCCATCGTCATGAGCAAGATGGCCAATTCCAACCGCACTTAATCTATTCAACCGGAGACACACATGGGCATTCTGAGCAACATCTTCCACAAGATCTTCCCTTCCTCGCACCCGGCCGTCGCCGCGACGCCGCAGGCGGCGCCCGCAAGCGCTGCCGCGCCTGCGGCTGCCGCGCCGGTGTCGGCGCCGATCAGCGACGTCGATGTCGAAGCTATCCTTAACGGCAAGGCGCAGCAGTCCGGCCAGCCGCTGAACTGGCGCACCTCGATCGTCGATCTGCTGAAGCTGCTCGACCTCGACAGCAGCCTGCAATCGCGCAAGGAGCTGGCGCAGGAGCTGCACTACAGCGGCGACACCAATGACTCGGCGTCGATGAACGTCTGGCTGCATCGCCAGGTCATGAACAAGCTCGCCCAGAATGGCGGCAAGGTACCGGCGGATTTGAAGGACTAAGCGGCGCTCACCACAGCGCCGGCTGGCGGATGAAGAAGTTGCGCACCACTTCATCGACCGCGGAATCGGCGCGCAGGGTGCGCCACAGCGCGAGATAGTCCGGCCGGTCCAGCGCCCGGCCGCACTACTCCACAACATCATGCAAATCAGCAAGCGGCGCAACATCCGGACTCCCGGCGGCGGTGACGGCGCAGCGTAGCACCCTCTGCAACGCCCCCCACAGCGCGGCCAAAGTTTGCGCAACCATTTTCACCGGGAATTATGCTATCGTTGCCATCCTTTCCCTACGTGATTGCGCAAACATGCTGGCTTCGAAGATCAAAGGACTCCGCTGGTACATGATCAGTCTGATCATGCTGGGCGCCGTCATCAACTACCTGACGCGCAGCACGCTGGCGGTGTCGGCGCCGACCTTGCTCGCCGAGCTGCACATCACCACCCAGGAATACTCGTACATCACGGCGGCGTTCCAGGGCGCGATCATGCTGCAGCCGCTGGCTGGCTATGTGCTCGACGTGGTCGGCCTGAAGTTCGGCTTCGCCATGTTCGCGGCGGCGTGGTCGGTGATCTGCATGGCGCACGGCATGGCCACCAACTGGCAGACGCTGGCTGTGCTGCGCGGCCTGCTGGGCCTGGCCGAAGGTTCGGCCAACCCGGCCGGCATGAAGGCGGTGTCGGAATGGTTCCCGGCCAAGGAGCGCGGCCTGGCGGGCGGCATCTTCAACGTCGGCGCCTCGTTCGGCTCGATGCTGGCGCCGCCGCTGGTGGTGTGGGTCATCCTGCACTACCACTGGCAATCGGCGTTCGTCATCACCGGCGCGCTGGGCTTGATATGGGTCGCGGCGTGGCTGCTGCTGTACGACGCGCCGGCGCGCCACCGCCGCCTGTCGGCCGAGGAAGCGCAGCACATCGCCGCCGGCCAGGAACAGCATTTGCAGGGCGACGGCTCGCGTCCCTCCATCATCAGCATCCTCAAGATGCGCAATTTCTGGGGCATCGCCCTGCCCCGCTTCCTGGCCGATCCGGCCTGGGGCACGCTGTCGTTCTGGGTGCCGCTGTACCTGACCCAGGTGCGCCATTTCGACCTGATGCAGATCGCCATGTTCGCCTGGCTGCCGTTCCTGGCCGCCGACCTGGGCTGCCTGTTCGGGCCGCTGGTGGTGCTGGCGCTGCAAAAGCGCGGCGTGCGCCTGATCAACGCCCGGCGCGGCGCGTTCACGCTGGGCGCCTGCATGATGATGGGCGTGGCCTTCGTCGGCTTCGTCGATAGCCCGTATGCGGCGATCGCCCTGCTCAGCCTGGCCGGCTTCGCGCACCAGACGCTGTCGGTCACCTGCATCACGATGTCGTCCGACCTGTTCCGCCGCAACGAGGTCGCCACCGTCGCCGGCATGTGCGGCACCTTCGGCAACTTCGGCCTGCTGCTGTTCTCGCTGCTGATCGGCGGGATGATGGCGACGGTCGGCTATACCCCCTTCTTTGTCAGCCTGGCGGTGCTGGACCTGGTGGCCGCCGCGCTGTTGTGGACTCTTGTGCGTGAGAATAAACAATGATTCAAAACCCGATCCTTCCCGGCTTCAATCCCGATCCGTCCATCGTGCGCGTGGGCGACGACTATTACATCGCCACCTCGACCTTCGAATGGTATCCGGGCGTGCAGATCCACCATTCGCGCGACCTGGTCAACTGGCGCCTGCTGACCCGTCCGTTGACGCGCGCCAGCCAGCTCAACATGCTGGGCGCGCCGGATTCCTGCGGCGTGTGGGCGCCGTGCCTGACCTATGCGGACGGCCTGTTCTGGCTGATCTACACCGACGTCAAGCGCTACGGCCGCACG
>Ga0247742_10000562_pt1 | contig 29287 bp, 23 predicted proteins | sample UWRJL208509C2_FD_180944 | JGI IMG/M metagenome (GOLD analysis project Ga0247742, IMG submission 180944) | Plant litter microbial communities from Arlington Agricultural Research Station in Wisconsin, United States - UWRJ-L208-509C-2 | ecosystem: Environmental > Terrestrial > Plant litter >...
CCGACCATTCGTGGCTTAGCGCCGCTTTTTATATTTTTGCAGAAATTATTCCCATTGACATCTGCCGAAATATATATCAAAAGCAAGCTCGACGAAAGACGGCTATCAGGCGCATACAGATCCTTAAAGCCAGAAAACAGTCTTATTGACTTTTGTTCTAACGATTACCTTGGCTTTGCACGCTCGGCAGTTTTAAAACAGAAAATTGAAACTGAGCTGCAAAATCACTCAACATACCTGAACGGCTCAACAGGTTCAAGGTTATTATCAGGTAACCTCAATTATACCGAAAATCTTGAAAAAGAAATAGCGGCTCACCACCAATACGAAGCGGGTTTACTCTTTAACTCCGGTTACGATGCTAATTTGGGTTTGCTATCATCCTTAGCCCAGCGTGGCGATACCATTATACTTGACGAATTGATACATGCCTCTGTAATTGACGGAGCGCGATTAAGCTATGCAAACCGGTACAGCTTTAAACACAATGACCCAAACAACCTGGAAGATAAGCTAAAGCATGCCAAAGGCAATTGCTACGTGGTTGTGGAAAGCGTTTATTCAATGGATGGAGATAGCCCTCCATTGCAAGCCCTACTAAATATTACCGAAAAATACGGAGCCCATTTAATAGTGGATGAAGCACATGCGGTGGGTCTCTATCCCGCAGGTTTGGTAGCTGAACTCGGTTTACAGAACCGAATATTTGCCTCGGTTGTTACTTTTGGCAAAGCCCTGGGCTGCCATGGAGCCATTGTGTTGGGCAGCAATCTATTAAGGGAGTACCTTATTAACTTTGCGCGGCCTTTCATTTACACTACTGCTCCATCCTTTCATCAGCTGGCTGCTATAAACATGGCTTATAAGTTATTAAGTAATTCTGCGGAAGAAATTACCCACCTCAAAAGAAATATTGATTCATTCAAAGACCTCTTTTATACTAATAATACCTTCCCACTACTTAAAAGTGATAGCGCAATTCAATGTATTGTATTAAAAAGCAATGATAGGGCCCGTAAATTGGCAGGCTTTTTGCAAGATATGGGATTAGATGCCAGAGCGATACTTAGTCCAACAGTTGCAGCAGAAGCCGAAAGAATACGGATATGCCTGCATGCATATAATACAACCAACGATATAATTAAACTTACTACTACAATTAATCAGTTTATAAATGCCTGCTAAACAGCCCATATTTATTACCGGTATTGGCACCGGAATTGGCAAAACAATTACTTCGGCAATTGTAACGGAAAAACTGAAGGCTGATTACTGGAAACCCGTACAAGCCGGAGACCTCGACAACAGCGATACTTTAAAAGTAAAAAGCCTGGTATCAAACAGTGTTTCACGCTTCCACCCCGAAACATACCGTTTAACACAACCCTATTCTCCGCATAAAGCGGCCGCAATGGATAAAATAGTGATTGATATTCAAAATATTATTCCTCCAAAAACTGATAATCAATTAATAATTGAGGGTGCCGGTGGTTTGATGGTTCCTTTAAATGATAATTTTTTAATGATTGATGTGATCAAACAGTTAGATGCTAAAGTTTTACTGGTATCACAAAACTACCTCGGCAGCATTAATCATACACTACTATCGCTTTTTACGCTTAAAAAATATGGTATACCGGTAATAGGCATCATATTTAATGGCGATAAGGATATTTATTCCAAAACCTATATCCTTAACTACTCAGGTGTTAACGAAATTGGGCATATCCCTACATATGATAACATCACAAAAAAAACAGTAATTGAGGCTGGAAATTTTATATCCTTATAATACCTGAGGATACAAAATTTGAATACAAACAGGCGAAACACTCTTTTGTCCTGCCTTAAATATTTTGCCAAATAAATAATTAATCTCACTTTCGCTTTACTGATTTTAATATTTATTTACCTTCCATAGTCATGAAAAATATAACTGTAATTGGTTCAGGCACCATGGGCAATGGTATTGCTCATACTTTTGCACAACATGGTTTCCATGTGTCATTAGTTGATATTGACAGTAACGCTTTAAACAGAGCCATACAAACCATAACCAACAACCTTGATCGTCAGTTAAAAAAAGGCAGTATTGACGAACAGGTAAAAGCCGACACGTTACAGCGTATTAAAACATTTACCGATTTAAAACAAGGCGCCTCGCAGGCAGATCTTGTAATTGAAGCTGCCACAGAAAACAGGGAAATAAAACTAAACCTGTTTAAGCAACTGAGCGATATTTGCCACGAGGGAGTTATACTTGCTTCTAACACCTCATCCATATCCATTACACAAATTGCGGCTGTAACTAAAAACCCAGGCAATGTAATTGGCATGCACTTCATGAACCCTGTGCCGGTAATGAAACTGGTGGAGGTAATAAGAGGCTACGCCACCACCGATGAAACCACTGCTACTATTATGAAGTTGGCAAAAACACTGGATAAAGATCCGGTTGAGGTGAACGATTATCCCGGCTTTGTGGCCAACCGCATTTTAATGCCCATGATAAACGAGGCTATTTACACCTTATATGAAGGCGTTGCCGGCGTGGAGGAGATAGATACCGTAATGAAACTGGGCATGGCACACCCAATGGGGCCGCTGCAACTGGCAGATTTTATTGGCCTTGATGTTTGCCTGGCCATTTTAAAAGTATTGCACGATGGCTTCGGGAACCCTAAATACGCGCCCTGCCCGCTGTTGGTAAATATGGTAACTGCCGGTCATTCAGGCGTAAAGTCAGGCCGTGGGTTTTATAAGTATACCCCGGGCAGTAAGGAACTGGTAGTAGCCGATAAATTTGCGGTTAAATAATTAAACTTTTTGAATCTGCGGCTGTCAAAATTTCTGTAATAATATAATAGAATAAACATTTACAGATGAAAAAGATAGCAAAAATAGGATTATTATTAGCCTTAACCGGCGCCTTATTCACTTCATGCGCTGCTGATTATTATGTAGCCGACCGACCTGCCGAACCTGTATACGTACGTCCTCCTGCTCCCTATGCCGGGGCTTATTGGGTCCCTGGCGAATGGATATGGCGTGGAGGCAGATACACTTATGTAAACGGTTATTATGCCCGCCCTCGCCACGGCCGTGCTTACGTTCGAGGTTACTGGCATCCCGTTCGCCATGGCTATGCCTGGCACAGAGGGTACTGGAGGTAAAGCCCCCCAGCCCCCTAAAGGGGGAGCCCTTTGATGTGCAAATTTCAAATGTGCGGATATCATAATAACAAAGAAGCCCTATTTTAATAAATAGGGCTTCTTTGTTATAGTCATTTACATATCTGCACATCTTAAATCCGCATATTCGCTCCCCCTTTAGGGGGCTGGGGGCTTGGGCCTGAGCTGCGTTCTCTACATCCTTTCCGGCACATCTATGCCCAGCAGGTTCATGGCCTTGCTGATCACTTTTGCCGATGATGCTGATAACTGCAACCTGAATTGTTTTGACATTTCATCCTCTGCCTGCAAAATTGATTTTTCGTGGTAAAACTTATTGTACGTTTTGGCCAACTCGTAGGCGTAATTAGCTATAATAGCAGGGCTGTATTCATTAGCAGCTGAATTAATTACTGCCGGGAACTGGGTTAACAACACTATCAGATCGCGTTCAACACCTGCCAGCTCTGTTATTTCGATTTTGTTATTCCGCTGATAGTTTGCCCTGTTTAATACCGATTTGATACGGGCGTGAGTGTATTGAATAAATGGCCCCGTATGTCCCTGAAAATCTACCGACTCGTTAGGGTCAAACAGCAAACGTTTCTTCGGATCAACCTTTAGCAGAAAATATTTAAGCGCGCCCATACCTATAGTATGATATAATTGCAGCTTATCATCTTCCGTAAAACCATCAACTTTACCCATGGCTTCGGTTTGCTCCTTGGCGGTGGCTTCCATTTCGGCCATCAGGTCATCGGCATCAACTACGGTTCCCTCACGTGATTTCATTTTACCAGATGGAAGATCAACCATACCGTATGATAAGTGGAACAAGCCATCGGCCCCGGCTTTACCTAATTTACGCAGTATCAGGAATAGCACCTTAAAGTGATAATCCTGTTCGTTACCAACCACATAGATTGATTTATCCATGTGAAAATCATTATACTTTAACTGGGCTGTACCCAAATCCTGGGTAATATACACCGAAGTACCATCTGACCGAAGCACCAGTTTTTCATCAAGCCCATCAGGGGTAAGGTCAATCCATACAGACCCATCCGGCTTTTTGAAGAATACGCCTTTTTCAAGTCCTTCTTCAATAATATCCTTACCTAACAAGTAGGTGTTTGATTCATAATAATATTTATCAAAGCTAACACCAAGCTGCTTGTAGGTATCGGCAAAACCTGCATACACCCATTCGTTCATGGTTTTCCACAGGTTTATCACCTCGGCGTCGCCAGCTTCCCATTTTTGCAGCATTTGCTGGGCCTCTTTTATAAAAGGAGCATTCTTTTTAGCTTCTTCTTCGCTTTGGCCTTCGGCTTTTAACTCATCAATCTGGGTTTTGTAAGCCTTATCAAACAGTACATAATATTTACCCACCAGATGATCACCTTTTAAACCAGATGACTCAGGCGTTTCGCCGTTACCAAACTTTTGCCAGGCCAGCATTGATTTACAAATGTGTATACCACGGTCGTTCACCAAATTGGCTTTTACCACCTCGTACCCGGCGGCACCCAATATTTGTGCAACCGAATAACCTAACAGGTTGTTACGGATGTGACCAAGGTGCAGGGGTTTATTGGTATTGGGAGAGGAATACTCAACCATTACCTTTTGACCGTTTGGTTTAGCAACAGCAAAGTCATCAGGCAAAATATGGTTGTACAACTGGCCAATCCAATATTCGTCGTTTATAGATATATTCAGAAAGCCTTTGATCACGTTGAACGCGGCAATCTCTTTTAATTCATTTTTAAGGTACTCCCCTATTTCGGTACCGGTTTGCTCTGGCCCTTTGCGCGAAAATTTGGTAAACGGGAAGGTTACAATAGTTACTTGCCCTTCAAACTCCTTACGGGTTTCCTGTAAACTTATAGCAGCCGGAGCCACATCTGTTTGATACAGTTGTTTTATTGCTTTAACAGCTGCTTCAATAATAAAATCCATTTGGCAAAATTAAATAAATTGGCAATAACCTTGCTATAAATAAAATGTTGATTATTCTGAATAAATTTGTTCTTCTTATATCCCTATATGATACTAACCAACAGCAATTTTAAAATAGATGTAACTTCCGAAATTGGCAACCTGCGTACTTTGCTAATCCACAGCCCCGATAGCGGGCTGGGTAAAGTAGTACCTTCAAAGGCCCAGGACTGGCTATTTGAAGATATTGTTCACCTGGATACCATGCGTAAAAACGAGTATGATTATTACGTAAAACTTTTGCTCTACTTTTTAGATCCAGCCAAAATAAAAGGGAAACTGCAACAAATTGACAATGATTCAGATCGTTCTTTTTTCAAACCTGATAATACAGGTTTCCACGCATCAAACCAGGTAATTGAGATACAAACCCTATTGGCCGATATATTACAGCAAGACGATATCCGCGAAAAACTGGTGGCCTCTGTTTGTGCCATTGAAAGCTGCAGTTACCGCCAGCAGGAACAACTGATCAATACCAACCCGGTTGAACTGGCCAAAATATTCATCTCCGGATCATTAACTACCGAAGAAATGATATTTGCACCTATACCCAACCTTATATTTTCGAGGGATATAGGTATTGCCGTTAATAACCACATGCTTCTGAACAAACCAGCCAAAAAAGCGCGCTTCCGCGAAACGCTGCTGGCCCGTTATATATTTTTTAATCACCCGTTGTTTGCGGCTTATAGCAATAACATACTTGAAATTCCAGAAACCGCCCAGCATTTCCTGCGGCCCGGTGAGGATAACCTGGAAAAAACTACACTAGAAGGCGGCGACGTGATGATGGTGAGCCCTCAGCACTTAATTATAGGCTGCAGCGAACGTACATCTATCAGCGGCGCTAATGAGGCTATAAAACTGTTGTTTGATAATGATGTTGTAAAAAAGGTAACCATTGTAAAAATTCCGCACAAGCGCGATTACATGCATATTGACACTGTTTTCACCCAAATAAAACGAGATACTTGGGTACTGCTACGATCATTGGCAGTGGCCGAAGCTCCTATTGAAGAACAGGAGCCTATATCATGGTTTGCCGATAAGAAACAAAAGGACAAAGCCGAAATTGTGCAGTTTGAAAAAGGTGAAAAGCCGAAGCTTTTTGGTTGCATTGAAGATCTGCTGGCTGATATCAGTGAGAATGACCTCGAAAGCCCTAATAAAACAAAATTCATATACTCAGGCAACAACACTTTCCCTTTTGATGCCCGTGAACAATGGACCGATTCCTGCAACCTGCTGGCCATAAAAGAGGGTGTAGTTTTAGGCTATGACCGCAATGATAAAACAGTTGAGGCCTTTAAACAAAACGGATTTAACATCATCAGGGTGAATGAGCTGCTGGAAAAATTTGAAACCGGTGAGCTTAACCCTCAGGAACTGACTGATACTTTAATTTTAATGCCATCGGCAGAACTTTCCAGGGCACGTGGTGGTTTTCATTGTATGAGTATGCCCCTTTTAAGAGATAAGGTTATTTAACATCAGGTAATCCATCCATCAGGCTAAAACATTAAGAAATGACTAATCAACAATCTACCAGTAATGTATTGATGATAAGGCCGGTAAGTTTCGGCTTTAATGAGCAAACGGCCGCAAGCAATGCATTCCAGAACCGTGATGCCAACCAGCAAGCCGTGCAGGATAAAGCCCTGGTCGAGTTTGATAATTTTGTTAAAATTTTAAAAGACAACGGCGTAAAAGTTACTGTTGTTGATGACACACCTCAACCCCATACCCCCGATTCTATTTTTCCTAATAACTGGGTCTCTTTCCATGCGGATGGAGGTGTCTTTTTGTATCCTATGCAGGCAGAAAACCGCCGCCTGGAACGCAGGGAAGACATCATTAGCAAATTAGAGGACACCTTTAAAGTAGCTCACGTGATTGATCTTAGCCGCTTTGAAGCCGATCATAAATTTTTAGAAGGCACCGGGAGCATGGTGCTTGACCGTGAAAATAAAATTGCCTACGCCTGCCTTTCGCCCCGTACTGATAAAGAAACACTGAATTTTTTTTGTGAGCAGGCTGGTTATAAACCCATTAGTTTTGAAGCCGTAGACAAACATGGCAAGGCTATTTACCATACCAATGTATTAATGTGCATAGGCAGTGAGTTTGCCGTGATCTGTGCGGACAGCATCCCTAATCCGCATGAGAAAGTGGTGGTTATGGAATCGCTCAAGTCAACGCTTAAGGAGATTGTGACCATAACATTTGATCAGATGAACCACTTTGCCGGCAACATGCTGGAACTAAAAAACAAAGCAGGAAAAAACCTGATCGTTATGTCGCAAAACGCTTACCGCGCACTTCATGAAGAGCAAAGATCAGCATTGGAAAAATATGGCAAATTAATTTATGCAGATATCAATAACATTGAAACCAACGGCGGAGGCAGCGCCCGGTGTATGATAGCAGAAGTGCATTTACCTGAGTTAAAATAGTTGCTATTTGCCCCTAAAAGACTCCCAGAAATGAAATAAGGTAAATAAGACCTCCTCACACTCGCTGCTTGGAGGTCTAACCTAAACCTTATCACAGTAAGTGAGTTTTAGAACTTACTTACATATATCAATAATAAGTTTTAAAAGCTCTTTTAGTTAAAAAACTACGCTTAGTTTTTCTCCCTTTGTTAATAACATTATTAACAGACCAAAATAAAAAACCCCAACCCAAAAAAAGGCCGGGGCTAATACATTGTAAGTTATCCCTAACACTCCAATGTTTTCTCTTTGCTATAATCAATTATTGATATGACAAAATTTAAGACCTCCTTACAATCGCTGCTTGGAGGTCTTGTCCTAAACTTATAATAAGTTAGGAAAGGATTGCTTTATGCCTCAATAATAAGAAGTTAAACACATTAATAGTGTTAAAAATACGCTTAGATTTTCAATACTTTTTATTTAACAATATCTTAACATATTTATAAGGTCTGTGGAAACAACTTTTGGCATCATTTTTCCATCTATAAAATTGGCTATTAAACTATTGATTTATTACTCTTAAATGCCTGAGAGCGTTTTTTAATGCGACAATTAACCGAGATATATGCGCATCAAATTGCACGCGCAAATAAATTACATTCAAACCATAAATTTTATCCTAACATTTGGCAGATAAATCCGTTTAAAAATTACATTTTTGCCAAAATTTTAAAGGATGCAGAGTTACCAGGAATTTCTTGATTTAAGTGTAGGTTTCCCGCAGGATGGTTTTGAGATCATCGACGACGAACTATATTTTCAGGACCTTAATTTAATGGAGATGATTGAAACGTACGGTACCCCCCTACGCTTCACTTATTTGCCCATGATAACTAAAAAAATACAGCAGGCTAAGCTGTTATTTCAGCAGGCCATTGTTAAAAATAATTATCGCGGCAGTTATAAATACTGTTATTGTACTAAAAGTTCGCACTTTAGGCACATTGTTGAAGAAGCGCTTAGGAACGAGATTCACCTGGAAACATCATCAGCTTTTGATATGCCGATGATTGATGCTTTGGAGAAAAAAGGTGCGGTTAACAAAGATATTACCGTGATCTGTAATGGGTTTAAAACCTTCCAGTATAAAACATACATTATTGACATGCTGCATGATGGCTTTAAAAACATCATTCCGGTATTAGACAATAAGGAAGAGTTTAACCTTTACGATGATGAGATTGAGATGGATACCCCATGTAATCTCGGTATACGTATAGCAGCGGAAGAGCAACCAGACTCGCAGTTCTATACGTCGCGCCTGGGTGTACGCATGGAGGATGTTATTGACTTTTACCATAATAAGATAGAAGACAATCCTAACTTCCAGGTAAAACTGCTGCATTTCTTCATTAACTCCGGTATTTCCGATACACCATACTATTGGAACGAGTTAGAAAAATACGTAACACTTTATTGCAAGTTTAAAAAGGTAAACCCGGCTCTTGATACATTGGATATTGGTGGTGGTATGCCTTTCAAAGACTCACTGGTTTTTGATTTTGATTATGAGTACATGATCAATGAGATCGTGAGCCGTATAAAAGAAATTTGCGCCGAACACGATACTATTGAACCAGATATTATTACCGAATTTGGCAAATATACCGTTGCCGAAGCATCAGGTATTTTGTACAAGGTTTTAGGCCGCAAGCAACAAAACGATCGTGAAAGATGGTTAATGCTTGATGGATCATTTATTACCAACCTGCCCGATGTTTGGGCTTTGAACCAAAAATACATCCTGCTTCCGGTTAACAACTGGGATTCGGAATATGAGCGTGTAAACCTTGGTGGCATTACCTGCGACGGGCAGGACTACTATAATCAGGAAGCTCACATGAACAGCGTATTTATGCCTAAAACCCGTAAGGTACAGTACCTGGGCTTTTTTAACACAGGAGCTTACCAGGAAGTATTGAGCGGCTACGGTGGTATACACCACTGTTTATTGCCTTCACCTAAACACGTCATTATCCGCCGTAACCGCGACGAGACATTTAACTTTGAGGTATTTGGCGAGGAGCAAAACAGCAAGCAGGTATTGAAAATATTAGGCTACACCACATAAACAACCGGTTATAGCTTATCAAATTATCATAGCGGCAGATTCCATAAATCTGCCGCTATTTTTTTTCTATTAATAGCAATTGCTTCTTATCTTTCTGAGCATCTCGGGGGTTACCTTTGATACTTCCGCCTTGTGTTGAATATCTTTATTTAGTAACTGTACCGTACCGCTTTGATTGTTATAAACATATGAGCATAATTTTTGCTCCTCTCCGTTTTCACTTTCCTGCACCTTTACTTCCAAACCATAAGTTTTGTTAATGCTGTCGCCCGGAGATGTGGCCCCGGCTCCTTTTATACGGTTAACGGAATAAGTAATGCTTTGCGGCGAAACAGATGCAGTATTTTCCTGATAGCTTTTGCTGGCCTGTATTACCTGTAACAAGCATTTTACGCACAGATCGGCAACGGCAGGTTTTGCCTCTGAGCTGGTATTAACTTTACCAGGTGTATTTGTTTTTGCCCCATCATCAGATACGGGCTGAGATTTAAGCCTGCTGCATGCCCATAACGTAAGTACTGCCATACAAAACCCAAAGCCCCATTTTAATATGTTCATGTTAAATTTATACCAATTTATAGTATATACAGCAATAGATGCTTTTTGTGTTAACAGGTTATAAACATTGGAACTACTTAATTAGCGTTATTTTAATTTAAACATGGTTTTATTGCATTTAACGGACAGGTGGGGTCGCTTTTTCTATAAAAAATTCTTAAAATTGTCTGATTTAATTTTCGCTTGCCGTTAAACACGCCGGCAGCACTTAATCACCATAATAATTTTTCAAAAACCGGGTTACACCTGGTATAATTTAACTTGAACATACCTGTAAAGGTATTATACTAAGATGGCTAAAAGCGACAAAGTTTCGGAAACAACGGTTGATGTGGTTTTAATAGGTGCGGGTATCATGAGTGCCACACTTGGAGTAATGCTAAAGGAACTTCAGCCCGATTTAACAATTGAAATTTTTGAACGACTTGATGTTATAGCTGCCGAAAGTTCGGCGCCAATGAATAATGCAGGCACCGGGCACTCCGCTTTCTGTGAGTTAAACTACACTCCAGAGCTTCCGGACGGTACAGTAGAAATAAAAAAAGCTATAAAAATTGCCGAACAGTTTGAAATTTCAAAGCAGTTTTGGACATATCTTATCGAGCAAAAATATATACAATCGCCCCAGAGTTTTATTCGCAAAGTTCCTCATATGAGCTTTGTTTGGGGAGCCGAAAATGTAAACTATTTGAAAAAACGTCAGCAGGCGCTTACAAAACATCACTTTTTTAAAGGGATGGAGTACTCTGAAGACCACGCACAACTGCAAAAATGGATACCCCTGGTAATGGAAGGCCGGGCTGAGCAGGAAAAAGTATCGGCCACATTCATGGATATTGGTACCGACGTAAACTTTGGCAGCTTAACCAGCGGGCTTTTAGATCAGCTTAAACAAAAAACAGGAGTTAACTTATACCTGAGCCACGATGTTACCAACCTCAAACGCAACCAGGATGGAAGCTGGCTGGTGAGTGTTAAAGATAAAACCGGCGGGCAAAAAAGAAAATTGAACGCCAAATTTATTTTTGTTGGCGCAGGCGGCGGTGCATTACACCTGCTGCAAAAATCAGGCATTCCGGAAAGCAAGGGCTTTGGTGGTTTCCCGGTAAGTGGTCAATGGCTGGTTTGCAACAATCCGGAAGTAGTTAAACAACACGAAGCTAAAGTTTACGGTAAGGCATCAGTTGGTTCGCCGCCAATGTCTGTACCTCACCTGGATACCCGGATGATCAATGGCAAAAGAGAATTGCTTTTTGGCCCGTACGCCGGTTTTTCAACCCGTTTTTTAAAGCAAGGTTCACTGCTTGATTTATTTTGCTCTATTAAACTCAACAACATAGGCCCGCTACTTGCCGTAGGGCGCGATAACTGGCCTTTAACCAAATATCTCATTAGCCAGGTATTACAATCGCCTAAAGACAGGTTAAAGGCACTGCAGGAGTACATGCCTACCGCTAAAGAAAATGAATGGGACCTGGATATAGCCGGTCAGCGGGTACAGGTTATAAAAAAAGACGCCAAACATGGCGGCGTACTTGAATTTGGTACCGAAGTGGTAACATCTGCCGATGGAAGCATCTCCGCGTTGTTAGGCGCATCGCCAGGCGCATCAACATCAGTACCTATCATGATACATTTGATTGAACGCTGCTTTAAAAATCATATTAAGAATGATGATTGGCAACAAAAATTAAAACTGATGATACCTTCATACGGCCAGTCATTAGCTAATGATGAAGCATTAAGTGAAGCTACAAGGGCCAGAACAAGCAAAGCCTTAGGAATAGCATAAAAAAAGGATTAATAATAAAGCAAACAGGGCCTAATGAAGTATATTCATTAGGCCCTGTTTGCTTTATTATGGTTTATTGAAATGAAACTGTTGAAATATTACTGTTCACCGCCGTTTCTTTAACCTTAAACTCCGCAGGTTGCCCTAAAAGGGTTGTTTTCGTAAAAAAGGGTATTCTGATTCCGCCGTTTATACCCTCGTAGTTTCCCCATTCAGTTGCTGAAGTTACCGGGCCATCTATAATTTGTTTCACTTTTAATCCGCTCTTCTGGCTATAAAAATTCCTTATAGTCGCTCCCTCAGCAAGTTTTACATCAACTTCGTAAGCCAGATCGCCGTTTACAATTTTAAGTGCAGAATCAAGCGCTAAGGCATAACCATTTTTTTCATAGTCAAGCTCAGGAAATGGTTTGCTTCGGGCTTTTACTATTTTTTTGCCCACATCATCCAACGGTATATCCCGGTTAAGCTGCTGTGCATTTACATTATCGCCATTTACCAAAATGTGGTTAACTATCAGGTTATTGTATGATGGTACCGTTATTTGCTGATAATACATATCCGGAACCCGGTAGCGTGTTACCATCTGCACCTCAGAGCCCTGTACCGTCCCTGTTGATGACACTTGCAGATCCTTGATATTCTTCAGCTTATCAGCGCCGCCAATTGCATCAATATAAGTTTTTATAACACCCGAAGCCGTGATACCGGCTGGCACAGGCAAACCACTGAATGAGTTATTTTCCGGGTTGATATCCGGTAAGCGATGATCGGGGTCAAGCGTAGCTAAAACAATTTTCGAGGTAGATTTATAATGGAAGGTCCAGCTTGCACCGCGTTGCCATATTTCAACCGGTAGTTTTACTGTAGCAATTTTCCCATTTTCTTCTTTGATCTGGATAGTAACGGGCAGCGCCATTTCTTCCAGATTTTCCAATGTAATAAGCGCCCCTTTGGCAGCATCACCATCCGGATAGCTGATATCCCGTATCCCCTGATCAAGTTTCCAGGTAGTAAAAAACCACTCATTCCAAAACCAGCTCAAATCTTCACCGGCTGCATTATCCATGGTATGGAAAAAATCCCATGGTGTTGGGTGTTTAAATGCCCAGCGCTTAATGTATGTTTTAAAAGCATAGTCGAACCTTTGTTCGCCCAGTATTTGCTCACGTAAAATAGTGAGGCCCAGGGCGGGTTTATCATAAGCCGCTACCCCTAAAAATTCGGGCTGCAATACATCAGGAATGGTCATAATAGGTTCAGCATCCTGGCCAAATAAACCTGGTGCAGCTTTTTGCTGGTCGGGCTTTACATAATACTCTCCTTTATTAAATACTTTGGTATCAACGCCATTTAAAAAAGTGTTAAAGCCTTCATCCATCCAGGCATATTTACGCTCATTTGAACCTACGATCATCGGGAACCAATTATGTCCAAACTCATGGTTGGTTACTTCCCACAGCTCGCTGGTTTTATTTTCAGATCCGCAAAAAACAATACCAGGATACTCCATCCCCCCTACTGTGCCCGCCACATTGGTAGCAACCGGGTAAGTATACTCAAACCATTGATTTGAGTATAGCTCAATAGCATTTTTCACATACTCTGTTGATCGGCCCCAAGCCTGGCTGCCTTTGCTTTCAACCGGGTAAACAGATTGAGCAAGCGCCTTTTTACCACTGGGTAAATTAATACGTGCAGCATCCCATACAAAGGCCCTAGAAGCGGCCCAGGCCACATCACGCGCGTTTTTGCAGAAAAAGTGCCAGGTAAGCACCGCTTTTTTAGCATGGTCATCCCTTCGTAAAACATCTGTCGAATCTCTGATCATAACGGTTTTATCACTCTTACGGGCTTCGGCCAGGCGGTTTAGCGTAGTGGCTGAGTACACCTCATTCTGATTAAGCAACTCGCCCGAGCCTACTATAACAAGACTGGCAGGTGCGGTAACCGTATAATCAAAATTACCGTATTCGAGGTAAAACTCACCAGCTCCCAGATATGGCAATGTATTCCATCCGCTTACATCATCGTAAACTTCCATGCGGGGGTACCATTGGGCCAGTTCATATATCCAGCCGTTTTTGGTAAGCAGGCGGCCCATACGGTCGGTTCCATATTGAGGTATGTCAAAACCATACTCTATTTTAATTTGCAGCTTACTGCCACCAGCCTTTAATGAGTCTTTTAGTTTTATTTGTAAACGGGTATCTGTCACTATATAATCGGCCTTTTCAGTTTTGCCGTTTTTTACCACATAAATAGCCTTTATTTCATCTCCCTTTGTATAACTGCGGTTATTGAAGCGTCCGCCGGTTATAGGGCTGGTGGCTTCGGCCCGTGAATCTTCGCGGTAAATATTTTGTTCAACCTGTAACCATAAAAAACCAAGCGCATCCGGGCTGTTATTGGTATAGGTAATTAAAGCGGTGCCATCAAGCCGGTGTTTTGCGGTATCCAAATTAACGTTAAGCTTATAATCGGCCCGGTTTTGCCAATATTTTGCACCGGGTGCACCGCCCGAGTTCCTGAACTCGTTGCCTTTTTCGGGATAAAAAAGCGGGCTGAATACCTTATGCTGATCATATTTAGGACCTGTCTGATCTGCATTTTGCGCATATGCCATTTGCATGTAAGCACACAACAGCATAACAAGCGTTATTTTATAAAACTTCATGAATATAAACCTGATGATTTGAACGCCAATATATTAAAAATTAAGGCTACGCAGGTAAGCACAATAGTTCATATAACATATTTTAACATATTATATTGCAGCATCCCCAACTCAAAAAGGTCTTTCTGTTTTATACTGTTATAATCATTACCTATTTTTTATATTTTTGCGGATGATTACGGGCATGCAAAACCGCCGCCCCGCATCTACATGCCTATTAAATGGATATATCAGTAGTAGTACCACTTTATGACGAAATAGAATCATTACCGGAATTAACCTCATGGATAAGCCGCGTAATGGACGAACATCGTTTTACCTACGAGATCATACTTGTTGATGATGGCAGTAAAGATGGATCATTCGAAATGATCAGGAAGCTGCAGTTAAATAACCCTTTTATTAAAGGCATCAAATTCAGGCGTAATTACGGCAAATCGGCAGCATTAAATACCGGTTTTGCTGCAGCAAACGGTAATGTAATTATTACCATGGATGCCGATCTGCAAGATAGCCCGGATGAAATACCGGAACTTTACCGCCGTATTGTAGAAGAAAATTATGATCTGGTTTCGGGCTGGAAAGCTAAACGGTATGATCCGCTTAGTAAAACCATACCTACCAAGCTGTTTAACGCGGCTACCCGTAAAATGAGCGACATTAATAACCTGCATGATTTTAATTGCGGCTTAAAAGCGTACCGCAAAGCTGTAGTTAAAAACATTGAGGTATATGGTGAAATGCACCGGTATATACCAGTACTGGCCAAATGGGCAGGTTTTACAAAAATTGGCGAGCAGGTAGTTGAACACCGTGCCCGTAAATACGGAAAAACCAAATTTGGTATGAGCCGCTTTGTAAACGGCTTTTTAGATCTGCTTTCGATATTTTTTGTGGGTAAATTTGGTAAACGCCCCATGCACTTTTTTGGCACTATGGGTATACTGAGCATTTTTACTGGAACCGTAATAGCGATATGGATCATTGCCGAAAAACTTTATTTGATTGCTCATAACGAAAAATACAGGGACATAACCGCTAATCCATTGTTTTATATAGGCCTGGTAGCCATTATTTTAGGTTCGCAATTATTTTTGACAGGCTTTGTGGCCGAACTGGTTTCCAGAAACGCCCCCGAACGCAACAACTACCAGGTAGAGGAGATTATATAATTTGAGAAACAAGAACCAAGATACAAGAGTCAAGAGTGTTGCTTTAGTCTTATATCTTGGTTCTTATCTCTTGATTCTAATTTAAAACATGTTTTTTTCCATCATCATTCCATTATACAACCGCCCCCAGGAAATTAAAGAACTACTGGAGACCCTTGTACTTCAAACCTACAAACAGTTTGAGGTTTTGGTAATAGAGGATGGCTCTGTTAACGATGCCGAAGCTATTGTAAACAGCTTTAGCACTGAACTTAACGTTCGTTACTTTAAAAAGCCCAACGAAGGCCAGGGCTTTACCCGCAATTTTGGATTTGAACGCGCAAAAGGCGACTACTTTGTTATTTTTGATTCTGATTGCCTTATCCCGGCTAATTACCTCGAAATAGTAAGCAACTCTTTAGCTACTAACTATCTTGACGCTTATGGTGGCCCTGATGGTGCGCACAGTTCATTTACACCAACTCAAAAGGCTATCAGTTACTCCATGACCTCCCCTTTTACCACAGGAGGGATACGGGGTAATAAAAAAGCTATCGGGCAGTTTCATCCGCGCAGCTTTAACATGGGTGTATCAAGACAGGTTTGGGAAAAAGCCGGTGGCTTTATCATAACCCGACTGGGTGAAGATATTGAATACAGCATCCGTATCCACTCACTTGGTTTCAAAATTGGGCTAATACCCGATGCCATAGTTTTTCATAAAAGGCGTACTAACTTTTCGCAATTTTATAAACAACTTCACTTTTTTGGCAGGGCACGTATTAACATTTATAAATTTTTTCCGGAGCAGCTAAAACTCGTTCATTTTTTTCCTGCGGCATTTACCATCGGAGTTATACTTACACTGGTTTTTAACCTATTAAATTGGCAAATAGCAATTTTGGCTAACTTTGTACTGGCAACTTTTACTTTGTTAATATTTTTTCATTCCTTGTTGTTAAACAAATCAGTAAAAATTGCATTTTTGAGTGTTATAGCCGCCTTCACCCAACTTATTGCCTACGGGTTAGGATTTATGCAGGATTTTTGGAAGCGAGTAATTTTTAACAGATCATAACAACCTATGTACCACCCTTTTTCTGTTGCGGAAACCATTAAAACCGCATGGAATGTTTTAAAGAAAAACTTCGCCACAATTTCTGTTTACTCGGTAATTGCATTTGTTATTGTCTTTATATCCGGCTTCATTGTATTTTATTTTGACGATAACGCGATAGTAAGCACCGTTGGATTTATTGTTTTACTGATTGAAATAACGTTCATATTTCTGGCTTTTATAAAGCTCGGGTTCAGACTTATGGATAGGCAATATTATGATTTTGACTTTAGCGAAATCATTCCTAAGTTTAAGATGCTGGTAAGCTACTTAACTTTGTTGGTACTTGTAAGTACCTTAGCCGTATTTGCAACCCATCTTATTGAAAGTATCAGGGAGGATAATGTAAAAAACTTCCTGAATTTTATTCTCGGCCTGACAGTACAATTCTTTTTCCTGTTTTATTTTCCAATTTGCACCTGTTTTATTGTTGATGACGCATCAGGCCCGCTTGAATCTTTAATGCAGAGTTTCCATTTAATAAGGGGGAATTTTTTAAAGTATTTTTTAATATTCTTATTGATAGAGGGGCTTATGCTGGTAGGTGCCTTAACCATTGTAGGTTTAATACTGGTTATTCCCTTTGTAAATATTATATTATTAGTGGCCTACCGTAAATTAGTTTACAGCCACCAGGATGTAGATGACGATATTGCCGAAACTAATTAACAATGGGATTAAAATCTGCACTGAGTAAAGTATTTGCAGCAGTTGTAAACAAACAGCTGAACCAGATACGCCAAAACGCGGTAGCCCTGCAGCAAAAAACCTTTACCGATTTGGTGGATGCCGCTAAAAACACATCCTTCGGTAAAGAGCATCATTTTGAGCAAATCAATAATTACGAAGATTTTAAAAAGCAGGTCCCCATACATGATTATGAGGATTTGCGCCCCTATATTGACCGCGTTGTAAATGGCGAAGAAAATGTGCTGTGGCCGGGTAAACCAGCCTATCTCGCTAAAACTTCCGGTACAACATCGGGAGTAAAGTATATCCCCATTTCTAAAGAAAGTATGCCTGAGCATATTAAGGCGGCACGCAACGCCCTGCTCAGTTATATTCACGAAACAGGTAACACCAGCTTTGTTGATGGTAAAATGATCTTTTTGCAGGGCAGCCCTACACTTGCCCAAAAACATGGTATATCCACGGGTAGGTTATCAGGTATTGTAGCACACCACGTGCCTGCTTACCTGCAAAAGAACCGTTTACCCAGTTATGAAACCAATTGTATTGAAGATTGGGAGCAAAAGGTTGATGCCATTGTAGCCGAAACTTTTAATGAAGATATGCGCCTGATATCGGGCATACCACCATGGTGCCAGATGTACTTTGACCGTTTATCGGCCAAGGCAGGTGGCAAAAAGATCAAGGATATATTCCCCAACTTTAAACTGTATGTGCATGGTGGCGTAAACTATGAGCCTTACCGTGCCCGTATGGAAGAAAGTATCGGCTTTAATATCGACTCGATTGAAACTTACCCCGCATCTGAAGGCTTTATAGCTTTCCAAGATTCGAAAAAAGAAAAAGGATTACTGCTGCTGGTTGATTCGGGAATATTTTATGAGTTTATCCCATCCGAAGAGTATTTTAACGAACACCCTACCCGCATCAATATAAAAGATGTGGAGCTTGATAAAAATTATGCCCTCATCATGAATACCAGTGCCGGTTTGTGGGGCTATAGTTTAGGCGATACCATCAAATTTATATCCAAAAACCCTTATAAAATTGTAGTTACCGGTCGCATAAAACATTACATATCTGCTTTTGGCGAGCATGTGATTGGTGAAGAGGTTGAGCAATCGTTAATGAGTGTTGCCCAACAGGAAGGTGTTGATGTAATAGAGTTCACGGTAGCACCACAGGTTAGCCCTCTGGCCGGACAGCTGCCCTACCATGAGTGGTTTATAGAGTTTGGCACCCCACCTGCAAATTTGAAGGCTTTTGCGCTTAAAGTAGATAAAGCACTGCAAAAGAAAAATATTTACTATTTTGACCTTATTGAAGGTAACATTTTGCAACCTTTGGTAATCCAAAGCCTGCAAAAAGACGCGTTTATAAATTACATGCGTTCGCAGGGCAAACTGGGGGGGCAAAATAAAGTGCCGAGATTGGCAAACGACAGGAAGATTGCAGACGTATTAAAGGAATACGCTATTTAATAAGTAAATTTGACGTTGTTTCAATAAACAGTTTAATAATTTAAACGTTCTTTTTAACAACTAATTAGTAACCAGAACATCATTGACTAATCATATAAAAAATATTGCCATTCTTGGCTCAACTGGTAGCGTAGGCACGCAAACGCTGGAAGTAATCAGAAACAATAGCAACTTATTCAGGGCATTTCTTTTAACCGCGCATTCCAATGCCGATCTGCTCATTAATCAAGCCATTGAATTTGAGCCAGAGTATGCCATTATATGCGACGAAAGTAAATACGCCGAGGTAAAAACAGCATTGGCACATTTACCCGTAAAGGTACTGGCCGGTCATCAGGCAATTATTGATACTGTACCCCATCCGGATATTGCCACAGTGCTTACCGCTATGGTTGGATTTGCAGGGCTTGAGCCTACAATAGCGGCCATCAAAGCTGGTAAAGACATTGCCCTGGCCAATAAAGAAACCCTGGTAGTTGCCGGCGAAATTATTACCGGCCTGGCAAAACAGCATGGTGTTAAAATTCTGCCTGTAGATTCGGAACACTCTGCTATATTTCAATGCCTTGCCGGTGAGGAGCTTAATAATATTGAAAAAATTATCTTAACTGCCTCCGGCGGACCGTTTCGTGGTCGCAGTGCCGATTTTTTGGCCAACGTAACCCGTGAGGATGCTTTAAAACACCCTAACTGGGTAATGGGTGCCAAAATCACTATTGATTCGGCTTCGCTCATGAATAAAGGCCTGGAGGTTATTGAGGCTAAATGGCTGTTTGATGTTGAAGCAGATCAGATTGAGGTGATCGTTCATCCGCAATCTATTGTTCACTCCCTGGTTCAGTTTCATGACGGTTCCATCAAAGCGCAAATGGGTATGCCCGATATGAAACTGCCTATCCAGCATGCCCTATCCTATCCAAAGCGTTTACAAAACGATTTTAAACGCTTTAATTTTACCAGTTACCCTAACCTAACATTTGAAAAACCAGATATGGAAACTTTTCGTAATCTTAGTTTAGCGTATACCGCCTTAAAGCAGGGAGGCAATATGCCCTGTATTATAAATGCTGCCAATGAGGTTGCTGTTGCGGGCTTTTTAAACCGAAGCATTGGCTTTTTGGCCATGAGCAATGTTATTGAAGAGTGTATGCAGCACATTCCCTACATAGCACAACCAACCTTATCAGACTATTTGAATACTGATAAAGAAACACGCATCTTTGCGCAAAACGTAATAAATAAATTACCAATAAAGGCAATACAATTTTAAAATATACATAAACGTAAATAATGAGTATAGTGATAATGGTGGGCCAGCTGATACTGGGCCTTTCAATTTTAATAATCCTGCACGAGTTGGGACACTTTTTGACAGCACGTGCATTTGGCATTAAGGTAGAGAAGTTCTATCTGTTTTTTGATGCCTGGAACGTTAGCCTGTTTAAATTTACATATAAAGGAGTTGAATACGGTATTGGCTGGCTGCCGCTGGGTGGCTATGTTAAAATTGCCGGTATGATAGATGAATCAATGGATACCGACCAATTGGCCGGCCCGCCCCAACCCTGGGAGTTTCGCTCAAAACCAGCATGGCAACGCTTAATTGTAATGCTTGGGGGCGTTACTGTGAACGTTATATTAGGCATATTAATATTCTGGGTACTTACCATGCGTTTTGGTGAAAGCCATATTCCTAACTCGGCCGCCAAATATGGTATTGTACCCGGCCAAATTGGTAAAAAAATCGGTCTGCAGGCAGGTGATAATATTATTGCTATTAACGGCAAAAGCGTAAAGTATTTTGACGAGGTAACCAGCCCGAAAGTGTTACTTGAAAACACCGTTTTTACCGTACAGCGCGGCACGCAAAATTTAAGTGTAGCTATACCGCACACCATACTGAATGATCTTTCTGATCATGGTATTGATGAATTTATAAGTAATTTACCACGCACCAAATTTGTAGTTGATTCTGTATATGGCAACTCACTAAAAGGCGGCCTGCAAAAAGGCGATAGCGTAGTAGCGGTTAATGGCCAGCCCATAGCTTTTTGGGATCAGTTACAGGTTGCCTTGTTAAACACTAAAGGTAAAGTGATTGACCTTACTGCAAAACGTAACAATAATCTTGTACCGCTTAAAATACAGGTTAATGAGGACGGTACTATCGGCTTTGCCAGATCAAAGAAAGATTTCCCTGAATTTAAAACCATCAACTACGGTTTTTTCGCAGCATTGCCAATTGGCGCGTCAAAAGCATGGAGAACCTTCTCTGAAAATGCCAAGGGCATTGGTAAAATATTTAAAGGCGATGTTAAGTTTAACAAAGCGGTAAGTGGCCCTATTGCCATTGCCAACTTGTTTGGCAGTCATGTTGATTGGGTTCGCTTCTGGAGCTTAGTAGGTTTTTTATCAATGGCACTGGCCTTCATGAATTTACTACCTATCCCAGCGCTTGATGGCGGACATGCCGTGTTTTTAATTATTGAAATGATAAAAGGCAAGCCACTAAGCGATAAATTTTTAGAACGTGCTCAAATAGTTGGCTTTGTAATATTGGTTACTTTAATGGTATTTGTTTTTGGAAACGATATTGTAAAAATCATAACCAAAAAATAAGCTTTTAAATTCTGACCTAAAGAACTCCGGTGAAAGTGATTTCACCGGGGTTCTTTGTTTTTGCTGAAACATAAACACTATTGAAGTATTTAATAATCAAAGCCTTACATTAACTTTACAAACCCCGGATTTTTATAAGCTGGAAAAGCGTACCTTCGCGCCATTATTTTCTTGAAAAGGTGCAAATTTCATAACGCAATTCTTCAACGACAATAAAACTTAAATCAATAGCATGAAAAAAATTGTCGATTACAGAAAGCTTTTAGAAGTAAACGAGGCTGCCGAACTACAAGAATTAAAAACCAAATACAGGAGCTTAATGAAAGCCTGGCACCCCGACAAATTTCAGGATAGTCCTGAAAGTAAACTGGAGGCCGAAGAAAAAAGCAAAACCATTATTGAAGCTTATCACTTTTTGGTGAGCATTGCTCCGGAAACACGTAACCAGTCATTTGCAGAATATACCATTACCACTACAACATGTGGCATTGCCGATTTTGAATATAAATCACAAGTATTGAAAATAAGCTTTACAGATGGCAACACTTACGAATACTTTGATGTACCTAAAGCTGTTTATGTGAAGCTGATCAATGCCGATTCGCCGGGACGTTATGCCCGCAGGCATATTTATAACGACTTTGTTTACAGGAGCATAAGCAAACTGGTTGCCAGCGAACAATAACGAAACAATTTATTACAGAATAAAAAAGGGCCCTACAGTTAACTGTAAGGCCCTTTTGCTATGGTGAATTATTTTTTAAACTGTAGGCTCAGGTGTTTGGTCGTTCGTGTTTACTGCATCAAAGGGGGAGCGTTCTCGTTTAAATATGGCGGCGCCAATTAAACTTATTATAACACCTATAAAGGCCGAAAATATAACTGAACCAATAGCACCAAAAACAGGGAAATATTTCCGTGTAATATCCAATGCTTTATCTATCTGATCTTGCGACAAACCTTTTTCTGATAATTTAGCTTGCGTGGTACTTAGGGATTTCTCCACCATTTCCGGGCTCAATATGGCGAAATACAGGTAGATAAATACGGCAACCATTACACCGGAAATTATTGCAAATAAAAAACCGGCGGTGAAACCCTTTCCAAAATTCATGTAGCCTCCTAATTGATCTCTATACTCTTTTTGTGTTAAAAATAAAAAGGCAATAAAAGGTAAAAAACTAATGTATTTAACCGGCGATTCCGGGTCAACGTTAAGAAATTGAGATATATAGGTGAGCACAATAGTAGTAACCAGATATATTAATGACCACTTAACGGCTATTCCTGTTGAAGTCTTTTTTTCTATTTCCATGATTTTAGGTTTATGATTTACCTAAAATAAACAATATTTTTCAATCCGGTCATCAACCACTTATAATTAAGCTATCGTTATTAAAAACAAAACGGCCATTTCTGATTAGAAACGGCCGTTTAAATTTATATGTAAATGCTATACTTTACACAGTACCTGTATTTGAATTATTATAAGCTGCATGGCCTTCTTTTTTGAAAAATGCAGCGAAAATAATGGAGAGTACAAATATAAAAATGATAGAAACGCCAAAACCTTGTATTTGCTTACCGATGGTGGTTTCCTTTTGCGCATCAAACTCTGATTGAATCTCGTCCAATTTTTTCTTGATGATATCCGGATTGGTTTTATTTTCTTTTAGAAATTTACCTACGGAGTTAGTCATGGCAACTTGGGTTTTTTCAATCATATGGGGCTCTATAACCCTGGCAAATAGCTGATCGCGCAGTATGAACTGCATCATGAAAGCGACGAAAAACATGATGAAAATTCCCGTTGAAGCCTCTCTCAATATCCAAAAACCACCTATTCTTTTTCTAAAATTAAAACACAATACCACTACCAATAAAATGGGTAGCAGTGCCGAAAAAATAAAAGGGACAGAAGATATGACCACAACCGAGTTTGCAGATAATATGATGTAAAACGATGCGATACTGAACACAGTTATAGCCACGCCCAGTAACAAGCCGAAGACGATACCAGTAGTCCTTAACCGTTTTTTGTCAACTTCAAATGCCATTGATACTATTGAAAATTGATTAATATCTCTAACACAGCCATATCAAAATCTTTTTCAATAGCGTTTTCAGCAATTTCATCTATGGCATCTTCAGATGGGTCTAAATTTTGAAAGAAACACATCATTGGATAAAACAGCTCTTTCAGTTCCGAATCTTCAGGAAGGCTTTTAGCCACCTTTGCTATTTCTAAAACAGGGCTTTCAATCAGTATTTGGTTGGCTATTACCGGTTCGTAAATGCGGTATTCATCCTGGAACTCATCCTCATCAACTAATAAAAACTCTTTCAGATAATCCTCCAGCTCTGGCTCAATATCCTCGTCTTCGCACTCGTTCAGGTACAGCAGCAGGTTCAGCAGTTCGGTACCACGGTCAAGCGTTTGCTCTTCAATGTCTTCCCACTCAGGCGTATCAAGGTAATCTTCTTCCAGCTTTTTAACATCGGCGCTAAAAAAGTTGATCATCAGCAAATCGAAGAATACTTCGCGCAATGACTCCACATCCGGATTATTATCAAACACTTCATCCAAAGCATCAACCTTGGTTAAAAAGTCTTCGTCTGAAGCGAAAACCTCACCAAAATCATTGACAAGCTGGGTAGCGTCAAACTCATTATATTTAGAAAAAGCTTCTAAAGCGGCTTCAAAGGCGGTTTCTATTTTTGGATCGATCATGATTATCTATTTAAAAATTTGTTGATTATTATACGTTAAAAGCACTTTACCCTTTAAGCTTTGCCCTATAAACGGTGAGTTAACAGATTTTGAACGGTTATTTTTACCGTTAAACTCCCATTCGACATCAGTATCAAAAAGCACCAGATTGGCTTGCTCACCTTCGGCAATAACAGGAACCGCAACACCCAGTATTTCACGGGGATTAATGGCCAGTTTATCAACCAGCAGTTCTACCGGCAAACCCGACCTCAGGGCCAGTGCCAGTGCCGTTTGAAAACCGGTTATCCCAAATTCGGCCACCTCAAATTCCACATCCTTAAACTCTACCTCATGCGGGGTATGCTGTGTTACTATAGCATCTATAGTACCATCTTTAAGCCCCTTTATCAACGCACTAACATCGTCTTTGGTACGCAGCGGTGGTTTTACCTTATACATGCTGTCAAAGCCCAGGAGCGCTTCGTCGGTAAGCACCAGGTGATGTGCTGCCACATCGCAGGTAACCTCCAGCCCTTTTCTTTTGGCCTCACGTATCAATTCAACCGAACGGGCGGTAGATATGGTACTGAAATGTATTTTTGATACGGTATATTCAGCCAGGTACAAATCGCGCGCTATCATCAGCTCCTCTGCCAATGACGGGATACCCTTCATACCCAACAGTGTGCTGATCTCTCCTTCGTTCACTTTGGCTTTGCCTGCTATAGCGGTATCTTCAGGGTATGAAAACACCAACGCGTCAAAACCCTGGGCATATAGCAGCGCACGTTCCATCAAACCGGCGTCCTGTACCGGGCGATTCCCGTCCGTAAAGGCTTTGGCACCACTAAGGTACATGTCATACATTTCGGCAAGATCTTTCCCCTCCCGCTTATGCGATATGGTTCCCAAAGGATATACATCAACCAGGTTGTTTTTGGCACGGTTTACCAGATATTCAATTTCGGCTTTGGAATGCACCGGCGGTAAAGTATTAGGCATTAAGGCTACCCCGGTAAAACCTCCTGCCGCGGCAGCGCTTGTACCTGAGTTCATGTCTTCTTTGGTTTCGAGCCCTAACTCGCCGATATTACAGTTCAGATCAAAAAAACCGGGCGATACGTATTTACCGCTCGCTTCAATCAGTTCGGCATCAGCTTCAATATCTTCGGCAATGCGGGTAATTTGCCCATTTTCTATTAAAATATCGGCAATTTGTTGATGAAAGGCTGATCCGGGATCAAGAATGGTGGCAGATTTGATAAGCAAATTCATTAGCACTGCTTTAAGGATTTTGTGTGAATTAAACAGGCTGCTTTATGCTTTGTTTCTCGGGTTTAAAGTACCTGATCAACAAAATTTCGGCTGCCAGAAAAGTCAACGCCAAAATTATACAAAGTTTCCATAATTGTGTGCCAAAATTTGTTTCGGCAACAATACCTTTTAGTGAAGCATTACTACCTGTTAATAAGGTGGTTGACTTTGGCATTAATTTCTTTAGCTCTGCACTGCTCAAATAACTCATGTCAGATTCTGTACGGTTATCGTTAAAAGCAAGCATTGCCAGTGTACTATCTTGTTTTTTCAGTGTATAAATACCGGTTTCACGCAACTGGTCTGACAGGTATAAAACCGTGCTTCCCTCTTGCTGCCGCACATCGGGAATGGTACTTTGATTGCTCTTAACCAATTTTAGTAATTGCTTCTCCGTAACCTGAACGGGAGGTATCTCTAAAGTTTCGTCCTGGCCCAAAATATAAAACAATGGCAAATCATGGCCACTCAGTAAAGCTATCCTGAACATTACCGGTACAAAGAGAGCATGACGGGGCAAATTGCTAAAATCTTCGTTCAACGGCACTGCGGCCACATAAACCCTGCCCCGACCACTTGTATAACCCGCCCAGAATGTTTGACCACCTGTTAGCTTCATCAGGTTATCCTGCCCGGCCGGCGAGGGAGCTAACTGGTAATATTTTTTAACTACGGGCAAATCCGGATTCTCCGGAAAGCTTTCAAATACGTTTTTAAACACCGGGCTTTGCTTGTTTAATGCAGCCACCTTTAGGTCACCGGTTATCAACTTTTCGGGCCAGGAGGCATTCATAGGTTGCAGGAACGAGCGGTAATTAGTCAAATCGGCGGCGGCGTCCGGAAAAACCATCAATGTACCACCTTTGGCAACATAAGTTTTTAACTGCTGTGCCAGGCCTGTAGATATTGCCTTTACATCGCTCATGATAACCATGGGAAAGCTGTTGAGGCCAGTATAGTTTACGTTACCATCGGGCACACGCTGCGTGTTAAAAAAAGGGTCGGATGCTAAAACAGCTTTTAAATAGGTATTGGGGGTACCGCCGTCAATAAGCAATACTGGCATTTGGTTGCTAACGTTAAAACTAAAATAAAACTGGTTATCAAACGTAACAGGATTGTCTTGAAGTTCAACTTTGCCTTGCTGCCAGCCAGCCTGCAAACCCATAAAGGCCAAAGTATCATTCTGTACGGCACCTGCCAATATAGTATAGCTGCCCAATGCCTTCTGCGCGCCGTTTATAACCACTTTAACCGGAACTTTATCGGCTTTTTCGGTAGAGTAATTGTGTAAACGCACCACAAGTTTTTCGTTTTCACCAGGGCGGTGCACAGCACTTAACAACCAAACCGAGTCAACCGCCACGTTTGATAGTGCTGCCGCTTTAAGTTGTATTAAGTTAATCGCTACGCTGCTGTCGGCTTTTAATGCCTTGCCGGCCATATTTTTCTGCAGATCAGAAATTACGTATACCGATCTGATACTTCCGGGTTGGGCTAATAACAAGTTTTGCTGCCGGTTAATGATCTGCTGTAAGCTCCTGCTTTGTGCGCTGATCTTTACCTGGTCAACCGCATCATTAAACTCATCGCGACTGAGCAGGCGCTGGTGTTTGCCTTCAAAATCCTGCGTGAGCAGTTGAAAACGATCGTTAATATTATAGGCCGATGCAATTTCCTTTGCCTTCTGCTTGGCATCATCAAGCAATGCCCCCTCGCGGTTGAGGGTTTCCATACTATAAGAGTTATCTACAAAAACACTCACCACATTTTGTTTGCCTGAGCTTACTGAGTTTTGCCCCGGCAGGTAAGGACGTGCAAATGCCATGACCAGGAAAAACAAAGCCAATAACCTGGAGGCAAGTATCAGTTTTTCTTTTAAGTTGCGCCGCGAGGACTGCTGTTCCTGTATCTCCTTCAAAAACTGCACGTTACTAAAGTTCACTTTCTGAAACTTACGAAAGTTGAACAAATGAATAATAACAGGGATACCTAACGTGAGTAATGCAAATAAAAAGGAAGGATAGATAAAGTGCATATATACAAATGTGGTGATAAATGTGCAGATTTCAAATGAGCGGTTAATTGGATAAAACACAAATGATCTTCTGCGGAACCACCAAAGCCGGTAAAACAAAATCCGGTACTCGTGAAGACTGATTCTACTTTGACGCGGTTAGTGCAAATAATGCAAAAGATATGATTTCGCCGATCAAATAATTTCCTAATCTCAATAATTAACTACATTTTGCCACTAATTTATAAACAACATACTCTACTTAATAAACTATGGAATTCAGACGATTAGGAGACACCAAACTGGCTGTTTCGGTAATTACTTTTGGCGCCTGGGCAGCCGGTGGCTGGATGTGGGGCGGCAACGACGATAAAGAAGCTATTGAAGCCATGCGCGTGTCATATGATCTTGGCGTAACCTCTATTGATACTGCTCCTATTTACGGGCAGGGCAAGAGTGAAGAACTGGTAGGCCAGGCCATTAAAGGCTTACCACGCGACAAAGTTCAGCTATTAACAAAGTTTGGAATGCGCTGGGATCTGGCCAAAGGCACCTTTGGTTTCAAAAGCCAGGACAACGAGGGCAACGATATTGATATATATAAATATGCCGCTAAAGAAAGCATTATATTGGAGTGCGAAAACAGTCTTAAACGTTTAGGTACCGATTATATAGACCTGTACCAAATACACTGGCCCGATGCTACCACGCCTATTGACGAAACCATGGAAGCATTGTTACGCCTTAAAGAACAGGGCAAAATACGCGAAGCCGGTGTAAGCAACTATGATATAAAGCAAATGGCTATTGCCGAAAAAACCATTAAGCTGGCATCAAATCAGGTACCGTATAGCATGGTAAATCGCGATCTGGAAGATGAGGTGATACCTTACTGTATTGAAAACAAAAAATCAATACTGGCTTACAGTCCGCTTGAACGCGGCTTGCTTACCGGTAAAATAAAACCAGGTCATAATTTTGGTGATGGCGACCACCGTGCAGGTGTTAAATACTTTAAAGAGGAAAACATTAAACGTACCAATGATTTCCTGGCTAAAATTAAACCACTGGCCGACGAAAAGAATGCCACCCTGGGTCAGTTAGTGATCCGCTGGACTATTAACCACCCTGGTATTACTGTTGCACTGGTTGGCGCCCGCAACGCCGAACAGGCCAGGCAAAATGCGCAAGCCATTAATATTCACATTAACGGTGAGGAAATGGAGTTTATCAATAACCAGTTAAGTGATCTGGAAATTGTTACATAAATTTCCAAATCTTGATTCATAAATAAAAAGGGAGACATTTTTCAAGAGGGCACTGAAAAAGTCCTTTTAGGCTATAGGGGGTAGAAAATTTAGTTTTTCTGCCCTTTTTTTTGTATCTTAAAATGTCGAAAGAAAGATACCAAGATGCTT
>Ga0247742_10000563_pt1 | contig 29285 bp, 24 predicted proteins | sample UWRJL208509C2_FD_180944 | JGI IMG/M metagenome (GOLD analysis project Ga0247742, IMG submission 180944) | Plant litter microbial communities from Arlington Agricultural Research Station in Wisconsin, United States - UWRJ-L208-509C-2 | ecosystem: Environmental > Terrestrial > Plant litter >...
GGCTCAAGCCTGATCTTTTGATCGTTGATGTGCATTTGCGACAGGGTAGCGGGGTCGCGGCGGTATCCAGGATCCTAAAGGACGGATTTGTGCCTCACATATTCACCACAGGCGACCGGCTGATCGAGGGAGAGGTCAGTCGCAGTGCAATCATCTTGCAAAAACCGTTCCTAGATCTGGCGTTGACCAACGCGATCACGGCCGCCATGCTTGTCAAATCAGAATAGGTATAAGTCCGTTGAGTTAGCGCATAATGTCCACCTGCTAAAGCAATGGGGAAGTTTCAGGGAGCTGGTGCATAAGCGATGTTATGCCCAGCAAATTGAATGAGAGCACCGTTTCGGACGCTACGATTGTTTCAACGATGGTAAGAGTGCCACTGCCGGCCATTGGCTGGCTGTTCTTGGTCTCACTTTCAGGCGGCTATTCTGCCGCCGCTTCGACTAAGCCTTCGAGCTTTGAAAGTCCTGCGGATTTCAGCGTCCTAACAACCGGTTTGCCAGCCGTCGTGCATTGCACCATATAGGCTGCACTCTTGAGGACGCTGAGGCATAAGACCGGAGACGACATGACCGCACTCACAGCCGACGCGCCGGATCAGAAATCCGATCCGCGCAAGTTCCTGGTCCTGTTGCTGGGGTCGATCGGTGTAGTCTATGGCGATATCGGCACCAGCCCGCTCTACGCTTTCCGCGAGGCGCTGAGGCCATTCTCGGCCGATGGCATCCACCATCAGGAAGTCGTCGGCCTTATCTCGCTGATGATCTGGACCCTGACCATCATCGTCACGTTCAAGTATGTTCTGTTCCTGTTGCGCGCCGATAATGACGGCGAAGGCGGAACGCTCTCGTTGCTGGCTCTGCTGATGAAGAAGACCGGCAGCTACATGCCCGTCCTGTTCTTCGCGGGCCTGATCGGATCGGCACTGTTCATCGGCGACGCAATGATCACGCCAGCGCTGTCGGTTATGTCGGCGCTCGAAGGCATGAAACTGGTCACCCCTGCCTTTAACGACTACGTGCTGCCGCTATCGGCCGCAATCATGGTGGTTCTATTCGCCGTGCAATCCAAGGGCACAGAGGTCGTCGCCAAGTTCTTCGGTCCGATCACCGTTGTCTGGTTCCTGGCAATGGCTTGGGGCGGCCTCATCCATGTCGGCGACGACTGGCGCATCCTCGAAGCACTCAACCCGATCAACGCCTTGTGGTTCATCACCCATGCAGGCTTTGCAGGCCTGATTGTGCTCGGTGCTGTCTTTCTGACAGTAACAGGCGCAGAGGCTCTTTATGCCGATCTCGGACACTTCGGCCGCAAGCCGATCAGTGTGGCATGGTTCATCCTGGTCTTCCCGGCCCTTGCCCTGAACTATCTCGGACAGGGTGCGCTTGTCCTCGCTGATCCATCGACAATCGAGAATCCGTTCTACCTGCTCTATCCGGAATGGGCGCTGCTTCCGATGGTCATCCTCGCGACCCTGGCGACGATCATAGCCAGCCAAGCGGTCATCACGGGAGCGTTCTCTCTCGCCCGTCAGGCGGTCCATCTCGGCTTCCTGCCACGGCTGATGATTAAATTCACCTCGGAGACCAATACAGGTCAGATTTACGTCCCGGCCGTCAACATGGTCCTGTTCATCGGGGTCATCGTGCTGATCTTCTCGTTCGGCAGCTCCGAGTCTCTTGCCACCGCCTACGGTATATCGGTGACGGGAGCCATGGTCGTGACGACCCTGATGGCATTCCAGTTCCTGCGGGCGGTCTGGGGATATTCAGCGGTCACGGCCGGACTGCTGCTTGCGCCTCTTCTGGTCATCGAGACGATCTTCCTGGCGGCTAACATGCTCAAGGTACACGACGGCGGCTGGGTGCCGCTTGCACTGGCAGGTGTGATTATTCTGGTGATGTGGACCTGGACGAAGGGTTCGAAATACCTGCGGGAAAAGATCGCCAAGAACGATATTCCTCTCAATACTTTCATCACCTCGCTGGAAAGCTCAATCGAACGCGAATCCAACAGCGCCCCGGTCACAGTACCCGGTACGGCAGTGTTCCTGACCAGCGTCCCGGATAAGACGCCTGCCGTCCTGCTCCACAACCTCAAGCACAATCATGTTCTTCACGAGCAGAACGTGATTCTGACGATCTGGACACATGACAAGCCGTACGTGCCTGCAGAAGAGCGGGTGACAATGACCAAGTTGTCGAAGCATTTCCTCAAGCTCGATATAACCTTCGGCTTTATGGATGAGCCAAACGTCACCAAGGCGCTGACCCTTTGCAAGAAGAAGGGCTTCAAGTTCGAGATTATGCAGACCTCCTTCTACCTCGGCCGTCGCAACCTGATCGCCACCCCTAACACCGGGCTGCCGCGCTGGCAGGAGCACCTCTACATCGCGGTTGCCGACTTCGGCATCGATCCGTCGGCGTATTTCAAGCTTCCCCCGAACCGGGTGGTGGAACTTGGGGAACAGGTGGCAATCTGATCCCGTTATCAGGTCCGTCGCTGCGGCGTCATCGCGCGGCGGCACGGCACACCACCCATAAACAAGCATCAATCGCGGAATCCCATGACAGTCCTTGCTTCCTACGTATACCGTGATGGAAAACGGGCGGATGAACTTCCGCTTAGCGAAACGGCTTACCAGGCCGCAGACGGCGAGTTCGCCTGGATTGGTCTCGCCGATCCCACACCCGAGGAAATGGCCAGCCTCAAGGTCATGTTCGGTCTGCATCCGCTCGCGGTGGAGGATGCACTCCACCCGAAACAGATGCCGAAGCTGGATGTCTACGGCGACCAGTTGTTCGTTATCGCGAAGACGGCGCATCTGGAAGGTGACAAGATCGTCTATGGTCAGACCAGTCTGTTCGTCGGACAGAACCATGTAGTTTCGGTCAGGCACGGATCGGTTCGCACCCACAAGCTGCTTCGCGAGCAACTCGAACAATCGCCAAACATGCTGAGACTTGGCCCGGACTACATCCTCCACGCCGTCATCGATTTCATCGTCGACGGCTATCTGCCGATGGTGGAGAAGATGGAAGACAATGTGCTGGCGATGGAAAAGCACATGCTGATCTCTTTCCTGGAGAGGGAGCAGATCAGGCGCATATTTCGGATGCGACGTCAGGTCATCCTTTTTCAGCGGGTGCTTGGCCCGATGACGGAACTCGCTGGTAAGCTCAGCCACCTGGACCTGCCATGTGTTGATGCGACTGCCAAGCCGTACTTCCGCGACGTCCTCGATCACGTCAAGAGGGTGGAAACGATGATGGCTGGACTGAGAGATGTCATCACGTCCGTGTTCGAAGCCAGTAACCTGCTGGAGCAGCAACGCCAGGGTACCATCACCCGCCAGCTTGCAGCGTGGGCCGCCATTCTGGCCGTCCCCACCGCCATCGCTGGGATCTACGGGATGAACTTCCAGAACATGCCCGAACTTCAGACCCGATATGGATATTACGTCGTGCTCGCCGTGATCTTTGGGTTGTCGGGCACACTCTTCTACCATTTCAAGAAGTCCGGCTGGCTTTGACGTTAGTCGGACATTGAACGTTCATCTGCACTGAACATACCGCGGTTGGTCCGACGTTGCGTCACTCAGCGAAGGGGCCGTCACAACCTTCTTAGGCCGCGATACCATGCAACGCCTTGAAAGCCTCGTAGAGAACAGCCGGATGGTATTTGCCCTTGTACACGGCCGGTGGCTCATGTTTCAAACCGAGCATCCGACTGACCGCAGTTTGCGCTGAGCGGATTGAATACTCAACGGTAAACACAACGTCGTCGGGTAGTTCGCAGAACTGACCGGTGAATGCGAGATTGCCGTATCCTTCTGGAATGACCTGTGGCCGGTCCCCGGCCTGGCGCGGCAGAAACTGACTTGTGATAAACGGCATCATGCAGGGGATACATATTGCATCGCTCAACAGGCTGGCGCCGTGAGCCTTAAGCCGGAGATGCCCGATGATCTCGGTCATGATCTCACGTCCGGTGCATTCCGACATTGGCTTCCGAACGAAATCGCCCGGCACATCAACCTTCAGTCCATATCCCCAAAACACGCTGACGTCCTTGGGCTGATCGACAAAGTGCGGCTGTGACGGGATGACGATTGAAGCGAGCCACGCCGAATCCGAAAAAGTGATCAAGCCCCCCTCTCCCGGAACATTGCCGGTGAGATCGCGGACAAAATTCAGAAATGCTTGATCATGCAATGTCGTCGTGAAGGAAACCCATTTCGATTCCTCGATATGGTCGCAAAATACGCCGGGATTACCAAACTCCGGCCGGTCGAACGCGAGCTTGTCCCAAAGCGTCCATGCCCCACCATGAACTTTGGTGTTGAGCACAGGAGCGTTATCCATATCGCCAAGGCTGGAGGCCTCCGTCATGGATCCGAGTGTGACAATCACAAGATCGCTCGGTAGCACGGCGAGTTCTCCGGCCGCTCCGTCGCATTCGAAGACAATACGTTTTACAGTCTTATCGTCGAATTCCAGATCGGTAACCCGGGTTTTCGTCTGGAATTTCACACCGCGCTGTTCCAGCCATTTGACCAGCGGCCGGACCATGGAATCGTACTGGTTCAACGGCGTTCGCATGATGCCCTCGAGACGCTGAAACCCTGATACCATATGCGCAAACCGGACCAGATAGCGCTTGAACTCCACAGCGCTGTGCCATTGCTGAAACGCAAAAGTCGTACACCACATGGACCAGAAGTCGGTTTTGAAGAAATCCGCATCGAACTGATCGGCAATCGTGCTTCGGCCGAGCAAGTTTTCCGGCTCAAGCGCGAGGCGCTCGATGGTAAGAATATGTCTTTCGCTGAGGCCGAACGCTGGCGATGCAAGCCGATGTCCATCCCTGAAAAGACGGGATTTGGATGAGGTTTTCATCGTATTGTTCCAGGCAAAGATTTCCTCTGTGACGCTGCCTTTGCCGGTGAGAGCTGGTATCGACGAAAAGAGATCGAATGTGCAAAGATATTTGCTCTCTAGCATTCGCCCGCCGCGCAGGACGTAACCAGCTTCGGGCGACCCGGAACCATCAAGGCTCCCCCCAAGCGTGTCGAGTTCTTCCAGGATCGTGATGTTATGGCCGATCAGATCGCCCTCACGGATCAGAAAGGCTGCCGATGCCAGCGATGCAATGCCTCCGCCCACCAAATAGGCCTTCGTTGATGCCCTGTCGGGTGTGGCCACAGCGCTTGGAGTTAAACCCGGGAAGCTGATTGAGTGGTTCATCAGAAGTTCCTTTGCGCGGCGCGAGCGATGAGTATTGAAAGCCCCACACTGCCCTGATCCGACAACTGCGAAAGCAGCTGGAGTGCGGAGCGAGTTGAAAGAATAGAAATGACAGCGGCCCTCCCAGTCGAGGAAGGCCGCATCTTCAATTAGTTGATGGTAATATCGTTTTGGACGCCAGTGGCCCCCGGAGCGGCCCAGGCCGTGGATGCTGCGAGCTGTCGATCATACCAGGAATCGGCGGTACCGGTCAGGTGAATTTCGCCACCCTTGGCCGTCACGTTGATCGTCTTCGCGTCGAACCACGAGCGATGCAACGCGTGCCTGATGTTTTCGCTGATGTTCTTCTCGTTGACCCGCGGCTTGATGCTCGTTTGATTCGAAACACCCACCACGCCTAGAAGTGCACGCACATCGCGTTCCGCAGCCACCTGCTGGAAATGCCATTCGACTTCACCGGTCAATGTGACCCAGCCCTTTTCGACCTTTATGCGAATGATATCGTTGGGGACCTCGACGTCCCATTCCAGACGATTCAACGCTGCTGCGGCAATTTCATCGTCTGTGCGCTTGGCATCGAAGGCCAGCTTGACCTCGATTTCTTCGGCTACCGCCTTCACGCCCTTGACGCGACGGGCGGCCTTTTCGGCAGCTTGCTTTTCCATATAGGAATCAACGTGGCCGCTCAGCGTGACGACACCATCTTTCGCCGTGACGCCAATATGCGCAGCCTTGATGCTTGGCTCCCAGGAAAGTTCCTCGGTAACGGCCTTCTGCAATTGATTGTCGTTCTGCATGGTCTTCTCCAATAAAGGATATGGCAATTTGAACTGCTTGCGCGGTTGTCGATTGACCATTCCTCGTCAAGGGCTTTGCAGGCGGGGCGTCATGCGCCGTCGATACTGGCCCGTTGATGTCGTAAGGATAGATGGCGCCATCACGGGCTGATAGGATCGGAATGTACCCAGATGATAATGTCGTTAGACTGCGTTGCCGAAGAGCTTGCATATGCTGGCTGAAATAGTCATTGCGAGTGCCCCGAAGACACGGCTTGCAGTGGGGGCGCCGTGATACCCGCACCGCCAATGCGCGCTCTCACCGCACAGACAAACCACGACGCTGTTGGATAGACAGCTGATTTCTACAATCAGATGGCTATCACTTTAACCCGTTCACGACGCGCTTATGCTGTCGCTCCAACCAGAACTTCGGACGACGCGGCATGGACGTCGATCTTCAACGGATTGACGGCATGGAGGATTGCTTTCGCGCGAGTAATCTCCGCGTCCGAACCATGCGCCATGACCAGAAAGCCATCCGCCTTGATGGCAGCTTCGTATTCGATGACGCTGTCTTTCGGAATACCGAGACTGTAGAGAGCAGCCCCCAAGCCACTCAACCCACCGACCACGAGTGCTCCTTCGATTACGGAGATCACGGTTGCCGCAAGCGACCCGAGAATGATCACTTGACCGAGAATAGGTATGGTGAGGATCATCCCTCCAAAGAAAGCCCCCCACAAAGCTCCCCAAAAGGCACCTTGCGAGCCCCATACCTTGATGCGATCCCCTACATTGTAGAAGCCGACGACCTTTTCCTCGGTATGATAACCCTTGCCGACAACGCTCAGATTTTTCATATCGAAGCCGGCAGCCGTCAAATCCTTGATGGCCGTTTCTGCGGCGTTGTGATCGGGGAAGGTAGCGATTACCGTATCAGTGGTGTCCATTGTCTTTTCCTCAGGACATGGAAAAAGGAGAGGTGGCTTCTAAAAGCCGCCTAGCATTGCGCTGGCAATGCCCTCCATGTCGGCGTTCACACTAGTCGTTGCGCCGCGGGGCTGTGAGGATCGGATTTTACCTACACGCAACAGGGCCGAGGTGTGGCGGAAAACGCGATAAACCAATGGCCAAGTCAATCTGACCTATCGTCACCGCTTGAAGGCATGACTGCTCTTAGAACCTTACGCAATCCATGCATCTGATCGACCAGATCAAGGATAATCCCGACGCCTTCGTCGTTGACGCCAAAGTCCTGCTGGAGATCGAGAATGAAAGATGCTCGGGCCAGATCGATTTCCGAAAACTCCAGATCTGGCAAATTTCTGTTCGGAAGCAGCCATTGCTCCCCGAGCCAGACATCGAGCGTGGTCTGATCGATATGCACGCGATGAATGAATTCCAGCCGACTGATGATCATAGGTTCATATCCCTGCGTGGATCGTAATCCGGTCCCGGCACCCAGCCAGCGAAAAACGCATCGAGTTCAGGATCTGACGTGGTCGGCATCATGACCTGAAAGGAAATCAATTCATCCCCGACCTGGCCCTGATTGGCCACGCCTCTGCCTTTGAGACGAACCACGGTTCCGCTATTCGATCCTTTTGGCACTGTCAGCATCACGCTCCCCGACGGGGTTGGTACTTTGACAGGCCCGCCTAAAGCCGCTTCCGCAATTGTAATGGGTAACGTCATGAGAATGTCGTTTCCCTGGCGAACGAAGAAATGATGCGGGCTCACGGAAATCTCGACAAAAGCGTCGCCGGTCTCCCCTTGCCCCGGAGCGGGAGAGCCTTTGCCGCGTAAGCGCAGTACCTTTCCGGCCTCGATGCCGGGCGGAATAGTCAAATCCAGTGAACCACCATCCGGTAGCGAGATGCGCTTTTTTCCGCCGTTCACCGATTCCAGGAATTCGATTGTCAGCTTGTAATTCAGGTCGCTTCCGCGCGAGCGGCGCGATTGACGCCCACCCCGCCCGATCATATCAGCGAAGATATCGTCTGCCCCGGCGAAGTCGGAAAATCCTGAAGCATTCTCGTAAGGGTGTCCCGCTCGGCTACGATCGCCGGCATAGTCTTTGTAATATTGCTGACGAGGACGCTCGGCACCTGCAGCATCAATTTCGCCGGCATCAAACCGTCTACGCTTCTCGGTGTCGGAAATGATTTCGTTCGCCAGCGACAACTCTTTGAAGCGTTCTTCGGCTTGCTTGTTTCCCGGATTTAGATCCGGATGGCACGTTTTAGCCAAGCGGCGAAATGCCTTGCGGATCTCGTCTTCGGAGGCTGAGGGCGCCACACCCAGGACTTCATAGGGGTTTTTCATTCTATCTCCGGTAGCGCGGGATGCGGGGTTAAGCTCTCCGCACGGAGCCTGTGAAAAGCAGTCTCCTTTTCGATATCTCTTATCCATCTCGAGTTGGAGGTTCGGAAACTACGCACCGCCGGATGCATCCACCCATGGAACGCTGAACCCGCCTTCCCTTGGGAGCGTTCACGATGGGTAGTTTCCGAAGCTACCCGCCGCGGCTGTGACGTCTACTGTAAGAACCCGACAGCAGCACATACAGACGGTTTCTACGCATTTGCATGCAGCCGAAGGTCGTAAGGTGTAGCCCTTAGTCAACACGCATGCCAGGAGTTGCGGATGCCCGTCAGGGAAATGACAGATCACGAATGCATGGATTGCTTGTCCAAGGGACATGTGGCGCACCTTGCCTGCGCTAGGAATGGCGTTCCTTATATCGTGCCTATCCACTATGCCTACGGCATAGAAAAGCTGTATGTGTTCTCTATGCCGGGTCAAAAAATCGACTGGCTGAGATCAAGTCCTCACGCATGCATTCAAATGGAAGAGCGCACTGACCACAGGCTCTGGAAGAGCGTGGTGATCCAAGGCCAATATCAAGAGCTCCCAGACACGCCGGAACACCATAACGAGCGCTTTCACGCCTGGGATCTGCTGCAGGAACGGGACCTCTGGTGGGAACCCGGTTATCTCAAGCCAGACGACAGCACGTCGGCAAAAGCACCTCCAATTTTTTTCGGCATTGTCGTTGATCAGATCAGTGGTCGACAAACCTTCTGAGTGCCCCAAGCCTATTGGAACTACCAGCAGACTCCCTGTCGTCTCAAAGAGAGATGCATCGCGCCGATAACTTTTTCTTCAGCGTCTCACAGGCGCGATCACGCCCGGAGACAACGAATGTCCGATACGCTATCCCCCGATCTCCTCCATCGAATGGACGCCTATTGGCGTGCCGCGAATTATCTTTCGGTTGGGCAGATTTACCTAAAAGACAATGCGATGCTCGATCGTCCTCTAACGATGGATCACGTCAAGTCGCGTCTGCTTGGGCACTGGGGTACAACGCCGGGTCTCAACTTTCTCTACGTGCATCTCAATCGGCTCATTGTCGAAAACGACCTTAACATGATCTATATCATCGGGCCGGGTCACGGCGGCCCTGGGATCGTAGCGCAAACCTATCTCGAAGGCTCCTATACCGAAAGATACCCGGCGATCGAGCATAGTCGCAATGGCCTGCATCGTCTGTTTCGCCAGTTCTCCTGGCCCTACGGCATCCCGAGCCATGTTTCTCCGGAAACACCGGGCTCCATTCATGAAGGCGGAGAGCTCGGCTATTCCCTCGCCCATGCCTTCGGCGCAGCGTTCGACAATCCAGACCTGATCGTTAGCTGCGTCGTCGGGGATGGCGAGGCGGAGACGGGGGCGCTTGCTGCAAGCTGGCACTCCAATAAATTTCTTAATCCCGCACGCGATGGCGCCGTCTTGCCGATCCTGCACCTGAATGGTTTCAAGATCGCCAACCCGACCATTCTCGCGCGAATCAGCCGGCAAGAGTTGACGGCCTTGTTCGAAGGCTATGGTTATGAGCCGCACTTCGTCGAGGGCAGCGATCCGGATCTGGTCCACCAGAGCCTAGCGGCGACGCTCGATCTCGCGCTTGCAAAGATCAAGGCGATCCAGAATGCCGCTCGTGAACAAACGGACCCAATGAAGATCCAGCGCCCGCGCTGGCCGATGATCGTCTTTCGCACGCCGAAGGGCTGGACGGGACCGAAATTCGTCGACGGCAAGCCGGTCGAGGGAACGTGGCGCGCACACCAGGTGCCAATTGCCAATTTCAAGAAGCCAGAACATCTCAAACAGCTCGAAGACTGGATGAAAAGCTACCGTCCGGAGGAACTCTTTGACGAGCATGGAAAGCTTCTCGAAGACCTGTCATCGCTGGCGCCGACCGGGCACCGACGCATGGGGTCGAACCCGCATGCCAATGGTGGCGAACTGATGCAGCCTTTGTCGATGCCACCGTTCCGGGGCTATGCTGTCGCTATGTCCGGTCCGGGAACGGTCGAGGCTGAAGCCACGCGGGTTCTCGGGTCTTTCCTACGCGACATCATGAAGCTCAACCTATCCAAGCAGAATTTCCGAATTTTCGGCCCGGATGAAACTGCATCGAACCGGCTGGACGCCGTCTACGAGATAGCAGGCAAGGAATGGATGGGAACGATCGATGAGGTCGATATCAATCTTAGTCCCGATGGTCGCGTCATGGACGTTCTCAGCGAACATCTCTGCCAGGGGTGGCTGGAAGGATATCTCCTGACCGGTCGGCACGGGCTGTTTTCCTGCTACGAGGCCTTCATCCACATCATCGATTCCATGGTCAACCAGCATGCAAAATGGCTGAAGGTCTGCAAGGACATCCCCTGGCGCCGTCCGATCGCATCGCTAAACTACCTCCTGACCTCGCATGTATGGCGACAGGACCATAATGGATTCTCCCACCAGGATCCGGGCTTCATCGACCATATTGCCAATAAGAAAGCCGGTGTTGCCCGCATCTATCTGCCGCCGGACGCAAACTGCCTGCTGGCAGTGGCGGATCATTGCTTGCGCAGTCGCGGTTATATCAACGTCATCGTTGCCGGCAAGCAGCCGGAATGGCAATGGCTGGATATCGACGCCGCCGTCCGTCACTGTACAACTGGCGCCGGAATCTGGGAATGGGCGGGCACACCTGGTGACAAGGAACCCGATGTCGTGATGGCCTGTGCCGGAGACGTTCCCACTCTCGAAACGCTGGCTGCCGTAACACTGCTACGCGCGTACATCCCGGATATCCGCATACGGGTGGTAAACGTGGTGGACCTGATGGTGCTCCAGCCGCAAACCGAGCATCCACACGGCCTCGAGGATCACGAGTTCGACGCTCTGTTCACCGTCGATACGCCGGTCATATTTGCCTTCCACGGCTATCCAGCACTGATCCACAAGCTGACTTACCGGCGCAACAATCACCGCAACTTTCATGTCCGTGGATACAAGGAAGAGGGCACCACCACGACACCCTTCGACATGACCGTGCTGAACAACCTTGACCGCTACCAGCTCGCCCTTGACGCGATCGAGCGTATTCCGCGCTTACGCGACCGGGTTCCGCATGAACAAGCACGCTACTGGGCAACGATGGAGAGACACAAACTCTATATCGGCGAGCATGGCGAGGACATGCCGGAAGTGCTCGACTGGCGCTGGAGCGCCTGACAGGCAGTATCAACCCATATCGAGGACAAACCAATGGCCGAAAACGTCGTAGCGCCGGCTGCTGGAATATCCTCCGGACCACCATTCTGGACCCTTGCCGAGCCTGCGCTTCTCAAGTCTCTGCAATGCAGCAGGGACGGCCTGACGACCGCTGTTGCCAAGCAGCGCCTGGCGCAGTATGGCGCAAATAGCGACGTTCAAGCCAAATCTGACAGCCTGGTCCGGGATATCTTGCGGCGTTTGCTGGAGCCACTTTCCCTGATGCTTCTTGCAGCAGGCATAGTCTCCATGGCGACCGGAGACATCACCGGCGGGCTGATCATTGTCGTGATCCTTTCGGTATCGATCGGTCTGGACACGTTTCAGGAAGGACATGCCGCAAAGGCTTCTGATTTTCTTCGAAAGTCGGTGGCTCTCAAAGCGGAAGTCAAACGGAACGGCATTTTCGAACTGGTCGATGTCGAACAGGTCGTTCCTGGCGATATCGTGCGGGTGCGCGCCGGTGATATTATTCCAGCGGATGGGTTGGTCATCGAGACGACAGCTTTTGCCACCAACGAGGCTGCGCTGACGGGGGAGCCGTATCCTGTCGAAAAGCGATGGGGGCCGGTCAGCGGCACCACCGCCGGAGAAGCATCGAACGCTCTCTTCAGAGGCTCCGTTGCGCAAACGGGCGAGGCAACCGCACTTGTCGTCGGAACCGGCGCCAACACGATTTTCGGAAAGGCAGCAGCGAGCCTCGCGCAGAATCTGACGCCCTCTCCATTCCAGCGAGATCTTCGTCAATACGGGCTCCTCGTCGCGCGGTTGACGCTCGTCCTTGTCGTTCTTGTCCTGACCGCAAGGATTCTGTTGGGTGAACCCCTTCTAGGTTCATTGCTGTTTTCTGTCGCACTAGCTGTGGGCCTAACGCCGGAACTGCTTCCGATGATCACGACAGTGACGCTTTCGCGCGGCGCCATCCGGATGGCTTCCCGAAAGGTCATCGTCAAGCGACTGGCCTCGATCCATGATCTCGGCGCGATGTCGGTGCTGTGTACCGATAAGACCGGCACGCTCACCTCCGCTGACATCAAGCTCGCCAACAGCCTCGATCCAGGCGGCAGCGACGATCCGCGTGCGGGAAGACTGGGAGCCATCGCTGCGTTTCTGGGTGGCGATCGCGGGTCGCTGGACGCTGCGTTGATGGAGGGAGCTCGTGATGCTTCCTCGGGGTGGTCCCTTATGGGACGCCATAGTTTCGACTTTTCGCGGCGCCTCGGTTCTGTCCTGGTCGATGGACCCGAAGGTCGGTTGCTGATCGTCAAGGGCGCCCCAGAGGCTGTTGTCCAGCTCTGCAACAGACAGCGCACCGGCAAATACTCGGTGTTATTGACGAGCGAGACCCGCGCTGCCGCGATGGACCTCGTTCGTAGCCTTGCAGAATGCGGACTTCGAGCGATCGTGGTTGCGTCGAGGCCCTGGCAGGGTGCTGCCCGAAACGTCGAGACGACTGATGAAACGGATCTCGTTTTCGAAGGCATCTGTGCCTTCGCCGATCCGCCGAAAGCGACCGCCGCCGCCGCGATCGCCCGGCTTGCAAAATCGGGTATCACGCTCAAGATCCTGTCCGGTGACGACCCCGTCGCCGTCAAGCGCCTGGCGGGGCTCGTCGGGTTGCGCGCCGAAACAGTTCTTTCTGGCGCCGATATCGCGAAGATGAGCGACGACGCTCTCACTGTACAGGTCAGGTCCATCGACGCTTTTGGTAGGCTTGCGCCCGACCAGAAATCGCGGATCGTCAGGGCACTCCAGCGGCACGGAGATATCGTCGGTTTCCTTGGAGATGGCATCAATGATGCTCCTGCTCTCAAGACCGCCGATATCGGACTTTCCGTGGCTGGAGCGACGGGCGTAGCACAGGCCGCCGCCGACATGATCCTGTTGGCCTCCGATCTCGGTGTGGTTGCCGATGGCGTCGAGGAAGGCAGAAGAACCTTCGCTAACATTCTGAAATACATTCGCATGGGGGCCAGTTCAAACTTCGGCAATATGCTGTCGATGGCGGTCGCGGCGATCGCCTTGCCCTTCCTGCCGATGCTCCCCGTTCAGATTCTTCTCAACAATCTCCTCTACGATCTCTCGGAAATAGGCATCCCATTCGACAATGTTCGCCCGGAAGGCGTGGCCCGTCCGCAGATCTGGGACATGAAAGGCCTGATCCGGTTCGCTGCGATCATGGGGTCCTTGTCTTCACTGTTCGATTTTATAACTTTCGGCGGTCTCATCTTCATTCTGAAGGCGACGCCCGAAGGGTTTCAAACAATCTGGTTTCTGGAATCCATGGCAACTCAGATCCTGGTGATTTTCCTCATCAGGACCAATGGAAGACCCTGGAAAGATAAACCTCATGCCACTCTCACGGTGACGGCGCTGTTGGCTCTGCTCACTGCCATGGCAATACCTTTCACGCCCCTTGGCACATGGTTCGGCTTCATAGCCCCATCTGCTTCGGCATTGATCATGATTTTTAGCATCGTGGTATCATATCTGATCGCGGTAGAGCTGGTGAAACCGTGGGCGATCAGGACTTCTCATCGGCTCATCAAAAAGCGTGGCGCTCTCCGCAATCGGGTTGCCTTTTTACGTTAACGAGTGGCGGCACTTATTGTTTTGTGCCCCAACGGCAGGGTAGGTGACGAAAAGTATGCTCGTTCGAGAAGGTCCTGATCGCGACGAAAACATGGATCGCCGGCTTGCAGCTTGTCTGGCTGCCGTTGCTGGCGCGATCAACGCAGCGGTTTTTTATGTGGCCGGCTTCTTCTCCGCGAATATGACGGGAAACGTCTCAACCCTTTCTGATCACATTGCGATTGGGGAGTGGCTGTCGGCATCTCTTTACCTTGGAATCGTCGTGGCTTTCATCGCTGGCGCATCGATCTCCACGCTCGCCACAAATGCTGGGCGGCGCATGAATATCCATGGAATCTACGCATACAGCATTCTTCTCGAAGCGCTTTTGCTGGGCATCCTCGGATGTGCAGACCTATGGCTGATGACGTCGACTGGGCGAATTCCAGTGCTTGTACTCGCCCTTGCCTTCTTGATGGGGTTTCAAAACGCCGTTGTCACTCGCATATCGGACGCGAGGGTCAGAACGACTCACATCTCAGGAATGGCCACGGATATAGGCATCGAGATCGCGTTGGCGTTCGATGCTTTCCGCGGCGAGGCGAGAGCGACTGAACCGGTCCACAACTGGCACAAATTGCGGCTGCACTTATACACCGTTTCGTCGTTCATGGTCGGGGGCGTTGCCGGCGTTATTTCCTACCGAACAATCGGCGCTTACCTCTGGATCGTCGCCGCAGTCTTCCTCTGCGTTGTCTCGCTTTTCGGAATTTTTCGTGCTCGAAACCCTGGCGCTGAGCCAAATGACATCCACTGAGTAAATTCCGAGCCTGCCGGCACGGCCCGATCGAATGTAAAAGTGAGGTGGGCGAACGTCAGTTTCCCGTAAAGCCACAAGGCCGGCCGGAAATTTCCGGATCGCTCTCTTTCAACGTCGGGACCTATAGATGATCGCAGCTATGAAAAGGCCGTGGGTGATCGCGGCTGCAGCCTGCATCCTCGCAGGGATCGCTCTCTATGCATGGTATATTCTCAGACCAAGCGGCCTTCCGGACAATATTGCCAGCGGCAACGGACGTATCGAGGCGGTAGAGATCGATGTCTCTGCTCGGATCGCAGGCCGTATCCAGGACATTGTCGTTCAAGAGGGTGAGTTCGTTCATGTTGGCCAAATTGTCGCCAACATGGACACGTTGCAGATCAAAGCGCAGCGCCGCGAGGCCGAAGCGCAATCGCGGCGCGCTGCGATCGGGGTCGATACCGCTCGTAGTCAGGTCGTTCAGCGAGAAGCCGAAAAGGATGCGGCTGTTGCCGTGGTCGCACAACGGGACGCGGAACTGGATGCCGCAAACCGGCGTCTCGCTCGATCCATGCAACTCGCCACAAATGGTACGGTCTCCGCACAAATCCTTGATGACGACCGTGCAGCGATGCACGCATCAACGGCGACTGTCGCGGCGGCCAAGGCACAACTTGCCTCCACGCAAGCCGCAATCGGCGCTGCAAATTCGCAGGTGATCGACGCACAGGCGACCGTTGAGGCGGCCGCGGCTACTATCGAGCGTATCGATGCCGACATCGACGACAGCGCTTTGAGGTCCCCGCGCGAAGGGCGCGTTCAATACCGTGTCGCTCAACCAGGCGAGGTTGTGGCCGCTGGCGGCAGAATTCTGAACCTTGTCGATCTCGGGGATGTCTACATGACGTTTTTCCTGCCTACCGATGAGGCGGGCCGTATCGCACTCGGTTCCGACGTCAGGTTGGTGCTGGATGCGGCGACACAGTCAGTGATCCCCGCAAGAGTTTCTTTCGTCGCAGACGTTGCCCAGTTCACGCCAAAGACCGTGGAGACAGCCGAAGAGCGCCAAAAGCTGATGTTTCGGATCAGAGCCCGGATCGATCCAGAACTTTTGAGAAAATACATCACACAGGTCAAAACCGGCTTGCCGGGAATGGCCTATGTCCGCCTCGACCCGACAATTCCGTGGCCAGTTACTCTTGATGAAAACCTCGCCAAGTGAAGGCCCGTTGCACGACAAGGGAGAGCCTCGCAGCACCGGTTGCCGACCTCAAAGATGTGAGCCTTTCCTACGGCAAGAAAAATGCGATCGAGAAAATCAGTCTGGAAATCCGAGCAGGGTCTATCGTTGGACTGATTGGACCCGATGGTGTCGGCAAGTCTACCCTCCTGTCCCTGATCGCAGGTGCCCGAGCCGTCCAAAGTGGAACCGTCGAAGTCTTTGGAGGAGATATGTCCGATGCGGGGCATCTCCGGGAGGCCAGGCCGCGCATCGCCTATATGCCGCAGGGTCTCGGCAAGAACCTCTATCCGACGCTGTCAGTCTTTGAAAACATCGACTTCTTCGCGCGCCTGTTCGGTCAAGGCGCCGTAGAGCGCAATGAGCGCATAGACGCGCTCCTGTTTAGCACGGGCCTGACCTCATTCAGGGATCGGGCCGCCGGCAATCTCTCAGGTGGAATGAAGCAGAAGCTTGGTCTTTGCTGCGCGCTTGTTCATGATCCTGACCTTCTGATTCTGGACGAACCGACAACGGGTGTCGATCCCCTGTCACGCCGCCAATTCTGGGAGCTCATCGATACCATACGGACAGGGCGAACCGGCATGAGCGTAGTGGTCGCAACTGCCTATATGGAAGAAGCAGCCAGATTCGACTGGCTGATCGCGATGGACGCCGGAAAGGTTCTTGCCACGGGGACAACGGCCGAGTTGCTCTCAAGGACGAACACCACGACACTCGATGCCGCATTTATAGGGTTGCTTCCGGACACCCGGCGCCAGACTTATAAGCCGGTCCAAATCCGACCGTTAGCTGCAGGCGCGGACTCGGATATCGCGATCGGGGCTGAAAGCCTGACGAAACGGTTCGGCGACTTTGTTGCCGTCGACAATGTCAGTTTTCGCATTGCCCGTGGCGAAATCTTCGGTTTTCTTGGCTCGAACGGCTGCGGCAAAACGACGACAATGAAGATGCTGACTGGCCTGCTGCCGGCAAGCGAGGGCAGCGCGACGCTGTTTGGTCAGCAGGTCGATGCCAACGACATAGTCATGCGCTATCGCGTCGGCTACATGTCGCAGGGCTTTTCTCTTTATTCCGAGCTGACAGTGCTGCAAAATCTCGCGCTGCATGCCCGGCTTTTCCAGATCAAGCCCGCCGATATCCAGACGCGCATCAATGAGATGGCACACAAGTGTGACATCGCCGATGTTTTGAACCTCATGCCGGACAAACTACCTCTCGGCGTGCGCCAGCGCCTGTCGCTCGCCGTCGCACTCATCCATGCACCGGACATTCTGATACTCGACGAGCCCACTTCTGGTGTCGATCCTATTGCCCGCGAGGCGTTGTGGAACATTCTGATTGACCTGTCACGGCAGGACCATGTCACGATTTTCATCTCAACGCATTTCATGAACGAAGCGGAACGGTGTGATCGCATTTCTATGATGCATGCGGGCAAGGTTCTGGTGACAGATACGCCGGCTGCGATCGTTAAAGCGCGCCACACGGCGACGCTGGAAGATGCTTTTATTTCCTTTTTGGAAGAAGCGATTGGACCAACTCCAGCAGATGGCAAACAAGAGAACGTGGCCACTAAGGGAACGAAGGAGAGCCCGAAAGCCAGACCTGCGCGGCAACGTTTCGATATCACGCGAATGTTCAGCTATACACGCCGGGAAACACTCGAACTGGTGAGAGATCCCGTTCGCGCAACACTTGCCCTTTTGGGTAGCGTCATCCTGATGTTCGTAATCGGATATGGTATCAATCTCGATGTCGAGAACCTGTCATTTGCGGTTCTGGATCGGGATCAGACCACGACGAGCCGCAGCTATGTGCTTGATATAGCGGGCTCGCGATACTTCGACGAGCGGCCACCTATAGCAGATGACGCCGATCTCGACCGCCGAATGAGAAACGGCGAATTGAGCCTTGCGATAGAAATCCCACCCGGCTTCGGGCGGGACGTATCACGTGGCCGGGCAGTCGAGATTGGCGCCTGGATAGACGGCGCAATGCCCGCACGGGCTGAGACTGTGCAAGGCTACGTACAAGGAATGCACGCTCACTGGCTGGCCGACAGGATGCGGGCGTCGGACGATCGAGCCACCACCAGCATTTTTCACTTGGAGACGCGGTTTCGTTACAATCCTGACGTCAAGAGCCTCGTGGCAATGGTGCCGGCAGTCATTCCCCTGCTTCTGCTTCTGATCCCAGCCATGCTGACCGCATTGAGTGTCGTTCGCGAAAAGGAACTTGGCTCCATCGTCAATTTCTACGTCACTCCGGTCACGCGATTGGAGTTTCTGCTCGGCAAGCAGCTGCCGTATATTATGCTAGCGATGCTGAACTTTGTGTTGCTCACGGCCTTTGCGGTATTTGGCTTCGGCGTTCCATTCTCCGGAAGCTTGCTGGCTTTCACGGCCGGAGCGCTGCTGTACGTCATTGTCGCGACCGGGATTGGGCTTCTCATTTCGACATTCATGAAGTCGCAGATCGCCGCAATTTTCGGGACTGCCATCCTGACAATCCTGCCCGCGGTCCAATATTCGGGCATGGTCGACCCCGTGTCTTCGCTGCAGGGCGCCAGTGCCTTTATCGGCAAAATCTTTCCCGCGACCTATTTCATGGCAATTTCTCGCGGCACCTTTTCCAAGGGCCTGGGGTTTGCCGAGCTGTCGAGCTCCTACATTCCATTGCTGCTTGCGATCCCCGTGTTGCTCGGCGTCAGCGCTCTACTCCTCAAAAAACAGGCAAATTGAGCATGCGGCTCTCCACTATCCAGCAACTGGGCGTCAAAGAGCTGCGCGGGCTGCTGCGCGATCCCATGCTGCTGCTGCTGATCGTCTATGCATTTACCCTTTCGATCTACACGGCCGCAACCGCAATGCCGGAAACGCTCAACAACGCGCCAATCGCAATCGTCGACGAGGACCGGTCCGCTCTTTCGGCGCGCATAAGCAGCGCCTTCTATCCTCCATATTTTGGACGGCCTCAGTTCATCTCACTGAGCGAAATGGATCAGCGCATGGATGCTGGCCTCGACACGTTTGCGCTCGACATCCCACCGGACTTCCAGCGCAACGTGCTGGCCGGACGATCCCCTACCGTGCAACTCAATGTCGACGCGACACGCATGACGCAGGCCTTCAGCGGTAGTGGCTACGTGCAAAGTATTATTTCCAGCGAAATCTCCGAATTCGCCAACCATGAGCGCGCGAACCTTTCCCAGCCTATCGATCTCGTTTTGCGGGCCAGATTTAATCCTCAACTGAACAAAGGTTGGTTCGGATCTGTCATGAATGTGATCAACAGCATAACAATGCTTTCGATCGTCTTGACCGGTACGGCTCTTATCCGTGAACGCGAACACGGAACAATCGAACATCTTCTCGTCATGCCAATTACACCGTTCGACATCATGGCGAGTAAAATTTGGTCGATGGGGCTGGTGGTGCTGGTCGCGTCGGCATTTTCCATCACAGCCGTCGTTCAGGGGCTGCTTGGCGTACCCATTGAAGGCTCCGTCTTACTCTTTCTATTCGGCGCTGCGCTTCAGCTGTTTGCCACAACGTCTCTCGGTATCTTCCTTGCAACAATGGCTGGCTCCATGCCTCAGTTCGGGCTCTTGCTGATGCTGGTCCTTCTGCCATTGCAGATCCTGTCAGGCAGCATGACCCCGCGCGAGAGCATGCCGGCGCTGGTGCAGGACATTATGCTTGCCGCTCCGAATACCCACTTTGTCTCCTTGGCGCAGGCGGTTTTGTATAGGGGAGCAGGCCTGGGCAGCGTTTGGCCGCAGTTTCTTGCACTCGGCGCGATCGGCGCCGTTCTCTTTCTTTTCTCGCTGGGGCGGTTTCGACAATCGCTGAAATAAGGCTGTGCCTGCCGACCGGCAGGAATTTTGGCAGGGCCGGCAACGAACTACGCAGGCTACAACAGGAAAGGGTGTACGATGCCACATAGTCCATATCCCGAGGTCACTCTTGTCAGACACGCAGAGACGGCGTGGAGCGCATCAGGAATCCACACGGGCCATATCGACATTTCTCTGACCCAATCTGGCGAGCGATCGTGCCCGGCTCTCGGACATCACTTACAGCTGCGACCGTTCTCGGAAATCTGGTCGAGCCCGTCTCAGCGCGCTATGCATACCTACGCTCTCTCTGGGTTCGATACCAAAGACATCGTGCTGCGAGAGGACCTGGAAGAGTGGGACTATGGCATCTATGAGGGACTCACTACAGCTCAAATCCATATTCAGAGACCCGGCTGGCAGCTCTTCCGCGATGGCTGCCCTGAAGGCGAGACAGTGCGGGATGTCGGCAAGAGGGCCGACGCCATCATCAAACAGCTGAGGGAAACCACCAACATCGTTTTGTTCTCAAGCGGCCATTTCCTGAGAGTCCTCGCGGCTCGTTGGATTGGATTGTCCGCTGAGCACGGCGAACAGTTTGTCCTCGATACGGCAAGCATCAGCGTTCTCGGCTACGAGCACAATCTTGATGAGCCTGTCATCCGAAGGTGGAACCAGCAATTTGTCGCCAGTTAGCGTTCCGTAAGACGTAGCTTCGGCACTCGGCGGGGACTTCTTTAACGAAGTGCTCTTAGTGCGTTCAAAATCACGGCGATATCGATAGCCTCCTGCGTCAGGGCACCTTGAACCGGCGGCAGATAGCCGAAACTCGCGAAAGCCATGGCGCACAGCGACAGTCCAAGGCCCGCCACGACACTCTGGAGCGCAATGGCTCGACTGCGGCGGGCAACCGCCATTGCCTTTACCAACGGCGCCAGTTCATCCACCAGCAGGACAACCCCGGCCGCCTCAGACGACGAGGCCGTCCCGTGCGCACCCATTGCGACACCCACATCGGCCGACGCAAGCGCCGGTGCGTCGTTAACACCGTCGCCGACCATCATAACTGGACCGTTTACGATTTCACTCCGGACGGCTGCGACCTTGGCATCCGGTGAGAGATCGCCCAACACGAGATCGAAACCGAGGTGTTTGCCGACTTTCTCGGCGATATCGCCCCGGTCGCCGGAGGCCAGAACCAACCGCTTGACGCCTGCCTGACGCAGGTCGGCTAGCATCGGTTTTGCATCTGCGCGAATCTGGTCCTGCAAGACAATAACGCCCGCGATTTTTCCGTCGATCCCGACAGCCACGGTCATGGCAGTTTGATCAACACCTTTCAGAAGATCATCTGCCCGAACATTTCCGCTTTCTGCAGCTACGAAACTGTTGCCCCCGACAATCACCTTCCGCCCATTCACGGTTCCCTTGATCCCTGTCCCTGGTGTTTCCACCACGGCCATCGGTGCGGACAAAACTAAACCTCTCGCTTGGGCCGCTTTGATCAGCGCCGTTGCGACGACATGGCCGGACGCCTGATCGAGACTTGCTGCAGAATTCAGAACATCCGCCTCGGTAAATCCCTCGCGCGTCCTTATTTGAGTGATCGCGGCCTGCCCATGGGTTATGGTACCGGTTTTATCGAGGATGACGGTGCGGACGCGCGACATCGTCTCGAGCACGCCGCCGCCTTTCACCAGAACCCCCATGCGGGCCGTGCGCGACATGCCGGAGATAAGGGCGACCGGAACGGCTAGAATCAACGGGCACGGCGTGGCAACGACTAGGACGGAGAGCACCCGGATAGTATCACCTGTTAGAAACCAAGTAATCGCGGCTATCGTCACCGTCAACGCCAGGAAACCTATGGCGTATCGATCCGCCATGCGGACCATCGGCGCTTTACTTAATTGTGCGGCTTCAACCAGACGTACAATCCCAGCATAGGTGCTCTCAGCGGCCGGACGGCTCGCTATAAGCTCGAATGCGGCGCCCGCAGATGCCGAGCCGCTCATCGCTTCGCTGCCTTTCAGGATATTTTGCGGAAGAGACTCACCCGTCAGCGCCGACAGGTCGAGGACCGCCACATCGCTCACCACCCGGCCGTCGACCGGCAAGACATCGCCTTGGCGAATAAGAAGCCTGTCTCCAGGTTTGATTGCCGCAATAGAAACCTGTTGCAGGACGTCGCCGTCGAACCGCATCGCGGTTTGCGCGACACGCCCCATCAAAGCCGTCATCTCCTTTTTGGCCCGCCCCTGTGCAAAGTCCTCAAGGACCTGCCCGCCCGCATACATCATTGCGACGACGTTCGCGGCCAACGGCTCGCCAAAAACTAGGGCCGCAGACATAGAAAGGGCGGCTACGATATCGAGGCCTACATCGCCCTTTTGCAGCGACATCACGATTTCAACGAAGAGCCCGAGAAGCACAGGCGCGGTTGCAACTGACCATGCCCATGAGGCAGCCGCAGGATGCGCGGATAGGGACAACAAGCCACCAACGGCAAGACCCGTTGCAGCAAACGCGATCAAAATGCGCGACGGCTGAAGGCGCAAAAAATTTCTCAGGTGCGGATGCATTGCGTCTTTCCTGAAGTGCCACCATAGCCTGCAGCCGACACTGGCAGCAACACTGTCTCAAGGGTCATTTTGGCGGAAGCATCCGCATCAACACGGCGTCTTTGCGAACAAAATGGTGCCAGAAGGCCGCCAGCGCATGCAGACCCGCGACTCCGACAAGCATGTAGGCCAAGAGTTCATGGATCTCACCAATCTGTCTGGCGACACCTTCGTCTTCAACCGATACAGGTCCAAGGGAGAACAAGCCGAAATCGATCCACTGACCGCTTCGAGCCGCAAACGCTAGGCCCACGACGGGCACGGCTATCATGAGGCAATAGAGGAGGACGTGACTTATCGAAGACACACGCTGAAGCAGGCAGCCGATCGCCTCGGGCGGCGGCGGCTTGTGGCTGCGTCTCCAGATAAGGCGTAACGCAACCAGACAGAGGATCGAAATGCCAATCAGCTTGTGCGTATTGACAATACTGTCTTCCCAGCCGGGCGGAAATGCATCGACAAATAGGCCGAGAGAGAACACCGCAACGATGAGGATCGCAGTCAACCAATGCAAAAATCTTGCAATGCCGTCATAGCGAAAAACGGCCGGGTCGCGCATTCCGTTCAAAGTGATCATCCTCTCCTGATAATCGGGCTACAAACAACGTTATGAACCACTTAATCGACGCCGCGTACCCCGCGCTTTGACGCGAACAGGGTCACTTGGGATTTAGTGCGCGTTGGTGTCCTGGTACTGGCTGACGCTGAGCGATGAAGCGATCTCTCATTCCAAGGACTGGGTGAGACATAAGGCAAGTCGATATATACGCTGCTTGCCATAAGTACCGTTAGACTCGGAAATTACTCAGTGTGATCTGCCGCTGATAGCTTGCCGCCGCCTCCTCAGCATGTGGTGTTGGTCCTTGGAAATAGCATAAGACCTTTGATGATGTCCGTGTACCGCTACGCCTGCAGATCACCCATTGCGTTAGCGCTGGTATCGGCTGCAACGCCAATTGCTCTCGGGAATTCGAGCATGAGTAATTTCCGAGGCTTCCGATAGCTGCCCCACACAATAAGCTGTGTTCTAACCAGCGGCAAATATGGTCGCACTTTGGCCAACCGCATTCGCGCTTACGTAAAGTTTCCTCCTGCGAGTCGGACGGCCCTGAAGGAGACATACCGTGAAACTTCAATTCCACCTTCCATTGATGACTTATCCAGACGCGACATCGTTCACCCTGTTGCAAAATGCGGTTCAAGTCGCACGTAGCGAGAAAGCCGACCTGAACATCAACGTTCATCAGGTTGCGGTGCCACTCCTATCCCCGCCCTTTCCAACAATGCTTGATCTCAGAAAGCTGAAGGAAGAAGCTGAGCAGTCCAGTCGCGAAGCGGGAGCCGCTCTAACAACGACGCTTAAAGACTATGCAGAAAAAGCGGCCATTGGTATCAGCATCTGCTCGTTCGAATGCGCAGAGCCATTCGTCGGCAGTCGGATTGCGGAATCATCGCGCCTCTATGATCTGACCATCCTGGAAGCCTCCGAGATTGGAAGGCCTATCGTCGAAAGTGTTCTTTTTGAAAGCGGCAGACCAGTATTGTTGTTCCCGACCGATAGCTGCCCTGATCCTTTTGACACGATTGCAATCGCGTGGGACGGAAGCCCTACGATGGCGAGAGCCCTCACGGGGGCCAGAGGATTTCTCGGCAGAAGTTCGAAAATCATCTTGATTTCGATAACTGACGAAAAACTAATTGAAGCTGCAAATCGTGATTTGTTTGCGACCGTACTTCGCAAATCAGGGCTTCTTGTCCATGTGATTTCCGCGCAGTCCGACGACGTATCGCCGGCTATCACGCTGCAGGCGGTGGCGAAAGAAAACGGCGCAAAATTGCTTGTCGCCGGAGGATTTGGTCATTCGAAATTTCGGGAATTCGTTTTAGGAGGGGTAACTCGATCGCTGTTGGGAAATTTGGATATGCCGGCCCTCCTTTCGCACTGAACGGGACTATTACGCCAGCAAACTACGATTACGGGGATCCAGCACTATGAACGAGAGCGACCTGCTTCGACATGAAAAGCCCTTCACTTCCAAGCAGACCGACGGAGATTCTCTCGTTGGTGGCTTGGACGATGACGTCGGCCGGAAGTCGACGGAATATCTGGATCTGAACGCGGTTGTTTCCAATGCTATGTTCGAGCACGCACCAGTTGCTGTGATGATGGTTGATCAAATCGGCAGGATAAGGCATCTGAACACCGCGACCGCGGAATTATTCGGATACTCGAAAGAAGAAATGGTTGGCAAGCCAATCGAAATTCTTGTCTCTTTAGGAGTGCGACCGCACCACGAGCAGCTCCGGAAGAATTTCATGGCACGCCCGACGGCTCGACCAATGGCGGAGGGGCGCCGACTGACCGCGCGTAAAAAGGATGGCACGGAAGTTTCGGTCGACATCGCGTTAAACCCCATTATTCTTGAAGGATCTGAGACGGCTGTCATTCTGTCAATCACTGATGCCGCCCCTCGCGAACGGGCGGAACTTGCGGAGCTCTTCGTCAAAGAAGTGACCCATCGGGCACGGAACATGTTTGCGATTATCGGGGCGATATCTCGGCAGATTTCCAAGCATACCACAACTGTTCCCGAGTTTCAGGCAGCCCTGGAGAGCCGCCAGAATTCGCTTTCCACCTCCTATCAGGTTTTCGAGAAGGAAAACTGGCGTGCAGCACCAGTTAGCGACCTCGTTCGATCGCAAATCGCATTCGTGGTGAAACAGGATATCAGGCAAATTGATATTGATGGTCCGGAAATCAGGTTACGAGCCGCTCCGGCTGAGTATCTGGGGCTGGCAATCCACGAACTGGCAACCAATGCCGTCAAGCATGGGGCGCTCTCTGTACCAGCAGGTGAAATTTCCATTCACTGGTTCTTGGATGAAAGTGAAAAAGCCTTCCTATTTCACTGGACAGAGCGTAATGGCCCGCCATTTGTCCCGTCAAAGCGCCATGGCTTTGGGTCCGTGATGCTCAATTCAATCGTTCCAGCAGCCTGCGGCGGAACTGCTGACTTAGTTGTCAGTCCGGGCGGCATGTCTTGGAAGCTGAATGCCCCATTAGCCATGCTTGCCCATTCTAATTAATCGGCTATCGGAAGACTTCGCGGTTCCTTCCAGTACCCTGTGCTACCGGGTCACTTTTCAATGGCAATCCACCTACGACGCGATGTCGTCGTGAGGGCATGTTCTTCGGCTTGGAGTGCGCCGTGCTCGCGGTCGTCATACAGACCGTTCTGGATAGGCAGCAGAGCGTGTGCCGGGTCACGGAAGCGATTTACAACAATGTCCTCGTTTCGGCTGTCAGATCATCACTGCAACCGGCTGAAGGAGCGGCAGGTATCGGGATAATGCCACATCCGGCCGAACGGCCGAATTGAAGGCGCAAAACTGTCGCTACGCGCGGACTGCGTATAGCTCAAGAGAATGCCTTTTCGGCGTCTTCGCCTTGAACCAAATTGGACCTCCGACCCGGTGATTGGAGGAAGGGTTGCAGAGGGCAATTATGTACCGCGACATACTCAGGTACTCGCCACTAGCCAGTCGTTTGCCGGCTCCCTAATCGCAACCTTACGACACATCTTCCGCAGGATCGGGATCACTTTCATTCGCAATCCGCAAACGCTCTATTTCCTCGATCGTGGCTTTAAAGACATTGGCTTGCCTGGCTCCGGAAACGACTGCTTGATCGACCAGGTTCGCCAAACCGCTTCTGAATTCGTCTCGCCAGTCATTACTCATTTCATTTCCTCCTCTTGACCTTATTGTCGGACAGCTCGATCCACACCGGCGCGTGATCGCTCGTGTGGTCCCAGCCGCGCACATGCTTATCGACCTCAGCTTTTTTCAGGCGCTCGGCAAGGTCGGGACTGAGCAGGAAATGGTCGAGCCTCAAACCCGCGTCGCGTCCATAGGCATTCCGGAAATAGTCCCAGAACGTGTAGATACGCTCTCGGGGATGCATTTCGCGCAGCGCATCAGTCCATCCTTGAGCGACGAGGTTTCGGAAGGCGTCGCGCACCTCCATGCGGAACAGCGCGTCGTCAGTCCAACGCTCCGGCTTATAGACATCCAACTCCGTCGGCATGACGTTATAATCACCGACCAGGACCACGGGCACCTCTAGCTCCAGCAACTCGGCGGCATAGTCGTGTAGACGCTGAAACCAACGGAGTTTGTAGTCAAACTTCGGGCCCGGATAGGGATTGCCGTTTGGGAGATAAAGGCCGCCAATCACAACGCCGTTCACGATGGCCTCGATATACCGGCTCTGCTCGTCCTCCGGCTCCCCTGGAAGACCTTTGCGCGTCAGGTGCGGCTCCTGTCCTCGCGCCAGGATGGCGACGCCATTCCATGATTTTTGACCATGCCAAACCGCGCCATAGCCGGCAGCTTCGATGGCCTTCGCTGGAAACTTCGCATCCGGCGCCTTCAGCTCCTGTAGAACGACAACATCCGGCTTCGCCTCGTCCAGCCACCGGAGCAGTACGTCGAGACGACCGTTTACGCCATTGACGTTGTAGGTGGCGATTTTCACTTGGACTTGTGGTCGCCCTTGTCGCCCTCCCCGGGCTTGGCATCGCTCTTCGCCTGGTGGCGCTTGTCAGCCGAGAGGGATCGACCGACGTCGACGGATTCCTTGAACTTACCGTCTTCGTCGCGACGGACGTAGCGTTTATCGGTTCCGGTATCGATGAGTTCGCGCTTCGACATGATGATCTCCCAAAGTTTGCGCAGCGGAAACCCACAAGACGTCGAAAAGTTTCAGATTGGTGCCCACGGGCCGTGAACCGGTTGCAGCCGACTCTATTACATTAGGAATGGGGTACATTCCCGGTCCGAGAACCCTTTCCGAGCATCCCAATCACTTTCTGAACTGTCAGGAAGTAATTGCCGACGCATTCAGACAGTTGGCCGAGCAAGCGGTGATGGCCGGTTGGGGAGAGACCGAAGTCGCCGGCGCACTGGTGGATATTGCCGACTGCCACACGCTTTCGCTGGCATCCAATCTGGAAACGGAGCGAATGTTTGACCAAGCGATCAAAGGCGGGCGCTGGAGAATGTCGGACCGATATCCTGAGACGTCTGACGGGCGATATTTCGTCGTCCGCGGGCGGTTGTGGCGCAAGAGCGATCCCGCGCTTGACGAAGCCACAGGGAATAGACTGGTCAAGGATTTGATGTCCGCAAGAAGGGCTGTTCGCGACGCCAAGGGCGACCCCGATGCGATGGCAAATGCCCGACATCTGGTCGATGATGCCAAAGTTGCTCTCGGCGAGCGCGGTGCGCCCTGGTGGGAAGATGGCGCACCGGATTATAATCGGCACATGGCAAAAAACACGCCCTATGCCGAGTGGTTCGCTAACCTCGGAGAATAGGCTGGCGTCAAAGCAGCAGCGGTGTCTCGGGTGCAGACTTCTTTTTCGCCCACAGCTCGCTGGTCCGCTCCATCGTCACCAACTCAGGCGGAAAAGTCCGCTTCTGAAATGCCAGCGCATCATCGAAGGTACCGTGCAGCCATTGTTCGTACTCATCGGGCTGTAACAGGACGGGCATCCGGTTGTGCACGGGTTGGATCGCCTCATTGGCGTCCGTCATGACCCCGGAATAGACCGGACCCCACTCGTCACTGATCCGCCACAGCCCTGCCCAAGCGAAGACCGGCTGGTCCTTCAGCGCAAACCAGGTGCGGGTCATTCTGCCCTTCTCCCCCTCGGCTTCAGCAAAACCCGTCACAGGGATCAGGCAACGCCACTGCGGTTTGCGCGCCAAGCCGATCCACATGCCTTTCGCAAGGTCAGCGATGTTGTTGACGGGCTTTGGCTTGGCTTCCGGCTTCATTCCTTTCAGTCGCAGGGGAAAGCCCCAGACCATCGAGCGAAGCTCGCGAACACCTTCATTCTCCGTCACCACCATCCCGGGCGTGCCCGGATAGACTTCCTCGGGGGCGTTCGATTGCATCGGGTTTGGCACGCGGAAGTGTGCGGCCACTTCCGCGGCGGAAAGACGGACGGTGTACAAGTTGCACATATGGCAGACCTTTCGACACGAAACCTTGGCTACATAAGCATGTTGTCCCGACGGGGAGAAGCCTTGGACGGCGAAACGCCGCTTTGCCAGCGGTCGCGGCTATGCAGGATTTCAAAGTCATCGGAAGACGGCGGATCGCGAAACTGGAAGGTGATCACATCGTCGATCGAACCGTGAAGCCAGCGCTCATATTCCTCCGGCTTGAGCAGAACGGGCATTCGGTCGTTGAAGGGCCTGATCTTCTCGTTTGCGGTCATGGTCATGCCAGCGAACACCGGCCCGAAGTCTGGAGTGTTCTTGCAGAACCCCGCCCAAGCCATCAAGGGTTGCCGGTTCTTGGAAAACCATGATCGGGTTTTCTCCCCTTTGACACCGTCGGGGTTGGCGAAATGGGTGAGTGGGATCAGACAGCGGTATTTGGGGTCGACGACGATGCGGTCCCAAAGTGGATTGGTGAGATCGGCAACGAGGCCGATGCGGCTCGGTGGCTCGCCTTCACGCCTCATGTCGCGTGTCTGTCGCGGAAATCCCCATGGGACCGACTTCAACAG
>Ga0247742_10000564_pt1 | contig 29273 bp, 28 predicted proteins | sample UWRJL208509C2_FD_180944 | JGI IMG/M metagenome (GOLD analysis project Ga0247742, IMG submission 180944) | Plant litter microbial communities from Arlington Agricultural Research Station in Wisconsin, United States - UWRJ-L208-509C-2 | ecosystem: Environmental > Terrestrial > Plant litter >...
CCATATTACCATGTTTTATCGTACTTTGGACGGTACAAGAGCGCGTGCGTGTCTCCCCAAACCGATCACATGCGTTGGGGAAATTTTTCTAATTTACCCAAAATATTACATTATTTACACTGCCAGGATTTTCGCCCGGTAAATTACCCAATTTTATGCCCAAGGTGGAATTATATACGCAGCCCTAGAGCCTTGTCTAGTGTAACTGTTACGCACTCACAGTACTGCACCTTCAACAGCTCTTACTACCACTATTCGCGAAATTCGGAATCGTTGTATTTCAAGTCAACAAGAGTGTTACGTATCAGTGATTCTGAAGAAGAGCAATGCCAGTTCTCAATCGGTTGGTTGTTATTTGCCAGTAGGTGTCGCATTGAGAAGTGAACTTAAGGCTAAAATCATATTGCAGTCTTCTTTTACTGAATACTCGTGGTCTCGTGTTTTTTTCGGGTGCAAACAATGTACTGCCGCACTTCCCGTAGGCCCTCGATATCCCCTGCCACGTTAATTGTGCAATGGTGCTTATGGCAGGGGCGGCCGAGTGACTAAACTGCTTACGGAACAATGGAGTGGGTTAGAGATACGCCTTGCGGTTGTCCTACTTGAATCTATTCGCGACGCTTGTACAACTGTTAGCGTTGCCGGCCGACTTCTTCATCGACAGCCAGCACACCCCTTTGCTCTGTCGATGTACGGCTCCAAGATCTTCAGGATTCGTGGCGTATGCACCCATCATGATTATAGAGCATGTAAATATATGCTCTCAGTGTGTTCTGGAACCCTGCTCCCCCGTCTCAAAATGCTCACAGCTCTCCATTGATATCCTAGGATGTATCCGGGCTCGTCCCTTTTGCGAAATACGTCCCCGGATGACTACCATTGTACAGAAGGCACGACATGAGGCACACACTTTGAGAAACAGCGACAGGCCCCCAGCTCAACGCTTCTCAGGCTGCCATTCAGAGTATGTATATGCAGTACGTTCGATCCTGTACAATATCTCGGCTTTGACACACTGAGAAAGGTTGCCCACAGTCTGCACAAATGCTGAAACTTACCGAAGAAAGCCTAGTGCTTCGCAGATCAGTCAATTCGTTTGGCTGTTAGGTATCAGGTGAGGGCACCTCCTGCCTTTGCTCTTTTGTCTGGACGTTCACTGTCACAGACTTCTACACCACGAAAGGTGTGAACACCAGAAGGTGCTTGTCAATCTAATTACCCCCATTTCGCTTGGTAGATCTTCACTTTGGAGCGGCAAGTTCAAAGTCGATATGCGTTCCTTCGATAGGCAATCGGGGATCAAAGCAAGTCTTCATTTCGGATGCTGGTGCACAGTCATTACGTTACCCAGCCGGAACGTTGACCTTTCTCGCGATCCTCGTATGCCACTGACCCTGGCTGCTTCGTATACTTATCATGGTAATGCTGAGTGACGAACCCCGCCAGGTCTTTCTGTTCTCGTCCTTGTGTCGCGCTCCATGATGCTCTTGGGACTCGAACAATACACATTCCCTATGCATCTTGATGACATCGACAAACTAGTTCTCTTGGGGGTGGTGGCTCTCACTGTGTCCATCTACCTCAAGAATCAGAAACGCTCGCTTGCTCCTCTTCCCCCCGGACCTAAGAAGCTTCCCATCATTTGGCAACCTGCTGGATATGCCCAGGGGTTTTCAATGGTTGACCTTTGCTAGGTGGTCAAAGGAGTGCAGTGAGTCTTTTACTTCCTTGCGTCCAGCATGGTTAAACGACGTGGTCGTGTTCAGATTCCGACATTGTTCACGTCTCTGCTGCTGGCTCAGATATTGTCATACTTGATTCAATCGATGCCGCAGTAGATTTGCTCGAGAAGAGATCCTCGATATATTCGAGCCGGTAAGCAATGTAGCTGACAACTTGATGTTTCTGATCTCATCTGCTTTAGACCTGCATTTCCCATGTTGAGTGAACTGTGCGTGCTTATGATCTCGGGAGATTTGAAGAATAACCTATGATTTCTTATTCACTAAGGATGGGCTGGGACTGGATGGTGTCGAGCATGCCTTATGGAGAGCCGTGGAGGGAAAGGCGCAAGATTTTTACTCAACACTTCCATCCAAACAACCTTCAGAGTCACCGATTAGTCATAATTGGATTCATGCGGGATATGTTGCGCGAACTTCTCGACACTCCTGACAAATTTATGGAAATTTCCAGATAGTCAGTGTTGTGCTTTCTGCCTCTAACAAATAACTCACTCGTTATTCTCAGCAAAGTCGCAAGCATCGCTTTATCTCTCGCATATAGTATTCCGATCCAGAAACGAAATGATCCCTACGTTCAGCTGGCGGAAGATGCCATGCAGACTGTTACTTATGCCGCCGTTCCGGGCACCTTTCTTGTCGACATGCTTCCTGTACTGAAGTACGTCCCCGAATGGGTACCAGGTGCGGGATTTCAAAAGGTCGCCAGGCAGTGGAATGCACTACAGCGAAGGTTCAGAAAACTACCCTTTGACGAAACAGTTCGCTCCATGGTGAACCTAAATCAGATAACTGACGATTCTAATATTGATTAAACAATTTGCTAGGAGTCCGGCACGGCAAAGCCATCCTTTACATCATATTTTGTCGAGCACTTCGCAGAAAATAATGACAAAACCCACCTGATGGAACTCATAAAAGACACTGCTGCGACAGTCTTTGCAGGTACTTTCCAGTTATCTCCTATGCGGGTCCCGGTGCTTACGAGTACTTTGACATCTCAGCTGGCGCCGATACGACACGTGCGACTATAGAAACATTCTTTCTGGCCATGACGAGGTACCCGGAGGTGCAACTGAGGGCGCAGTCAGAGCTCGATCGGGTGCTACGTGGACGCCTCCCGGAATTTACTGATGAACCAGACCTCCCTTACCTTTCAGCATTAATCAAAGAGATATTCCGATGGCAACCTACGGCACCCATAGGTAAATACCCGATTGGCCAGTCTTAAGAACATCGCTCATTGACACTCCCAGGAGCACCCCACTACGCTACTGAGGAAGATGTATACAGAGGGTACCGTATCCCCAAGGATGCCATGATTTTTTCGAACATCTGGTGAGTTCCAAGAAAGCTTCGGTGTGCTGCAACTGTCCCTGACTGACACTCAAAGGGCAATGCTTCATGATGAAGAAGTTTATCCTGATCCTTCTACATTCAAACCCGAAAGATTTCTCACAAAGGATGGAAAAATTGACCCTAATGTGCGAGACCCTACGGATATTGCGTTCGGCTTTGGACGAAGGTGGCGTCACTGATCACTGTTTTGATAATTTTGTTCATTTTGTGGCCTTGTAGGGTTTGCCCGGGGAATTTGCTCGCTCTCTCGACGATGTTCATAACCGCCGCATCAGTTTTATCGACTTTCCACATTTCGCAAGCCATCGACCAAGACGGCAACCCGATTGAAGCGGAAGTAAAATACATGTCAGGCATAGTGCAGTAAGCAAATCAGTCCAGTTGATGGTTTGGGTGTGTTCTAATGTGCAGCAATCTTTCAGCTCCCCTGTACCGTTCAAATGCAGTATTAAACCACGCTCACGGGAAGCCATCGCCCTCATCAGGTCAATCGGGGAAGAAGAATGAGGCACAGTGGGAGTTGGTGCTCACGAAACACAGCGTCTTTCGGACGTTTTTACGACTTATCATGACTCCTGTATAATACTTGGGCGAAACGCATCTCATGACATCACTGGACAACGCCTTCACAGTGATCGCTGCGTTCGAGGTCAGTAGTGACTGTCAGGACCGGGAACCTGGCAAGCAACTTTTTCCATGGCTTCGAGCAATGTAACACTATTTACGAAACTCTCAATGTGGTGTAAGCACAATCAGTTGATCATTTCAATCAGTAGGCTGAAGGCACTGCAAAGCCTTCGTGTCCTTGGAGGTCTGTCGCTGATGTCGAAGACAAAGCAGAAAAGGAGGATTTCATAAACAGATACAGGCAGCATTGACTCTGCAGTTTTTGATTTCAGGCTGGGTCGAATTTATCTCTCTTTTATTACGGGGACTCCTTAATACGACCCGATATGAGCTCGACCTGGTTCTATGTGGACGGCTACCGACAGTGGGGGACATTTATTCTTCACGGCGTTGATAAAGGAGGTAACTTGAAGACTCAGTACTCATCAACAAGTGTGCTGTATCACGTGCCCTGAAACTTCTGCGCGATTCTGAATTCAGCACATACAATGTCATACATTCAACGTTTCCCTTACAAGCCACCAAGTACTTCTAGAGACACCCCGTCCTTCAAGAATTCTGACTCGTGACGATATCGTGGTTAGAAATGCCCAGAAATAAAATTACACTGGCTTTGCCACGCTGTCGAAAGTATCAACATTTCATGTGTCAGTCCATCCAGATGGCGCTTTCTGGTTAGCACCTGCTGCCCTCGTGTTTATCGAGGAGGCGGAGGTAGGAACAACAAATTCAGAACGACATATCCTTCAGAGACGCGGCCCGACATGGACACCTTCATTATGATTGCAACACTAGTATTCGGTGCCCTGTTTTATCTGGTTATCAAGAGTAGGCGAACCAGGGATTCAAGGCTCCCTCCTGGGCCAAAGCCACTCCCTCTCATAGGAAATCTCCTTGACGTCCCTACAAGCTTCGAATGGGAAACCTACAGTCGTTGGGGGAAAGAGTTCAGTAAGTCGACCAATAAGTTCGTCCCTCGGCCAAATGTATCATATCTCTGAACGACACACCATAGACAGTGATATTATACATGTAGCAGTTGCTGGATCGCATCTTGTGATATTGAATTCCATGGAAGCGACTACAGACCTTCTTGAGAAGCGATCCTCTATCTATTCGAATAGGTGAGTTAACAGCTTCGATATTTTGGCAGCACCAGTCTGACGCTGAACGCCATAGACCTCAATTTACTATGGGTGCTGAACTGTACGATGCCGTGCTGAGTCATGCTCTGCAATTTTACAAGTTTTCTTTATAGGATGGGATGGAAGTGGATGCTGTCAGCGATGTCCTATGGAGAGGGCTGGAAGGAAAGGCGAAGACTACTTACGAAGCACATTAGCGCGGCCAATGCTCCTTCCTTGCAGCCAGTTCAATTTGAGTTCACCCACAGGATGCTTGTCCAGCTGCTCGATAAACCTGAAGACTTCCTCGCGATCACACGGCAGTAGGTCCTATTTGTTCATCAACGATTGTAGAGCTGAATCTCCTTGTTAGCGCGATTGGCGGGATGACCCTCTCACTCGCGTATGACCTACCTATCAAGAAGGAGGGCGATCCATATGTTGCACTCGCAGAAGAAGCGATCAATTCTCTTGCACTGGCTGTTATTCCTGGGAAATTTCTGGTCGACCTTATACCTATCCTCAAGTATGTCCCATCATGGATGCCAGGAGCCGGCTTCAAAAGAAAAGCAAAGGAGTGGCACCAGCTACAGGAACGATTCCGAAATGAGCCATACGACTTCACTGTCCGGAAAATGGTGAGCCTTGGCGTCCCTCTGATTGTGCACTTTTTACCTGGATGCGATCTCTAGGCCGAGGGTACGGCAAAATCCTCATTCACATCCTCTTTCTTGACGCAGATTGGTGATTTCGAGGACAAGGAGCATCGGGAGGAAGTTGTCAAGGACGCAGCAGGGATGTTCTTCGCTGGCAAGTATCATTATAGGCCTCTAAATATTGATCTTCCTCATCTCATCTAGAATCTAGCTGGATCAGACACAACATTAGCGAGCCTTCAAACACTCTTTCTCGCATTGGTCAATTATCCACAAGTACAAGAAAAGGCCCACGAAGAACTCGATCGCGTTCTGCATGGTCGGTTACCAGATTTTAATGATCAGCCTCATCTTCCGTACATTACCGCCATTGTCAAAGAAGTAGTCAGATGGCAACCTGTTGGTCCAGTTGGTGCGTTGAAAAGAACGTTTATTGCTGAAAAAAGGTCGTCGCAGCTTACACTTCTCTGCTTTGTTAGCCATCCCTCATCTGGTCAGTCAAGACGATGTTTACCGAGGATACTCAATCCCGAAAGATACGATTGTCATCGCCAATTCCTGGTAAGTACTCACTGTAGACCTTAGGCTATTGCTCAAGCTAACATGGTCCAACGCTGCAGGGCAATGTTACATGACGAAAAAGCCTACCCCGAGCCATTTGTCTTCAAGCCCGAACGATTTTTAACTAAAGACGGGAAACTCAATCCAGATGTACAGGATCCTACACTTTTTGCTTTTGGATATGGTCGAAGGTAACGTCTGCGTCAGAATCCGGGATACCTGATTGCTGATTACGATTATAGAATCTGCCCAGGGATGCATCTTGGCATGTCGATACTATGGTTGACGACTACCTCGGTTCTCTCCGCTTTCCGTATTTCGAAGGCGATAAACGATGATGGCGTCGTAATTGATGCTGAGATTCGATATCGCACAGGCCTCATCTAGTGAGTACATATTGGTCCTACTCCACAGTTTAGGGCTCACTGTCGATAATATCAGTCATCCAGAACCTTTCAAGTGCCTAATCCAACCGCGTTCCGACGCAGCAGAATCGCTTGTTCGCTCTATCGCAGACTCTGAGTTGACTTAAACATATTGGTTCTCCTCAATTGTCGTAAAGGTACTTTCGAATATCATGTCGTATAGCATCTTACTCCTAAATGCACGGCGGAAGACAGCCATTCCGCGTGCCGCCACGACGAGGACGCATATAACCAAAGTATCGAAAAGAATTGCGCGGAGGGACATTACAGTGATGATTACTGAGGGAGCGAGGCTCATTGGAATACTGACAATGGGAATGTCCGATGAGCACCCATTCGCTCGAATACAACTCAGAAATCATTCCTTCCCGTATTGATGGAGGACGATCTTGCCAAGGAAAGGCAGCAGACATAAATCTTCGCATTCCTTCCTTCTGTAAGCGCTCGAAGAGGTTCAAATCGGGGTAAATGTGGTAGATTGGCTGAAATACAAGTTGAGTGATACAAAGCGCGCTCATCTTCCATCTGGCCTGGGCTCTGCGGGACAAAAGATCAGAACATGCTTCGGTACAGGATGACAACTTACGACTCCACTGTACGCTCAAAATCAAGTTATCATAACCCCTTCCGTGCACTTTGTCAATCGCTTTCTGGGCATTTGCTTTGTCCTCAAAGCTGACGAAAGCAAAGCCCTTGCCAGCACCAGTCTCCCTGTCCCTTCCAACGTACACCCTTGCGACACGACCGAACACGCCGAAAAGTTCTCGGAGATCGTTCTCCTGGGTGTCTTCGGAGATATTTGTGACACGAAGCGTTGGGAGGTCATCTCGGTTGCCGCCGGTACCGCGCATTGACTCGCCTGGGCCCCGACTACCGGCTCCTCGCATTGAAGGGGGTACATACTTTCCGCCCGTGGAAGCGGCAGGTGCAGATGCATCTGGACCAGCACCCAGATCGTCGTCGGGACCTGCTCCCGTATCTGCGTAAAAATTGGGTCAGTTTAGATCAAAGAGAGAGGAGTGAGGTTGACAAACCGGTATTTTCTAGCCCTCCTAGAGTGTCCTTGTAGGGGCATTTTGCGGTGAAATGGTCACCTTTGCACAGTCGACAGACAACCTTTCCGGCACCAGCAGCCTTGACTTTGCTCTTCATTGTCTCTTCAGGAGCTTGCTCTGCCTCAGATTGCTGGAGGTAATATCAGCGAATGACACGGATGTCCTCCATAATGACTCGCCTTATTCCCTGCACTGAGCTTTAGGGCAACATTTTCTCCTACAGTAGTGGTTGCCCTATCGGGCCCAGGCTTGTTGCCCTTCTCTGCACCAAATTTTGCCCATTTCTGTCTCTCTGCGACTGCATGGTCCACCACCGACTTTTGTAGCGTGCGCTTGATTTTGCGAATAATCTGGGACGTTTAAGATGGTCAAATCCCGGCATTAGAGGAATAAAAAAAGCCTACATACCTTGATTTTCTTTCCTTCATCATTTACTGCGTATTCGATGGTTGTTCTTATGCCGTTTTCGTCGACGAATTCCTCGTTTTTGGGTAACTCTGATGTGGCGATTAGAATGGTCGCAATCACGAGCCAACTCCAGCTCACCCAGCTCGTCAACATCGTCGGCCCATGATGTTTTGGGTGCTCTAGTTTAGCTGTGAGATTTATCGAACACAGTTGAAGTAGTGAGACTTACGATGAGGCCATGACTGTAGGAATGAACCTAGATTATAATTTTGATGTATTCGGTACCGGTCATTCCTGCTTGTCCTTGCTTGGCTACGACTAGGCGGTCCGCCTTGTGATGGCTCTCGCCGAGCACCATTCACAAGCCTTATCATATATGTAGCAAGATGAACACAACTCTATATAATATATGCAGTATATAACCTAGGTAAGTAAGTACTCTGAAGTAATAGTAGTATCGTAATAAAGAATCATAGGGAACACGGTCACCTTCGTACATACAGCCAAACTCCAGGCCGCTCTCGTATCATAAAAGGCCGTCTGCTTTCTCGCAAATCGAGCATCCAATCACGGTGCTCCACAACAGCCCAGGAGCGCTTAGAAATGCAGTCGTAAACGATACAGCTGCGAATTAGCAGAGGTCGCATACACACCGAATCTACCACTGAGGGATAAAGGTCGCCAGATTTCACTATGAAGAGGTCTTCTTGCCAATTCGGGATATATCATTTCGGATGTTGAAAAGGCTATGTGTACGATTCACTTCTCGGTCCTCTAAATTATAGAGAATTAGATAGGCCATCGAAAGACCAAAGCCATTAATACCTATGGACTGATTGTGGATTTCGACGATGGGATAGGTTGAGGTTGCAGTGCGGAGGTTAAGAATAAGCCGTGAAGTCATTAAGCTGGTTATTCTGTAGGAGAATGGGAAATTCAGATAAATATATATGGCCCATAATCTAATCCACTACTACTCACAGGGTGCTAAAGCTAGCGTTGAAAGCTTTCAGATTGGGCTAAACACCAGCGAAGATCGTCAATAACTTGAATCCTCGAATACTCAGGCAGGACATACGGGAGCAACCTTCGAGTCATTAATATCGAGACTAGCCGATATAATGTAGAAGACTTACCAGGAAAACTACTGTGGTGGCTACATTGGCCGCAAAAATGACGCCGAAGTACATGACACCTGCGTTCAGAAGTGTCAGTCATATGAAACATGGGAAATAATCACACATTACCGTCACGTAATATGAGGTCAAGTAGAGTTAAGTTATTGCCTCGCAAATGGCGGTTGTACACGACGACACGGTATAGTGTCATGAGGAAGACCACACAGTCTGAGAAGTGAATGATCATAAGCCCTGGGTTTAATGCGATCTGACTCTAGAACCCACCAAAGACAAGTTCAGCGATCCATGTAAGGACGATACGACTGAGGTGGAAGATTGTGAATACGGAATGCACAAGTACTGAGAAGTCACGAACTTGGGATTCCTTCCAGTCAGGATGCATCCAACGAGGCCTGCAATGCACGACTTTTAGCAATCGGACTCGAGCAAAAGACGCATTTCTCACCTGCAGGTAAGCGGAGACTGGTGCCGTCGGTGAAGGCGTACTAAGACGGATATCAATTCACAAAATCTCGTCCTGGATAAGTTTTAGAGACATACAATCTTGACCGCCAGCTCGGCAGCTAAGAGCGCTGCCCCAAATATCGCAATGGCCATTTTCTGAGAGTAGATGGCATATAGACGCAAAATAAAGATGACTAGCTTGGTTCAGTTCTCGGTTTTGACCACGGGCAATTGAGTAGCTACCTCCGATGACGAATGTCGTGACAAGCTTCAGTGCCTCTGGAAACAACACATAGCGGTCGCAGGCACCCCTCGTCCAATCAGAATCATGAAAGGCTACAAAACAACCTCTTAGTGACATTGCAAGATTCATTCTATGTTGTCACTCACAGACTATAATCACGATATAACCTAGAGGCGAAAGGTATCGGTTCTAAACACGCAGGGTTTAGTACACCGTAAGAAACGACTGATATGCAAATAGCTCACCAGAAACCATAGCAAGCTAAAGCTGGAGAACTTCTTCATCCAGATAGCCTCTACCTCGTCACCAAAAGTGATTGCTATGTCATAGAACAACATGACTTGAAAGGGAATCGTAAGCCTGAGAGGGATCGTTAGAATCGTTTATGACTCACCACATGATGCCAGAGAAAACATTTTGGCCGCCATCCTGTCGAGCATGACCAAAATCAGCACGATAAGTTGAACTGTTGCAAGAGAAAGATCTACAAGTCAAAGGCAATGGTGGCCAGCTCCTCAGAGGTCATATCTGCTGGTGCTTCCGTCCCCATTTAACTAGGTCCAGGTGAGGAGAGTCTACGTCGACACTGCCAGGTAAGTGTACGGCGAAAACGAAAGCGTTTGAAGAGCGTGCAAAAAGTTCTGAGGTCTTTTTTTATGCCCTCCATGAGGTCCACAATCGAGGCACGCGATGCAAGCTACGCAGGCCCCAATCAAAATTCAGATCAATTTTTAGGAACCAAGCAATAGACGACGGTCGGGAAGACGCGACAAGTTCTGTGTGGTCTTGGACATAACGACGTTCTGCCTGCTTCCCCTTCAAGTTGACGAAGTGGTCGGTCGGAGTCGGAGAGTCCCACGACCTGCAGCTCCTTTCACATTAGCGCTCAGCCTCAACCTCCTTCTACAATATGTGCATTTCAAAGATGGTGGCGTCTAAATGCACTGCACCCAATCTTTCCTTAAGTGGAGGCCCAGGTATGTAACCGGGCTTGCGATCCTTCCATAGAATGATGGCGCGAGGTGAAAGACGATATATAGCACTCAATAGATTGTAATAAATCCCAGAGCCTATCGGAGTTATTCAAACCCTAACGCGAAATTTTAGAAGTTGGAGAACTTGTACTCCGTCCTCCAATGATAGTCCCTGTTTGGGTCATCTGGACAGAAGATCAGCTCTTAGCGATCCATCTGAGGAAGACAGTGAACGCACATATTTGATCAATTCCCCATTCTGGTGTGTTGATTGCATCAATGTAGCCTTGTTGCTCAAGGGCGACAGCAGCTGTATGGCTGTAACTCAACGAAGGACCACCGTGGACGGCCTTGCGAGGTGCACTCAGCCACCACGCCGAGTAAACAACTGTGGCAGGTTGGTCGGTCCTAATGTCCAGTCTGAGCAGGTTTGTATCAGTTAAGTATGGCCACGATAAGCGAACCACAAACTTAATTCCGGAACGATCACTCTTCAAGGAAGTCTGGGGCTTCTCGTATTGAACGTCGTCGTAGATCCATCCTGCGTTGTATCCTTGACAGCCTAATGTACGGAGATAAGTCCCATTTCAGCGTCTTCTGCGATCACATCAAGAGGGCAAACAATTCAATACGTACCGGAGCCGCAGAGATTAACCGTTTGATTCCATCGTGCACCAATTTTCGTTGACTTCCTGAAGTCAGATGGTGTACCGGCGACATTAACGAACTTTCCAGTTGGGATACTGAGCTCGTTGGTGTCGATCTGACGGGACGCAGCGACACTGAGTTCGTGGTTGAGTACATCGTCGCTTCCTTCGAAAGCGTCCAGATTCCTGGAAAGTATATGAATGAAGCTAAGATAATAATAGCGCGTCTCTAACAGCAAACTCACCAATAGACGTGTTGTGTTAACATGATAGGAGTCTAGAATGTCAGAAGTTGAAATATATTATTAGACTTAGAGTAGGGGATCTAACACACCTTCTCGCTCGCTGTTGCATTAATCTTGGTGCGAAGGGTGCCATTGTTGGTAACCGTGTGTGTAGCCTGCCCGAGCTTCAGCTCCGATATAGAATTTAGCGTCAGGCAACTTACGAAGACCGTGACCGTCCCAGGGAATCCTTCATCAGCTTTATCAATATGTTTGTAGGTGACGCTGGTGTCCGTTTTCGCCTCAAGAGTCCAGTTGCGACGATCCCATCCGATGATGCCGCCATGCAAAGTAACCTGTAGGGATTGATGTACGTCATAAATGACCTACGCAAGGAGCAGCGGAATTCCATAAACCAACTGACTTTGCCTGAAAATAACAATGAATGTTAAGAGTGGGTAAGGAATGGTTCATCACATACCACCTCCATCATTCGTTGGGATGTGGTAGGTATTCGGGGCCTTAGGGTCCGGATTCTTCGAAATGGGAATAGAGAAGAGTCCTGAAGTCCCAAATGAATGCATATAGGCACTCATGCGAAGCTAGACCCACCACCGTTCAGTCGTCCCGCATATCTATTTGAACCGAGGTGAGATCTTTTAGTGTTGAGTTCAATATCTCGGCGTACCTTCCAACGATAGAGTTGAAAACGGGGTGGCCTTGATCCTTCAACAGTTGAGTCTGCGAAATGTTTCAGTTTCTTCCTTTCGCAAACGCTCAAAAGAAAGGCAATACGTTGTCGTCGTATCCAAGCACGACATCCCTCGCCTTTCCGTCTCTATCTTTCACCCACAATTCCGTTAATGTGGCACCAACAGAGACAAACTTGGCGCTGATGGAACCATCAGGGGCCTTGATTTCGGTCACGTCGAATGGCTAACAAGGGAATCTAGTTTATTAAAGAACTTTCGAACTGTAGATAGAGAAACGTACCCAAGCGTTTGGAGCTGCTGCCATGGTCGAAACCAGGCTGCAAAGGACTAACGCTCCTCGGAACAACATTGCGCACAAATTTCGAATCGTAGTGAGGTCTGAAATGGGTGAACGGGGCTATTTGCTCGTCCAGATTGGAACACCCAGACAGTCGGTGACTTATAAGAGGACCTTGAGCAACTGCGCCATCTGGTTCACTTGTGGAGATGGAGAAACGTCGCAGCAGAACTCCTAGAAAAATCAGACACCTCAAATCTTCTTGTTAATTCTCTGCTTCGCTATAGTCATTTGACGAAGGCGGCAGTACTCACTTCGAGTTTCCCTGGGGTAAGAATACCTTCAGGTACGTTAGTCAACCTAGGTTTGCTTGTAACCGAATGGTTGCACTAAACCACCAATTTTCCGACCTCATTGAGTAGAGAGAGCCACGTTCGGTGTATTCGCGGCCTCGAAATAGAGAAGAATACGAATCAATGTCGGATTCATTGTACTTCATCACGACGGCAGGATTTCGGTGCAAGAGAAGAAGGGTTCACAATTCCCATCATATTGCCGTGCGGTACAAGGAATCACGAGTTCATTATATCCAAGTTTCGATCATGAGACTTAGTGTCAGTGAGAGCTGAAGGTGTTTTAGCAGAAAGAGTTCAAGTTTGCGCCATGCAGAATGACAACAGTTGCATTTTCTCACGGATCACCTCTAATTATAACCTGAAGCATGGCTTTCAAAAATTCAACCTCATATCGACACTCGGCGGCCAGCACTCTCTGCAGAGTCCGGTCAGCACAACTCATCAAATAATGGGACTGAAGTTCTGATTTCAATCTTTAGTCCTAGCAACCAAGGAAGGAAACAATCTGATTGGAATCTGGCCTGCTCGTCACGTGCCCCATCACAAACATCTGTAAATGTCATGCGCGCACTCGTTCGTAATTCTACTGTTCTGTTCTGCGTCTCTACATCGTCTGAGCCACCATCCGAGTCACCTTTAAATAAAATCCCTCCTTTCGGTGGCCTCAAGTGAGGAGCACAGTTTACGAAGCACTGCGAGGTCTATCTAAGTGCCTTTTTTCGAGACCTGTCGACTGGTGTGGATACCATTGGCCGATACCAATGAGTAAGTAGTGTAAAACTTGTCTACGATATCGAATTATAACTAGTTTTAAAGCTTGTAAGAACGGTCGTCTCAGACATATCAAAATAAGTCCGAATTCCCTCAGTTCTAAGGTGCGACGCAACGCATGTAGAAGTTCAGTGGTTCTCGTGTGTTCCTATTCTGAGAGTCGTGGGTGATCTACGCCATTCCGCGAAGGAAAATGAATACTATTGACGATCTTATGGATGTCCTAGGTGAGTATCCCTAAGGTGCGCTTGCACTTGATCTAAATAAGGTGTCCAGACCTCCAAGTTTCGCCAGGCTCTATAGAAATGCTGCGTTTCTTTGAAAAGATAGAACCCAGTGGCTATATCTGTCAGACTCCACGTTGCGCGTAGGTTAAATCCTTCGAGACGGTGTCAATCTGCGTCAATTCATCGGGCAAAGCCTTGAAGCGGCCCGTTCTCATATGGGCGTCTACTATTCCAAATACAATCTAGCCCCACCAAGTCACAGGTTTGTCAATAAGAAGCCATCATGTCTCGAGCTACCTGATCTCTACTAACATCCGTCTCAGGTCTAACAAAATCCTGTCGTGAGGAGCTGCCTGATCACCTGTTAGACGCCGCGTCATAAGAGGTGCTTGTTGCTGGTGGCTGCTGAGGGGAAACTGACGTTTATAATCTACGTTTATCATTCAAAAGGTGGATTCAGGAAAGAATTCGGATTAGGTACGATCCGTGAAATCACCTATAAAGCTGCTTCGAGCAAGCCGGGAGCTCACGGGCCGCTGCATCCGGCGAAGGTCGAGGACTCGAGGTTGCATTTATATCAAAAGTGACATTCTGGCTGTTCACGAGACGCTATGGAAACACTTGGTTGTGGACTTTACCCAGCTCTTCGCCGAAACCACGACGAGGACTACATAAAGCCCAAAATGACTATAGCCATGCGACCGAGTGATGTCGCGTTTACAGATCGTACTGGCAGCTCTGCTGAGCTTTGGCGTCAAATCCGTCCACTCGTCCGTGCCTGTATGGGGACAATGTGGAGGAGCAAATTGGACTGGAGAAAAAGGTGCATCTTCCCTGTTTTATCCTGTTGAAGGAGGCTCATGCAATTGCTTCTGGTCAAGAATGCGCCAGTGGAAACACTTGCAAGTACATGAATGACTACTACTCTCAATGCGTACCTGGAGCGGATAGCGTCACGGTGCCTTCAACAACAGCAGCGCCCCTTCCTACGTCCACGTTGGCACCCCCGGTCAGCTCAACGCCGACCATTACCAGCGTCACTGCAGTACCTAACCCCACCGTTCCTGCTCCCACTGGCACAGCTGCTACGTGTCCTGTTCCGATAACTCCAGCTGCTTGGCCTACAGCTTCCTCCTTCTCCGCCGTCACCACCCTTCCCGATCCCTTCATTTATTTGGCAAGCTCAACTCGCGTCTCGTCCAACGACGAGTGGTATAACTGCCGCCAGCCCCAGATTCTGCAGATGCTCCAGCAGTACCAGTATGGATTCTACCCGGATCACTCCCTTGAGACGGTCGCTGCGACACGATCAGGAAACAGCGTTTCCATCTCTGTGTCTGCAGGGGGCAAGAAGGGAACCTTCTCAGCGTCGATTAACCTCCCCAAGGGTGCGTCTGCATCTGCCCCGGTTGGTGTCATCATCGCTATTGGAGGAATCGACAATAATGCCTACTTGAACAACGGAGTCGCGGTTGTGACCTTCGACTATACCGCTGTCGCTCCCGACAGCAATTCGAAGTCTGGCGCTTTCTGGGCTTTGTACAATGGGCGGGACATAGGTCTGTCTCGTCGTATTGATGCATTATTCAAACGATTGCTCATCTTCCTCATTCGATTAGGGACCTTGGCTGCATGGGCCTGGGGATTCCATCGCGTCCTCGACGCCCTGATCCTCACTGCCCCCGAGATCAACAGCAAATTTGTAGGTGTCACCGGATGCTCGCGACTTGGGAAGGCTGCCCTCGCTGCTGGCCTCTTCGACACGCGCATCACTGTTACAATGCCAATGTCGTCTGGTGTTCAAGGCCTTGGTCCCTATCGCTACCATGGGCTCTCGGGTCAAGACGAGACCCTCGAGAATAGCAAACAAGGCGCTGGTTGGTGGTCGAACAGCGCCCTCGGCACATTCATCAATCAGAGTAACAAGGTCCCATTCGACGCTCATACGATTGCTGCTGCTATTGCACCTCGAGCGCTTATTATTGACCAAGGTTCGGGTGACCCGTACACCAACAGCAAGGGTACGGCGGTTGCGGTGTTCCCCGCCGCCAAGGCTGTGTATGACTGGCTCGGCGTTGGTTCGCAAATCGGTATGGCAATTAGGAGTGGGGGTCACTGCGATAACTCAGGATAGTAAGCCAACGTCCCCCAAATAATCTGAGCAAGCACTGATCGTTGTTCAGCACAAACGTCCTACCGTTCATCCTGAAGATCTTTAAAGGCACTCCAACGTCCAGATCTTACACTGACCTCAGCCCATGGACGGCAATGACAGAAGCCTATCCCTGGACATCCAACATCCCTCCAAAGTAAAGCATAACAACCACGTCACTTTTGTATGAGCCACCCAATTGTAATCTAAATCACGCCGTGAATTCGTGTCCGCTTCAGCGAATAGGCTGATACGCATTGACATGAGATTGAGTTGGGGGAGGACAGCGTTCTTCGATTTGGCACCATATTACACTGACGCTTCTGCAGTAGCTCTCTAGCACCGCTGATATTGGGCCAAGTGTTGGAATATTCGATGTCAATACGAGCGTGTGCATGTAATAAACGAGGAGGCGTCGAGACGACCGAGAACGAATGTGAACGACTTAAAGGAAGATGAATTAACGAACGTGCTACGAATGTGGACATGATGACTAAGCTACGTAGGTACAAGGACGCATAACCAGCTAACAAGCTTCGCTGCGGGGTAGGAACATAATGTTTTAAAGTCTTACCTCCAAGTCTGTGATTTTCCATACAGTGTTTACTTTCATATTGTATTTATTAATTCTAATTCGAACATTTTATGCCCCGTGTGGTACCCGTTATCTGGAATTTGGGTTGGAATTATACACTATATAGCCCAATTATTTGATAAAAAATCTTATGATAAACTATGGCACGTGCATAATGGCCAAATCAGTGCACCTACCCATGGCTGGCCACCCGTTGAAGGGCCCCAGACCTTTCATATAGGATTTTGGCTTTCACCTGACGTTTGCAATAAGTATGCATACTGTAGTTATATTTATTATCACATAACAACCCGTTTGTTACCCCCTTGCTATGTTTTCTAAAAATTGAATTGACTTGGATTGAATGACTCTGTACACCTGTATATTTAATATCTTAAAGCACCTGTTTATCACGTTTACAGACTCCTGTACATATGTAGACTACTTACTGTGGTCTATCTGTGGGACACCGGGGGATAAAATAAACCCATTCTTCCCTTCTTAAAATTTCCCCGTTGCCCGTAGACTCTCGCCCTGAAGCGCTCGCATTCGAAGCACACAGACGCGGGCGCTTGTTTGGGCATCGCCTCCGGCTCCGCATTCCCGGGCTCGTGCTGCGCGCTCGCGGATTTCAAACCCCGCTTATCATGTAAGCGGTTCCGAGGCCCTCCTCTTTTAAAGTATTAGATTCTAACAGCATGTGCCACGTGCGCGTCGCGTCGATGTCATTCCTTGTCTCGATTAGTTTCTAAACTGTCAGTTACCATATGTACTTTCACTTCACTCCTCATTGGTAAGTATTTCTCGTAATTACAGTTTTCTTATTTAAGTACTCTACCTCGTATGTAGTTCCTCATCCGTTTGCCTCACGAGCTCACCGAGGGTCAACCGGAATTCATACCTGCTTTTCGTGTGTTGATTCGTCGTCGGCCGATTAGCTGATTTCATCACCAAGGTCAGGCGTTGCATATTAATTATACCTAGACCCGTGATAAGCCACCCAACTATATCCCAACTATATGCTGCTTATATTGAATTAGGTAGTAATAATGATTTCTATTGCGGGAGAACGTGTAAATTTATATTTGAATTCTTTGGCTAGATTTTGGTTCTGGATTCAAGTTCGTTCCCTATGACACTGACAGTGTCACTGACAGACAAGTGAACACGACGCGTCACGATAGCACGTGGTATAAAACTTCGGCACAAGCCGTCACGCGTCACGCGTGTGAGGCCTGTGGCGAGCTTTGGAAGTCAGAACTAGACTGAACTACTCGATGGCTCTTGAGCTCCCTGCGGAAGTATGGACCCAAATATTCGAGCTAGCGGCCGACGAAGACATCCTCTTCCAACAAGGTTTCCCGACGTCCATGGCAGAGTCCGCATGGTACAGAGATGAATGGCCTGAACCAGCAGCGGATCTTCAGGTATCTATCAAAGGTGCTTTATACAACAAATGGGAGCTACGATCACCCCAACGTGCTATGGAACTTCTTGAAGAGAGGAGCTACGCAACGAAGAAGGTAAATTTCACCCTAAGTGTTGACCTAACTGAGTACTTATCGTATTCGTAGGCAGTCATGTCTGTCTGTCGACAATGGCGACATTTGGGATCTGAATTCTTATATCGTTGTGTCTACTTCAGCAACACAATGCGCCTCATCTCTCTCTGCACCTCCTTGGATAATTCGTCCTCCGTTTCAACCACAACCACATCATCTCATGGTTGGTGGACTAGAAGGATACATCTGACGGCTGATCATCGTAGTCTTCGAAACACTCCATCCGACAGGGAGTTAGAGAAGGCACTGGTCTCCATTATTCGTCACTGTCCCAACGTCGAGATATTCGTAATCGAGCAGCCACTGGGAAGTGCCTTTGGTCCCGTCATTGATGCACTTGCGACCCATGCGTTTCGCAATCTTCATACCGTCTGTTGGACCATACCAGGGGCAGGCCTTGCCAAGGTTATTTGGGCGTTTAATTCTCTTCCTCACATTGTAGCTGCGCATGTTGGTGTAGACACTGCTGTTCCTGCCAATCAAGAAATAGCCCACTTGGGCTCTGCGTCAGACCTGCACCTCAAGTTCCCTTACCTTCAGCAACTTTCTTTATCGGGATATGTCCATCAACTCTCAGAACAAGTCGCTGGCTGGGACCTTCCATCCCTGAGGAGCTTCAGCATATCTACCCCCACAACAGAGGAACACGATCGTCCTGACATAGAAGAATTCCTCAAGCATCACGGACCCAGTCTGCTTCTCCTTGACCTCAATCTCAAACTTGACGTTGACGTGCCAGTCATGCTTGATCTCTGCCCAAATCTCGTCACATTTACATTTAACGCCGACTGGCCAATCAGAAGGCATCCTCCGAGTCTCGTCAATCGACCACACCGACGCATTACGACCATTGGCCTATATGGGCTTACTCATGCATTTGGCGTTCGTTCTACTGGTGCCATGGGAATTACACGCTACAATGACTCAAACATTGCAGCACTCAACCGCAGCAACTTTCCCCAGCTCCAGCGTATCCGAGCTCTTAGCCGCTCGATGCTCAAAGACCTTAACGACGAGAATGGCCCGTCTACGGTCAATGGAGGCTATGAAAGATGGAATAAATGGTGGAATGCTTGTGCTGGTGCAGGGATTAGATTGGAAGACTGCACTGGGCAAACGCTGGGCACTCTTCCTCCTGAAGAAGGCAGCGAAGACGATAGCGGAGGAGAGGAAGACGATAGTGAATCTGAAATAGGTGATGAAGATGAAGACGACCTGGAAGATGATGAAGAGGAAGAGGAGGACAGCGATGAGTGGGGTTCAGCCCTCGAAGATGAAGCCGATTACCCTCTCCAAGTTCCTGTTGCACTCAGCGAACTGTTACAGGAAGTCAGAGCCATGAACGAAGGCAGAGATGAGGCTTTGATCAATCGCGTGCGGATACCAAGACCTCAGTCACCATGGGGGTCATGATCTTTTACCTATGTACGTTTCTTTCTTCTCTCATAGGAGTGCACCTCGACTGACCCGAACTTCAATCAAAGGTTGTATATTCTCACATTGTATCATTGGTTTCCTTCGCTTTCGAACCTGCTTCCGTACCCTTCCACATACGCTTTCACAAACCTAGACTGATGAATGGAACCCATTTCTCAAATGACATCTGCTTCGCTCTCATTTCACCGACTATTCGATGCAACGCCGCCGCCGCTCGTGCTCCTTCAAATTTGGGCTGGCTGAAGAGGGCACTGTAGACAGCCTTTGTCACAGTGGGTCCGTCCGCGTCGTCAATGGACCACATTGTCGCAATAACCGACCGGAAGCCCAAGAATAGCATGGCGCCAGCCAAATGCATAGCTTCATCAGGTGTGTTCTCGTCCCCTAGACAGATATGCTGATTAGCCGCTGCATCTTGTACCCAACGTGTCCAGACGTTACCTCGAGCCGTTTGGCATGCTGACAAGAATGCGAATTCTGCATCCGTCAACGATTCTTGCAGAAGCCGAGAGAGAAGCAATTTCTCTCCATGCACGAGGAAGGCGCTGGACAGCGGATTTACCAAATCCTGGTACGCATGGCATGCCAAGTGCAGCGACGTGCATGATTTTATCGCCATCAAGATGTTTTCCTTCGTGGCCATCTCGTCTTGGAGCAAGACCAAGGATTCCATCGGTACGATTTTCTTTATGACCGTCATCTCCTCTTTCACGCTCGGAAGAGGGCTGATGATCATTTTCGGAATAATTGTTTTAGAGACTCCGACCGCAAGCACAGCGACTGCTTTAGATCTGCCTTCTTGGGGTTTAATCTGTTTTCGACGAAGAAGCCCCAACGTTGGTGCGTATGTCGAGATAACATAGTCATGCACCGATAAATTGCCCCCCTTGGTGCTATAGTCACCTGCTGCGTGCAGCGGAAGCCTAGAAAATATGCCTGTTGGGCACCAACACAGACGAGATGGTGATTTGGAAGGCTAAAATATGTCAGGTGTGCAATTTGGCTTGCATGCCAATGTTGCGACGTACTGATAACTTCAAGGCATCCAAAACTGGTTTGGCGACACCTTTCCAGAGCCTACCCAAGATGTCATGCCATTGATTTAGTCGAGGGGCCCGTGCTGGTCGCACAGCCCTTCCCACCTCGCTTCCTCTGCACGTACGTCCTGAGTTTGTTAACAAAATTGCCATATGATCTGCAAGATCTGTGGCTTCACGATACGAGATCGCGAGTGGGACAAGTTGCACACGTCCAGAAGGTAAGAGTAGCAATGCGTCACTCCGAGCTGCGCTGGGATTGATTATCGCCACAGGATATTTTTCAGCAGATTTGCTCAAATCTTGAAATGAGCTCGAAAGCAAGAATTTTTCGAATCCCTCTTTCTTCCGTATCGACACCAGCAGTTTATCCCAAGCATCCGCAAAGCCACGCTGTCTTCTGGCAATCTTCTCCGTGTTGTCCTCACCCGCGCCTACATTGTTTCCCACATGAATTAATCCAGAACTCTCGTTAATACTCCTCTCTAAGGCAAGAGATATATCTTCAACCTTTTGCGCCAAATCTGGATGTTTGGCTTTTAGGTCGTCGATTGGGGAACGAAGTTGTAGACCTTGACCCCAAATAATGAAACGCCCTTTCTCGAGCCACACAACGGCTCTCTGGTAATCCCCTAATGCTATGGCGTCGGCTGCGGCATCGCAGGCTATATGCCCCATCTTCGCAATCTCAACTCTTCGATCGTCAAGCTTCAGCCCCAACCACGCAACGCGGGGAAGAATATCAAGCCAACACTCGTATGCGTCACGTAGGCTACGATGGCCAACGCCTTTTGCACAGATGACCCAGTTCTTCGCATGCGTGAACCTGATCCAAGGCACTCCCGTGCGACATGTCGCTGCTTCCGAATACCTCTGGATGGCCTCTTCAACATCTTCCGCGCCGAACCCGGTTTTGTGGCGGAGGACCAGCGAACGAGCTAAGGTGCCTAGAACTATTGTTCTGTCTGGGTGGTCAGGTGGTGTGAGGGATAGCGCTTCGCGGAGATGGATAATGGCGTGATCTAGATTATTCATGTCTCGGATTTTGTCGAAGAGATGTATGAAGGCATTCCCAAGATGGAGCAGATAAGCCTTTCTCTCTGGTCGTGAAGCTTTCGTCTGATCCAGCGCGATCTTATACATGCCAATCCCTTGACGTAAAGAATCTATATCGCCAGTATTCTCGAAACGTGCGATATATGATAAACCAACGCCGTTGTAGATCAACCCAGCGTCAGGGTGACCAACGGATAAGCACTCCACTGCATTTCGATAGGCCGTCGTTGCATCCTCGACGTCCTGAAGGTCTTTTGTACTCTCGTATTTTGTCATGCAGTGCATACCAAGGTTGGCCAGGAATTTATGCCTCTCTGGGTGGTCACTAGGCAACAAACGATGGGCCTCTTTCTCCATTGCAATGGCCTCCTCTATGTCGCACTTTTGGCCAAGTCGGCTGAAACGTTTTGAAAGTGACTTTGCTAATGTTGTCAAGCACAGTGGTTTCGTTGCGGACTCGTTGGAAAGAAGTTTGACCCCTTTGCGCTCTACAGCTATCGCCTTTTCGACATCAGTGATCTCGGCGATGGCCTCGTATCTTGTTGTAAGCGCTTGCCCAAGCATTGTGAAGCAGAGAGGTTGATCGTGGTGGCCCTTTGTCAATTTTGCGGCTTTCTGAAACGCATTGACTGCACTATTTATGTCGACCATTTCTCCAAGTTCTAGAAACCGGAAGAGATAGGCGTTGCCCAGCGTGTGCAGATATGTGTATGTCGCGGCCGTATGTTTTGCGTTTGAATCCAACGCTTCATGTGCCGCTCCAATGGAACGCTGAATATCGCCGTGGGTTCCAGTAGCGCTAAACCGCGCTTGCAAGCAGGCGCTCAAGCAAGCGAGGAATTTCGGTCTTTCTGGGTCCATCTCCGCGAGCTTAATCGCATCATCACAGGCCGATATTGCCCGTGAAATGTCGGCAATGTTACCAACGCGGGTGAAAAGGGGTTCAGGAGTGCCGCACCTAAAGCATGAAACAATTTGGCGTCCTTGGTACAGACGATTTCTGCCTCGTAGATGGCTTTCTCGCAACACTTCACTGCATCCTTCGCATCTACCACCTCTCCGAACTCATCTGCCTTTATTCGAAGGACGATGCTCAGGTGCATTAAAGTATTCCACCTCAAGTCGACATGTTCTCCACCTGATGGCGAACTCCTTGATTTTTCTACCGCTTCCCGGCAAAGTCGCTCCGCGTCTACTAGGTCCCGTCTTCGTCCAATGGCCCGAAATCGACGAGCAAGAGCAGTGCCTAGGTTGGAAATGTAGCCTGGTCTGTATTCATCCCGTGTTCCTTGGCAGCGAACCACGACGAGCTCCAGCAAACGGATAGCTTCCTCAACGTCTTCAAGTTGCTTCAAAAAATCATATCGATGGAGGAATGTTAGAGCCGCGCTTCCCAAAGCCATCACTTCATCGGCATCCCAAGAATCTTCCATCAGCTCGACGGCTCGACAATAGAGGTCAACAGCTCGATTGATGTCCAAGTCCTTTCCTGTGCGGGAGAACCGAAGAGAATGTGCTAATGCGGTACCTACAAGGTAGCGTTTGAGTTCTGGGCTGTGTGGCGTCAGCATCGCCAGTGCGGCCTCCAGGCTTGGAATACACTCGTCCAGATCTTGTATTTGCTCTGTCTCTTTGAATCGAGTTAAGAGGCTATAACCCTTCTTGAAGTGCTGAAGTGTCTCTCGAGTGGCGGAATCCGTGTTGGTGGGCGCTTGGCTTTTTGGCGTTTTTGATAAGACTTGATCCACAACATCTGTGGCGTTTCGAAGAGACTCAAGATGAGCCTCGTAAAGCAGTTTCGTCATCTCTTCAGGAGGAGTGGAAACGATCCATTGTATTGAAGCGTCAAGCGCCTGCCGTATGGGCTCGATGCGATCCCCCGGGTGTTTCTTAAAATCTGCCGAGTTGAGTTTCTCAGATAGAGAACCTACAGCCTGGACCAATTGTGCGTGGACATCCTAATTTACGCTGTGAGTGAGATATAGAGCTTGGCTAGGCGATTTTTATACCTTGGTCTTAATCAAAAGGCTGTCCAGCTCCTCCAAAGCCAACTCAGTCTCTATCAGGGAAACCAAATGGGTGTCGTCGAGGCGATTATCCCGGGGCAATGGTGTCCAAGGATTTCCTGAGCCGCCAAGATTGTCGCTAGTAGTCAATCGAAATGGGAGGGTCAAGGGTCCAGTGCGAATATCATACAATACATCAGCGCACTCTCCATAACGCCCCTTTATCAAATCACAAGTGCGAGCAGCTCCTTCTGCTGCAGATACCTCTGGCCTCGTTGATATCTTCGAAGCGTCTCCGAAAAGTTGCTCGGCATACTCTCGTACGCAGAAGAGGTTGGACGATCCTCCAACAAGCTCGATAGCGTCAAGTTCGGCTGTTTCCAATCCTGCCATAGTCACCACAGCGAGAAGTGGATCGAAAACACGTTCGAGCCATTCATTTAGTAGGTTTTTGAAGTCGGATTGAGTGATGAGGAAAGTGTCTGAGGAATTTCGTGTAAGAGTTGTGAGGTCGATCCAGGCTTGGTGTGTGGAGCTACACATTTCTTTCTTGAGCTCGCTACATTTGCGAAGGACGCTAGACCTGAATTGAGGGGTCCTCTTAGATTCGCCGTCGACTTGGGAAATAATGTATTGGAATAAAATGCGATCAACGTCTCGACCTCCAATATCAGGATCGGTGACGACCTCATGAATAGTCATTCCAGTTTGAGTGAAGCTTGCTACCGTCGCAGAGGAGTCAGTCATGCCGATGTCCAGAAATGCCACGGTCCTGCTAGTCGCTGCATCAGCCAAAAGTGAGGACTGCGCTATCCCTCGGCTGAACGCAACTGCCACTATATCAGTTACGAATCCCACTGGGTTAAGGCCACCGATCACCATTGCGTCTGCGAGTTCCTGGAGGTGTAGTTCGGTGTACCATCGTGGAACTGCAACGACAGTGTCAATCGGAGCATAAACATTACTTTGCATGATATTGCGGCGAATATACCCCAGTATCATACCCATCATTTGTCGAAAAACATTGTTGTGTGAGATTTGAAACCTTTGCTTGATCAAAGAAATATGGTCGACGCCATCTGTCTGATCAGATGCCGTGAGGCAAAGTCGTTTGAAGGAATCGATTGCGTCAACTTCAACCTGGAAAGGGCCTCCAAATACTCGTCTCTTCTTTTCAAGAGACATTCTGGACCTTTCATACCATTAGCGGCTCGGAGGTTGCGCAACGGACAAGGAAGGAATTTAATTACTTTATTGGTGCCGTCTCCGTAATAGTTAGGCCCTGGGGCATAGCATTTCCTTCTCCATCTCGCACACGAATTGCTTGGGAAATCTGTAATAGCTCTCAGGTGTCGCTGTGAAGAGTTTTTAGAGAGCTCGTACCTTGATGTACCCATTTCCAAGGTCGATTCCAAGTAAAAGATGATTTTCCATGAATTTCGGAGGTCGTGATGATCAAATTGATTTCTGGAAAGAGAATTGCAGAGATCTTCGCAAGCACGTGGCAATCAATCGGAGTTTGAAAACGAACACAGAGCCAAAAGGCGTTTCCAACATTCTAAGAACGCAGCTTCCTCCTGTGAAGATGTGTAGCATGTTGTCCAAGTAAAAGACACAGCTCCTTCTTCTTGTCTCTCTCTATATTTCTCTATCTCTCTTAATTATTTCTCGACGCGTCACCGACGACGAACACCTCTGCCAGCGGCTTAGGAAAGGTCGAGAAGAATACCAATGGACGGTTACCCGGAACCATTGGAGAAAGTGCATATTTATTCAAACTCGCGTGTTTAACGTGTATATTGACATCCTATTTCAGATCTTCCAACAAGTAGAGGAAGAAAGCGAACGCCGTGCTCAGGACGAGCACGAGCGTGAAAAGGCGGCCGGAGTTGCAGACAAGTCGGCTACTGAGAAGCGTCACAAAGACCGGCGGCGAGGCAGTGTATCTATATCGCGCATTGGAAAGGTGAGTTACTTCTCCCACTCTGGTGTCCTGCTTTCTCACTGCCTTTCAAGCCCAGTGACGATGACCTGGCAAAACCATATTCACCACCTCCCACCCCTAGTCTTGGAGTCATTGCAGCGAGTTCCCTTTTCTATCAGGCGCAAATAGCAGTGAGCCATACCTTCTATCATTTCTTATACACTCTAACTATCTTTTGTCTTGTTTTCATCTGCTTCAGAATGGTAGCACAACGTCCATCGCTTCAGGTGCCTCTGCCTTCTCAGGTGCTCATGCGCATACCGAGGACGACAATCATGTCACCCAGATGCAACACATTGCTGGAAAGCAGAGTATATCAGCAAAAATGATGCCCCGCCGTCTCTCTCGGTCTCGCTCCGCTAGTGTTATTCCCACACGGGCGCTCACTTCTCTAGAACCTAGCGTGGTCATAGGGGTTTCCGTGCAAGAGAACACCATCAAGTCTGTGCCTGAAGCCGGTGAGGAGCCTGTCGTAACTATCTCGAGGAGAGCTAGCGTACAGGCTCCTAATTCCTTACGCCATAAAGCCTCGAGGAGTACATTACCATCATCGAAGCCAACGCCCTACGCAGGCTGGGTCACTCGCGCAAAGATATTCGCTCTGAAATTTAGACGGAAGAACAAAGTACCTGTTATCCCATCATAACTTCATCTCCTTCGCTTTCACTGCATGCTGTACTATACAGTTCCTTCGGATTTCTCTGGGTGGTCGCTCGTCATCTGCTGTCGTTGCGTTATGTTTCTGGAATCGTTGTTATCTGCAACTCGCTTGCGAAATCTACCATATAGCCCTATTTACCTTGCATTGCTTTGTGGTTCTCTCCTCTAGATGAAACCGTCTCACAAACAAGACCAATTGTTTTACTTGATCAAATGCTTTGCCGACTGGGATTCGTGAGTCGTTGGGCGCTTGGTTGCTCGGGCCGTGTGGCCCGGTGACCCCACTTAAATTCACGCGCTGAAGGAATTTAATAGATCTTACGTCTACCCGAAGGAATCCCCACTGATTCTTTCGATCCTCACCCGGCTTAGGCACTGGTACATCACAGTTTGATGATTTGGGGATTCAATCCTAGCTACACAGTTCTTTTCAACAGGGTGGCGTGTCACCTACAATGTTCCTGTCTGAACAGCTGGACACTATCGATCATATATGTCGTACTCTATTCGCCCTTATGAGTCTTATGCATGGTGGTTGGTAATTGTTACATACTTAGATACTGCGTACTTGAATACACGCTAGCTGCGATATTAGTCCTAAAATGAAGGTAATGCCACGAAATCAAGTGTAATGTCGAGAACAAAAAGGAGTTCCAACATGTCAGGAAGTCCGAGGAGGCATAATGCAGAACAAAGCATGGGTCATTAAAATTATAGCAAGGCGATGGGTCATGATATGGTCGTTATCACCTCATCGAGAGGAGTGTCGTAAGGTTATCCCAATATCTAATCTCTAACGGTGGGCCTGAAATGGTCATCGTCCTTCGTCTGAGTCCGCGGTATTGAATGTAGTTGTACTGCGAAGATTATTATATCCAAGCTGTGATTCTAGTCAGAACAAAATTAAGTTTGATTAGTGGTTAAAGAGCTTACCCCATTGAACGTAATTGGCCTGGAGTAGTCTTCGTGGTCTCGAAGACTTGCAGTACTCGCCTGCTCGTCACCATCCTGGTTCATGCGCAACCTGGGGTCTAGAAGACCTTCGACCATGCTCGAATCGTCTGTAGGAGCGGGGGACGGAGGGGGAGGTAGCGATGGCGGGCGCCACTGAACGGGCACCATTGTACTTTGAGAGTTGAAGGACATCTGAGGGGCCCTTGGGACGTAGCTGTTGCCGGAAATACCATGAGGGAAACCCAGGACAGGCTGGGAAGGTTGAATGACGATCGGAGGGTTCAAGAGAGATGGTGAATAGACACTAGGTCGAGATTGCATGGCGGCCATAATTGACTCTCGGAGATTTTGTTGACTTGCTCGCATAGTTGAAGAGGTCTCGGCGGTGTCACCAGAAAATCTTCGACTCTTCCGCAGGCGTGCAAAGAAACTCTTGACACTCGAACCATCATTATCCTCGGCCTGTTGACGCTCGAGATCCCGCCCAGTTGAGAGGGCGGATGGCGGCCCTGAACTAATTCTGCGGCTTGATTGTGTAGACATGGGCCGTGGGCCAGAAACTCGTTTCATGCTGCTGCTGCTCGCACGTCCCTCGCCTGATGATGAAGATTGGACTCCAAGCTCGCCTGAGGAAGATCCAAGTCTGGTGCCAGACGAACGCTTGCTGCTGCCTCTCATAAGACCTTCGGCCGACGAAGTGAATCCACCACCATGGTCAGCCGAAGACGACGTTGCAGTTGTCAAGGAGGTCGCGCTTCGACTCAGCCCAGCCGGCATATTGTGGAAGGCTGTTGGTGGCCGGGAACCAGTACGAGCATATGGATCCCCCAGAGGAGGCAAAGGGAAATGGGGTTGAGGCTTCGACTGTGTCATCTCAGGTGTCTGAGACTTCTCGTTGAGTTTAGGAAGGCTACCAGCAGGGGTGACAGGTCTAGTAGTTTGGGTCTTTTCCTCACGCGTTTCGTCGAGTTCTTGTCGATAAGTGTATGAAGGTCCGCCGAAAGGTGGTTGCAACGGTACTGCAACGCCCATTTCGACATGTCTGTCCTCCACAGACGATATATCTCCCAATGAACGACCTCCAGAGTAGTAGCCACCATCACCTCCGAGGGTTTGGCTACCTGATGGCCTAGGAGGTGGACTAGGTGACTGCCTGGCATAGCGTCCAAGATACGAGTCTTCATCATCGTCACCGTCCAAGGGTGGTCGCCAAGATATCCTGTGGGCGGCGACCAAAATGTTCTCAGTCGACCCATATTGCCGGCGTCTAGGCTTGCAACGCTTGCAGAGCAGGAATACGGCCACAACAACGGCAATGAGAACAACTGCGACGGTAACCGACACGCCAATGATAGCACCTGTCTTGCGGGCAAATCTAATTTTGATCTCGATTAAAAATTAGGGGCGGAAAATGAAATGATTAGCGCTCACCCAGAACCTCCTTTCGGTACATCAGTGATGAGCACTCCCGTTTCGATGGTAGTCGTAATCGTCGTCTTGCTGCCATCTGTCAACGTGCTTGTAAAGACTTCGGTTCTTGTCGTCATTGAAATACTACCCGAATAGCTTGTGGTGGCAGGCAAACCTAGAGTTGATTCTGCTGAGTATAATTTTTATTTTATTAGGAGCCGGTGCGCGTACCAATTGTTGACAAAGACATGGGATTAGAATCAGAATCTGTTTCAGTGGGAGTAGGCAAAACCCTGTAAAAGGTGTCGGTGGAGGTATTGAGGATTAAAGGAGAGCTACTCACAGAGACGTTCTCGAAACAGGGACCGACGCAGTAGGTTCGGGAGAAGCCCATGACGAGGAGAAAGATGTAAGTATGATGATATCACTGGAAGACGACGACGAGGGCTGAACAGTGGATGAAACCGG
>Ga0247742_10000565_pt1 | contig 29254 bp, 28 predicted proteins | sample UWRJL208509C2_FD_180944 | JGI IMG/M metagenome (GOLD analysis project Ga0247742, IMG submission 180944) | Plant litter microbial communities from Arlington Agricultural Research Station in Wisconsin, United States - UWRJ-L208-509C-2 | ecosystem: Environmental > Terrestrial > Plant litter >...
GCAGCGTAGTGAAGCGCATCGGCCAGATCGTCTGGATTGCCGCGCTCGAGGAATTGCTGAAGGGCGTTTCTGACGCTGCGCATGTTCCGTAATCGCGTGCGCCGCCGTGGGCGTTCGATGTCGGCCAAGGCACCGGCGACCAGTTTGCCAGCGCGGGTGAAACGAAGCGCCGGTCGCAGGTCGGAGAAGTAGCGCTCGAGCCAACCATCGCTCAACAGGAGCCGCGATAGCGTGCCGACAGCCTCGTCTTGCTCGCGATCGCTGGGCGGCCGCGCGACCGGGGCGTCTGCGTCGGCATCGTCGGTGGCGTAGACCAAGGCGGTCGTGCAGCGTTCGGAAATCAGTTCACGTAAAGCGTCCGGGGTGAGCGTCATCGGCTCGCTGGTCGGGCCATAGAACTGATCATGAAGGCGGACGAGGGTCGCGGCAGCCACATCTCGGTATTTGCCGTGCAAAATACGAAGGAATCGCTCCCGCGGTGGATCGAACAGACGCATAGACTATCCCTGCCCAGCTCATCGATAGCATAAAATCTATAATAGATTTTATGCTATTGTAAAGACCATGCCTAAGTCATTGAATCTGCACGAAGATCGCTTACAAGCCATCGCTCTACTCCTGCGCTGGGAGGGCGAGGTGTCCAACGCGCGCCTGCGTGAATTGTTTGGAATCCACTTCACCCATGCCAGTCGCCTGATCGCCGCGTTCCGGGCCGCCAACCCCTACGCGGTAGAGGATGACCGATCACGCAAGCGCTTCCTTGCCAAGGCCCTGGCCGATGACGCGAACACGAACGGCGGGAGCCTCCGCCACTACCTTGAGCTCCTCCAGCGCACCGGTGGTACGCCGCCGGGTCTTCACCTCCTGCGCGCCGATCCAGCGGACGTCGCGCCGAGCGTCTTCGCGCCGGTCCAGCAGGCGATCCGGGCCGGCCATGGCGTCGACATCGAGTACCGCTCGATGCGTCATCCCGAGCCTCACGTCCGCCGCCTGTTTCCGCACGCCTGTGTGCATACCCAGGGACGGTGGCACATCCGTGCCTACTGCATGATGACAGCGTCCTTCAGGGATTTCGTGCTGGGACGGATCACTTGGGTGCGGCCGGTCGACGGGACTTCGCCGGTGACGCCCGACGATGACGCGGCGTGGCACACGCCGGTAGAATTTATCGTCGAACCCCACGCGGGCCTGCCCGTAGCGCAGGCTGATGTCGTGCGCTTCGAACGGTTCCGACAAGCCAGTGCAATGGTTCGTGGCACGCGGGCCGCGCTCTTACCGTACGTGCTGCATGAGCTGCGTGTCGCCGTCGACATTCAACGACAGCGTCCGCCGGACTACTTGCTCATGCTGCGCAACCGCGACGCGCTAAGGCCGTGGCTGTTGGACGCGGACGAGCGTGGTCAGGACTAGGCCGCGGATCGTGATCCGGCCCTCGGACGACCGTCGGCCACGGTGGGCACTCCGCTGCAGCGACCGGCGCGACATGCCGCGCAACTTTCCCACGGGCTTCCATCAACTCTTGAGGATCCGTAATGGCAATCGTGAGGATCAGACCTAACCGACCAGTGACCCGATCGCTTCAGGCCGCCGCGTGAGACGACTTCGCGATGGACGTTCCGTCGCGCATTGCCAAAGCGGATACGTGAATCAACCGGGCACATGGCACACACAAGCCAAGAGCACGGCGCATCGTGCGTCGATGAATGCTTTCGCTCACGTGCCGTACCGCTACCGCTTCTCACGCGACAAGGGCTCTGTCTGAACAACGGGGGTGTCTGACGGGCGCGATCCTGACGGAGGTCATCGCGTCGTTGGCCCTTCGCGCGCCGTCCATCATCCGGCATGGGTCATCCTGGTCGTTGTAGGCTAAATCACGACCTATGCGCTGCTGATAGCGACCAACGGGCTCGACCTGCTACCCGTTACCGTTTACGGACTTTGGGCCGCTTTCGGTGTGGCACTAACCGTGCTGCGGAGCGTCGTGCTGTTCGCTGATCCGCTCACCGTGATCTCGGGGGCTGGTGTCGCTGTCCTCCTCACTGGCGTCGCGCTGCTGCAACGGCGCTGAAGCCACCCCGGTGACAAACCGCCGAGAACGCCAATGCCCCCGCTCCTGCGGCGGTTCCCTGCGGCGTGCCGTTGCTCGGCGCGATGACGGCCGTGACGCGTTGGTCAGGTCGCCGGTGGCGGTGTCTTCGTTTCACGGTTTCTGGAACGCAAACCCACGTTTGGCCGTCGACCGAAATCATCGACGTGCGCGCAAGCGACGTCAACGAAGGGCAGATCCTCCGGATCGCCTCAGACCAGCGACCGACCGCCTGCTTAGCGTTGTAAAACGATGACACGCACGCTAGGGCCATCATTTTTCTTATGATCAGAAAGCCGCGCGAAAGATAAGGCAGGGTGTGATCCAGCTGGGCAACGTCATCCTGCGGTCAAGAGCCATCTCGGTCGCTGTGTCCATCAGAAGTCACGGCTTGCCGCTACCATCGACCGATCGTTTTGGGAGAGTGACGTGGAGCGTATCCTGCTCGTGGTGTACCGCCCGAACGCCGGGCAGCGGAACGAGGTCATTCGGCTGCTCGATGCGCAGCACCGTCGCGCACGCGAGCTAGGGGTCTTGCAGTTCAACCGCCGTTGGCTCGGCGAGGCCACCCATGGCGAGATCGTCGCTTTCTTGATTTTGGCAGCAGGCAAACACGTGGATGTGTTGTGGGAAGACGACGCCTTCCGCGACCTCGACGCGACACTAGCCTCGGTCGCTCGCATGATTCCCATGCGCTCGCTCGATGAAGCCAGTGCGGCCTACATGGACTTGGCGGCCGCCGCGTCGATCCTCGCCGATTAACCGGAACGCGGCAAACATCACGAGCTAGCGATCACGCATTGTCGCCATGACACCGTCTGCAATGTGTGGATCGGAAGCCGGCATCGCCCAGACAATCGGCCAACGCGCGCACCTCAGGCGCCCAGGGGGCGCTGACATGAAATAGCATGAGGAAGACACGTGTGCCTTCCCCAGGCCCGGACAACCACGGGATCGACCGACCACCGGTGACCGATTCGGTGAGCGCGCATCCCGCCAACGGCGGCGGTCGGCAACGATCGCGGCCGGGCGTAGCGACTCCTTTACCTGCCGCGGCCACCGTGCTGATAGACCACGGGCAGGCTGTCGCGCACCGACAAGAGCTGGTCGTGTGGGAGAACGATTCTTCCTGTGCCCGCAATGGCGTCCGACGCGCTGCCCACCGAGATCGTGTAGCTGCCATGGTCGACGCGCCAGGTGTTCACCGATGTGTCGAACCACGCGAAGGCACGGGCATTGAGCGGCACGCTGACCTGGCGCGTTTCACCCGGTTTGAGCGTGACGCGGGCGAAACCCTTCAACTCCTTCTTCGGTCGCGACACTGACGGCGCATCTTCGCCGACATACACCTGCGCGATTTCGGTACCCTCGCGCTTACTCGTGTTGGTGACGGTGAACTGGGCTCGCGCCACGATCTGACGATCATCCAGGTAGGGCACGTTGCCGAATGTCACGTGGACGTACCCGTAGGCGAACGTCGAGTACGACAAGCCGTGGCCGAATGCGAATTCGGGCGTGATGCCGTTTGCTTCGAAACCGCGATAGCCGTTGAGCAGGCCTTCCGAGTAAACGATTTCCTTGTTCGCCGTACTGTTCTGCGGAAACGGGTAGTTCGCGTAGGTGGGGTTGTCCTTCGCGTCACGCTCGATCGTGATTGGGAGCTTGGCCGAGGGGTTCACCTGGCCGAAGAGGATCTCGCCGATCGCCGCACCGCCTTCTTCACCCGCATACCAGGGATAGAGTACGCTGGCGACCTTATCGACCCACGCCCGCATGCTGACGCCACCGCCGGCGTGCATCACCACCGTGGTCCGCGGGTTGGCGGCCGCCACGTTGGCGATCAGCTCGTCCTGCGCTTCGGGGAGGATGAACGGGCGATCGAACCCTTCGCCTTCGTATTCGGATCCCAGGCCGCCGACAACGACGACCGAGTCATAGCCGGCCAGGTCGGCGGTAGGCACCAACGATGCCCAGCTGAACTGGACGCCCTGGAACCCACCCAAGGTGCCAAAGTAATTCGGCTTGCGCTCGTACTGGATACTGACCTCATAGGTCTGGCCCGCTTCCAGCCGAATGGTGCCCGAGGACGGAATGGTCGGCGGGATCGACGGCGTGATGACGGTGCCCGCGCCGTTGTTGACAACTTCCTGGCCGTTGATCTGGACGCGAACGGCGCCGTCGGCGCGCACCTTGAACACATGGTCGCCCGTGGTCGTCGGCGTGATCTTGCCGGACCACACTGCGGCGTCAGGCATGGTGCCACCAAAGGGCGACCCGCCGTTGTTCCAGTCAAGGTTGAGTAGCCGGTCGTCGCGAGTCACGGTCTGGCCGCCCACGGAGTACGCGCCCGTGAAGCCGCCCACGCTGGGGGTGAGCCCCGGGTCGAGCGACATCCGGTCGATGTAATCGATCTGGCTGCCCGGCGCCGCCGCCGCACGAATGCCGTCGATATCGTTGACGTATTCGTTGGGATTGATGTTGGCGCTACCAAACCCCGACGGTGGCACGGTGACGGAGCGGTAGCCGATCACGGCAATCTTCAGCGGGTGATCACTCGCCAGAGGCAAGGCGTTGTGGTCGTTCTTGAGCAACACCGTGCCTTCGCGGGCGATCTGCCGCGCGATCGCCTGGCTTTGCGCTCGCTGGGCGGCGGTCTGGGTGTTGTCCGTGGACACGCTGTTTTCGGTGAAGCCGAACAAGGCGATCTGGCGCACGATGCGCCGTACCTTGTCGTCGATCACGGACGGGGCAATCGTGCCGTTGGCGATGAGCGGCTGGAGCGTCGTCGCGTTCATGAACTGCCCATTGGGCATGTCCAGATCGGTGCCGCCGAGGGCGCCCATGGGTCCATCCTGCAGCGCGTTGTAATCAGACTCGATGAAGCCCTTATAGCCCCACTGCTGCTTGACGATGTCGTTGTTGAGGTGACCGTTTTCGCAGGCGAGCGAACTGTTGACGCCGTTGAAGGCGCACATGATGTTCGCCGGCTTGCCCGCCTTTACGGCCGATTCGAAGGGGACCAGATAAAGTTCGCGCAGCGTCCGCTCGTCCACGGTGATGTTCACCGCGAGGCGGTTGTTTTCCTCGTCGTTGGCGACCAGGTGCTTCAGCGTCGCCCAGACGCCTTGGTCCTGGATGCCATCGATCACCTCGGGAACCAGCGCGGCACCGAGATAGGGATCTTCGCCGGACATGTACTCGAAGGCGCGTCCGGCAAACGGCGTGCGATACATATTGACGCCCGGTCCGAGCACGTTCTGGAAGCCCAGCTGACGCGCATCGCGACCGATGGCGCCGCCAAACTGCTTGGCCAGATGGGTGTCCCAGCTCGAGGCAAGCGACTGACCGGCCGGATAGCTCACGCCTGCGGGCGACGAGAGACGCACACCCAAGGACGCATCGGTGGCATAGATCTGCGGAAGCCCCAACCGCGTCACCGGCTTGATATCCCAGGCACCGGTACCGCCGATGTAGTCCAGCTTCTCCTGTAGCGTCATCCTCCGGACGATGCGATCGGCGATCTGGTCAGCCAGCCAATCTTGCAAAAAGTCCGGGGCATGCCCGCGGACCGCGGAAACACCATGTAGCGATCGCTGCGCTTGGCGCACCGCCACCGCCCCGCCGCGCGCCTGTTGAGCCAGAACCGGCAGAGTCACGGTGGCGGTCAAGGCGGCCGTTACACACACGGCCAAGGTCACTTTATTCATAAAAACGTCTCCGAAAGCGCTGCTATTACGGATTCCCCCCGTTGTCGAAGCGTCTCGGTTAAAAGTTGCGCCTAGAATGTTGCATCGCACCATTTCAGTGATGTGACACGTTGCACAAATTCAAAGACAGTCGACGCTTTTTTCGACCGGGCGACGGCTCTCGGTCCCTGGCGAGTGCCCGCCTTAGCTCGCAAGCGCTACCGCGCATCAGCTCGAGCACCACGACGCGCGGCCGTGGACGCAGATCAATCGTCCGGCGCGTCCTCAGGCTGACGGTCAAGCCATCCATGGGGACGGTGCATGGCCCACTCTACTTCCCGCGCGAACGCATCGGAGATGCGGCCGCCGTCTATGATTCGCTGAAGGTCGGGCCCCTTCATGCCGGCAATAATCTCAGCCTGTAGCGACCGGGACTGAACACCCACCTGATCCAGCGACTGAATCAGGTGGCGCAGGTTGGCGCGACGGCGAGTCTGAAGCGCGAGGTCAGATGCGCTCATTCGGGTAACTCAGGCGGACGAGTATGCGATTTTGCGCCAGGCCAACATGCGAACGCGAGGCGCACGGCCGACCCTTCCGCGCACCTAGGACATTGAAGATCCACGTCGCCGGCTTCGCGAGATAGAAAAACCGATCAAGGTCTCCGTCGATCGCGTTCTCTGCGGCACCAGCTGGTGGCGAGATCACACGAAGGGTAGTCTCGATGAACGAGCGCTTGCCCAGTTCTAACCCCTCCCGATGCAATAGCTCGCGAGACCAAACAAGCCGAGTCGACGCGTGGCGGCAGGCTAGGCGACCCACGAACTCTGCCTCGGAGGTATCTCTGCGAAGCGCGCTTTGCGTGTGCCAGGAGCGAACGGACGACAAACGGCCGACACGCGGTGAACTCCTGCGCGGCCTTCAGGAAACACTCTGGGATTAGCTCCCTCGGCGACGTCCGGAAATCACAGATGATTGGGGACGAGAGCCCGGGGTCAGGTCAACTCAATCGGATCGAACTGCGCGAACATATCGAGAGCTTCGGGCAGATCATGGAGCGGCACATAGTCGCAGACGGCTGCGTAGCATTCCCACATGGCCAGAACGTCCGGGTTGGTATGGGCGGTTGCGATCGCGCCGTGCTGCCACTCGAACACCTCCACGATGACCCCTTCCTTTGATCGCATCGCGAGCGTCGTTCGATCAGTGGCAAGGCCGAGCCGCCGCAACTCGGGCACATGATCGCGAGTTAGCGCCAGTAGATCATTGTCACGACCGGGCTTCGGTCGATACGCCACAATCACCATGTCACCCATGAATGTTCTCCAAGTTTGTCGTCAGCATGACGGTTGACCGATCACCTTGTCGAGCACGGATGATCTGCCTTTCCGCCGGGAACAGTTACTCGATCCGCAACGTCACCTGCTTCAGAAGTGCGGCTCCGAGCGAGGCCCAGCATTGTGGAGATTGCGGGTCGAGCTTCCCGGTGCCCATCGCGCGGTAGCATTCCGCAAGCGGCATCGTCTCATCGATCGTTGCGAAGCGCACCGAATTGAGATCACCAATCAAGCCCACAAATATTGCCCCGTAGAACACGCTCATAGCGTCACGCAATGTGAAGAATACGTCCCATTCCGGCCTACCGATTGCACGGCCTTCCTGGATCTCCAACAGGCGCATGGCTTCGGACTTCGGCATGCTCACAAAGCTGGAGAATGTCGCCAAATCCACGAAAGGGTGAGCAAGTGCAGCGCGCTCCCAATCGATCATCCACATGCGCTCTCCATCCCAAAGGAGATTGGCAAGGGTTACATCATTGTGGGAAACGACCCGCCGTCGATCTTCGGCGAGCAGATCGGCAGCCTCCCCCAGGACAATGCCAAGATTTGCCGCCCAGTCGGGAAAGCCGCTACGCTGGCGCTGTGCGCTCCACGTACGCTCGCACAGTCCGAAATCCAACGGCGCCAGGCCTGACCTGGGTAGCCCGTGCAGCCTGTTGAGGCAGCGCCCGACACTGTCGAGGATTTGGGTTCTGTCGTCCGCCATTGCCAAGGCGCGACCGAGCGGCGGTGCGAAAATCCGCGTTGATATGACGCATCGGTCCGTGTCGTTCACATAAACGATCGCCGGGGCAATTGCGGCATCGGCCGCCAATCGCTGCGCCGCCAACGAACGGTCGAAAGCGCGCCGGTCATCGGGGCCGATCCGGAGAATGAAGTCGCCGTCTTCAGCCGCAATGGCATAGACCCGTGCGCCTGAAAGGCCGTTCGTGATCGGCACGATCGAGGATATCGTCCCGGTTCGCGCGATGGCGGCTTCGTCGAGCGATAAGGAATGTGGTGTCATCGATCTATCCGCCAGAAACGTCGCGAGTCGAGCCTTAGGACAAGGACCGGATGGCTGCCCGACCGATCTTGCTGATTTGACGTGCGCGAATTTTTGCCAAGCTGGGTCCGTCACAAACTATTCCAGCGGGAGGAACAGGTCGAGAACCGCCTCGTGGGCGGGTACATCGGGGAAAAGGGCAAGGTGCTGGCAAAACAGAGGGAAGTCACGTGCCTCCTCGCCGCTCGCGGGCAGCCAATCACGATAAAGATAGACGGCCGCCGGCTCCAGATCGTTGCTGTGGCCGACGATTCGCAACACTGCACAACGTCCGCCCGGAATGATGCCCATCTCGATCGGCTCTCCGCTCGCCTCGATCAGCCGATCCGTGCCAACGCACAGATCCAGCCGATACTCTGCCGGCGGCGTGGTGCGTGGGTCGGAATGAAAGACATTGAAGGTCGGACTGGTTTTCAACGAGAGCCCAGTTGCTCTCCGCCAGGCGATGAACCGCTGGATGGTGGCGCCGATAGTCGCGGGATCGCCGCGATGTCCCATGATCGCCACCGGCGTTGGAGGCATGTCGCGGATCGTCACATCATCGGGGGTGAAGGTGTTCGGCACGAACTTACTCCTAACGTCATCGAGGGGCGCGAAGCCCGCAAGCCACGACTCCCAATCGGGTGTTTTCCTGAATGACGAAGGCGACTGACCGAACCGTTGCCGGAAGGCACGGGCGAAGGCATCCGGTGCGTCGTAGCCGGCATCTATCGCGATTTCGGTGACGCTATGTCCGTCCCGGTAGGCCAGTCGATATGACGCGCGCTTCATGCGCATGAGCTGAACGTAGCGATGCACGGAAAGCCCGAAGATCGCCGTGAATTGCCGGTGGAAATGAAACTTCGAGAAGGCCGCGACACCGCTAAGCGTATCCAGGTCCAGATCATCGTCCAAATGCCGGTCGATGTGACCCAAGACCCGCTGCATCCGGGCGTGATAATGTCGAAGCGCGGCCTTCATCGTCCCTTCCTCCGTGGTGACGTCATCTTGGCGCTCTCGTATATTATGCGCTCCACCGATCTTGCGGTTTTGCGATCGATCGCGGCCTTCTCGCAATATAGCGGTTCGTGGATACGTGAGGCGGCTTGGGGTTCCCAGGAGCAGACAATATGCGGAGCGGGCTGGAAATCAGGTCCGGCCAGTCTTTCCGCTCCAAGTCACGCAGTGCGATATGCCGAGCAACGTCGTCCGCATCCCAATCGCTTAGCGCCTGTTTTTGATGGCGGCTGTTCCACACCGGATGATTCCGGAGACCAGCAGGTTAAGTCCGGAAGCGTCGTGGTACTGGTTCACGAACCGGTGGATCGCTGACGAGGCGTCGCAACGAGGCCGTCATCCTCATCTGAGCGAAGCTCAAAATACTTCAACGCTTCTGACCCCGCAACAGCTCGGCATGACGTTAATTATCTGGAGTAGAATCGATATCTTCATCACGTAAATCCGCGCCCGCGCGCGAACCGCTCGACATAGATCTTGACTGCAAAAAATGAGTGCTTGGTTACTTACCGAAGTGACGCGCAACGCTCCGGCACGGAGGTGCTGCGAACGATCGCCGAAAATGCTGCGATCGTTCCACGGGATCGTCGTCGGGCCAACAAGTCGGGCAATGGCACGCCGTGGATCCGGGCCCAGCCACCCTTCCCCATCATCCAGCGTCAGCCGCTGCGGGCGACAAGCGGTCACGCCTAGTGTCTCTGCCAGCCGCTCGACGTTAGCAGTAGGAGGCCACTCGACGTCAGCGGTTGGCGCCTCTGCGCCGGCCACGAGCGATCTCCACAGCGTGTCCGGTCGCTTTTCGTGGAAGCGTTATCGACCGAGGTCCCAGAAGCCACTTGTCCGCGCCGGCCCGCGCGAGGCTTCCACAGCATCGTGATCCCGTCGGTCAGCGAACGCGTAGCGCCCTCGTCACCGACACGGGCGGCGCTGCGAGGACTGCTCGTCCGTGGGCTCGGCAAAAAAAGTTGAGGACCCGCTCGACCGGCGTAGCACAAAGCATACACATCGCTTTAGCCGTCGCTTCATCGGTGCTTGTCACGGTGATTGTCACTCGGCCGCGTGTGGTCGTCCCTGTACGGAAGAACTGCGGGGCGCCGTTTTACCACAGCGTTGTTAGAATCCATGCGCGAATGCTTCGCCTAGGGTGCCCCTAGGGCGCTAGTTACCCTTGTTACCAATCGACGAGCGTCGATTGAGTGTCCCCCGAAAGGTGCTGTTCGGGCGCAGGCATCGGCGAACTGATGGTTCGTGACGCGCGAACGAACGTGCGCCGGACCGCTACCCGTACAGTGCTGAGCTGTTGTCCAGAAAGAAGGCCAAGAACCGCTGCACTTTCTGCGAGCCTTTCCGATTGGACGGATAGACGATCGAGATCGGACGTGTGCGCCACGCATGGCCCAGCTCGATCGTTTTAGCCGCTCACCGTTGTCCATCGCCGCCAGCATGAATTCGGGCGCCGTGGCCAAGCTCAGCCCCGTATTGGCAGCAGCAATCGAATGCCTTCGCATCCTCTTCCGCGGCCGGTACGGTAGCCTCCGATCGGTGACGGCGTAGCGCCACAGGTCCCTGCCCTCCTCACCCGCTTCCATCAATGCCAGATGAGTGGCAAGGCCTTCGGGCGCGCGGCCTACCGTGCGGGGCGAGGTAGAGTTCACTGGCGCACAGGCGGTACTGAATTGCACCCCCGGTCCGGGCGATGAGCGTCGAGTCGTCCAGTGCGCCAAGCCGGATGGCCACATCGAACGGTACACCCATTCCCCAACGCTCAGCAGCGTCGGAGCTTTACGAACATTCTCAAGGCCGTCCGACCTTGCATGCACGCGCCTGACGCGCCAGTGCGCCCCGCAATGCTGCCTGTGACACGGTTGACCACGTGAGGGATTGACGAACGTGCATCATGTCGATTCTGCTCTGCGGGCCCGCCAGTAACGGCCGGCATTCGACGTTCATCTCAGACAAGGACCTGTGTGATGCGCATGCTCGATAAACTGCTTGCTTCAACCCTTCTTGCCACCGCCCTTGCCGGTGTCAGCGCTCCCGCGCTGGCCGCCCCCCAACGCTTGGTCAACCCGCCAGCGGAAACGCTCGTCATCAGCGGCGCTGATGTCGATCTCCGCCATGCGCTGGGAGATGCCTATCCAGCCTTTGCTCGAAACTTCACTGTCACGGCGCATCCCGTGGCCCTCAGAGACGGCGGGTTGTTCCTCGATGGCTGGCGGACAGGCGCGCCACTCACCCATGCTGCAGCATTCGTCCACTATGCCGATGGCCGAACCTTCGCGGCTTACTTTGACGAAGACCGGGGCGAAATCATTTACGTCGGCGACGGCCCTGTCCATCCGGCGCTGCAAATCTGGGCACGGCGGTTCGGTCCGGCACTGCACGTGACCCCTCCCGCCAACCCCTCGACGTCGCCTGCCAGCACCTCGTCGAACGCTGCCCCATCAGCCACCGCCGACACACCCACCGCAGCAGACCAAGTCGAGCTACGCAAGGTTGCCGCCTCGGTCTGGGGTGAGGGTCTCGCTTCCGGATGGGACATGAATGCCGAAGTCGGCGACATCCTGGGCACAGTCACCAACGAAATCATGGAGTGCTCCGCAGCCTTCAGCCTCGTCCCAAAGCCGGTGGGCTGGGTTCCAGGATGGTCGTACGTGGCCAAGAGTGCCTTGTCCATCGTAACGTACGTGACCGGTGTCTCCAAAGACCGCCGCTACCAAACCTGCGTGAGTGCCGCTGCCGTCAACTGGCGTAGCGCCATCGAAATCGCTTCCGCCGGTATCTGATCATCGTGGTGGAATTCGTCACGTTTGTGCTCACTGCCCTTGCGGATTACTGGGGCCAGCCCGGACAGCGCCGGGCCTGGTGGATGCTGGGCGCCATCTTGATTGTTATCGTGGTGGTGTGGGCGGTGGTCGCTCGACGTGCTCCGTGAAGGTCACCCGGCGGACGGCGCTCTGTGCGCCCCTGCCGGGCGACCCTTGCATCGCTACGCTACGTGGTTTTCTGGGCGAGTACTTCGCTTGGCGGCCAGCCCACCACAGCGCATGTACGCACAAGACCCCCGCCATGCCACGCGTCGCCTCGGTACGCGCTAGCGCCGTGCCACCCACGACGGCTGTATGCGCCTATCAGACTACCGTCCTCACCAGGAATATGGTGTGGCAAGCAAAGAAGTATGTCCTGTCAGCAGCTCACGGAACGATCAGCTGCTTCAGAAGACTCTCCAACCAATCGGCGAAGACCTTAACCCGGCGGGAAAGATATTTGCGGTGCGGATAGAGTAGCGTCATCGCCATTGGCTTCGCTCGATACGCCGGTAAGACCTCTATGAGTTCCCCATTTTTCAGATGTCGCTGCACGTCGTAGGCTGGGATCTGAATCAGTCCCAGCCCCGCATGGCAGCAGGCGATATAGCTCTCAGCACTGTTAACCGTGACACGGCCGGGCATTCGCAGGCTGTGGAGTGTGCCAGCCTCGACCCATTCCCACGGCTCGATGCGGCCCGTTGAAGGCGATGCATAGTTGACGACGTGATGTGCCTTCAAGTCGCTGGGGGTTTGCGGCAGTCCATGCCGAGCGAGGTAGGCGGGGCTCGCGACGTTAATGAGGGGCAGTTCGCCGATTGCCTTGGCAATCAATCCGGAATCACTTAACGGGCCGACGCGGAGCACACAGTCGACGCTGTCCTCGACCAGATTGATCGCTCGGTCGGTCACGCCCAGATCAATGTCAATACCAGGGAATGCGTCGAGAAATGCCGGAAGAGCCGGTGTTAAAACGAGGCGACCGATCCGACCCGGCACATCAATCCTGAGCTTGCCCGATGGCTTGGCGCCCTCCTCCTGGAATAGGCTCTCCGCCTCTTCTACATCGGCAATCAGCCGGAGACAGCGCTCGTAGAACGCCGCGCCATCCTGGGTCGGAGAGACCCGGCGCGTCGTGCGGTGAAGCAACCGGGCGCCGACTCGACCCTCAAGGTCAAGGATCGCAGCTGAGACCGACGAGCGCGGCAAATGCAGCAAATCAGCAGCGCGAGTAAAGCTCGAGCATTCGACGACTCGAGCGAAGACGCGAAACAGGTCAATTCTATCCATGACGCGCCTCCCCAACATTGTTCGGCATATCTAACAAGATATGTTCGATATGCCGTCTTTATCTTTCAATCCTAGCCGATAGTCTCGGTCACTGAAAGCGGTCGTATCGTGCGGCTGCGCACCTGCGAAAGGACTGATTGCCATGACTGATCACAGCATCAAAGGTAAGACCGTCATCATTGCCGGCGGCGCCAAGAATCTGGGCGGCTTGATTGCCCGCGACCTGGCAAGTCATGGCGCGAAAGCCATCGTCATTCACTACAACAGTGACGCGAGCGGGTCGGATGCGGAGGCCACCGTCGCGGCGGTCAAGGCCGCCGGTGCAGAGGCGATCGCCCTTCAAGGTGACCTCACCACCGCAACCGCGGTGGAGAAGCTGTTCGCCGACACAGTAGCCGTCGTGGGGCGTCCGGATATCGCGATCAACACGGTCGGGAAGGTGCTCAAGAAACCGATGGCTGACATTTCCGAGGCCGAATACGACGCCATGAGCGCAGTCAACGCGAAGACGGCTTTCTTCTTCATAAAGGAAGCAGGCAGACACCTCAACGACAACGGAAAAATCGTCACCTTGGTAACCTCGCTCCTTGGCGCCTACACGCCGTTTTACTCAAGCTATGCCGGCACCAAGGCGCCCGTTGAGCATTTCACGCGGGCCGCATCAAAAGAGTTCGGTGACCGCGGCATCTCAGTAACGGCGATCGGCCCCGGCCCGATGGACACACCTTTCTTTTATCCTGCCGAAGGTGCAGACGCGGTGGCCTATCACAAGACTGCGGCGGCGCTTTCCAAATCGTCGACGACCGGCCTCACTGACATCGGGGACGTTGTCCCCTGGGTGCGCTTACTCGTTTCCGAGGGGTGGTGGATGACCGGCCAGACAATCCTGGTGAACGGTGGCTATACCACTAAGTGATGCAACCGGAGCGGCCGGCGTGCGCCCGCCGCTCCTGTCACGGTAGCCTCGACCAACCGTTCTCTGCCCAAGACGGGAAGGTGTCACGGCCGTGTTTGACGGTGGACGCAACGAGCTGGCGGCGTATGTGTCGCTTGATCAGGCGTCGTCGCATGTCATAGAGCCTATTACCCGTCGGCGAACCAGCTCGGAAATATCCCCGGAACGGATATACGGAGCCGCCTGCTGCCAGCTGGGCGACTCCCAGGTTAACTGCCGTGAGGCATTCGCCTGCGTCGAACAACGGGAACGGGAGACACTCGCCGAATCACGTCTGCAAGCAGCCGCGAACTCCATGTCGACACTGGCGCCATCGCGGACCACGCGGGTCGAGGTGCTGCTTACATAGGCAGCACTTTTGCTTTCTGAAGCGCGGAAAATCCGGCCGCACTCAAATCCACGGGATTGAGCGCGTTTGGGTTAGTCGCCACAAATGCCTGCGTATCCTCTGCCAACGCGGTTCCATCCTTGAGAAACATGACAAACGAAAGATGTCGACTGGCTTCCCATGCACTCATGCTCGTATTGAAATCGGAATTGAACGCTCGTGCCTCGCTTACGTTTCCCTCGTACCCACAGAAAAAACTCCGGGCGAGCTGACCGAAGTACTTTTCATCGGCGCCTGACAATGATGGAATCTGCTCGCCAAACCATGGGTGATGGACGAACACAATACCGCTGGGGGCCGCCCGATGAAACTTCTTGGCGTGGTGGAAGAGGAGAACATGGTGATTCCGGCCGTGCTCGGTGGGGTCGTAACTTTCCGCGGCACTATAGACACCGGGCTCCCACATGAACTGATAGCTGAGTTCGGGCACAAGCGTGCTATTGAAACGCGCTGGTCGCTTGCCGCCCATGAATACCTGCTCCAGTTCCTTGGCCAGCGCCTGCAGGTTTGTCTGGAGGACATGATAAGGAAGCGAGGCGGGAAACGAAGGAAGCGAGCGAAGCTTCGGATGGCTCGTCTTACGCGTAGCTATCTCGACGGCTTTCTTGGCAAGGACCATGTTCTTATTCGACAGGACTTTTACATCCATGAACACTCCGATCCTGGGCAAATAGACGTCTAGGTTGGCATGAGTGTTGCCCATCTCGGACGCCAGCGTTTCGCTCGCGCTGATCGTCTTATCCAACTCCAGGTCCTGCGGGGACAAAGTCGGATTAACCGACAGAAGAAAGTCAATGAAGCAAAGTTCCGCGTAAGCACCGTCCCAATTCGACGCATCGGCGACGGTACGCATGCTGTCGATAAATGCCTTGCGCAAGGTCGGATTCTCGCGACCTGCCGCATCGAGTCGCTCCAAACGCGAGGTGAGACTTTCCTTAAGCTCAGCGAAGTGCTCGGGGCGGTCAAAGGCGCTGGCAATCTGGCTCATCCTACTCGGATCTGCTCGCAGGATTTCTTGCCCAAAGATCCTATTCACGACCTGCTCGTAACTCATGTCCCTATTTTCCTTGTCGAAGAAGCATTTGCTATGTGTCAACTGACAGCAGCGCGCTGGAGCAACAGTCAATGCGCGGAGGATTCGAGTATAAGCTCCTCATGAGTGCCGTTTTAAACTCAGTGCCCCGCTGCAGCGACAGCTAGCGCCATGTGGCGGGCGGAACGACCCGGCCTGAAAAAAGTGGGTAGTTTGAACGCAGCGAGTTACGCTCTCAAGATTGGAAACAAGCGTTGACTTGTTAAACAACGCTTGCAGGACTGTGTACTAAGAGAAGATCGAGCGTCATGCGAAGCATCTCGTTTTCAGTCAGAGGACCTCCGTCCGCCGTGATTTTTTGAGGGCGTAAGTGAACGTTCCAGCGATCAACGCGTTCTTGGCCCAGACAAGCACTCGCACACTGCGAAATTACGTCCGCAAACCCTCCCTCATTGTGGCCGTCGCGTGTTTTTATCACGTAGGCGGCCACGGGCCGACCTACTGCCCCCGCCCCGTCTTTGACGAGCACGAGATATAGATGCGGCAAGGCGTCATATTCTTCGATCTGGTAATCGTGATCGAAGTGCTCGATTGCCTGCGTGCCGTTGAAAATCGCATGCCAGGTTATGACGGCGGCAACACCGCCGGATGTGATAAGAAGCAAGGCAGACTCCTTTGTCGATGGTCATGCTATCGGCCGATTCCTTAGTGACTTTAGTCGCTGCGAAGCGCCATCAACAAGCACTGCGTCGACATCAACCGTGTAAGGGAAGTCTTACAAGACGTGTCGCTCTCCGCCTACTTAAGCGCCACCGCTCACCGGCCGATACTGGAAACATCCCCTGAGTCTTTGCGCACGGCCTCTCGGAGGCTGGTAGAACGCCACGAAGGACCGAAAACCCAACGTATTATCGCTGCGGCGAGAGTGGAGATGGCCCATGGCCGGTGTGTGCATCCGATGCGGAAATCAAAAAGAGCTCATTCAGAGCCATGTAGTCAGCGCGTTGTTGGGTAAGCGGATCTTCCCCGAGCCGCCAATGAAGGCGTATACGGTGAGATATGGCGCTACGCCGCCGGGCACGACGACACCGTCGTCGCCGGCGGCCACGCGTTGGAGGCTGGCGCAAGACCTCCCGAAGCCTAGATTGATGTGTAGGGCCTGCGATGGCGCGCTCAGCGCGGACGAAGATGCTCTTGCGAAGTGGTTGGATACTATAGGTATCGCGAAGAAACCGGGACCCATCTACGACGACGCATGCCTTAAGCCGACGACGCTGGCGTGTCTACCCGATTTTCGCGAATATAATTTGCCCGAGGAGCAGGCAAATCTCGTGCGTCGAGTTGCCCTGATTACGGCTTGGCGAGCCTTGCACGCTACAGCGCAATCCAGCAGTGTCCCGGGCTCCCCGTCTTTGGTCCTGCAATATCTGCAGTCGTGCCGCGGAAAGGCCTTGCACGACACCGTTACTCGGTTTCTCGACTCCCCTCAAGCACCGGTACCAGGATATCTCTCGGTCCTCGTGCCTCCTTACCCCCTTACCATCGCCATTGCAGGAAAGCCGGATGTCGCGCCGTTTGGCTGGGACGTGATGCTTCATCCTGGAGGAGATGGCTCAACTACGTACGTCGTGTGCCTGTGGTTCGCACACTGGCTGGTACTTTGGGTGCCCGATCAGCCTCACGGCGATCCGGTCGTAGCGGAGCTCGTGGCAATGACCTTCATGTCACGTAGTGCAGCAACGTGGCCCATGCAGGTCCTTGCGCCGAGAGTGCAAGCAGCAGCATCTGCGCTGTGAATGAATTCACCCTAAAACCATTGTCCCGAGGATTCAGGCCGTCCGACGCTGGCGACGACACACTGCGCCCTTGCTTGAGATCGGTTCGTCTGCCTATGCACGCGCTTGCGCTGCCTCCGTCACGCAGGCAGGCCGCGTGACTCTTTAGCAAGGTACTTAGCCCATGACTACAATTGACCGCTATCTTGCGGCATTGGAAGAATTCACACGGTGTGCGGTCACAGACCTCGGGTACCGAGGAGAGATACTCACTGCGATCGAGCTACATGGCCCGGGCATCAGTCTTGACCCACGCGAGGATCTGGAAGCGAACAGGCGGATTCTCGGCGCCACGTTGATGACACTTTTCGCACGCGTTGAGTCGCTATACGGCGAAGGCGTCGACCTAAATCGCTTTCCGTTCCCGCTCTACCAGGGTCAGCAACGATCTTCGGTGGCGCCATTGCGCGAACAGCCCGAGGTATTTGCAGTGGTCGTCAGACAAACGGCGTTCACGTGGGAGGCGGCGTTCTACGAAATCGCGCATGAAGCCGTTCATTTCTTGGAGCCCATCCCCAATGTAGCAAACAATCCTGTCGCGACGCTGGATGAAGCGGTGGCGGTGCAATTCGCGGAGAGGATGTACGCGGAGCACATCACGGCCTACACGGGAATGCCACCCGTGGATTCGCCCCTGAGAAGCTATAGGCCGGACAATCCATATAATCGGGCCTTCGTAGCTGCCAAGGGCTTGACGGATAACACGCTCCACTCGCTGCGGGACGCTTTCGGAGCGTTTTCGCAGGCCTTTGATGCGCCGCGGATGCTTGGTCTAGCCGGCGACGAGCTGACCACAGAGCAGGCGAATCATTTGGCATCCCCCTTCAATTACTAGCTTGACTGCACGCGTGGGGCACGACTTAGCTCGGCGATGGACGCGAGTTGGCGCTGAAATGCTTTGGCGACGGTGAACTTCCAATCTTGGTGCCCCGCTTGTAACGTATTAGGCGTTCGGCGACACAGGCACTGATTGAAGGAAGCATTCTTTCTGAGTTGAAGGTGCCAAAATAAGTAGATCTCGCCGGGTCGCATTAGGGAAAAGGAAAGCGAATTCGGGTTTCAACAGAGCTAGAAGAAGAACTGTCATGTTGCCCGTGGACGCATTCCCCATAGCTTCTCCACCTCACGCGATGCGTTTCGGTATCCGACAACGCACGCAGAAACGCTAACCGGTGGTACCAGCAGGGATGAACAGACGCGCCCTTCAAGACTGACCAAGCGGCTATTAACCTCGGCGCCGGCATCTTTGTTTTGCCTCGGCAACCTCGGCGGCGCGGTTGTCACTGGCGGCATCGACGGGCTCAGGCTCTGGCTGGAGATGGGAAGTCGTCAGCACGGGGTGCGCTCGGGCGAATGGACGGCGTGCCTATGCGTGCAGTCATGGATCTCAAGCGTGTCAGTTCGATGTCACTGACGACGGCGCACGCTATGTCTTGGAAGAGCAGCGGGCCGCCCTATACAACGGGAGTCCGCTGACCTGTATTGGCTCTTACCGTCCCAGCCGGCCGAAGGACTGGTTCCGATTACCTCGACCATCCGCTACCGCTATCAGACAGCCGGCACCGCGCCTTCTTCGACGATGATCGTCGCGAACCGATGGTCCGGAAGACACCGGCGTTGTATGCCGACTCACTTTCATGGCCCTGCGCCCGCAGGGCCACGTCGACTAGTGCGTCGCCGTACTGCTCAGTCAAAGGCAAACCCAACAGACGCCGATAAATGCGCGAGCCGAAAAACATGTCGATCAGCTCCGTCGCATTGACTGCGGCCGCAAACTCGCCCGTCGCGTGTGCGCGCTCGATCTCGGCGATATCGGCCTTCTGCCGAGCCTTGATACGGTCTTCAAACCGGTCGCGCAGAAGCGCGGGATCACCCTGGAGCCGTTGCCTCGCAAAGCCCAGTTCCCCGCCCGGCTCCGTCAACGCGTTTGGTCATCGCTTGGACTTTGCAACCCGATCGCCCGCGGATCCGCCAGCACCTCGGCCGCGCAGACCACGCAAAGTACGAAATATTGTCGTGACAATGGATTAGATGTCACGACAACCGAATTTTGCCAATGAAGAGTTTTTGATTTTCCACTTCACCGAATTTGCACATTGCCGATAACCCTTGGGACGGGGCAGATTGCTCCACAACGAGGAGGCTGTATGAAAATTGGTACGCGGATAGTATCGGCCTCGAGCGTCTCGGTCATGGTCGCCCTCGCCGTAGGCATCTTGGGGTTTGAGTCAATCAAGCGCGCTGACGACGGTGCGCACCGTATCTACGCGGAGGCGCTGCTTCCTATCGCCGAAGTGGCCGACATTCGGCACCAGGTGGACGAGCAGCGCACGGCTCTCAATCGGGCCCTGCTTCATCCCTCGGCAGACGCGACCGTCCAGGCAAAGACCCGAATCGCAGAATTGCGCAAGGAAAGCGATACGACGTGGAAGGCTTACTCCGCACACATTGACACCGATCAGGAACGGGTTGCCGCAAAGGATTTTGCAGCACGTCGCGCTTCCGTCCGGGCACTGGTGGACGCTGAATTGGCGCTTATGGAGAAGGACCCGTCTGCGGCCACAGAAAATATGCTCAAAGTGGTCGGGCCATCAATGGAAAACGAAGCAAACCTGGTCTCCTCCCTGGTCGCCCTGAACAAGGACTTGGCCAAAGCGACGTATGACGACGCCGTGACAGACGCAAGGCACGCGACCGAAGCCATGCTTGTCGCACTCCTTGCCGGCGCCTTGGTTGTTGCGACCGGAGGATTTTTGCTTCACCGCGCCGTCATGAGACCGCTCTTGGTCGCGCGCGGACTGGCCCTTCGTATCCGCGACGGTCACCTAAAAAACGGTGTGCTTGCTTCGGGCAACGATGAATTGAGCGAAACCCTGCGAGCCCTTGCTGCTATGGACGAGCAGCCCGCCGCCATCGTGGAACAGGTTCGGGGGAACGCCTTGCAGGTCAACGAAGCGGCTCGTGACATGGCGTCCGGCAACGACGACCTGTCCAACCGCACCCAGGAACAAGCTTCCTCACTGGAAGAGACGGCTGCGTCCATGGAGGAGATGGCGGCCACGGTCAAACAAAATGCGGATTCGGCTGAGCAAACGCGCCGCCTGGCCGAAAGGCTGCGGGCGGACGCGACGGGCGGCCACGCCATCGCGACCTCAGCGGTGAATGCCATGGAACGAATAGCGCGAGCCAGCGAAGATATTGGCGAGATGGCGGTCCTCATCGATGAAATTGCATTCCAGACCAATCTCCTCGCATTGAACGCCGCAGTGGAGGCCGCCCGCGCGGGCGAACAAGGTCGTGGATTCACCGTGGTCGCCGGTGAAGTTAGATTGCTCGCCAAACGCAGCGCAGACGCCGCAAAGGATATCAAGAAGCTCATTGCCTCGACGCGGCAAGAAGTCGCCGAGGGGGTCGGACTGGTCGAGAAGACGGGGCGCGCGCTGGCCGACATCGCCACCGCTTCGGCCAATGTCTCTGGTCTAGTCGCCGAAATCGCAGCCGCCTCAGCCGAGCAGTCGACGGGCGTCGACCAGGTCAACCAAGCGGTGTCGGCGTTGGACGAGGTCACTCAGCAGAATGCGGCGCTAGTCGAAGAGGCCAGTGCCGCAAGTCGCACTGCCCTCGATGTCGCCGAGGAACTTGTTCGGCATGTCGCTTTCTTCAAGCTTGACGATAGCGAGCCGGTCGTGTCCCCTCGGCGTTTAGATGAGCCAGAAAGACTTCCCGCAATCCAGCGGGCGCCATCTCGCGCATTGACGATGGGCCCAGCTGTTGCCGCAGACACGTGGCGAGAATTCTGAATGGTTACGGGGGACGGATTTCGGCGGCATCCGAGGAGGCACCCAGCCATGGGCCACCTGTTGCTGGTGAGCGCTGAAAGCGGGGTTTGAATGCACGCCTTCCTATCCCCCTTCGGAGCTATGGGTCATTGACCGGATTGACCGCCGTGAAGGCGACAATGCCATCTCGCGCTCTACGCGAGATGGCACTTTTTGGTGTTCGTGCATACCTGGAAGCCGCTCTTCTCCGGACCGCGCGCACGATCTCGCCCGAACAGCGCGAATACCTGTATGCGTTGGCCGAGCACCACTCGGCACCGTATGCCCTTATTCTCGAAACCACGTCGGACGAGTCCATACCGCTAAGACCCGGTCGGGATGAGGATCGCAGCTTCAGGCGCGAGGCCGGTGTACAGATTAGCGAGGCCCTGACGGCACTGAAGCTAAGGTCGCTCGATCCCGACAGCGCGGCGGCGACGGCACGCATTGTCGAGTTTCTCGACGGCATTGACGCGAAGCGCATGGTGAAGGCCGACTAGCGTACTCGTTTCGGCAACCTGTCCGGGGTCGATCCAGTCGCCGGCGTGGTGGGTCGGCAGCCGCCGCTCACCATCACCGGCACGACCGCCGGTCCGGTATTGGCGACCTGCCCCGACTCCGGGTCGGATGAGGATGGCTGGCGAAGTCGCAGCCCGTGCGGCAGCCGTATCCACCGAGCCCTATCGCAAGGCACGACGACGTTGCCGTGCATCCCGCCGGTAACGGCAATCATATTGTCGAGGACGTCACTGCACCTCAGCGAACCGGCATTCGGCAAAGGCGCGGTAGCCGCGCCTTTGCGTTTAAGCGCCACCCTCCGCCAGGCGCTTCAGGAGGTAGAGTTCGGCACGCCGCCTCACGTCCTCCATCGCCACGGCAACGCAAGTCAGGATCTCATGGTCACTGACCCAGCCAGAAAGATCCTTGCCTCGATGGTCGGCCACGAGCATGTCGCGAACGAGCAGATATACCTGCGACCGCTTTTTGACGGGATCAAAATAGGCGTCCAGAAGCCGCAACACGTCAGTGCCTGCCAGACGATCGCGGGCGGCGTCGATGCGCTGGTGGAAGTCACTCAGATCAAGAGTCACGATGTGGCGCTTGAAAAATGCGCTATAACACGCGCGAACAATGTTTCGGCGAGTGGCCTCTTCGCGAGACTCGCGCTCGTACTGGCATTGAAGATGCGCCTCCAGGTCCGTTGCACGACGGGTCAGCTCCAGCGTGAGCGCGCCTGCCCGCTCGAAAAGCTGCTTATCATCCACCTGCGTCGCAAGGTCGCCGATGAAGGCAAGCAGCGATGCGTCCAGCGCATATGCCTCGCTCGGCACGTAGACATCGGTGGTGTCCGGGTGGGCTATCAGGGCTTGCTCCCAGCGGCTCATCAAGACACACAGCGCGTCGCGCATGCTCCCCGCGCCCTGCCGCCGAGGACGCAAGGAGCTGGCTTCCGGCCACGCAAGGTGCGGCAACGTGAAGGGCTCCGGTTCCTGCTCCATCATGGGGTCTGCCTGCTCTATCAGGGGGTGCTTCACGGGATCCTCAGGCGCATGCGTGCGGTTTCACTCGGTGCGTAGTGCCATCCGGCGGCCGGCTGCAGCATAACGTCAATCGTTATGCTGCCTCTTTCCTGCAGACAAAGGGTGGTGCGAATTTCTCACGCTCGCGGGCTGTCAGCCGCGTCCGGGCGCAAGTTTACCAACTCAAGAAGCAGACGCGTCGCCGTCGCTCCGTGTCCGCTGTGGAAATGGGTTAGTGTGGGGCCCGACGGCAGGCGCTGGCCAGCAAGATCCACCAGCGAGCATTGCCACGGCGCGCGCACTTTAGTCCACAGTCGGTAGGCCGCGGCGGTCATCCCCTCGCGGTCGCTGACGAGTGGCCCGCAGGTGTGTAAAGCGACTTCTAAGAGGAGCGGGGCATAGCCCTTGCCTCGTTCTCCCGGCTCAGTATACAGCGAGTACGCTTCAAACCCCTGCAGTGGGCCAAGGGGCCGAGGGCGGATGAACAACCATGCATGCGCCACCTTGGCGTCACCGACGAACAACACGCGGGCGCTCGATTCGTGCGTTACCGGCGAGATCCAGACGCTGTTTCCGCCCTGCTGCAAGCCAAGCAGCTCCGTCCGATCGCTCGGCTTACCCATCCATTTATAGCCGTCCGCCAGTCGTGGCTCGTTCTCGTCTGCGTGATGCGGCAGTATTTTCAATACCATGTTGATCCGCTTCCTTGTGTCTTCCTGCAAGTTTCCCGGTTGTATGCCATCTAAACTTTGGTGACGCGCGGCCCATGGCCCCAGTGTATCGGCTGCTCACCATCGCTGCGGCGTCCAATACGTGGCACGCCGATTTCCAGTGAGCACCCTGGTGCATGCGCGCCACGCGCTCACCCGAGCAGGCAATCGGGTCCTGCCCGTCCGTCCAACGCTTCAGATGGCCGGAGGATGGTTAATTGATCAGCCCACCGCCGCCGATATCGACCACCGCGCCGGACATAAACGAATTGTCGATGGCCATCAGGTAGCACGATGCAACATCTTCTGGCCGGCCGGCAACGTTGCCGACCGGCGCGTTCGAACATCGCAACGAGCGCGACCACATCCATACCGTCATACGCTCGGTACCCACGCTGCTACTGGCGGCAGATCGCCCTGCCCGTCCCGATGCCCTGCAACTCGTGGTGGACCGTCGCTGCGGAACGCTCCCGATGGTCACGCGCTAGTCTGCCTTGTCGAGATACTTTCCGAAGACCAATGATTCCAGATCTTCCAACTCGATATGTTTGGCATCGCCGTCAATCTCAATGGCGTGATCCTTGATAATCGGGGAAGTAAGTTCCTTGGCAAGGATACGAACACGAAGGACGTAATTTCCCGGCGCAGAGGGAAGCAGCGCAATGTCGGCTTCTGCTCTGCCCGTTTCTCCGGGGCGGAGCGTACCAAGAAAAACGTGGCATAGCGGCTCATTGCTTCGGCTATCCACGACGACTTTCTCCCCAAGTCTTTCCACGACGCCGCGGAATCCACCGAGCAAGTGGAGGTGATCGCTCGACCGCGGTTCTTCTGGAAGATCGTCGGCGCGAAGCATTTGAACACTAGCCCCGTGAGGCGATGAACACGCCAATTCAAGCTTCACTTCGCCAAGAGCGAAGTCGGATTGGTTAGCCAAAGATAATCGTACGAGCACCTGTCGGTGCAAGGTCGCTTGGTAGACGGCGCTTTCACGGTAATAATCGCGATTGATTAAGCTCATCGACGGCAGACGAGACCTGACTCCATTCCCCATGTCGATCCAGTTGTCCTCCTCGTAGTCGGGCAGCTCTCCAAATGTGAGAAAGCTCGCCGTCAGATGCGCCGGAAGGGGATCGTTGTCTTGGGTATCGACGCGCAACTCGACACGTGCGGTCTTAGACGAGCCGGCATCTGCCAGCGTCATCCTCGCCATTTCAAGCAATGAAGCCTCATCCGTTGAACTGCCGCGACGAACTAAGGCTACATTCTTCCTGAGCTTTCCGAAATCTTGCTTCGGGGCGAAGGGACGAGGTTGCTTAGGGATTGTGATGACCGCAATGTGCTTGCCATCAAAGATGCGCTCTTCGTATTGAAACTCAAGAACCGGATCAATCTTACTTCGGACAAACTGCTGGAGCGCCGCGTCGTCGATGTGATCATTTGCCGATATCCCGATGATTTCTGCCGGGTGTGGTGACAGATCTTTGAAGCCGATCAGGATATAGCCCGCGTCCGACCGATACGCATTCGCCATCGCCATGATGTCTTTGGCGAGCTCGGACTTCTCGTGATCGCTAGCACCAGCGAATGAATATTGCCCCTGCTTGAAGTCCAGGTCGGCGCTCTCGCCCTTGTAGCGAAGTTGTTCCAGTTCCTCGTCGCTAATCATTTTCACTCCCGACCATCGCGTGGTCCTTGTGCGCAACTTGACGAGACATGGACGTAGACACGTGACGGTACGGATGCGCTCATTGTTGACCCTTACCTCACTCGATTCTGGAGCGCAGCAGAGGAAACCTCTTCGACGGTATGGTTGCTCAGGCCGCGCGCTGTGCGTCGTCGCCGTTAATTCGCCATTCGACATCATCTGCGAAATCCAACGGCATGACGATCGTCTCTTCGCTTTCGTGCACCCGGTTCCAACGCATTACGTCGAACGTGAGCTGCACGGCGTCCCCTACCATCTGCTCGCGCCGCTGCTGGAACGATTTATGGGCGATTTTACGAGGTGCTTCGTCGATGTCTGTCCAGAACGTCGTCTGCGTACCTCCCACGTGTTCGGTCACGGCCAAGTTTGCCCGGTACGGGCGGCCGGTGACTTCGTCGTGGCGAATCTCGTCACGGGCGGCAGAGGAAAATTGCTCTGCCAGTCGATCAATCGGACTCTTCGGAGTCGGAAGCGGCCAGCCCATCGATGCGGCGAATTTCGCTACGTCATGCATTTCGACAGACTCTTTGCCGGTTTTATCGCGATAAAGACGAATGAGTCGCTGCATTTCCTGCCGTTTTGTTGCCATTGCTGCCTCTAATTGCCGACGGGCGCGATGTCACCCCAGCCGTCTGCCACCGCGCCGGGCGTGACAATGGCTCTCACCTTGACAAGGTGATCCCGAAACAACTCGTACCGTCCCGTGCGACGCTGGATCTGGCCAGCCACAAGACCAGGATGTACCCCAAGGGTCTTCGCGAACCCGAGCAGATCGCGCGTGGCAAAGTAAGGGGCCTTCCTTGCGATGAATCCTTCCAGCTTGCTCGAAGGGACGCAGAAGTCGGCCGCAGCCTGATTCGCGACCCTCTCTTCCTCTGGTACGGCGGATGATGTGCCGGCGCGATCGCCCTCCAGCTCCGCGTCCAACACGGCCATCTCTTTCCCATGGCCCTGAATGACATGCTCAAGCTCGTGACGAAGGACGAACCAGAAATTGTCGATTCGATCGAACCTGATCGACATCCCAATCACGGGGCTGCGGTCATCTAACCAGAAACAAGCACCGTCCATCTTTGCCGACGGAAGGCTCTCAACAACCACAAATCGAATCCCGTGCTCCGCAAGAACGCGGGGGACTTTCCTAGCTTCCTCGGCGGAAGCCAGTAACGTCGCAAGCGCCTTTGCGGCGGCTCGTCCAGTAGCTGGCGTATAGGGAGCCACGATCATTTCTGAGGCTATGTGTCGCACGCGATACAGCCAAGCCAACTGGACTGGCGTGGCAGATTCAGAAACCCTCGAGCGCTTCGCGGCATGAGGAATGAGCCCAATACCGTCGCCTTCTTCGGCACCGAAGAAGGTGGCGAGCGATTCCTGAACAGCCACGGCATCCTTAGCGCTTGGCGCATCGAGCCAACCGCGCTTGATCATTTCGGCAATTGGCAAGCGACCGAACAACTGCGCTCGTTCGTGCCGGGTTGGGTCCGGGCGAGCAGTGAGGCGCGCCAGAGCTAGGTCGTAAGCCGACTGCAGGTGAACAAAACGCTCAGCGGGGGTCTGGAACACCTCTTCCAGCACAAGCGCGATCTCCGCGGTGACGGGTCGCTTATCACCGCAGAGCTTATTGACGGCAGTCTCTTCCATGCCCATCACCACAGCCAACGTTCGTTTCGTCCATTCCCGCTCGGCTAGGAGGGCGGCGAGGAGCTGACCGGGTGTTTTGAAGTCATTGAGGCTCATGCTTTGCAAAATATGCCAGTTTGCGAAAAAACGCAAACTTACTTCCCGACTTTTGCGCGACCTGTCGGCGGAGTTGGAAGCGACACATTTCCGTTCGCAAGGATGACGCTGTCGCTAAACGACGTTGGGCCGGTTCACAACGTCATACAAGGTCGTCCCGAAAGCCGGCAGACGCATCCATTACCAGTTGTGGCCGCCCCCTCTGAACGCCCAATGCCCTTGGCTTCGCACTTCATGCAGAGCCGCGAGCTCCTTCGGGTGATGACAGGACAGCCACCGCGTCATTTCTCCGTCTGACAGAAGCCGGGCAACCACCCCAGCGAGCACGACGCCTTCGAGTACCGCGAGACCTTCGGCGTTTCCGTTCTCTGGAACTCTGGAACGCCCCAGTGCAATCCTCGGGATACCGATGCGCCTGAGGATCGCTGTCCCTCGCGTGTCGACCGATAGTGCAGCTAGGGCGTCGGTCACAGCATTGAACCGGTCCTTTGCCCTGCCCGCCTCCGCGGTGAGGGCGAGTGCATCCTGTTCCCGAATCCGGGCGCGCTGGGCCTGGCTTATCCACACAGCTGCGACTCCGTTCTCGACAGCCTCGATAGGTCGCCAATGATGGCTAGCGAGGGGTATCTGCAGCTGTCGAGTATCGGGCGATTGCGGGTGTAGAAGCACTTCGGGAGCTCAGGAAAGAGAACTCTCGGCAGGACAAAATAGTCCCTGGGCACTGGCTCGCCATACACGGATCGCGCAAAGACAACGATGTCCGTATCCTCCGCTTTCCTGTGGTTGAACCACTGCTGCAGGTCTCCCACCGGGCGCGATGCATGGACGACCACGAAGGACATCGTCCATGCGTCGTCAACCAGCAGCCGCCAGCCGCGCCGTTCGACCGTAGAGCCATTGTCCTCCAGCTGTTCGATGGCAAAAGCGGTCAGGCTTTCCCGCCAGCGCGTGAGCCACAGACGAATATCTGCGTATCGAAAATTCCGGGACGGTGTAAATCCGACCAGCCGATACAAGGCTGTCAGACCACCAAACCGGCGCGCGAGCGCATGGCTCGACAAGAGACCGGCTTCGGCGTCAATCAACGGAGCACTCAGGCATCCTTTTTTTTTATACAGTCGCCGCACCCGCTCGAGCAAAGCGGCATTGGTTTGATGTTTTCGCAACATCAATCGACGGTGTTTGACGGCATCAAACAGAGTCTGGGGGACCACGGCGTCAAAGGCTCCGTTTCGTCTCGTCCACTCCGCTTCAGGATTTTGGGTTATCCGACCAGCGAGTTTCTTGCTCGATCTGCCATAAACGGCGTGTCCTGCATATTTTTCACTGTCAAGGACGGTCCGGATTGTGTTGAAGACCCAAGGCTTGCCGCGATGAGTAAGGATACCTTGCTGATTGAGGACTTTGGCGATGCCAGAGCAACTTTGTCCTTTCAGATACTGCTCGAATATCCAGCGCACCGTTCTGATCTCGTCCGGAGGGCCGGGCACCAAAATGATACGGTCTGTTGTGAGGCCTTTCCGGTCACCGTCCCTCAGCAGGAATTTTGCTTCACCGTCCGCACTGATGAGAAGACGTCGCAAGCCATAACCGGCAACGGCGCCTTGTCGGTAGCCCATTTTCGCTAGCCGCTGCTGTGCCGCAAAAACCTTTGCCGAGAGCTCGCGACTGTATTCGGCAGCCATGGCCCTCTTGATGCCCTTGAAGACAAGAGAGAAAGGACTCTGGTCGTTTTCAAAAGACTCGCCGACGTACAACACTCGCACCCCGGCTCGCCAGCACATGAACTCATAAAACGCACCCTCGTCAGTATTCTGGAACCGACCCCATCGGGTAACGTCGAGCACGAGCACCGCATCAAATGCAGTTCGTCCTAACCGAATGTCTTCCATAAGGGCACTCAAGCCAGGCCTGCGCTCAATCGTCAGGCCGCTGCGGCCTTCGTCCCGGTACTCATGGACAATAGCCATCCCGTGGTCTTCCGCATAAGCGTCGATGGCAGCTTTTTGGTTTGCAAGGGAGTACTGCTGCATGTCCGTCGACATGCGGAGATAAGCGGCGGCAAAGATCGGAACGGCACTGGAACCGGGCGCTGGTTGGGTAGACACGGACATGACACCGTACCGTCATCAACGACAGATTTGCCGACTGTAGGCCGACTTCGGCCCTTCGGAAACCCTGTGTCAGTTGTGAAACAGTTTCCCCTGGATGCCGTCGAGTTCGGCGGCCGCCTGAAATACGGCCAATGCCGTCGGATGGTGACGTGCGAGGCACCCAACCAAGGGTGCGTTCGCCATGAGCGT
>Ga0247742_10000566_pt1 | contig 29221 bp, 31 predicted proteins | sample UWRJL208509C2_FD_180944 | JGI IMG/M metagenome (GOLD analysis project Ga0247742, IMG submission 180944) | Plant litter microbial communities from Arlington Agricultural Research Station in Wisconsin, United States - UWRJ-L208-509C-2 | ecosystem: Environmental > Terrestrial > Plant litter >...
TTGCCATCCAACGGCGGCTTTTTCACCCAAACCCTTTTGTCCATGTTTTAGCTTTCTCATCTAATCTGTCTCCAGAATCATGTGACTAATGGTGTCGGCAACTACGAAGACTGGAGATATTGACGGAATTATTCGAGAGTAAGGGAAATGGCCAAATCCATCGATCACGGGAGGGCGTGTACTGATGGGAACATGTCCACTCATGAGCGGCGAAACGTGGGACCCTTAGGTGGGGAGTAAGGAGAGTTTCTTATCAGTGCCAAACAAGGAACAAACATCAAGCACGAGCATTGCCCACCCCACAAGTTAAAGTTAAGTACTGGGCGACATTTCTCGCACAGCCCTGGGGATTTTCACGCCACACTTGGGGATGTTCATGAAGCTGGCATCCACTTTTGGCCACATGACCCGCGCCAGTGGTGCTACACTAGACGGTGTTCAGGGTCATGAACATCAGCGTGTTCATGGTCAGGACATCATCGTGTTCAGGGTCATGAACATCGGCGTGTATTCGCGGTCATGAATATGTTCATGAAGATAGCGTCCACTTTTGGCCACAAGCCTGGGGCTGTGTCCTAGCGGAACGGGACTGACGATCGTTTATTTAATAGCTGGGGTGGACTCTCTCCCTCAAAGACAAGTTCCTATCCCCTTCTTCCACCATTCACGCGCATACGAAAAAATGATTTCTCGCCTGAACGAGTATGTTCTCACTTCCACACCATACCCGTCTTCCTGTCCCTCATGAGTAGACTCAACAGCTGCCTCCTCGGCCTCTTGACTACCCGCACACACAGACTTGTGGACCTTGGCATCGATCAATATTTTTCCACAAAATACTCTTATACTGCCCATCGAGGTTCAAATTATACGACGGAGCTACCCCTACCAGTCGTCGCAATCGCCCACAGTACGCGTCGGCAATGGAAGAAGGCACTCCAAGAGTTAGGAAAGGTCCAGAAATTAGTATCTGCAGGCTCAGGTCTACTTATACCGTGCGTACTTAAATTTAATAGTGTCGAAAAATCGCTAATAATATCAACATAGACTTCCCATTGCACTCCTCCAAATCGACGCAGTGGGTACAACCAGATGGGGTCAAACACTTTGCGTCGAAACATTTGCACTCGCGCTGGCTGGACTATTTTCTGGCGTACGCTTCATGTTAGAGGGCGCGTCGTTGCGCAGCGATAGAGTCAGGTTGCTTTGGCTGGAGGTAAATGCTTGACGCCCACTTCCTAGGGACGCAATTAACGGGCGCGTATCTATTCTAGGCCTCCCAATCGCCAGACGAACGGCGGTCGGCTGAGTTTTGGTCCCAGTTGGCACTTCCAGCGGTGTGCATTACGTGGTCTCTCGTTTTCGCAATGGCGACGATCTTATATATCACCGTGGCGTCACCCGTATTCCCAGACAGCTGGGGAGGTTCGAAGCCTGGGGTAATCGCCTACGCGTTGAGCGTGGCTCTCATTTCTGCCCTAAACATCCATCTATTCTTTCGAACCTACCAACTTAAAGACGTTATGGCTCGCGGATGATGGAAAGATGGCATTTCCAATGACATCTACGGCCATTGTATGCACTTACGAACTCACACAATATGCTATACATTTTTAGTAGACCGTTGTATATATAATTTAGATACCGCTGTACAGCTCCGTTATGCCTACCCACTTCAGGGATCACAACGACCGTCAACGTTCAATGTCCTTACACTGATGCGATAATAAAATATGTTTGTGTTTTCAAGGAATGCAGTGAGACGTACACAACACCTACGATGTCGAACAGGTGTGTTGTATATGTCCGAAGTCGACAGCAGATGCGTATCACGACATTAGCAAGACAAGATTTGTCAAACCCTAAATTGAGGCTAGGGTTCGCACGATTTTACGCCCTTGTATTGCATTGCAAGCTCTTTATACTCAAATATCGTGACCTGTGTCTGGCAGTCCGCTTGGCTGTTATCTCATTCCTATTGTACAACTTACAGTAAGAATGTCCGCGTAATATATAAATCGCCAGGCCCAGTTTTTACAAACTTGTAATCAACGTACTTAGTATGAGCATTTAGATTCAAGCAAGTAAGGTAAAGTAAATTGCTGTGAACTTGAAGCCATCCCGACGATCGCGCAATATGACCAGTTTCCTTGCTATTATGTGCACACGGTCACGATTACAAAAACTCACTGATCTTCAGATTACTCTTGAACCCCATCCACCACTGTTTAAATAAGAGCCTGCCCTTGGGCAGATAAATCCAGAGAGGCTAGCTAGGATACTGCTATCCAACTTTAGCAAGACTGCGCTCAGAGGCAGCCCGCTACTGTCAATCTTAGGCCGTGCTATCTCCCCGCGAATTATAAGGTTCATCTCAGCGATGGCAGAGGAGAATGGTGTGTCGTCGTTATTCGAGGCTGTTCAATTGGACGTAATGGAATTGACCGTACATTTCAGTTCTTATTGGCGTGATAGGAGGGAGTGGGCTATACCATTTAGACAACCTCACTTTCGTGTACGATCCTTCGACTTCTCATAACCACGGATCTATCTAATCTTTCTTTTTATCTGCAGAAAAACCGTCAACCCACAAACGGTATGCAGCCGTCTCATTTACGATGTAATCAAATGACTAACAACGTCAACTTTACCAGCCCTGGGGTGAACCCTCCTCGCCCATATCCATCTTCACCCTCCCATCGGGCACACCGATCGCCTTCGTCGCCCGCCACGGCACAGGTCACACAATCCACCCCTCCGCCGTCCCCGCCCGCGCCAACATCGCCGCCCTCAAATCTCTCGGCGTACGCGCCATCATCGCCTTCTCAGCCGTCGGCTCTCTCCGCGAAGAGATCTCCCCCGGCTCCTTCGTCCTCCCCAACCAGATCATCGATCGCACTAAGGGTGTGCGCCCAGCGAGTTTCTTTGAAGGAACGAGCGTGGTTGCGCATGCGATGTTTGGCGATCCGTTCTCGGGGAAGCTGGTTGCGTGGTTGGAGGAGCGGGTGAGGAAGGCGTTGGAGAGTGAGGGGAGGGGTGTGAAGCTGTTTACGGGGAAGACGATCGTATGCATGGAGGGTCCGCAGTTTAGTACGAGAGCGGAGAGTGTGATGTATAGGCAGTGGGGAGGCGATCTGATTAATATGAGTGTGCTCCCTGAGGCGAAGTTAGCCAGGGAGGCGGAGCTTAGGTGTGTTTGCCTATCCAGCTCTGATCGCGGAGGATCTTACTGACAACTTGTTCAGCTACGCGCTGATAGCGACAGCAACGGACTACGACTCTTGGCGACCTGCTTCGACCTCCGTCACGGCCGCCGAGGTGTTCAAAACGCTCAAAGCCAATGCTGACACCTCCAGGCTCGTCGCAGCGACTGTCCTCGACGATCTTCAAGCTGCCATCACAGGGGACGACGCACAGGTGTTCCTTGAAGAGCTGGGTGGGATGAAGTATAGCATCATGCCGCGATCGGAGAAGCAGAAGCAGGAGGATAGGGATAAGCTAGCGTATATCCTTCCAGAATATTTTACGGGTGAAGAAGGGAAGGATGTTGGTAGTGCCTGAGGGAAAAGGTAACCTTTTTATTAGGTATCTAACTGAACCCCAAGTATGTACGAGGAAGTCGAGGCCTTCGCTAGATGTAGAGCTCGTATCGAAATCAGATGTAATTATGATTATTCAGAATGACATGAATGCAAAGGTGGTACACATGTGGAAGAAATACGTGTTATGAATACGACGCGAATCCACTAGGATAGGATCGGTAAGTACTCGTACAGGTACAACATGACAAAAGAAAGTGTGGAGGCAAAGACCATGACGGTGATGCAGATTGTACAGTGACGGAGATATGGGGGGGTATGATGCGTGTGGCATAGCTGAAACCATGAAAACCATGGAGTAGAGGGATGAGAATGCGGAAATGGATTGGATTGGATATCAGGATCATGCAGATCTACAGTGAATGAGTAGGGGAATCAAAACAGAACCGACAGGGAAAAAATAAAAGGGGAGCCCATAAGGATGCAAAGACGAGAAGCACGTCCAGCGAGAGAATATATAAATGTCCGAAGAGTAGAAATGACATGAAAACAGAGTGTGAAAGACGAAAAAGGAAGAAATTGACATATAAAGAAATAGAACCAAAACACGAAATGTAAAGCACATACAATTATCCTTCAGCATCCCAGCCTCAGGCCTCAGGCCTCACCGATAACAGGCTTTCCCTCGCCTTCCAACTCCCAGTCCAGCTTCACCGGTTCCAAATAACTTTCAGGCACCAGGGCATGCTTCGGAGCCGCGAACCCTGCACCCGTACTAGCTCGCGTGCTCGGCCCGCTACCTCCCCCGGTGCCTTCGGCAGCACCGCCACCAGTGCTACCAGATGCATCTGCCGATCCACCCGTGCCTGATCTGGCGCCAGATATAGAATCCAGCGTCTGCTCGCACACGACCACCGCCCAGCCAACTCCTCCACCACGCCCAACAACGCGCACAATCTGGTCCTCGACTAGTCGCATCTCGGCGGTGCCTTCTGGTTCAAAGGCGTATATGGCGCGGTAGAGACCTGGGTAGAGCGCATCTTCCTCCTCTTCGTACAGCTGGTCGTCTTCGTCGTCATCGTACGGTTGAGAGTCAGAGGCGGCATCGTAGTACTCTGATTCGCCGTGTTCGGAGGATCCAGACGAGTCGTCGAGGAAGTTGCGGTCGAGGTCGCTCCTGCTTGGGAATCCGTTCGTCGTGCTATTGGTAGTTTTGCTGCTCTCCAACACACTTGCAGCGGTCGTGCCACCCCCACCAGCACCCGTTGTCCAGCTAAATCTTCCTTGGGAAGCAGCTGCAAATGCACCTCCACCCCCAAAACTGCCCCATCCCCACCCACCATCGTCCTCTTCTTCTTCCTCTTCCTCATCACCACCCTCGGAACTCATACTGCTGTTACTTGACGTGGACAACGACCGTCCGCCCAACTTCCGAATCATACGTCTAACACGATTCGCTCTGGGAACATCCTCGCCCAACCCAGAATGGCGCACGTCGGAAGGTGCGAACCCAAAGTCACGGATTTTGATGTACACCTTCTCCTTCTCTGGGAATCCAGCAGCTGGAGAGGGCGTTGTGGGCGTTGGGTGGGATATTTCGGCGAAGGACTCTGTCTGTGAAGATGTAGACGCCGAAGGAGCAATGGTAGACGACGAAGTGATAGTTGATGATGAGGACGCTTCATGCACATGCCCCTGCCCTTGCTGCTGCGTCTGCGATGAAGGTGCCGATCCCATCTCTCCGCGAGCATCAGATCCTGGAGGCGAAGGCGGCAAGAAACTCTGGCTTAGCTGACTGCCGATACTTGCTCGGCTCGCCCTGTGGGGGTGGGGGATCGAGTTCGGGTTTGAGGTTACGTCTGCGTTTAGGTTTATGCCCAAATTCCCACTTGCAGCACTGGCCTCGTTGCCGCCACCACTCACAGTCGGAGTCGAATTTATACCACCACCACGCCCACCCAACGTGTCACTTTTCTTCCTCAACGAATTAGCCCGCGATACGACGGTTGACCCGGGTCTGCTTCCTCTTGATTTCACAGATGCGGTGGACATTCGCTTGGAGTTGGCACTCATCCCCATGCTCGATCCTCCGGGGGAGGGGGGTGCAGGTCGTGAGGAGTATAGAGAGGGATCGTTCGCTAGCGACATTGATAAGGAGAGATTGGACGAGAGTGATAGAGGACGTGATTGGCGTTTGCTTTTCGACTGCGAACGGGAAAGGGAGGGTGCGGTATAAGCCGACGGTGGACTCTGCGGAACATCCCCTGACGACGAGAGCGCAGTGGACATCCTCTTGTTGCTGATGTTAGCAGAGGCTGGCGGGGCAGAGGCACCGTCTAGGGTAGGTATAATGATTTTGTCCAGATCTGCACTGGGAGAATCTTCAGGCGGCAGAGTAGCCAATGGGATCGTCGGCGTAGTTGACGCGGAGTAAGCTCCTTGCACTGAGTTGGGTAAGGGCGATCGAGGTGGTTCGAGGGAATTCGCGCTGGTACTAATAGCCGAATGTGATACAACCGGCTGCCTCTGCACCGAACTCGGTGTGGGCGTCATTGGCGAGATCAGAGAGGGCGAGAGAGGAGGATGGGCTATGGGGCGCGATAATGCACCCGCTAGTGTCGCGGTTGGGGCGGCAATAGGTTGTGCTGCTATCTCTGGTGTTGGAGCAACGATGGATGGTGTTGGTACAGGGATTGGTGAGATCGAGCGAGGTGGAGGTGCACAAATCGATGGATCTTCACCAGGCGTCGGGATATCTGAAGATATTGGTCCTACCGAACCCGATGATATCGGTCCGTCTACGGCGCCTACCGCAGTCGGTGTCGGTGATGCTCCAGTGCCGTTGACATGGGTATGTCGTTCTGGTCCCGCGCTACCGTCGGCGGACAACACCAACGACGCCCGTTGTCTAGGTGCCTCTGTTTCCCCTCCATTCACCAGCCCTCCTGCTCCTAGGCCACCGTCGCCTCCGTTTCCATTTGCATTTCCGGTGCCATTTGCCCCGCCACTTCCATTCAAGCCTCCACTGCTGCCGTTCACACCGTTCGAAAAAAGTCCAGGTGCACTCCCTTTACGTCCTCCCCTTGAAGGCGGTGGTTTCATTGCGAACTCATGCGCGCCTGGAGTGGGAGGTGGAAGGAAAGAGGAAGAAGGCGAAGGGAACGGCGATGCTGATGAGTTTGAGTCAAGAGAAATGGTTGAGATTCGAGAAGATGCTGAATTTGCTGCTCATGGGGTGAAAGATGTTAGCAAGCTGGTAAAAAGAAGCAAGGTAGATAATGAAAAAGGCGTCGATTCAAGTAGAAATGGTGTGAAGTACCGCACTGCAGATTCTACTTCATACCGGATGTCACGGCACGGGCCAGGGGCAGCGGCGGGGATAAGATAACAAAGTGGCATCCAAGATGAACAGAAATGCGGCGATCCGAATAACGAGCCGCAATTCGGTCAATAAAACAAGGTGGAGACGATGAATGCACCACCTTTGTGGTTGAAGGTGGAATAGGTAACATCCATTCATGCCACCAAATGTGCCACCGAACCAAAACAACGATTGCCAGCAAACACATTCATGTTGATGTCCAGGCGAGAAGGAAAGAAAGGCGACTCACGAGGAGGTTCAGAGTACACTGCAGATGCCATTCCGACTATGCTCCCTAGTATGTTCAAATTGGATGCGATATGTTGTCCGGTGTTTCCTTCTAGATGCAGATGCGTGGCACAAGTGAAGCGATCGTCCTAGCGTTCCTTTTCACCAGTCGGGTGGCAGAGTGCTGTTAGAATCTCGACACTCGAGATATCCTAGCTACTTGTCTTTTTAGATATCGGCGTCGGTGCTAAAGCGACACTTGAGAACAGAATCCACAGTCAAGAGACGAATCCGAAAGCGACCGAGGGTATACACAGACAAAATGGGCGTGTGAGAGCGATATGCGTGTCGAATCGACGAGAATTGTTGTCGTCGTCGTGGTAGTTGGAAGGAAAGAAGTAAGATGGTGGCAGCAAGCTCTCGAACCGAGCTGATAAATGCTTTTTTTCGGTCCTTTGTCGTTTGCGCTCTCTTTGAGCTTTGAGAGTGCTTCGCCCTTGATGATGGGATGTGAAAAAGGGGGATCGAAACTCAGCTGCAACTCAGCCCGTTTGTGCAGAACGCAGCTGTCTTGCACGGCCGTTGTCATGGCATCTCCGTCGGATCTTTGTCTGCATGGTCACGTGAGTGCGTCTTAGGGGCGCGGCGCTGCCGGTCCGTTGAGGGGTGGGGAAACCGAGCCTGCAGCTCCCTTGTGCTCTGACCATCATGATACGGCTGCAAATGCTTGCTGGAGCCCAGCGGATGGATGCCTATCCGAAACGCACGACGAAACACGATGACTAAAGCCTTGCTGATCATTTGTACCAACTCGTTCAGCGCTGGCAGCTTATTGGATGATGGTGTGCACCGATCTGCACGGTAGGCTAGAATTTATCTCTCTTGTGCACAGCACTTTCGCGGTTCTCGAACTCCTGGGCTGGTCTGCATAGATTGATCGATCCCTGTCCTCGTGCATACCTCGAGGCCTCGCAGCTGACTCGATTGCCACATGTTAGACACCCCGGTCATTGCTTAAAAAGTGCCCTCTTCCAAGGCTGTGCGTATGGATCCCCCCTTCCCCCCCGAGCTTCAACCTGCTCCAAGTCTGCGTTCGAGCCCAGCAACCCTCGCACGGATGCTTCTGGCAGCCTCTTGATGTAGTTCTTCGAATTTCATTTCCCCCCATGCTCTTCCCAGTGCTGTCGCACCAAGGAAGTCCCGAACGCGAGAATAGGCCTCCGAGTTTTCTTCATCGATAGCTGGTGGGTCGCCACATCAAAGGATGACTCGGATATACACTATTATCCACTACATGGAACGAACGAGAGTGTCCATGGATGACATCGCCAGGAACCTCGATTGCGTACACCCAAACAATATCCGTGGCAGCTTCGCCTGTCTTCCTCTATGTTTGATAATTCGGGCGACAGATAACCATCTGTATATGTGCGAGCGATCTGACATTGACGTAGCCTTTGCAATGCGGTCACGGGTCTCTGTGGAGTTAGTCGACTAGTGATGCAATGTGCATGTCATTCTCTGCTCTCATGAATGGTTTTCTTCACCTTTCCACGCTCTGTACGATGCCGGACTTTCGATCTAAATAGCAGCCCTTTTTTTGGTATGAGGTCTACGTATGGCCCACCTGCGTCTTCCCCCGTCCTGTCTATTCCCCCCTACCCATCATTTCTGGTGTCGTTGATCAGGGGCCCTCTTTTCTCCCCCAGTCTACGAGTGTCTCCGACTCTTCACTTATGCGTACCTTCGCTACAAGGACCAGTCTCACATACATCCTCACCCTAATAACATGCTTAGGCCCAGACTCAGACGATCACCGTTTTGCATGGAATCCCTCCAACCTTGTTTTTTTCAGTGGCTTGATTTGCTCAAATCCGCATTAATCTAATCAAGATTTACATCTGATTTTTTTATGCATCTGGTGATATTCTACGCGTTTGCAGCCCACATCACCACCCGCCGCCCATCCAAATCTCCATCCGAATTGTACTACCAATTTTGTCCACGTCTATCTTCCACATCTCATCAGTAGGCTCTACAGTCTCTCTTTCTCCCTCCAAACCGAATATCTGCTGCGTATCGCGCAGATATCGGGCGAGGACGATGGAACGATGGCGTACAGGTTACGATGAGACTGGTAGGTTGAAAAGTCCAAGTCGAAGTTTAGAGTGAAAATCTCGTCTAAGCCTCTCTTGTTACATTATCCAGCTACCCTTCCGCTCGCTTTGAATGCCGTTAATCATACTTCGCTCCGCACTCTGCCCCTCATCCTGTTTTCCATCGACACACCACACTCTCGGATTGAGTGCTGGGCTTGCTTGATCTGCCTTGTCTAATCAGGCGATTAGAAGACTGCGTCTATCTTGCCCACCAAGGTCATTCATTGTTATCGAAGTTGAAAGTCGTCAACTACTGAGAAGCAAAGATGTCCTTATGGATGGAAAACACAAGGACGTAGCTTCTATTGCAGATTATGCTAGAAATACGAAAATATAGCTATAGGGTTGGATCTTATGGAACTCTAGTCTACGAATAGAATAATGGAGGCACTGTCAGTCTGTGGCGACATGTAACTAGTCAGAACTGACTCTTTCACGCGCTCAGGTCATCCCTGTCTCGCCATCTCTGTCTCGCCACCTCTGTCTCGCCACCTCTTTAGGTATTCCAGTGTGTTCGTTCAATCCATTATTAATGTATTTATGGGATCTAGATGACGGCCAATACTGTTCTCATCCTTTCTGTAGGCTGTTCATAACCTGCCCTAGCGACCCCCACTCCACGCCCTTGCTATCCGATGATGGAACATTCTCGATATCTCTAATCCTAGCTTGGTCGATGTTCTCTTCCGTCTTCTGGTACATCTTTGCATGGGCGTTCGTTGATCTGATATGCAATATTTATATCTGTTGGTGAGGGCTACATATAAAATTACGGTATGGCTCATCGTATCGTTTCTTCACTCCCCTACCACCCTCAAAGGTTCCACCAGCACGATCCTAAAAAAATTGAATATAGTCAAGGATGATCAGTTATCGTCAGATAGCTTTAACCCTTCAAATCCTATCCCTCTTCCTCGCCATCATCCAATACGCGTTCCTCACCCTGGTTCGACTTATAGTGCTTACCGTGAAGAGCGCGTTGGTCAGTCCAAACGCCAGATCTGTGGCGGAATCGGAGCTGCTTGATGAATTTGCGTACATGCAGGCAGGTTTAGGGCCTTCGAAATCTGGGACTTTGTCCGAGTCAAGTGGCTCTGAAGATGCGTCATCATGTTCGTGCTACTTCGTTGAGATATGCGTTTGTTAAACAAGAGCTTTTGTAGCACTTGAAGTCAGTGCCACTGGTCCTTCTGGGGACCTGTGGTCGGACTGGACCCTTCATGATTCCAGCACGGTTCAGGAAGGTGTGATTATAGAGCAAGGGATCGAAACAACTGGTTTCGTTGGATATTAGAATATTCAGAACTGGTGAAGCTTCGAGGATCAGAATGCTTGCATCTAGTCTAAGTCTATCACTTCACTTATTAGCTCTGTTCATCATACAATTGTTCAGTTGCAGCTTGGCGTCTCTTTAGACACTTGTATTATGGAGAATCATCTTCGTTTGGAATGTATCAATTCTCCGCCAAGTCACTTCAAGTCTATGCGTATAGAAAATGCTACAGTCGAATGAGGATATTAATACTACAAATGATGGTACGCGTAGGTATGTCTATGGGGTAGGATTGGGCGTATCTATCTCAGCCTAGTCGTTGACTCTCGCTCAGCAACAAGTTTGCGATGACGATGATGACGATATCGAACACGAATTTCGCCCTTTTATGGGGCCAAATCTGTGAGTCCCGTCTTTCGCGGAAAAGCAGAGAGTACATCTCCCCGAATTATCGCGTTGGGGATCACGGTGATTCAGCGAGCACCTTCCCCCAGTTAGCATCGCTCTTGTTGTCAGATGCTACAAGACAGTCAGCTCAAATGCCCAGATGAAGTGAAATACAGACAACTCACATTGGCCGAGCTCTGAAATTGACGCGCCAGAGCCGCATATTCGTCTCCCGTCTTCTTCACTTTCCTAACCTTGAACAGACAAGGTAACGATGCTTGTGAATACGCAACGAGTTTCTCTCGCGCTTCTACAAGGCTAAGGTTGGGGTAAGCTTCTTTATCCTGCAACGCCGATACAAAACGTGAACCCACCGGTCATGTTCCGCATAAAATGAGTCCAGCTCTTCGAAAGAAATGTTGTGACTTCGACTGTTAACCTTGGTGATCGCACTTGCAACTCGCTGCTCCCATTTCGAGATGCGTAGGTGAGGCCGTTTGGGACGGAGAAACAAGGTGAAGACAGGTCCGCCAGAGGTCGCGCCGATTTCCTGCATTTTGTGAATGGATAGTCGAAGAGGAGGTACGAATGAGGTTGAATGAAGAATGAATATGGGATCTCGACGCCAGCGTTTGATACACCAAGCTCGTAAGAGGTCAGGCTCTTATATATCCAGCTGATGGACCCTGGCACGGCAATAGTGGCGCCATTTACGGCATGCGAGGACAATGTAAATGAAGTGAACAAAGGTATAGAAGCCCAAGTATACGACAGTCGCCATGGATGTTACAGCCATAAAGACACGTTGCGGGGGTCTGGGTACGAGATACGTGCCGTTGCCATTTATCGGAGAGAACAAAAGCACGTAGTACTAGGAGTGTACGATGACCGAGCGGCTAGTAAATAAGGAGCAGTAAACGAATGATACAGAGGCTCTGGAGGATACCTAGTATTTAAGATGATTTTGCACTCATAAGTAATACCTCATGAATTTCTAAGGGGCCGCGTGCCAGCAAACGCGAGTTACCCTGGCAGAGGTGGAATCATCCTTGCCGAACATTCAGCACCGCCACCAATCGCGTCCTTTTCTTGACTCACAACGAGGCCTTCTCATCTCAATATTTCAAAGTCGCAATAGCACGCACGACGCGCTCGTAAACTCGAGCTGTTCAATCGCTGCATTAGATGTGGATGTTACCGAGGACGAAGACGAAGACGTGAACCCAGCGTCGGACGAGAACGTAAATGACAGTGACACGTTGATGGCTAGCGAGGATGAGGGAGTGAATATGATTCTCGGGAGAGGTGCATTCTGTCCTTTCAGCATACTCAGACTTAGCTTCAGCTCAGATTATTTCTACAAAAATACTGGCAAAACGTTCAAGACCGAAGCATCGACCGATAAAGTAACCGCAACTCCGAAAGGGAAGGAGGGCACCAAAGAGTACTCCCAATTTCCAAAGCTCTCGTTGAAACTCTTATCCCCGATGACAAACCCAGATGGACTGTCGCATGGTCGTCGTTTTGTAACATGGTGTACACACCCAGCGCCTCGACACTCAGAAGGCTCTGGGCGAATTCAAAGCGACGCGGATGGAGCTCAGCGCGTCCTCGGAACAGGTACATTTTCTACTTCGTTTGATTATCTCGTACAGAAGGCTTAGGTGGTAAACCGCTTGCCGAAGGCACCAAATCTTCTGCCTGTAGTGGGACCGCATCTGCAATCGCTCAAAGGCTTACTCAGCTGGCTGGAAAGAATCCGGCTACTGCCCTTGTGGCTGATATGAACCGTTCGAATCTTCGTTTCGAATCTTCATCGCCCAGTTGTGCGGCATAATTGTGAATGGGGTCTGGTCTCGTCCAGCTTTCTCGTGGAGAGAGATGGTCAGTCTTCCAGCGTTTTACTTACCGAAAGAAGCTGAGTTTTATGTTCCCAGATACACCGTGTCATGAAACATGGCGGCCATCAGAATTTCTTCTTACTAAGTTACTTTTGCCCTCCGACACAGCAAGGTCATAATGGTGGAAAGTCCCCACATTAAATGAATTCAGAAAAGTGAACTTGCACTCGCTCTCAACGGTGCATGATCCATGTCTGTTGTGGAATAAATTTTAAAGGAAGCGTATGTATTTTGCCTTCTGACATACCTCATTGATGCTCATCTCACAACTATGTTAGGCACGCAATTAAAACCCCTATTGAGCTTTCTGACCTTTGCTTCCTCGAGCGATACTCGACCGACCTCAGTGAGCCAACTCGACAGTCCGTCCCAGCAGCGGTGATGTGGCCAAAACCTGCTGAGATCGTCAACCCAACTCGGTGACCATAATTTGTGCCCACTACGCTCGGAGTTTCCGTGTCGCGATCACGACTGTATGAAATTCTTCACTCACATTTTGTGCTGCTGCATCGGACTAAATTTTAGGTGTTCCAATTCCGTACATTGATATTTAAATACCGACAGAGCTGTTGACTATCATTCAATGGGCTATTTCCTATTATAATATTACCATGCACTTCCTTATGACCATGATCAACGAATTCCCCGATAATCATAATTTATGTCTGTTACAGAAGCTATTGAATGAAGCCATGATACTATAAACATTTCCAAGGTCATTGAAACTGCTCTGATCGTAAGATTGATCGTTAGGCACTCGTGGCTATTTTTAGACGGTATCGCGCTCGAACATTGTCAGCGAAGGTTAAATTCGTACGAAATCAATATCTCCTGTGGATCTAGGGTTTTACATACACCATTTTTTTTGATAGTGTGCTTTTACGAATCGCGGTTCAAGATATAAATAAGTAGGGGGAATAAGTAGAACGATTGGCGCTTTGTGGACGGGCATCGTAAAATATTATATTGCTTAAACTTCGAGGCTATGGATATGGGCGGCCGTCCATACAGTAATTTATGCGTCCACAGTCTCGGCTCCCTTTTGAGCTACCAGCTTGGAGACACTTTCAAACAAAACAACTTGTATCTCAAACTGGGCGCATAAAATCTCCATATCAGGTGTCGAGAGCAATGTAATATCTCTAAGATCCTCAGACTTCCTCTCAAATTCCTGAAATGTTAGTTTTTCGGCATTGGTCATGAGAGCTACATTTCGGAGATATTTGCATCAGACTGTCGAATTACTGTTGAGATATTAGTGTAAGCCTGGCGCCCAGTCTTACTCGCGTTCGGACACTTTAGTACTATCACATGCTTCGTTGGACTCGTATAAGTACCAGTATCGTCGTGATCGCATCTTCCTAGAATACGCCCACCTACTGTACACCGATTGTTACCTGCACCCCGAGGAATACACCATGGTCCTTACAAGCTGCGACCGTGCCCAGTGAGCCCTATAGACGACGGGCTTTCAATTAGAGTATCTAAGGCATACCTCGAGACACTGGCTCCGGAAAGCAGAAGCTGCATTTACCAAACTCATTTCGAGGTATTAGGCCGTGGTTGGCGAGGCACTTTACATGACTTCTCAGAGCCTTCGTTGACGTTGTCTGCGGTAAGTCAATAAGCTATGAAAATCCCCACTTTGCGTACAATGGTATTCTCACCTGCGCACGATGTGTGACCTGGCGCGCAACATGTGCGTATCGCTTTACTTCATCTTTGTTTTTACGCCGGCTACAACTGGGATCCTCGGCTTGAGCCATCAGCTCTGCTCGTGTTTTATCGAGTCTGTATTGCGTTAAGTATATAAACTAAACACAGGGCCACTGATACGCACTCATCTACCTCCTCGTGAAATACGGCCAGATCTTCAGGTCGTATTTTTTCTGAGTGCTTGTCAACAAGGCGATAGCCTCAGCAATACGCTCGTCCCATTTTTTAATCCGATTCGCAGGTGTGGCCATGCGAATTTTCTTTGCTAGTGCGACGCCTGCAGAACCCAAAGCGATGAAGATAGGTGCTGCTGCCAGAGCTTCAGCCATAATTAAGAAGAGTCTTGAAAGAATGAAAGAATAAAATCAGGATTAGAATCGGGGAGTGAAGAGAAAAGACAGAGAAATGGCAGTATACCAGAACTGGCGCCTTATATCACCTAACCGGCCAGTCACCTTACGTTGACTTTACGGTAGTGAAATGTATATGTCGCTTGGAGGAATTTGACGCTGAAACTGCTGAACTATAACGTCTTTGATATTGATGAAGACTTTGGATTAGCTGCGGAATGAGACATTCGTGCTATGTGACGGCAAGCACTTTATTCACGACTGTGAAAATGTGTAACTGGAACAAAAGACGTTGCCGTCTGCTGGTACAGAAATACAAGGTCAATGTATCATGGCGGTGCCAAACGTGTAAGTACAACAGCTGATGGTTATTGTGAACAAATCTTCACTTGACAGGCATGGAGCATGTGCCTCGCCACTTCTTGTATAAGCTGAGAACCTTAAAAAAGGAACGTAAACCAGCAACATGATTCCGTTATGACATACGAAACAACAATAAACAGCACACCTTCAACCACCATGTATGAATGCCCCTTCCACTCCATTGAACACTTCACCCTCTTTGCCTCACTTCTGAAGGAATGGCCGAACAGTCCGCCAAAATCAACGCAACCATCAGAGCCGGGCGCCTGAACGACAGCGAAATCTGCTGGCGGATACTACAGCCATGGCTGCTTGAGCGTGGCTACCAGCTTCGTGATCGTTTGCACCAGACTGGACGCCGTCGTGGTTGAAAGGACGGAAAAGCGTAATAGCATATTCTGATGGACTTTGGCTCGTCGTGAGTATGATGGTTATTGCATGCAAGCAAGTTACTCATTCGTTATAGCATGATCAGGTAATTGACGCTGTGAAGATCGAAGGGCACTAGGGTATGCCTAAAGAAGGTCAAGAAATCAGACCATCCTTACCAGGAAGAAATCTCCAAGTACCTGTCTTCTGAACCAATGGCTTCTGATCCTCGAAATCACTCCGTACATATTCTTGAATCCCTGAATCCTCCCGATGATGCCGACCTGGTAATTCTGGTCATGCCGTTGCTGCGCGGATTGATTCTCCTCGTTTCGATACGCTTGGAGAGATGATAGCCTGCTTCAGACAGCTTTTCGAGGTGAGATTATCCTCCAGCCCTGTAATATATGAAATTAATCCTGGTCAGGGTATTCAATTTCTGCATGAACATCACATCGCTCACAGGTCAGCGTTTCCAGTGGAAAAGAGTTTGTAGATCTAATTGATTTATAGAGATATAAATTCCAATAATTTCATGCTGGATGGCCGAAGAATGTTTCCTGATGGTTGTCACCCACTCTCAATAGAAGAGAATTACGAACTGACGGGCCCAGCCAAGCACCACACGCGATCACAGCTCCCCCCGAAATACTATCTCCTAGTTTTTGGGATTTCACGGCGATACACTGCTGACCAGCGCCCTCCCATGAGCCACAAATTCTGGGCGGAGACAAATCTGTCCCCGAGTTCCAAACTTCCACAGAACCTCAAGACCCTTTCCCTACAGATATCTACTACGCTGGGAATATGATTCGGGAACACTTTCTTGATGTTTGTATCTTCGATTGGGAGATTGGCTTCGTTCTAACGTTCATTCTTACAGGGCCACCCTCCCAGACATTCGCGGACGAAATGGCTTCGAGTTTATGAGGCCACTCATAGACGACATGGTTCAGGATGATCCATCCAAGCGCCCAAACATAGATGAAGTCGTCAGACGATTCGAGGAGAGTGTGAGAAGACTGAGCGTTCTAAAGCTGCGTTCACGTGTCGTCTCAAAGACGGACTCATCTTTGAAGGGTTGGTGTTGAGCATTCCCCATTGGATGAGGAGAATTTCGTATATAGCAAGGAGCGTGGCCGCCATTCCGAAATCATAGCGGACGATTCACCACTGTAGATTCAGTGGGAGACTAGAGATCGTCTACATCATGGTTCGTTCCATGGAACGAGTGCTGTTGCCTTCTGGGTGGGAGGAAGAGTTCTTGGAGCTAGAGAGACTGAGGCAATGGCAGTTAATTCCGACGTTACTCACGTCTTCTGCAGAATTTCTCCCCTGTCTTCGTTCAAGTCAAGGAATTTGATATCGATGGATCTCGTTTCGGCCCGAATGAATATATCGCAAATATAATTACTGCATGGGAGTCTTGAGAGCTTGTAGAGATGTTCAACTTATGAGAGAGGTCCACGGTGGGCGGGGTTCGCATTTCCCAATAGTGTCTCCAACTGACAATCGATGCATGAGAATAGGAGCTGGATTTCAAGGTTGATGAACGCACCTGGTCAAGAACCTCGCTACCATCCTGTACCCCACCTTCCCCATTTTCCATATCCATGGAACCGGCCTGTGCTTCTGCATCTCCGGGGGTTGAATCCTGCTAAAGCCGTGTGGGTCAGTGATACCCGTCTGACCAGCAAGATCTCTGCCCTCAAATACCTTCTTTGAGGGTCCAGATCCATTTGCGTTCCCTGAAGGTCCAGGGAAGGAGGCCTCTTCGCGCGGGACAATGTCAATAAGGAAGTCGAACTGGTCGGACTTGCTGAGCGCCTTTGCGATGTCGGCCCGCGACAACGTTCGGCGTTTGTTCGAGTCTGCTACGATAAAAGCGCGTGCCGTGATCTCAGATATAAAAACTGGAAGGCCAGAACCTGTCAGTAGGTTCTAGACAATTATCGACGCGTGAAAAGCGCACTTTCGCATGCTTTGCAGAAGAGTATAGGAGCTGGCCGGATGAGTCTCGTTCAGCGGTTCTGGAAGTGTGATGCCAATGCTAGAAAATGCACCATCTGCTGCAATCATCTATTCGTGAAAGGGTCAGAAGATTCGTGGGTAGTGACTACCAACTATTCACCTTCACGTCCGGGTCACTCTTCATGACCTTCTTGATTCTAGCGAGCGGAAGGGCAGGATGCCTGTAATCTGGCGTTTCCTGCTCAGCAGAATCTATCTGGCGTTGCCAAAAAGATTTCAGGAAGTCGTTTAAGGGCTCTCCAGGCTGCACATATGGCTGGGACGACATCGTGGTCGACTAAGAAAGCAAGAGCTTTCTCTCGACATTGATGATCATTGTTCGGTTGCAGGTCGTGTGAATACTCCTTACTTAAGACTTTATTATGTAATGCGACTTAGCAGGTACTTAGACAAGTGCCCAAGCGCTCAAGAGTCAAAACCATTGAATAGTGCCGTACTGTACATGACAAGAGGGTAAATTGCGAAGTTCAGGAAATGCTATGCTATGCTAGGAATGAGATATGTGGATAATGGAAAATATGATAGGTATTAGTCCAAATGGATACTTTTAGAGACAATGTGATATTGTCTGATGAGATGGGCCAAGATAGCTCATAGATTGAACTGGGCGATATGTCGCATAATGATGCAAGAAGAAATGATCTCTGAGAAGATTTTTTTTGTTAGATATGAACGAGTAGAATACATGAAATAGACTTACCAGCTGCGATATGGATAAAAGATTCATATATAATTAGATTGTTTCCGGATACATCATAGCATCTGGTGCCTGCTGGTCGTAGATCGTAGTGGGCAACTAGATAGCCATCTATTGTAGTGCACTGGAATAAATTTTATTAACCTTCCCAAGATCGTCGAAAGCGGAGCACCAAGCGACTTACGGTCCACTCTTGACCAGGACTTATCCTGTAACCCCATCTGTACTCCCTCCCATCAGAGGCGATAAACTTCCGCGACAGCGATCTGAGATTGGAATATGCCATTATTGACATGCGTGGGTTCAGTGCTGTGAAACCACTTACGGTCCAAAGAACGCAGTTTTTTTCAAGTACCTGGACATTGGCATCGTGGTGTGGTATGGCGCCTTGAGAAATGAAATGGTGCCCAATGTTTCGTTAGGTTGGAAGTCGAGTTGGATGATGGGGTCGCGGTTCAGAGGCTGCGCGCTTCGATGCCGCGAGGCGCGGAAGTTCATCTCGTAAATTCTGGTCGTGTTGGAACCAGGCGAACGGGCGACGTGGAAGAAGCGTCGGTCGTACATATCGTCAAAGTCAGTGTTTGTTAACTGAGCGGTGCGATCCTCCAAAGTGAGAGGAAGAGGACGGTGCATCATCTTGGTAGGAGGGAACGCCAAAGGGGAGTTTTGGTTGGTGGAAGGAGGATGCGTTCAAAAACTGGACAGAAGGAATGCGGTAGGGCTAGAGCTATATATGTGAAACGATAATTGACTCGGGACAAGAGCGGACGCACCCTCCAGATCCAAGTTGTTCGAGACTGTCTTCCTGTCGCGGGAAGAAGATCGCAGCTATCACACCTTTGACTGTTTGGAGCTCGACTGGCCAGATCCCCACCGGAGGGACTAGGTCTAATTAGGAATTCTCTTATGGCACCGCCTTCCTCCCCAGCAAGATTAACACACTGCAGGCTGTCACACTAATATGGGGGAGGAAAATAAACAGATACCGCCAGGGCTGGCTGGTTCTCCTGCGCGTCGGAACATCTGTGACGCAATGCCATCGAGGAAGGCGAATAGAGGCCAGTAAGCCACATGTTGGTATGTAAGCAAGTCAGAGGGCTCAGCTAAGCTCGTCCTGTCAGCTTCCCCGAGATTCGGGGTGCGGCATATCAAGACTCGGAAAGATGATCGTTCTGGCATTTCGAAAGAGACACGTCCTATAGATTCAAAGAACGCCCAAATCATCAGTGAAACTTTATGCGATCACCATCAGGCACTCACCATGATGAACTTGGGTCAGGTGTTACCAGCCCGCCACGTCTTCACATACACAGTATCTATGGGCGTTATCTGTTATTCACTCTTGAGAAGGGAAGGTGCATCACCAGGTCGAGATAAATATGCCAGCTATCCATCGTAGGCGTGATCGGTCCGCCCCTTCCAGAAGAAGGATTGTAGGGAGGCTTCGTCAAGCGATCCATATCGGGCATGCAGTGCTGTACTGTTTTTGCCGACTGCTTTGCCGAGCGCTCAGGCGCTTACACGAGAGTACCACCGCAATCGGACAGTCAGGGAGATATGCTTGGACTACGAGTGAGTCGGCTTATGACAGCGACAGGAGGTATGGGCAAGAGTCTAGCCGGCTCCGGATCTATAAAGCTCATTACTAGGTTGTGCTTCCATGGAAAGTTAATAGCAGGAAAACGTGCACATATGGGAGATGTTTTTAAATCCAGGTCCTTCAGGGTAAGTGCATGCCATGACTTTCGAAATTTGCGTACCTGCTTTGAGGCGGGGCGACTGCGGCCGTAAAGGTCGGTCATTGTTGTGTAGCATTTAAAACGTTCGCGGGAAGTCATTCAGGCCTGATTGTGACTGTGCCAGAAGTGGATATGATGTTCGCACCCAAATATCCCCTGGGCGGCCCACATGCAGCTCACAGGAGCCTTGTGACCATGTCGTGTGCCGACACTATCGCCCTCTTTGTCGATTTCCCAGATCATTTATATCACCTGACGGAAGACGAGGCATTGAATAACGGAAGCAGATGCGTTTTTAGATGACAGAATCAGGACATACTATATTGCACCGACAAGCAGACGTCAAACTCGGCGACAGACACCAATTTTCCCCAGATATCAAGCATCGGCGCAAAGGGTCAGCCGTACAACGCTACACATTCACAGGAATGTCGCACTCGACGAGATAACTGAGAGGGCTCCACTCTGACAGGTCTCACATGAAATCGATAGTGAATATTAAAGATGGCAGGCTGGGGGTTGGTTGGTTCTAGGATTAGTACGGTACAACAAGATGACACTGAAAGCGACCGTTAGGAAGTCACGATGGCGCACGCAAGAAAACGTGCTCAACAGATACAAGTATATCGGGTATCCAAGGTAATTCAAAATCATGAGGTAAGAGTGCCCCCATAAGCACTCTGACCCATCATGGACGCAGAAGTTTTAGCGTCGAGGAATAGCTCGTTCATTTCGCTGATGTCTTCGGCCTCGATCTGGGTTCGCCCAGCCAGCGACGCGAGGATGGATGCAGGAGTAAGCAGTTGGAGTGCGTATCTAGGATGGTGATCAAAATAAATCGGGAAACCTCAGACTTGCAAGGACATACCGCAAAGAACTCTTCTCGCCCTCTACGGACAATTTTTCGACCACAGCGGGGCTTAATTTTAGGCCTTCAATGGTTGCCCTCATCTGGACAACCTTCCCAATTTGATCCCGTGTGTACGCATCAGTCTTCACAATCAGGCATCTGTGATAAATGGTTAGGATCCGAACCTGAGATAGGCATGAGTCCCCTCACCGATCTAGGAGGTCAACTGGTATGCCGTGAGGGGAAACGATATCAGTCGTCCCGCGAACAAGAGAGTTGCCTCGATTAGTAGCCAATATCACGGTCGGAGCCATAGGCGTTTCAAGAAGTGCGTTTAGATAGGTGAAACATTCGATATCGAGCATATGGACCTTCGAAGTTAAGTCAATCGCGTCGGAACTCGAGAATTTTGTCTATATCGTACCTCATCGATAAACACAACACCAGGAACAACCTCAGCGACACCTTGGTCAACATAACCTTTGACAACCTTGTTCACTTCTCTCCGGAGCTTGTCCGTCACTTCTGTGCGTCCACTCTTCACCAAGCTCCCCATGACACTCATAATGTCTTGGCCTCCCTGGGGTCGAGCATTGGCAGCGTCAAGATCACCCAAAGTCACATCTTGCACAAGCTCCTTGCGCTTATGAACATCGCCTTTTGGAAGTGGAACGTAAGTTTCAGACTCTAAGTCGTATGACGCGGCATATGCATCGGACCTTCCAACACGCTGCAGAACGTCAGACGGTCCTTCTGCCTAGGCAACGAGTTATAAAAATACCTTGACAGCACCGGTATTAGCTTCGATGTAAACAACATCTCCTACAACAATCTTCTCCTTCAAGATTGCCTCGTAGATTGTGGGATCCAGGCGTAGCTGTTTCGTGCCTTTCACTGTTTTCAAGCCAACCACGACGTGCGACACAGTTTTCCCGTATCCGCTGAGTGGATTTTCCGCTTCAGTTGGCGTCAGCTCCGTGACTTCGCCTTCATAGACTTCCTTCGTCTCTTTTATCCGAAGCCCTGCATGGGAGAATCAGCACGCAAGTAATGGAGCAAAACGTATCTCGCGAGGAATAACGATCTGACGCGTTCTGCGCGTAGATATGGATCAAAATAAAAGTAGACGCATTGCAGAAAATGAAGTTGGCAGCTTTTCCTCCACCAACCTCGACAGCCTTCAATCGTGAAAATACTCACCAATGGCTCTCCGAAATGCCTCGGCCAAGACCTCCGTCTTCTTGACTTCTGTGCTATACACCTCCGATCCAACCATGGGGCAGAACGGCACTTTGGGGCCCATTTCGTGCGATACTGCCAAAGCAAGCGCCGTCTTTCCAGTTCCAGGAGCACCGACCAGCAAAAGCGCTCTACCAGAGAACTTTCGCGATTTGATGAGGTCGACGACCACACCACATGCCTATATCATCCAGAAGTGAGCACCATGGAACCTGAAGAGGACGTGAGCCGTACCTCGCGCGCGTTGGTTTGCCCGATGAACCCAGCGCCATCGACGTTCGCGAATCCTTCTTGTGTCAAACCGAGGCCTTTGATGTGCGAATGAGGTGCAATGCGCGACGATTTTCCGACAGAAGATGCTGTTGGTGGAAGAGGTGCATTGTGAGCTGGTGCTGCTGCTGACGCGGATGTACTGGCTCTCATCGACATCTGGAACGATGAGCATGCTTTCGTTGAATCCCAGTTTGTTGCAGGTGTCGATATGTTCCCACGGTTTACATGAAGGTTCAGCACGCCGCACATCTTTTTCTAGTCTCGGCCAGCCCATCCTCTTAGGGATTCGTTGACTTTCCAGTTACGGGTCTAGAGAGGACCCCTGGCATTAGCAGGCACCTAATACCAATCCGGACAACGATTCATGGGAGCCTCAAAACACTGGACATAAAATTTCGAGAGAGACTTGCCGGCCGGCCATCAGGAGAGCCGAAATGCTAAGCGAGGGCTAGCGAGGGCTAGCTAGAGCTATATAGCAGCATTTAGGAAATTTATTTCACAGTGGCTGGAAACGACTTACAGCTGTTTTCAAAACGATAGGCCGGCCCTCCAAAAATACACGCATAGGCGGACTTTGAAATTTTGAAATCCCCCTGTGTATAGAGCGATCACAGCTACCGAAAAAGATAGAGGTCCTTAACGACTACTTGAAGACATTTGTAGCGATAACGGTTCAATGGATAGACACAATAATAAGGAATTCATGACCGTCAACATAGAAAATGATAAAAACGTAAGAGATGCTGCAAATAAAGAGCCACACAGCGTCATTAGCATAGTTGAAAGCCTGGGTCCACTTGACGCGACTGCAGCTCCACATGGATTCTGCATTCAGGTGTTGTAGTTGTTGCTGAAGAGGCGGATGTAGCTCTCCAGGAGGGCAGCATTGATTTCGTCACCACAGTACGGCGGGTAAAGAAGGGCGGTGGTGGCGGCGAGCGAGGAAGAATGGATGAGCGCAGACAGAGTCATGGACATCGCAAAAGTCATGAACACCGTTGTCGGGGCACTGAGGTGTTAGTTCCTGAAAAGTATGACAAAACACCTACCATAGCATCCAACGAGTTTAGAACCCTAGGACGGCTGCTCACAACCGGTCTCCTCATAATCTCGCCAGTCTCTTCATAGCGCTGGCGTATACACCTCGTTGTTCTGGGCCGGGATCCTGTGTATTCGGCGATTTGTTCGTCACTGAGGCCAGATTCGGAGGGCAATCTCTTCCTTTGAGATGTGTCGACGCATGGTGGAACGGTGGAAAGGTCACTTGGTGCCGTTTACTGGCATCAATATTGATCTCGCAAATTCAAATCCAGACTCCGCCTGTACGTGTATTTTTCTAGGGCCGGCCTATCGTTTTGAAAACAGCTGTAAAACTACGCAGTGTAAGTGTTGCTCAGTGTTGGCAGCGCCTGTGGCGGACTGGCTGACACAAGCCACGACGACGTGATCATCCACGTGGATAACCACCAGCCACAACTGTGAAGGGATCGGGCCGCCCACGACAATTAGTGCGGTCAACCCCAATTTGGACGCCATCACAGCGCGCGCCGCGTGAACTCTGATTTGGGCGAAAGAGTCGCACCTGTGCCACGTGGGTCATGCACTCAGCACTAACTCGACGCCATTGCGGACATTGCTCGTAACTCATGGCCTCCAAAAATTCAGTGAGAACATAGAATACATTATCTTATCATATAATCACTTAGAATTAAAGAATATGCCTTGTTCTGTCGTCGCAGAAGTGTTTTGTGTTTGGTTCGCCTCAGTCATTACCATAAAGGGTAAAACCATGGACACGACGACCCGTGGATGGACACAGAGTGTGGTGTTTGTGTTCATCCACGTGTCCATCCACTGGCACTGCCAACACTGGACAGATATTTCTAGTTTCTGGTCGAACAGGCACAGCCCGGAGAATCACTCAATTCACACGATCTATATGGGGAAAGTGAATCAATCTATAACAACCGTGGCCACCGTTCTCCCATCCTCGCTCTTGACTAGACCACCACATATTACGGGATGAATTATTTCCTAGATGCTGTTATTGAGTACAAAAGGTGCGTCAGTGTTTTCCAAAACTCATTTGCCGTTGAATAACGGGGCGTGGATACCTAGCTCGATCTGTCAGCTTGCCCAACACTTGTGTAATCGAGCACAAGCCGTCGCGAATGTTGGGGTTGACGGATACTTCTATAGACGCTTTCAGTATAAAGAACCTGGAATTTCAAACTCGAGGCTTGGTATGGTCACTCCGACAGTTGCACTGGCCCAAGCCACACGTCCACAGTGGAGGAGGACTTCCTGTGCACTAGGGAAAGTTTGGAATACCGTTGTCGGGGCATCTCTCCTTCTTATACCGTGCGCACATCTAATTCTTACACTTAATTAAGCACGGATCACTGATAGTATTTATTACTCAGACTATCTATCGCTCTTCTCCAGATTGAATCTGTTGGGACTCAGCAATTGGGACAGACCCTCGCCATTGCAACCTTTTTGCTTGCCGCTGCGGGGCTTCTGTCGAGCTTGATATTCAAAATGGAAGGGGATAATATGCGTAGTGAGCGAGTACGCTTATACTGGCTTGAAGTGGGTACGCTTCCTCTGTTATTTTTGTTAGTGCGCTTAGACGCGTACATCACTTGTTTATTATAGGCATCTAGACGCGCAGACGAAGCGCAATCGGTTAGATTTTGGTCGTTACTCGCACTACCGGTGGTTTGTACCTTATGGTAAGAAGTAAGCTACAATCTTCCTCTGAAATTTCTGACAAAGTGTAGGTCCATTTTCTTCGCCACCGCAACTGTGCTATACATCCCATGGGCGACCGCAAACCCTGACGCCAGGACCTCAAGACTGTATACAGCTGCATATTTTTTTATTATGGCCGTGGCAGCTTCCTTAAATTTCTACCTTTACTTTCAAGTCTATCGCGTCAAGAATTTCACCAACCATGCGCAGTAATGTTGTTTGTAACTGAGTTTCATAATGTTTCCTAAAGCCTTGAACGTTTTAATTAGTTTGAATTCTGTAGTACTTGTATATATACCGTGCTATTACTATTTGATTGACCACTAGCTCATTCGGACCGCTCATCCACACCGCATTATTTCCCTTTTCTGTCACTGCCCCCCAACGAGCGCTAATCTCAATGATCGGCAGCATATGACGTAAATAGACCCACGGTATATGCACGTGATTTAGATTGTGAACCAGATCACATGCTCATAGACGGATCGGTTACACGTCTGTGGCTCAGGGATAAAAATGTCGTTTTTATTTGTATCCGCCCGAACTCTGACTAGTTAGGATATACGAGAATATATTGGGATTTCCCTCTATGTAGTATCTGCGAGAAGTCGAATAATATGGTGAATACATTTCCTCGGCAGTGGTATATAGGATGTCTTTCTACGTAGAATAAAGTGAAAATATTCTGGACATTCGCCGATATAATATCGGCGTGTACATTGGAAACGGCCTGGATAGTTTCTCACATATAGCACATCTGTGATAACATCGGGGGAGACATCTCTATTTTAGCTAGAAATGCCGACTTTGGCAGAGGGGGATTATTTATATTTTATTGCATATGTGATATCTGCTATCAGATTGCTGGTGATGCACCTTATTTAAAATATCCAAGCCATTTTCTACGTGTACTTCTACATGAGATCGGCAAAGAGTTACAGCTATTACCCTTCATGTAGAATTACTCCCTATATGGTAATGCCTAGGAGGTGTATTCGGTCTAATATTTGACTTCTTGCATATATTAAATAGAATAAAACCCAAATATGTTCTTGCATATCTTAAATAGTTCAAGTTTCGGCGGATACAAATAAAAATCTCCTTTTTATCCTGGAGCCACAGACGTGTTACCGGTCTAACCGATTGTGACTATGGAATCCTCAGGAGCACCAGCACTAGCGCCTTCGTCGGTTCTATTTGCCCGCAGTGTCATTTCAATACTCGCCATATGGGCGACTCTACGCATTGCAGTGCAAGAGAGCTGGGGTGGTCCAAATGCCTCATCTAAAGCACATGGCTGGCCTCTGAAATAGTCGACTCATTCGAAGAACAAATACCACCGATGATCAATACATCGAAGAGATGCTGCTTCAGGTCATGTCCGACGAATCCGAGACCGTCATCGAGGACGGAAGTGCGGAGAACGTGGCGAAAGGTATCGTGAAGCTCGGGGATGATACACGGATTGGGAAACAGGATTTGGTGCTGAAGTTCGAGGATCTGGCGGAGAAGGTGAAAGGGAAGTGACCAAATGCCCAAGATAAAGTATTCTGCGATGATGAAGACGACTGGGACGATGATGAAGAAGGCGAAGACGATGAGACGGATGAAGATGAAGCCTACCTACTTGAGAACCCTTTGCATCAGCAGCCCACCAGAGAGCCGGAGGTCGATGGAGACGGCTTCACTCTAGTGAAGGGGAAAGGTAGAAGATAGTGGCATTTATTGTGAGTTTTGGTGAAGTTATTACGTGCATAGTTCTAATGTCACGTCTCTCTAAATGACGTACACCACTCCTTTCCATGATTCTAGAAACCTATCTATCGATCCTCATGGGGCTTTTGTAAGAAACTGAAATCCATCTGCGCATCTAAGAGGAGGGTTGAGCCATCGAACCCATCGGTTCCAAATCCCCCTTGCAGGGCTGGTAGAGAACTTCAAATGAAACTAGTGAGACGAGCAGATGACGGGACGGGATTTTGTTGCAGGTATCGATATGTTCCCACGGTTTGCATGAAGGTTTGGCACGCCGCACCTCTTTTTTTTCGTACCACCACTCTCGTGCCTTGCTCGTTACTTCGGTCACCGGTTGTCAACAATGTTCTGTTTGTCACACATAGCCTTCGTACGATTTGGGGATAGCATCTTCACATTCATACTGGGGTATTTCGTTGGGGTTTGCTTATTTCAACCAAGTACAGATTCCGCAGCTCGTAGATCGACTTGGGAGTAGAACGTGCCCAACTCTAGGTCAAGTCTCCGTGGTATGGCTGCCCTCTTCAATCCAGACCTAGGTAAAATGCCACCTCTATCCCCTAGCCACTCTTGGGCGATCGCTCGTATCACCAGCTGTGGAGGCCAACCGCAAAACTGGGCTCCGTGAATTGTGAAACCCTGGCACTGTACGTCTAGCTGCATGGCTCGCCCGCCACACATCCAAAACGGGACATAAAAAAGTCCTGCAGGCGCATAGCACCCATCTGCCTGCCGTGCAGCTCATTAATACTTCTACCAGTGGAACACCCTCTGCACGGCTTTCTTCACAGCTAATCCGTGTGGCCGACAACTTTCGAGCCTTGTTTTCAACCTCCTGTTGACAGGGGTTTAGGAAGCTAGGTTAATCTCGCCCAGCCCTGCTGACGTTCCGAGGTATGCCCCCGATGTCGTAACGATGAGTGGGGCACCTGCATCCGAGTCCGCTGTATGTCATCCTGGCATAGTCTGCTCGTCCTCTCTGTCGTTAACGTATATGTGCCCTGTCGATCTTTGAAAAAACCTATAAAATTAACCGCTGGCTTAAAAGCGCAATGTGCATACGTTCGCATTCCCGGAAAGATTTCTCCAGACAGGCCTAAAGCAAACCGTAGTCGGTGCACCGTTTTATCGTTCCGCCCGTCGGTTCTCGGTCTGTGTCAAATGAAGCAGCCGTTGGGTTCGGTTAGATTCATTACATTTCGACCCTCGAAGCTGGAGATCGGCCGCACATCCCCTTTCTTTTGTTTTTGCTAGTTTGATATTAAGACACCTCACTTGCCCGGGCCGAGTTGATAACACATGCGACTCATTATCTAACTCTTCCAATGGCTGGAACAGGCCCGTAGTTGTGATGATTTCCCTTTACCGCTTCTCAGTTTACATCTCTTCTATGCAGAATGTAATATTCGGTCCATTTCCCCACTCGGAAACCTAATGGAGCATTAGTGTAGCTCACGGTAGCCATTTTTCACCGTTTTTGAGTTCATTTTTCAATTTGAAAAGTAACTCAAAAATAAGGTCAAAAAGGACTCGAAAATGGAGCGAAGATGAAAAACAGCCACCGTGGCTGTTTCTCATCTTTGTCTCATTTTTCGACTCATTTTTCGTATTCCTTATTCGCTGCTGCTTCAAACTCCGAATTCGTCACGGCAGCCATGCAAACAGCCGTTACCGCTCCATCTACCACCATCACCACCACCCTCAACGCTGTCGTCGTCGTCGTCGTCGTCCCCATGTTGCCGCCACTACGACCACCTCTTTCTCGTTCACCATCCAGTTGATGCCAGCATCAGTCCTCCAGGACTGACAATTCAATACGACGACACCTTGCTGAACACCCTCAACACCAGTTCGTCCATCCCCATCCACCAGCCTGCTCCCCCTCATTTAGCATCACCACCACAACCGCCACACCCTTCCTCTTCTTTACCAACCTTCCTAATTACTCACCTACCTACACATTTCCCCATTGCCCGTGCCTCTTCACGGATGCACTATGTATTCCCCACTGTATTACTTCGTTTACAACCTTGCATCGTAATTTCTCGCTATCGCTCGTTTTGAATGGAAATGAAAAGTGTCGCACAATCATATTACATGTTGAGTCGTGCGGTAGCACCTCTCGATACTCAAGTAACAAGACTTGGACAGTTGGACTTGGTATAATTTCCCCGAGTACAGTGCCGCGAGCGGCCTTCAAGCACTATCACCAAGCTACAGTGCTCCCGAGCGGAGCT
>Ga0247742_10000567_pt1 | contig 29190 bp, 21 predicted proteins | sample UWRJL208509C2_FD_180944 | JGI IMG/M metagenome (GOLD analysis project Ga0247742, IMG submission 180944) | Plant litter microbial communities from Arlington Agricultural Research Station in Wisconsin, United States - UWRJ-L208-509C-2 | ecosystem: Environmental > Terrestrial > Plant litter >...
GTCAACTGCAACCAGGGCACCAAAGTCGCGATGATCTTTGACGCCAACAACGGCGGTTCGGGCCTGGTCACCGGCAAGAAAGTCCTGGCCCTGAACCCGGGTTCGGCCACCGCGCAAAACGTCGGCATCGCCCTGCTCGACAGCAAAGGCAGCCTGATCGACCTCAGCTCGCCGAGCACCGCACGCATTGAAAGCACCATGCACGGTCAGGGCACTGAAGGCGGCGACGCCACCATGAGCTTCGCAGCCGCCTACGTCACCACCGGTGCCGCCGGTGCCTCCACCGCCGGTCGCGGTGACGCGACCCTGCCGTTCATCCTGCAATACGAGTAACTCGGCGCGCCTGAGCACCGAACGCGCGAGGCCCTGCGGCCTCGCCATTTATTTTTGATGACACCGGACACCCTCATGCAGCCTCGTATTATCACCGCGAGCCTGGTGCTGCTGGGCATGCTTATGGCTACCCAGGCCACCGCCAGCATTTCACTCAACGCCACGCGTATCGTGTTCGATGGCAGCCACAAGGAAGCCAATATCACCGTGCGCAACGGCAACCAGGACGTGTTGATTCAGTCCTGGGTCGACATGAACGACGCCAGTGGCAGCCGTGCACCGTTTGCCGTCACCCCGCCCCTGGCGCGGGTGTTTGCCAAGGAGCAGCAACTGCTACGCATCCTCTATCAAGGCGCCGGCATGCCGACCGACCGCGAGTCGGTGGTGTGGCTCAATGTGCAGGAAATCCCCAAGGCCAGTGAGGCCGAGAACACGTTGCAGTTGGCCATCCGCCAACGCATCAAGATCTTCTACCGCCCTGCCGGCTTGCCCGGCAATGCGTTGCAAGCCCCGGCGCAGTTGGAGTGGCGCCTGGCCAAACAGGGCACGCAAACCCTGCTGCTGGTGAAGAACCCGACGCTGTACCACGTGTCGATGGCCGACATCAAAGTGCAGGCGCAACTGGCCAGCGACTCCACCATGATTGCGCCCGGCGAGGCGAAACAGTTCCCGCTCAGCGCGACGCCCGCCAGCGGTCCGGTGCAGTTGTCGTTTTCCAGCATCAATGACTACGGCGCGCAAAACCACTACACCGCGCCCCTGTCCATCGGCGCTGCGGCAGCCGCGTACGCGACTGAATCGCGCCTCAAACCCTAAGCACTTCGTCTAACCCACAGGCTCGCTTCGCGTGCGTGTTTGCGTGCCCGGCTGTTCGCCAACCAGGGATGTCACAGGTCTTCGCATGCCTTTTATTTCCAGCAACAGGCCCGTCCGTGGCGCACTGAAGTTGAAGACGCTGTCGCTCGCGATTGCCGCCAGCCTGCCCGCCTGGGCACTGGCCGGCGAGCCTGCGGAAACCTTCAACACCACCTTCCTGCAAGGCGCGCAGTCCGCCGTCGACCTGCAGCAATTGCTGTCGGCCAACAGCGTGTTGCCGGGCACTTACCGCGTCGACCTGTACAGCAACGAAGTGCTGGTCGGTCGCCGTGACATCGACTTCAAGCGCAACCCCGGGAACGGTCGCGTCGAAGCCTGCCTGACCCTCGACCTGCTCAAGCAACTGGGCATCGACATGGCTCGCTTGCAGGCCCAGGGCAAGCTGGATCCGCAGCACCCGCAGGACTGCTACGCCCTCGCCGACATGATTGAGGAGGCCAGCGTACGCTACGACAGCAGCCGCCTGCGCCTGCTGGCGAGCATTCCGCAGGTGGCCATGCAGCGCGGTTTGCGCGGGTATGTCGACCCGCAGTTGTGGGACGACGGCGTACCTGCCGCGTTCATCAACTACCAGCTCAACAGCAACCGCAGCGCTGGCGACGCCGACACACGCATCAACAACAACCTCGGCCTGCGCAACGGCATCAACCTGGGTGCCTGGCGCCTGCGCAACGAGTCGAACATGAGTGGCGGCACCGGGCGCTCGAACACGTTCACCAGCAATCGCACCTACCTGCAGCATGACGTCACGCCGATCAAGGGCCAGTTCAGCGCCGGTGAGATTTTCTCCGACGCCGACTTGTTTGACAGCGTGCGCTATCGCGGCTTGAAACTGGCCTCGGATGACGGCATGCGCGCCGACAGCGAGCGCGGTTATGCGCCGGTAATTCGGGGGGTGGCGCAGACCAACGCGACCGTCGAAATCCGCCAGAACGACTACATCCTCTACACCGCCAACGTCGCGCCGGGGCCGTTCGAAATCAACGACATCTACCCCAGCGGCTCCAACGGTGACCTGGAAATCACCGTGATCGAGTCCGACGGCAGCCGCCGCGTGACGATGCAGGCGTTCTCCAGCCTGCCGATCATGGTGCGTGAGGGGCAAGTCAAATACAGCCTCTCGGCGGGCACCTTCAAGAGCAATGCCGACGGTTTGGCGACGCCGCGTTTTATCAGCAGCACCCTGGCGTACGGCTTGACCAGCAACCTCAGCGGCATCGTCGGCGTGCAAGCCAGCGAGGACTACAGCGCGCTGTCGATCGGCGCCGGCAAGAACACCGCGCTGGGTGCGTTTTCCCTGGATGCCACGCATTCATCCAGCAAGGCCCGTGGGCAAACCACCCAGGGCAGCAGCGTGCGCGCGCTGTATGCCAAGACGTTTGCCGGCACCGACACCAACTTCACCCTGGCCGCCTACCGCTACTCCACCGAGGGCTACCGCACCCTCACCGACCACGTCGAAGACATGAGCGAAGACGTGCGCGTGCGCACCGGTCATTCGAAAACCCGCACCGACCTGACCATCAACCAGAGCCTGGGCCGCAACAATGCGTTCGGCAGCCTGTATGTGAACGCCAGTGACCAGCGCTACTGGAATCGCGGTGGGTCGCAGAGCTTTTCGGCCGGCTACACCAGCAACTGGGGTGACCTGAGCTACAACCTCGGCGTGACACGCACCAAGCAGATCGTGACCTGGGGCGCGCCGAGCAGCGACACGCAACTGAACCTGTCCATCTCGTTCCCGCTGGGCAGCCAGGCGCGCGCACCGCGGGCGTTTGTCACCACCAGCCGCCAGCACGGCGACACCACCACCCAGGCGGGTATCAATGGCTACGTCGCCGACACCAGCGACACCTTTTATTCGGTGCAAGCGGGCCACAGCGACACCAGCGGCAGTTCCGGTTCAGTGAACCTCAACAGCCGCACCTCCATGGCAGACGTGAGCCTCGGCTACAGCCAGGGCCAGGGCTACAAATCGCAGAACCTCAACATCGCCGGCTCAGTGGTGGCCCATGCAGGCGGCATCAACCTGGGTCAAACCGTCAGCGAGACCTTCGCGCTGGCTGAAGTGCCGGGCATCTCCGGGGCGAAGATCAGCAGCTACAGCGGCGTGGAGACCGGCTACAACGGCTATGCGGTGATCCCGACGGCGCAACCTTACCGGGTCAACTGGATCAGCCTGGACACCCGCGACCTGGGCGGCAATGTGGAAGTCACCAACGCCACCCAACAGTTGGTGCCACGCCGAGGCGCCGTGGTCGTCGCGCATTACAGCGGCACCACCGGACGGCGGGTGCTGTTCGAGTTGTTTGATGCACAGCACACGCCGCTGGCGTTCGGCGCTTCGCTGGAAGATGGCAACGGCAAGCAACTGGCAATTGCCGACCCGAATGGGAATGCGCTGGCGTTGGTCGAACAGGATCAAGGTACGTTAGTGATCAAGTGGGGCGACCAGCAATGCAATGCCCACTATGCGCTGGCACCTCAGAACAAGGCGCTGAACTATGAGCGCCAGGCGTTGGTGTGTGCGCCTTGAAGATGGGGTAGAAGGCCAACAGGTGGGATTGAGGTAGGGCCCAGGCACCTGGGTGTATGGAGATCAAATGTGGGAGCTAGCTTGCCTGCGAAGGCGCTGGGTCAGGCAGCGAATGCATCAGCTGACAGGCCGCCTTCGCGGGCAAGCCCGCTCCCACAGGGGATTGGGGTCGGGCCTGAGACCCCGGGTGTACGCAGGTCAAATGTGGGAGCTGGCTTGCCTGCGAAAGCGGTGTGTCAGGCACCAAATGCATCAGCTGACAGGCCGCCTTCGCGAGCAAGCCCGCTCCCACAGGGGGCCCAAGGTATGGCTCAGGTACCCGGGCATATGGAGATCAAATGTGGGAGCTGGCTTGCCTGCGAAAGCGGTGGGTCAGCCACCAAATACATCAACTGACAGGCCGCCTTCGCGAGCAAGCCCGCTCCCACAGGGGATTGGAGTGGGGCCTGAGACCCCGGGTGTATGGAGATCAAATGTGGGAGCTGGCTTGCCTGCGAAAGCGGTGGATCAGCCACCAAATGCATCAGCTGACAGGCCGCCTTCGCGAGCAAGCCCGCTCCCACAGGGGATTGGGGTGGGGCATGAGACCCCGGGTGTATGAAGATCAAAGGTGGGAGCAGTTATTGGCTCATCTGCTCCAACGTGTAGCGCAATGAAGCCGCCAACATCGGCCCGTGCCCCAGGCCCGGGAATGCCTGGTAGCGCACGGTCAGCCCCTCGACACTTTGCAGCGAGGCCAACAGGCGCTTGACCGCGCCATCGTCCTGCGGCTTGGCGGCCCTGGCCGGGCTGGCCGGTTCTGCATCCCCGCGCATCAGCAGCAAGGTCGGCCGCTTTGCGTGCAGGCGCTGCGCAAGTCCGTCGGTACGAATCACGCCATTGTTCCACCACAGCGAAGGGCTCGCCGCGGCGTAGTCGTCAAACGCCTGCGGACGTGTCGTCAAGGCATGCAACACCAACAACCCACCATAGGAATGCCCCCACAGCAATTGCCGCCTGGGTTGTATCTCCAGACACTGGTTGACCAGCGGCCGGATCTGCTCCGTCAGCAAATCCAGGAACTGATCGGCGCCTCCGCTGGGCACATCCGTCAAGGGATCACGTTGCGCGCCCTCGCCCACTCTCGGGGTGTAGTCAAACGTCCGCGCATTGCGCTCGATGCGCAGCGGCGTCGCGTACCCCACCGCCACCAGTACCGGCGGCGCCGGGCGATGGGACAGGTGGTTGAGCAGCTCGGTATCCAGCGCCGCCATCGCCGCATTGCCATCGAGCAGATAGGCCACGGAGCTGGCCGCGCTGACCTTGAGCGGGCACCCCAGCCACACCCGGTAGTGCCGCGCGCCGTCAGCCGAGTCCAGCTCCAGCGTGCTGAACTGGTAGTCGCTGGCCTCACGCAATACCGGTGCATCCATCAGTTGGTCGGGTGCCGGCTGGGCACAGACGCATTGCACAAAAAACAACGCCAACCAGCATGCGCGCCCCATCAGAACGACGCCGTCAGGCTGGTGTACAAGGTGCGCCCGGACTGGTTGTAGGTCGCGGCGCCGGCGCCTTCGATGTTGTTCACGCCCTGGGCATTGCCCTCGCGCCACAGGCGTTTGTCGAACACGTTGTCCACGCCGGCGGTGAGGCTGAGGTTCTTTGTCAGGGCGTAGGTACCGCTCACCCCGGCAATCGCATACGGCGACAGTTGGTTGTTGCTGGTGCCGGTCACGCGGTTGCCGTGGTAGTCGTATTTCTTCGGAGTCTGCTTGCCGTACCAGGCCACGCTCGCCTGCAGGGACAGGTCCTGGGTGGCCTGCCAATCGAGCATCGAGTTGAGGGTGTACTTGGGCGTGACCGAGAGCACATCACCGGTCTGTTTGTTTTTCGATTGGAGCATGTAGGTGAAGTTGTTGGTCCAGTTGACCTGCTCGCCCAGCGGCAGCGCAACGGTACCTTCCAGGCCTTCGACCAGCGCCTTGGGCACGTTCTCCCACTTGAAGATGCTCGCGCGAGCGGTGCTGCCGGTGCCGCCGGACGCGGTGCCGACCGGGGTCAGGCCGGACTCGATCTTGTTTTTGTAGTCATTGCGAAAATACGTCAGGCCGGCGACCACACCGTCATTGCGGTACTCCAGGCCCAGCTCCTTGTTGACGCTGGTTTCCGCGTCGAGGTCGGCATTGCCTTGCAGGTAGCAACTGGTGGTCTGGCCGTAGCAACCCTGGCCGTTGCTGTACAGCAGGTAGTTGGGGTTGAGCTGGTAGAGGTTCGGCGCCTTGTACGAACGGGCGATGCCGGCCTTCAAGGTCAACGTGTCGGTGAGCACCTGGGACAGGTTGAGCGACGGGCTCCAGTTGTCGCCGACGATGTTGTGGTGGTCCAGGCGCAGGCCCGGGGTCAGGCGGGTGCCAGGGCGCAGCTCGATGTTGTCTTCGGCGAACAGCGAAAAAATGCGCGACGCCGACGAGTCACTGCGAGAGGTGCTCGACAAGCCAGGCACGCTGCCGCCAGCCGTGGTGGTTTGCAGGTTGGCATTCGGGTCGCCAAGCTTCTGTTCGACCCACTCGCTGCCGAGCGTCAGCACCTGTTCGACACCTGCGTGCAGCGGCAGGTTGACTTCACCATGGGCGGTCAGGTCACGCAGTTCGTTGGTGCTGAAACTGTTGGCGGAGAAGATCCCTTCCAGGCCACCGGCCAAACCTTCATTGAGACGGCGGTTGCGAGTCTTTTCATACTGCACGTAGGCCAGGGTGCTGCCGAAATCCCATTCGCCGCGATGGGTCACGGCGTAGGTTTCACGGTAGAGAATATTGGTCTCATGCCCCAGCATGTTCTTCACGGTGGCGTTGCTGTTGGTGTTCTGGGTATCGCCGGTATAGATATTGCCCTGGCGGCTGAAACCGGCCTCCAGGTCGAGGGTTTGCTCGGGAGTGATGTTCCAGCTGAGCAGGCCGTTGACGTCTTTGTTGCGCACCCCCTCGCGCCCCGCCGGCAGCGTGCCGACCTGGTTGCCGGTGCGCAGGGATTCATGCCCGCTGTTGATGTCGGCATCGTCGGCGTTGGTCTTGGCCACGTTGCCGTACACGCGGTAGCTGAGGGTGTCGGTGAGCGGGCCATTGAGGCCGAAGTTCATGCGCTCGGTCTCACCTTCGGCCGAGTGCTGGGCGAAGTTGTGGTAGATCGTTGCCGAGCCGTGCGTTTGCGTGCCCGGCTGCTTGGTGATGATATTCACCACGCCACCCGCCGCGCCGTTGCCATAACGCGCTGCCGCGGGGCCGCGAATGACTTCGATGCGCTCGACCTGATCGGCTGGCACCCAGTTGCTGTCGCCGCGGCTGTCACGCTCGCCACGCCAGCCATAGCGCACCGAATTGCGGCTGCCGACCGGCTTGCCGTCCACCAGGATCAGGGTGTTTTCCGGGCCCATGCCGCGAATGTCGATCTGGCGGTTGTTGCCGCGCTGGCCGCTGCTGGAGTTGCCGGTGAGGTTGACGCCGGGCATGGTGCGGATGATGTCCGACAGGTCGTTGGCCGGTGGGCGTTTCTTGATGTCTTCAGCGGTGATGATCGACACACCGGGCATCTGCTTGATCTCTTCCTGCGCGGTGCCCAATACGGTCTGGGTCGGCAGTTCCATCTGCGCAGGGGCTTCGGCCTCGGCGGCGAAACTGCTGACGGGCAACAGGCTGCAAATACTCACGGCAAGCAGGGACAAGCGGAACATGCGGGGATCTCCAAGCGCAGCCCGACCGATAGCGGTGGGCCATCAAAGATCGCAGATGATAATTAGATGCAATTGCGAGTAAAGAACATTAACTTTCTAAACATTTGCCGTGGGCAGGCGCAGATTCATGCGCAATCCCGAGGCACCCTGGGTCGCCCACAGCTCGCCGCCCTGCAGTTCGATGGCACGCCGCGCGATGCTCAACCCCAGGCCAAAACCCGTGCCCACCGTGCCGTCCAGCCGCAGGTAGGCTTCAAAGATGCGCTGCAGATCGCCCTCGGCAACGCCTGGCCCCTGGTCTTCGATCACCAGCCACCAGCGGTCGCCTTCCCGCTGGCCGCTCAGGCGAATCACGCCGTGGGGCGGTGAGTGGCGGATGGCGTTGCGCAGGATATTTTCCACGGCCTGGGCGAAGCTGTTGAGGTGCACGTGCACCTGGCACGTACTGTCCAGCTCGCACACCAGCGCTTCGAGCGGCCAGCCGGTTTCGAAATGCGCGTCCTGCACCAGCGCTTCCCAGACGGAGGCCACCACCACCGCTTCGGCTTCCAGGCGAGGTTTTTCAGTGTCGAGCCAGGCCAGGTTGAGGGAGTCGTCCACCAGCCGGCGCATCTCCTCCACTTCCCGCGACAGGCGTTGCTGCAACTGCTCGGGCGGCAGGCCGCTGTCACTGGCGATTTTCAAACGTGCCAGCGGTGTGCGGATTTCATGCGACAAGGTGCGCAGCAATTGCCGCTGCTGATTGAGGCTCTGGCGCAGGCGCTCGGCCATGTGTTCATAGGCGCGGGCCAGTTCGCCGAGTTCATCCGGACGGCGCGTCACGCTGCTGCTGGCCAGCGGTGCGAGGTCGCCGGCACTCAACGCGTTGGCGCGTTCGCGCAGTTCATTCAACGGCTGCACCAGATGGCGGTACAACACCAGCCCCAGTGCCAGCGCCAACAACGCCGGCACCAGGCCGTGGGTGAACACATGGGTCCACGGCGTGAGACCCGGCGGCAACAGGCGTTCGGGCAATTGCATCACCAACCGCCCACGCTCGGGGTGCTCCGGGAAGGCCATGCTCACGTACGGCAATTCGTCTTCGAGGCGCTTGCTCATTGGCCAACTGAGCTTGCGCATGAACGTCAGGTGGCTGACCTGTTCGGCGCTCAACGGGGTGGTGCCCAGGCTTTGCAGGTAGTCATCCAGCACCGCCACCCAGGTGTGTTCGCGCTGCTGCAATGCCAGGCGCCAGCGCTCTACCGCCGCGGCGTCGCCAGTCGCTGCCACGTGCTCGGCCTCGGCCGCATAGGCAGCCAGGGCGATGCGGTCGGACGTCTCCAGGAAGTAGGTGTTGCGCTCCACCCGCAAGCCCCAACTCCACACCAGCCAGACCAGCAGCAAACAGGCACACACTTGCAGCAGCGCCATTTTCCACAGCAAGGGATGACGACGTTGCATCAGGCGCCGTCGCACAACAGCACATAACCCTGATGGCGCACCGCGTCGATGCGGATGCCCTGTACCTCGATGGCAGCCAGCTTGCGCCGCAGGTTGCACACATGTACATCGAGGCCACGATCCAGGCGGGTGTATGGCCGGTGCAGCACATGCTGGTAGAGGAAGGCCTTGGTCAGTGCCTCGCCTGTGTGCTCATGCAGCGTGCACAACAGGCGGAATTCCGAGGAGGTCAGGCCGGCGGCGCGGCCGTTGAAGCTGACGTCCCGCGCCTGCGCATCGAACGCCAGGGCGGAATGCCGCGAAGGCATCGACGGCGCCCGCGTGCCGCAATCGATCGCCACGCGCCGCAGCAACGCGTCGATGCGCACATCCAGTTCGGCCAGGCTGAAGGGCTTGGGCAGGTAGTCATCGGCGCCTTGGCTGAAGCCGGTGATGCGATCCTGCTCGGCGCCCAGGGCCGACATCAGGATCACCGGCGTACCGCGCTCCTGGCGCAGCCGCGCCAGGATATTCAAGCCACTTTCACTCGGCAGCATGATGTCCAGCAGGATCAATTCCACCGGTGCCTGCAGCGCCAGGTCCAGGCCCTGGCCACCGCAATGGGCGCTGTTCAAGGCAAAGCCGCGCCGGCTGAGATGGTTGCTCAGGTGCGTGCACAGCTCGACGTCATCCTCGATGATCAGGATGCGCGGGCTGGAAGATAAAGACGGGGCCAGATGATAAGTATTCACAATTACGTCAGTTTCGCATTCGACGAAACATTTCGCAATGTTCACTCACCCCGACACTGTCCCTCCGCCTGCAATTGACGCCCCTGCGCTTGCGCCCGGCCCACCAGGCGCAGCAGGTTGCCGCTCCAGATGTTGCCGATATCCGCCTCGCTGTACCCGGCCTGCAGCAACGCTTCGGTGATCTTCGGCAACTGGCTGACATCCTCCAGCCCCTGCACCCCGCCGCCGCCGTCCCAGTCCGCGCCGATCCCTACGTGCAGCGGCCCGACCTGCTCCAGCGCGTGCAGCAGATGGCGCATGAAGTCGGCAAAAGTCGCCTGGGGGTTGGGATAACGCTGCTGCACGTCGAGTATCTGCGCCGACAGCGCCTGGAACTGCGCCGGCTGCAGCGCCGGCATCAGGCGCAAGCGCTCGAACAGCGGCTTGAGCGCCTTGTCACGCTGGGGATTGGGTGGCTGCGCGATCAGGTAGCTGCCATAGGTGTTGATCTGAATCACCCCGCCACTCGCCGCCAGGCGACGCATGCGCGCGTCGTCGAGGTTGCGCGGGTGCGGGTTGATCGCGCGGCTGCTGGAATGCGAGACGATGATCGGCGCGCGCGACAAGGCGAGCATCTGGTCGAACGCCTGGTCGGACGCATGTGAGGCATCCAGCAGCACGCCCAGGCAATTGGCGCGCTGCACCAGGTCGCGCCCGACCGGGCTCAGGCCGTGCCATTGGGGAATGGCGGTGGCCGAATCTGCGACTCGATTGTTGGCGCTGTGCACCAGGCCAAGCATGCGCAGGCCGAGGCGCTGATAAGTCGCCAACAGCCGTGGGTCGGCAGCCAGGGGCTCGGCGTTTTCCATGCTGATAAACACCACGCGCTTGCCCTCGGCAGCCAGGCGTGGCGCATCCTGCGGCTGCAACGCCAGGCCGAATTGCGCCGGGTAGCGCGCCACCATGTCGCGGATGCGCGTCAGGGTCGCCAGGCCTTGGTCGGCGGCCCGCGCCACGCCGGCTTCATCGTCGCTGCCCTGGGGCGTGTACACCGCCCAGAAACCGCCGTCGAGACCGCCTTCGACCATGCGCGGCAGGTCGACCTGGGACAAGTCCTCACGGCCATGCCGCTGCAAAAGGCTCCAGCCCGGGCGCGACAATTGCCGAGGCGTATCCAGGTGGCTGTCGAGCACCAGCAAGCGTTCATGCAGCGCACGCGCCTGGGGGCTGACCTCGGCGTACGCCGGCACAATCGCCAGGCTCAGCAGCAGTGCGAGCAACCTCATGGGCCGATCCCGAACAGGCGCTCGGCCTGCAGCGGCGCCGTCACCAGCGCCTGCAGGGTCGCCAGCAACGGGCCGTCACACAGCGCGTGCAACTTGGCGTGCAACAAACCATCGCGGCCGGCCGCATCCAGCGCAGCGTCCGGCCCGTCATAGTCCAACTCGACCGACTCGCCGGTCAACGCGTGCACACTCAGGGCCGCGGGAAATCCTCCGCTGCGCGCCTGGCGCTGGTCCATCTCGGCACTCGCTTCAATATGCACACGCGCCATGAACGCCAGCACCTGCGGATCGGCAAGCGCCTCGCCCTCGAAGTCTTCCAGCGCCGCGCGCCCGCGTACAAACGCGCTGGCCACCACATACGGCAAGCTGAAACGCGCGGCCAGGTCGTTGTCGATCGCCCGGGTCGACAGCGACCGTGCACTGCCGGCGTTGACCCGCACCACCACGCTCACCACCTGCCCCGCCGGCACCTGCTGGCGCAGTTCCAGCGCCAGGCGAATCGCCGTCTGGCAACCAAAACAGGCGGGATACGGTTTGATCGCGAAGCTATCGAGGTGCTTCTCCAGCGGATCGGCGGATAAAAACCCATCCTGTGCGGTATCAAATCCAAAGCTGGCCAGCCAGCCGTGTTCGCCGGTCAGGAACGCCGCCGGCCCGGTGGCGCCCGCCTGGGCGAGCAACACCGACTGCACTGCGTGCTGGGCGGAAAACCCCACGGCCAGGTCCTTGTCCTGGCTGTAACTGCCCACCGTCGGCGACAGCGCTGACAGCAACCCGGCACTCAGGGCGCTGGCGGCAATGGCGGTGCCGTGACAAGCGCGGTCAAGGTCGTCATCGAGCAACGCCGAACCACCCAGCGCCGCGGCCACCGGTGCGATCAGCGAGGTGGTACGAAACCCCGCCTGCGCCGTGCGGTGGCCACGTCCCAGGGCCTCGGCCAGGGAAATATTGGCTGCGAAAGCGATCCACAGCGCCCGCAGCAAGCGCTTGCCGACCACGCCATGTTGTTCGGCCAGCGCCAGAATCGCCGGGATGATCACCACGGCGGCGTGCCCGTTGTTGCGCGGGTTGATCAACACCTCCTGGAAGTCCAGCGCCTCGGCGGCGGTGCCATTGAGCAGCGCGGCGCGCGCGGGGTCGGTGCGCAGCGTCGCGCCCCACACCGAGCACCCGGCGGCGACCGGCTGCGCCAGGGCACTGTCGATGCGGGTGCCGCCCACTTGATGGCGCCTTGCGTACGCGGCGATCGCCACGGTGTCGGCGAGCAGCCGCCCGAGCGCACGCGAGACCGCGTCGGGGATGGGAGCCTCAAGCAATAGCAGATGTCGTGCGACCCACTGCCGGTCTATCGTCGTTGCCACGGTTATTGAACCCCTTGCGCCATGATGCCGCCATCGATCACGAAGTCCGTGCCGTTGGCGTACTGAAAAGCCGGCCCGGTAAGGGCCACGATGGCCTGCGCCATTTCCCGGGGTTCGGCGAGCCGGCCCAGGGGAATGCTGGCCAGAAGATGTTGTTCATCCAGGCGCCCGGCCTCGATGGCGCTTGCGACCATGCGCGTGCGGGTGTAGCCGGGGCTCACGGAGATCGCGCGCACCGAGGCCGCGGCGAAATCCAGTGCCAGCACCTCGGTCATTGCCACCACGCCGGCCTTGGCGGCGGCGTAGCTGGCCCGGCCGGGGCCGGAACGGTGAGCGATGAATGAAGCGATGTTGACGATCAACCCGGTGCCCGACGCCGCCAATGCTGGAAACGCCGCCTGGCAGCTGTAAAACGCGCCGCTGAGATTGGTCTGCAGCACCGCCTGCCAATCTTCGGCGCGCATATCGATGGCCGACGCGCGGCGCGCGATACCGGCGCAGGTCACCAACACGTCCAGGCGCTGCAAGCCTTCGGCGGCGCGCTGGAGGGCGGCCGGGTCACGCACATCCACGGCGGTGATGGGAAACCCGGCCTGCGGATTCGGCGCCAGGTCCCAGCCGATCACTTCGGCGCCCTGCTCCTGGAATACCTGGGCCACGGCCAGGCCGATGCCACTGCCGGCACCGGTGATCAACACACGTCTTGAAGGGCTCATAGCAAGGCGCCTTGTTCGAGTAACACACGTTTCACCGCATCAAACCCGGTGCGCTGCGCCAGCCGGCTGGACAGCGCGGCCGACACGCCCGCCGCATGCCCGGTGGCAAAACTGGTGCCCATCACCCGCACGGAGCCGAAGGCGATGTCGTCGGCACCAATCGAGCTGCCGGCCAGCCACAGGTTGTCGCTGCCTTCGGGAATCAGTGCACCAAACGGCACATGAAACCAGCCGTGGTGCGGGATGGCGCGGTACTCGGTGACGCCGGACCGCGGGTGCAATTCACAAGGCCAGCCGGAACGGGCGATGCCATTCGAGCGTTGCCGTGCACTCAGCGCGTCGTCGGCCACCACGTCCTGCTGGGAGATCACGCAGCGGGTGGAGCGGATGCCCAGTTGCGGCCCGCTGGTTTCCAGGATCGCCTGGGCAAACCCGGGCACGGTGCGGCGCAACGATTCGAGGTAGTCATGGGCGATGGTGCGGGCTTCGATTTCAGCGCGGGTCAGGTAGTGCGCGTCGGTGTTGACCAGGTCGACATCGATCATCATCGCCCAGTAGCTGCCCGACCACGGCAACGGCACGAAGTAACCGCCATTGCTGCGCGCCAGGTGACGCCGTGTGCGCCGTTGGTAGTCGATGACGGCCGCTTGCAGGGCCTCGCGGTCCGGCGCATGCCCGGGCTCGACATTGCCGATGCGCACGGTCAGGGTCGCGGCCTGCAGGCGCGGGCGCAGGCTGTGCGGGGCGATCATCGCCGCCACATTCGCGTTGCCGGTAGCATCCACCACACTGCCGACCTCGAGGCGCAGGCTGCCTTCGGGATGACTGCACAGCAAGGCATCGATATGGCCGTTCTTGCCTTCGGTAGCGATGACGCGGCAATGCAGCAGCGGCGTGATGCCGGCGCTCAGCACCAGGCGATCGAGCACGGTCTTCAGGCGTTCGGGGTCGAGCAGGATGATCCAGTTACCCGAGCTTTGCAGCACCGGTTCCACCGAATGCCCGAACGCCTGCAGGGCATCCAGCACCCGCTGCCCCATGCCAGCCACCACCCGCTCCGGCGTCGGGCCGCTGGTGAGGAAGCCACAGTAGGACTGCACCCCGGAGATGGTCGCAGTGCCGCCGAAGAAACCATAGTCCTCGATCAACACCACGCGCCGGCCACACTCGGCCGCTGCCAGCGCTGCGGCAATCCCGGCCGCGCCACCGCCGACGACGGCCACGTCATAAAAAGCGCTCATAGCACGGTGTCGAGAAAGTCACGGGTACGCGGGTCCCGTGGCGTGTCAAAAAATGCCTCGGCCGTGGCGTGCTCCACCACCTCGCCCTGATCGATGAAATACACGTAGTCGGCGACCTCGCGGGCAAAGCGCATCTCATGGGTGACCAGTACACAGGTCATGCCCTGGGCGGCGATCGAACGGATAACCCCCAGCACTTCTTTCACGGTGTGCGGGTCGAGGGCGGCGGTCACCTCATCAAACAGCATCACCTGGGGCTGCATGCACAGGCCCCTGGCGATTGCCACCCGCTGCTGCTGGCCGCCGGACAACTCGCCGGGATACGCCTGTTCCTTGCCTTCCAGGCGCACCTGTTGCAACAGCGCGCGGGCTTCTTGCTCGACGGCGTGGCGGTCGCGCCCGAGGACCTGGACCGGCGCCATGCTGACGTTCTGCAACACCGTGCGATGGGGGAACAGGTTGTAGCTCTGGAACACGATGCCCACCCGCTGGCGCAACTGCTGCAGGGGCAATTGCGGGCTGCCGATCAGCGCGCCGTCGAGGGTGATTTCGCCCTGGTCGATCTCGGCCAGGGCGTTGATGCAGCGCAACACCGTGGACTTTCCCGACCCCGACGGGCCGATGATGCACACCACTTCGCCACGCCCCACGGCCAGGTCGATGCCCTTGAGCACCGGCGTGTCACCGTAGGCCTTGCTCACCGCGTGCAAGGCGATAAAGGGGTTTTCCAGGATACGTTTCATGGGTTACCTGTAGGCCAGGCGCCGTTCCAGGGAACGGGCCAGCAGTGAAAGCGGAAAGATGTAGAAAAAGAACAACGCCAGCACCAGCCCGTAGACCGGCAGCAACAGATCGGTGCGCGCGGTGGCGGCGAGGATCTCGCGGCTGGCGCTGAGCAACTCCCCTACCCCGACCAGGCTGGCGAGCGCGCTGGACATGGTCACCACGCAGTACAGGCCCAACGCCGGCGGCACCATCAGCCGCAAGGCCTGGGGCAGGATCACATGACGCAGTTGGGCCACCGGGCCGTAGCCCAGGGCGGTGGCGGCTTCCCACTGGGTCCGTGGGATCGACTGCAAGGCGCCGCGCACGATTTCCGAAGCATTGCCCGCCGCCGGCAAGGCCAGGGCAAAGACCGCTTTGAGCCACGCCGGCAAGCTGATCACCGCGCCGGTCAGGTGCCATTCATAGGGCAGCAGGTGCATCACAAAAAACATCACCACCAGCCACGGCGCGTTACGCAGCAACTGCGTCAGCCCGCGTGCGCCCAGCCGCAGCACGCGCGAACGGGCGCGCTGCAGGGTCCCCAGACAGACACCGGCAAGGCACGCCAACAGCATCGCCAACACACCGATCCACAGGTTCAGCGCAAAGCCCTTGAGCATCAGCGGCAACCACGGCAGCAGGGCCACAATCACCTCGTTCATGCACCACCCCCGGGAATCTGCAGGCGCCCTTCCAGACGGTGCAGTGCCCAGGCCAGCACTGCCATTGCGCAGAAATACGTGACCAGGACCAGCAGCATCATTTCCACCACGTTATACCGCTCACTCCAGATTTCCTGGACGCTGTACAACACCTCAGGCACTGCCACGGCGTAGGCAATGGAGCTGCCCTTGATCAGTTGCACCATGTTGTTGCCCAGCGCCGGCAAACAGGCACGCAAGGCCAGGGGCAACTGGATATGCCACAGCCGACTCGCGCGCCCATACCCCAAGGCCAGGGCCGCGTCGCGGGTGCTGGGCGGCACCGCGAGCAGCCCGGCGCGCACGATTTCCACCGCAAACGCGCCGTAATGCAAGGTGATGCACAACGCCGCCAGCCCGAACGGGTTGGCGTACCAAGGGGCCGCGCCACCCTCCAGGCCGCCGCGCAACAACGCGCCGACGCCGAAGTAAATGAAGTACAACTGCGCCAGGCTGGGCGTATTGCGCAGCAGCTCGACATAACCGCGCACCAGCCAGCGCAACGGCCGCGAAGCCCCCATCGCCAGCGCACCGAACAGGCCGATCAAGCACGAACCGAAAATGCCAATGGCCGAGAGTTGCAAGGTGGTGACGATGCCGGAGGCAAATTGGCGGGCGGTCCAGCCGTCGTAGAACACCGGAAAATTCCAGCCGGTGCGGGTATTGAGACGTTCAAATCCGTCGGTGAGGCGTTGCAGGAAATACGGCAGGCTCTGTTTGTCCTGCGCCGCACTCTCGACTTCGCTCGGGTCCAGCGGATGCTTGTGGGGCAAGCCATAGCGGCTTTCCAGTTCATACAGGAAACCGCTCTGGCGCCAGTGCAACGCCAGTTGCTCCAGAAGCTCGCGCCACTGCGCGTCGCCCTTGGCCACGGCCATGCTCCAGGGGGCTTCGAGAATCACCGGCAACTGGATGCGATAGCCCTGCCATTGCTGGCTGTCCTGCAGGCGCAGGCGCGCCACCGCCTCGTCCATCACCTGGCCGATGCAGCGTCGGTCACGCAGGGCCTGGGCGCTTTCGGTGAGCCCGGCGAACGCGAGGATATTGACCCCATAACGCTCGGACACCGCCTGGTTGTAGGTCGAGCCCTGGCTGCTGCACAACGTCGCACCGCGCAGGCTCTCCCAACTTGCCACCGGCTGGTCGTCACGGGTCAGCAATACCGCGCCAGAGGCATAGAAGCCCGGGAAGATGAAGTCCACCAGGCGCTGGCGTTCTTCGGTCACGCTGAAGCCGGTGATGATCACGTCGCACTTACCCTGCTGCACGAACGGCACGCGATTGGCGCCGCTGGTCGCGATGGTCTGTGCGCCGATCTCGCGGCCCAGGCGCTGGCTGAGGGATTGGCGCAGGTTTTCCAGCAGGTCGGCGTTGAAACCCACCGCCTGCCCCGACGGCGTCAGGTAGGCGAACGGACGGTTCTCGACATTGGTGCAGGCGTTGACCACCCCACGCGCGTGGATGCGCTGCAACACCGACCCGTCCTCGGCCATCGCGCCCAGCGCAGCCGTCAGCACGCTGACCGCCAGCCAGGCCTTGAGCAACCGCATCACCACGAATACGTCGCCTTGAGGTAGTAGAACGCGCCGTTCATGCCGAATGGCGAGTAGGAGATGTAGTTGACGTTCTGATGGCCGGGGTTGTTCAGGCTGTTGCGTTTGTCCGGGTAGGCGTCGGTGACGTTGTCGCCGCCCACGGTGAATAGCCAGTCGGTGTAGCGGTAGCTGGTGGACAGGTCCAGCACCCATTTGGCATCGAAACGCTGGTCGTAGGCTGCGCCGGTGTTACTCACCGCCAGGAAGCTGCCGTAGCGCACGAGGTTGGCGTGCAGGCCCCAATTGTCCTTGCTGTAGTCGGTGGAAAACGACAGCTTGCTGCGCGGTGTGCTGTCGGTGAGTACACCGTAGCGGTCGCGGCGGTCGATGCGGTCCAGGTTCAGGCCGCTCTGCGCCAGCGCGGTGGGGTTGTCCTTGATGTCGGTGACGCGCGTCTTGCTGTAGCTGTAGCCCACGGTGCTGTTGAGGCGACCGCCATTGTCGAAACGGTAGCGATGCTGGCCGGTGAGGTCGACGCCACGGGTCTGGGTGTCCACCGCGTTGGTGAAGTAGCGCACCGACTGGTAGAGATCGGTGGCAATCCCGTTGGCCGCCAGGTAAGCCTGGCCGGCGGCGGTTTGCACGTTGAGGTTGCTCGACAGGGTCACCCGGTCATTGATGTTGATCTGGTACACATCGAGCGTGGCGCTGAAATCATCAGTCGGTTGCAGCACCAAACCCAGGCTGATGTTGCGCGACTTCTCGGCCTTCAAATCCTCTGCACCGAGCAAGCGTGCAATCGGCGAATCCACCGAGGCGGTGAGCTGGTCCTGGTAGGCGTTGATCGACGTGTTGAGGGCGCTGGTGGTCGCCGAGTAATGCTGCTGTGCCAACGACGGCGCACGGTAGCCCGTGGACACACTGCCGCGCACGGCGACCACCGGGTTGAAGTCATATCGGCTGGAGAACGAGCCGGTGGTGGCACCGCCGAAGTCGTTGTAGTCGTCATGGCGCAGGGCAACCGAGGCGCGCCATTTATCGGTCAGGTTGGTTTCCAGGTCGATGTACTGCGCCACCACATCGCGGCGGTAGCTGCCGCTGTCGCCGGGCTTGAGGCCGGAGAAACCTTCGGCGCCGGTGCCGTAGTAGGAGTTGGCTTCGCCGCTGCTTTCCTGGTAGGTCTGGTGCTGGTATTCCAGGCCGAACGCCACCGACAACGGGTTGCTCAACAGCGGCACCGCCAACTCGTTGCTGAAGTCCAGCTGGTACACCGCCAGGCTGCTGGTGAGGCTGCCGTCATCGAAGTTCTGCTGGGCATTGCCGGTGTCGCGGTACAGGTACCGGTTGAGGGTGTCGCGGCTGCTCAGGTCGATTTCATTGCGACCGTAGTCGACGCTGGCGTCCCATTTCCAATCGGCCAACAGCCCACGCAGGCCCAGTACCAGCGATTGGTCCTGGGTCTCGGCGTGCAGGCGCGGCAGGTAGCCTTCAGGGTGCGCAGCGCGGTCGAAGGTGGAAGCGCGACCGTTGCGAAAGGCATCCCAGGTATCGCCAGTGGACTTGTTGTAGCCGGCAAACCCGTAGGCGGTCAGGTCGTCGCTCAAGGCGTAATCGGCGTTGAGCATGACCTTGCCGTTGGTGATGTCCGGGTCGCCAAGGCGATACGTGGTGCTGCCATAACCCGGCGCGCCAGGATTGCGATTGTCCGGACCGGCGCGGTTGGTGAAGTCATTGTTGTTGCCGTCGAAACTCAAGTGCGCACTGCCGCGCTCGCCGAGTTTGAAACCGGTGTCGGCGTCGACATGACGCTGGATGCCGTCGCCCTTGGAGTACTGGCCGTAGCTGGTGGTGACCTGCCCGCCCTCGTCATCTTTCTTGAGGATGACGTTGATCACCCCGGCAATCGCATCCGAGCCGTAACGCGCCGATGCGCCGTCGCCCAGCACTTCGATATGGTCGATCGCCGACAGCGGAATCGCCCCCAGATCCACCGGCGCCGAGCCACGGCCCTGGGTCACGTTGGTGTTGAGGAAGGCACTGGTGTGCCGACGCTTGCCATTGACCAGCACCAGCACTTGGTCCGGCGACAGGCCGCGCATCTGCACCGGGCGGATGATCCCGGTGAACCCGGAGCTGGCCGGACGCGGGAAATTCAAGGACGGGATCAACCGCGACAGGGCTTCGGACAACTCGTTGCTGCCGGTGCTTTGCAGGGTTTTGCTGGACACCACCTGGATCGGTTGCATTGACTCCAGCACAGTCCGGTTTTCCGAGCGCGTGCCGGTCACCACCACCGCATTCAACTGCGGGGTGGTGTCGCTGTCTTCTGCCGCTTGTGCCTGCATGCCTGCCACGACTGCCACCACCGCGAGCGACAGCCTGCACTGTTTGAACCTGCCCTTGATCATTCCTTATTCCCCAGCCAACAGCCGTCACCGCGCCCTGACATAAACGCAGGGGCAGTGGCTGTCGAACATTTGTCTATTCAAAAGTTGATAAAAGAGTGGCCAGGGGGCAATTCGGTGGTGTGTTGATTGCTTGCCTGGTATGTCACACGGGGCCCAATTTACCTGCCCTGCGCGGCCATACCTATGGAAAAAACAGCGGACAACACTAACTTTTACTCATGTGGCACTGCGGTTATATGGTTAAAAGAACACGGTCTATTTGAAGACGGTTTATTGATTGAGCGCGATAAAAGATCAGGCTATAAGTGCTCGGTTTTATTAACAGGCAATACCCGAGTGTTCTAACTTATGAATCTTCGCCAGATGGAAGTCTTCCGTTCCATCATGCTCACCGGCAGCATCGCGGGCGCCGCCGAGTTGTTGCATATCTCCCAGTCCGCCGTGAGCAAAATGCTCAGCCACACCCAGCAACGTGGTGGTCCCAAGTTGTTCGAACTGGTCAAGGGCCGCCTGGTCCCGACCAGCGAAGCGCGCGAGCTGTACGAAGAGGTCGAGCGGCTGTGGCGCAACGTGGAACGGGTGCGTGAGTTGTCCAGCGAACTGGCCAACCCGTCCAAGGGCAACCTGTACATCGCGGCCTCCCCCAGCCTGGGCATGTCGGTGGTGCCGCAGAGCCTGGCGCAGACGGTCAAGGAGCGGCCGGACCTGAGCGTGAAAGTGATCCTGCCGCTGCCCGGCGCCCTGACCGATGTGGTCGCGGAGAAAATCGTCGACATCGGCATCACCACCTTTGAAGTCGACCACCCGAGCATCACGGTGCATGCGCGCTATAGCTGCCCGCTGGTGTGCATCATGGCGCCTTCGCATCCGCTGGCTTCGCTTGCGTCCATCAGCCCGACGGACTTGATTGGCCACCGGCTGATTTCGGTACCGTTGCAGGAGTTGTATGGGATCAATGAAGAGAAGGTGTATGGCGACGTATTGGCGCAATTGAATATTGGGTTGCAGGTGCGTTCGGGGTTGATTGCGAGCCTGTTCAGTTTGGCCAGTGGGGAGATTGCGGTGGTCGATGCGCTGGCGGTTTCGGGGAATTTGCTGCCGTTGGTGATCCGGCGGTTTGAGAGTGCGGCGGCGGTGAATATTTCGGTGATTCATAACAGCTTTAAGCCATTGTCGCCGCAGGCGTTGTTGTTTCGGGACATGGTGATGGGGCATTTGCGGGGGGTGTCTGATAGTTATCAGTGATGTGGAGTGTGGGTGAATATCCGTTTTTTGGGTAACGGCTGGTATTGGTTCCGCCCTTACGGCGGGTCACTTTTGGAAAGAGCCCAAAAGTAACCAAAAGGCTCTTGCCCCACCACTCGGTGCCTCGCCTAGGCTCGGCATGCCCTCACTCCGGCTTGAATCCGTGGGCCGCCGCGATGGGCCATCCCTGGCCCAGCGCGGCTAACCCGGCGTCCTGCCGGGTTACCCACGGATTCAAGCCTGCGTTCGGCCAGCGTGGTTTAACGGGGCGCCTAGGATCAAGATCAAGATCAAAAACAGAGCCAGAGCACACCGCTTCCTGCCTGAAAAGTGGAGATCCAAATGTGGGAGCGGGCTTGCTCGCGAATGCGGTGTGTCAGTCAACAAATTCATTGCTGATCCACCGCATTCGCGAGCAAGCCCGCTCCCACATTTTTGACCGTGTCCGGCTTCCTTACCCTGTGAAATCAGCTTTTCTGTGGGAGCTGGCTTGCCTGCGATGGCATCAACTGGGTATGCCTGATGTACCGAGTTGCCTGCATCGCGGGCAAGCCAGCTCCCACATTTGAACTCACTCCAACTGAAAACCCGGTCGGCTCTAAGGCCGCCGCGCTCTTGCTTTTGATCTAGAAGCGCCCCGTCAAACACGCTCCAAAGCCGGAGTGAGGGCACACCGAGCCTAAGCGAGGTGCCGAGTGTTGGGGCGAAGGCCTTTTGCTTACTTTTGGGCCTTTCCAAAAGTAAGCCGCTGTAAGAGCGGAACCCTAAGTGGCCGTTACCGCAGCAACGGATATGTACTCAAACTCAAACCCAACCCCCACCCAGTTATATCCATAGCACCAACCGATATTGGTATATACCAGATTGCTCCCTTATAAATCGCCCCCATCACAGGACGTTGGGCTGGAGTAACACGCGATGGTGTCGGTAAAGGTAATGCTGGAGTACTTTCATCCCTGGCCGAATTCGGCGGGGTTGTACCTGGCACGGGAACGCGGCTGGTATGAAGAACTGGGCCTGGATGTAGAGCTGGTGGTGCACGACCCCTACCGTGGCGACACCCTGCAGCACCTGCTCACCGGTGCCGCGGATTTTGGCGTGTTCCCCAGCAACCGCCTGCTGGTGCGCCGTGGCCTCGGCCAGGCGCTGCAAGGCATCGCGGCGATCAACCATGCGGGGTTGGAGTCGATCCAGACCCTCACCGACTCCGGCATCCGTCGCCCCCGCGACCTGGTGGGCAAGCGCCTGGCGCTCAACCCGACGCCACGCGGCCTGGCCATGGTGCGTCATTTGGTCAGCCGCGATGGCGGTGATCCGGACGGCGTGATCCTGGTGGACAGCGGCGTGCGCGAACTGCGGCCCGAGCAACTTGCCGAGGGTATTGCCGATGCCAGCTTCGGCGGCTACTGGGCCTGGGAAGCGCTGATGCACAGCCCCATCGACGCCGAGCGTCGCGTCGTGTTGCCGGTGGATGAGATCGGCGCACCGGCCTATCACAGCTACCTGCTCGGCGCCCATGAGCGCACCCTGGCCGACAAGCCCGACCTGGTGCGTGATTTCCTCGCGGCCACCGCAAAAGGTTACTTGGCCGTGGCGCAAGATCCGTCAATCGCGCTCACCGCCTACGAACACACCACGCCGTATTTCCCCGCTGAACTGTTGAGCGCCTCGCTGCATAAAATCGCCCCGACGTGGTTGCACAGAGGCCGCTGGGGCGAGCAACGCCAGGCGCTTCTGCAAACCTACGCCGAGTGGTTGCACGAGCATGCCGTGCTCGACAACCCGCAGGTCTGGCAAGGCGCGACCAGCAACGCCTACCTGCCAGAGGTAAGCGCATGACCCCCCAACGCACCGCCCACGGCCTGGGGCTGGAGCCGGTCGCCGCCGACTGGCCGGCCCTGCATGAAGCCGACATCGAGCAGCTGCTGGTTGACTACCCCCAACTGGGCCCCTTGCACAGCCTGCATTGGCACAGTCCACGGCCGTTTTCCGCCGCGGGGTTGATCACCACCGGCGCTGGCACGCTGTTCGTCAAACGCCATCACCAACAGGTGCGCCAAGCGGCGTGGCTGAAAGAAGAGCATCGCCTGATCGCCCATCTGCATCGCCAGGGCGCACCGGTGGCGGCAGTGGTATCGAACCAGCATGGCGCCACGGCGACGGGGCAAGGTGAGTGGACGTATGAAGTGCACCACGTTGCCGAGGGCCTGGACTTGTACCGCGATGCGCTGTCGTGGTCGCCGTTTCAAAATACCCGGCATGCGCTCGCCGCAGGCCAGGCGTTGGCCCGTCTGCACCTGGCGGCCGAAGCCTACGACGCCCCTCAACGCCAGACCCAGGTGCTGCTGGCCAACGCACGGTTGATAGAACAATCAAACCCGCTGGAAGGCATCAGCAGCCCCTACCTCGCCGACAAGGAGTGGCGCACTCAACTCGGCGAGTTGCTGTTGCCGTGGCACGCAGAACTGCATCCGCTGTTGCGTGAGCAACCGCCACTGTGGACCCACAACGACTGGCACGCCTCCAACCTGCTGTGGAACGCCGACGGCAGCGTTTCCAGCGTGCTGGATTTCGGCCTGGCCGACCGCACTTTCGCCCTCTTCGACCTCGCCACTGCCATCGAACGCAACGCCGTGCCCTGGCTGGACCTTGATACGGGTGGCGTAGCGCGCGCCGATCTCGACAGCGTGGATGCCCTGCTCGCCGGGTATCACCAAGTACGCCCATTGAGCACCCGCGACCTGCTCACCCTCAGCGCCCTGTTGCCGCTGGTGCACGTGGATTTCGCCCTGTCCGAGGTGGCGTATTACCAGGATGTGGTGGGCTCCACCGCCAGCGCCGATATCGCCTATTACGCCTACCTGCTCGGTCATCTGCGCTGGTTCGCCGGTGCCGAGGGGCAACGGTTGCTTGGCCATATCCGGCGTAAAAGCGTATGAGCATGCTGGTCGATACTCAGTGGCTGCACGCGCATCGGGCTGATCCCACGCTGGTGATACTGGATGCCACGGTGGTATTGCCGTCGCCGGCGTTCGATGGCGATTACCGCGTCCAAAGCGGCGAAGACGGCTGGTTGCAGGCGCATATTCCAGGCGCTCGACATGCAGATCTATTGACTGACTTGGCCGACACCCACGCCAGTTTCAGCTTCGCCCTGCCAACGCCTGAAGCGCTGGTAAACAGTTTGGCCAAGCTCGGCGCCGGCCAAGGGAAAACCCTGGTTATCTACGACCGTGCCGATGGTTTCTGGGCCGCTCGCCTGTGGTGGATGCTGCGCGGCGCAGGCATCGACGCCCAGGTACTCGATGGCGGATTCAACGCCTGGCGTACCGCCGGTTTGCCGGAACACAACGGCCCAGCCGAGCCGGTCATGCCGGTGCAACCCTGGGCAATCAACCCACGTGCCGGGCTGTGGATTGACCGCAGTGGAGTCGAAGCCATCGTCGCCGGGCAAGCACCCGGCGTGTTGATCTGTGCCCTTGGCGCGGCGCTGTTCGAAGGCACCGCGCCCACCCGCTACGCCCGACGCGGGCACATCCCCGGCAGCCAAAACCTGCCGGCCCGCGAGTTGTTCGACGCCCACGGCCGCTACCTGCCCAAGGATGCCCTGGCCCTGGCCATCGGCCCCACGCTGCTGCACAGCGAAGGCCCACTGGTGCTGTATTGCGGCGGCGGCATCTCGGCCGCCGCCAACGCCCTGGCCCTGACCCTGCTGGGTCGCCAGGACATCGCCCTCTACGACGGTTCCCTGCAGGAATGGGCTGCCGACGCACGTTTACCAATGACTACCGGAGCAGCTCCGGCCTGACGCCACTTTCGGCGAACTCGGCTTTTTCATTTCGTACTGGCAACCCGTTCGTTGCGCAGCGCTGGGCAGCCTTTTGCCCGATAAAAGCGTACGGCAGCGGCGGTCCGGCCCTTGGAGCGCTCCTTACATGGCTACACCTTATCGCCACACCCTGCTCGCCTTGAGCATCACCCTCGCCGCAACTGCGGCGCATGCCCAGGAGGCGACCCTGGACACCGTCACCGTGGTCGGCCAGGAGGCCAGCGATTACCAGGCCAAAAAAGCCGCCGTGGCCGGCTTTGACAACGCGCCGTTGCTGGACACCCCGGCCTCGGTCGCGGTGATCACCGAAGCGCGCCTGAAAGACCAGCAGGCGCGCCTGCTCAGCGAGGTGTTGAAGAATGACGCGTCGGTGGGCGACAGCTACGCCCCGGTCGGCTACTACGAGAATTTCGTGGTGCGCGGCTTCGCCCTGAACCCGGCCAGCAGCTACAAGATCAACGGCCGCACCATCACCGGCGAGCAGAACGTGGCGCTGGAAAACAAGCAGCAAGTGGAAGTGCTCAAGGGCCTGGCCGGCCTGCAGAGCGGCGTGTCCGAACCCGGCGGGCTGGTCAACTACGTGAGCAAGCGCCCGGAGAATGTGCGCTCGGTGACGGTGTCCACCAACGAGCAGGGCGAGCGCTACCTGGCCACCGATATCGGCGGCTGGCTCGGCACCGAGCAACAGGTGGGCGTGCGCATCAACCTGGCCCACGAAGACATCCGCTCCTATGTCGAGCACGCCGACGGCAAGCGCGATTTCGCCTCCCTGGCGCTGGACTGGAACATCAGCCCCAACGCCTTGCTGCAACTCAACGCCGAGTACCAGAACCGCGAGCAGCGCTCGGTGCCGGGCTATCAGTTGCTCGGCGGCACCGAGGTGCCGCACCACGTGTCGCCCAAGGACCTGCTGGCGTACCAGAGCTGGTCGAACCCGGTGGGCATCCAGTCGCTGAACCTCGACGGGTTGTTTGAATACCGCTTCAACGAAGCCTGGAAAGCCAGCTTCAGCGCGTCGCGCAGCCGCGTGGTGATCGACGACTACAGCACCTTCGCCTGGGGCTGCTACGGCGCCGCCAGTTGCGCGAATACCGCCGTGCCGAACCACTTCAGCGCCGAGGGCGACTACGACATCTCCGACTACCGCAGCCCCGACGACACCCGCAGCAACGAGGAAGCCCAGGCGGCCCTCAACGGCCAGTTCGACACCGGCTTTCTCAAGCACGACCTGACCTTCGGCACCACCGCCTTCCGCCGCCTGGTGGACCGGCGCAAGTCGGTCAACGAGTACATCGGCGAGGGTAATATCTACCAGCCGTCACCGGTACTGGAACCCTACGACGGCCCGTTGGGGCACACCTACCGACGCCTCGACAGCCGCCAGTACGGCCTGTTCGCCAGCGATCGCATCAGCTTCAACGAACAATGGCAAACCCTCCTCGGCGGGCGCCAGGTCCGCCTCGACGAAGAGACCTACAACCAGGCCGGCGCCACCACGCGTCATACCCAGCGCAGCGTGTTCCTGCCCCAGGTGGCGCTGATCTACAAACCGCGCCCGGACACCTCGCTGTACGCCAGCTACAGCAAAGGCCTGTCGCTGGGGGGCGAGGCGGCATGGTTCAGCAGCAACGCCGACGAGGTACTGCCGCCGACCACCTCGCGCCAGCTGGAGGTCGGGATCAAGCGTGACTTCCAGCGCCTGAGCCTGACCGCTGCGCTGTTCCAGATTACCCAGGACCTGCAATACAACCGCCCCAACGACGACGGCAGCATCACCTTCGTGCAGCAAGGCAAGCAGAAGAACGTGGGGATCGAACTGTCGGCCAACGGCCGCGTGACTTCCGATCTGCAAGTGTCGGCCAGCATCGCGGCGATCCGCGCCGAAGTCGACGGCAGCGGCACCGATGACTACGACGGCCACCAGGCGATCAACGTGCCCAAGCTGCGTGCCAGCCTGCACGGTGACTACAACATCCAGGCGGTACCGGGCCTGGCCCTGCTCGGCGGGGTGCAATACAGCGCGAGCAAATACGCCAACCGCGAGGCCACGGTGAAAGTCGACGACTATGCGGTGTTCGATGTGGGCGGTCGCTACACCACCAAAGTCGGCGATTACGCTACTGTGCTGCGCCTGACCGTCGACAACCTGTTCGACAAACGCTACTGGCGGGACGTGGGTGAATCCGCAGGCGACGGCTACCTGTTCCTGGGGGCGCCGCGTACCGCACGGCTGTCCGCCACCGTCAATTTCTGAGGCTGAGTGTTTATGCGTAATCTGATGTTTGCCAGTGTCTGCCTGCTCTCCACCGCCCTGGTCGGCTGCCAGCAGCAACCGCCCGCCAACGACCAACTGGACGCGGTGCTGTGGACCCAGACCTCCATCGAACACGAGCTGATTTATCGCCAGGTATTCGCCAGCGCCACGCGCCAGCTGGACGCCGCGCTGGCCGACCCAACCTGGGACGCCCTGCCCTTGCCGCCGCGCAACCTCGCCGGCCTGCCGCCGGCAGTGGTAGTGGATATCGATGAAACCGTGCTCGACAACGTGCCGCTCAATGCGCGGGACATCATCAACAACCAGGTGTATTCCTATGACCGCTGGAACACCTGGGTCGACCAGGCCAAGGCCCAGGCGCTGCCCGGCGCCGTAGCGTTCCTGCAAGCGGCCGATAAAAAAGGCATCACCGTCTACTACATCACCAACCGTGAACACAGCCAGGTCCAGGCCACGGTCGACAACCTGCGCCTGCGCGGTTTCCCGGTGCAGCGCAACGAACAGGTACTGGCCGCCAGCACCCCGACCGGCCACTGCGAACAGGCCGGTTATGGCAAGAACTGCCGCCGCCAATGGGTGGCCGCGCATGCCCGTGTGCTGATGCTCGCCGGCGACTCGCTGGGCGATTTCGTGCAAGCCGAGCACAACACCCTGGCCGACCAGCGCAAGGCAGCCGCACCGTACCTGGCCTGGCTCGGCCAACGCTGGTTCCTGTTGCCTAATCCTACGTATGGCAACTGGTACAGCGCGCCCTATGGCGACCAGGAAAAACTGCCCTTTGAACGCAAGCGCCAGCTCAAGCAACAGGCGCTGCCTCTAGAAAACTAGTCGTGTGAGAACCCTATGTCGCCACTGGAAATCGTCGCCGTGTTCTTCAACATCGCCGGGGTCTGGCTCACCGCACAGCGAGTGCGCTGGTGCTGGCCGGTCAGCGTGGTCGCGGTGTTGCTGTATGCCTGGATCTTCTTCGACGTGAAGCTGTATTCGGACATGCTCCTGCAGTTGGTCTTCGCCGTGCTGCAAGGTTATGGCTGGTGGCGCTGGAGCAGCGGGCGCATCGAGGCGGGCAAGGTCCGCGTGGAACGCCTGCCACTCCGGGAGGCGTGGCGCCACCTGCTCGCGGGGCTGATCGGCGCCGTGGCCCTGGGCGCCGTGATGCACCACTTTACCGATGCCGCGCTGCCCTGGCTGGATTCGCTGCTCACCGCCTTCAGCCTGGTGGCGAGCCTGTGGGCGGCGCGCAAATACGTGGTCAGCTGGTGGCTGTGGATCCTGCTGGACGCGGCCTATGTGGGGTTGTTCCTGTACAAGGACCTGCAACTCACCGCCGCGCTCTACGCCGGCTTTGTAGGGCTGGCGGCCTATGGTCTGCGGGCATGGCAGCGTGACCTGCACCAACAGGAACATATAACCAAAGCTTCGGTTTACAGCGTTTAATATCATTAAACACAAGTGCATCTATCGCGTTTAAATATAAAAAACCTCGCTTGGATGCTTTTATGAACTTACGCACTGCCGCCGCGCTCAGCGTCACTCTCCTTCTGGCCAGCCCGGCGGTCTTCGCCGGGCAGACCCTGGACCGCATCACCCAATCCAAGCAATTGGTCGGCGTGCTGATGGAGAATTACCCGCCCTTCTCATTCCTCAACGAACAAAACCAGCTGGATGGTTTTGACGTCGACGTAACCAAGGCCGTCGCCGACAAACTCGGGGTGAAACTGAAACTCGAAACGCCGTCCTGGGAAGTCATCGCCGCTGGCCGCTGGAATGGCCGTTACGACGTGTGCATCTGCTCCATGACCCCCAGCGCCGCGCGCGGCCAGGTCTTCAACTTCCCATTCGAGTACTACGCCTCGCCGGCCGTGGTCGTGGTAAACAGCAACGACGACACGATCAAGTCGGCAGCCGATCTCAGCGGTAAAAAAGTCGGCGTGGGCAGTGCGTCGACCTACGAGGCGTACCTGGCCAAGGACCTGGTGATCGAAGGCGCCAACACACCGATCGACTACCCGTTCAAGGCCGTGCAGGCAGTGCCCTACGACAACGAGACCATCGCTTTCCAGGACCTCGCGCTGGGCACCGGCAAGCGCCTGGATGCCATGGTCACCAACCTGGTCACCGCCAAGGAACGCATCGACCACGACCCACGCTTCAAGATCACCGGCGCGGTGCTGTACGCCGAGCCGAATGTGGTCGCCACCGAGAAGGGTGATCCACAATGGGATGC
>Ga0247742_10000569_pt1 | contig 29130 bp, 28 predicted proteins | sample UWRJL208509C2_FD_180944 | JGI IMG/M metagenome (GOLD analysis project Ga0247742, IMG submission 180944) | Plant litter microbial communities from Arlington Agricultural Research Station in Wisconsin, United States - UWRJ-L208-509C-2 | ecosystem: Environmental > Terrestrial > Plant litter >...
GCGGCGTTCGTGCGCGCGGCGGCGGAGGCCGGGCTGGCGGAGGCGCAAGCGGTGCTCGGCCAGATCTGCCTCGATGCGGGAAACGCGCGCGAGGGGTTCGACTGGTTCGTCCGCGCCGCCGCGCAGCATCACATCATAGCGATCAACATGGTCGGGCGCTGTTACGATCTCGGCTGGGGCACGCCCGTGGACAAGGCGCGCGCGGCGGAATGTTACCGCGTCGCCGCCGAGGCCGGGCTCGATTGGGGGATGTACAATTACGCGACCCTGCTCGCGCTCGGCCACGGCCTTGTCGAAGACAAGCCCGCCGCGCTCGACTGGTTCCGCAAGGCGGCGGCGCTCGGCAACGCCAAGGCGACCAACTTCGTCGGCAGCTTTTACGAAGACGGCTGGGTGGTGCCGCGCGACCTGACTCGCGCCGCGCTCCATTACGCGCGCGCCGCACAGGGTGGCGATTTTCGCGGCGCGTTCAACCACGCCCGCATGCTCGCCGCTGCCGGCCGAATCGACGAAGCGCTCGACTGGCTGCGGCGCACCGGCGCAACCGCCACCGCCGCCTTCATCGAAAAAGCCGCCGACTGGCTCGCCAAAAGCGATAATCCGGCGCTGCGCAGCCGTGGCCCGCAAGCGCTGCGGGCGGATGCCCCTCGAGCGGATTAGCCCGCGTCGCGCACGCGCTCATGGTGGCGAATCACTTCGTCGATGATGAAGCGCAGGAATTTCTCGCTGAAATCGGGGTCGAGATCGGCCTGTTTGGCAAGCCCGCGCAGCCGCGCGATCTGCGCGTCCTCGCGCCCCGGATCGGCCGGCGGCAACCCGGCGGTGGCCTTGTAGCGGCCGACCGCCTGAGTCACCTTGAAGCGCTCGGCAAGCAGAAAGACCAATGCCGCGTCGATATTGTCGATGCTCTGGCGATATCCTGCCAGCGTGCCGTCGGTCATAAGGGCCTCCATCCGCCAATCGCGCGCCTTTTGCGCAGGCGAGGATCGGTACGCAAGTCCATTGCGGGCTTGCCTTTGCGCGCCACTCCCGCCACATCGCCCGGACATGAGCGCCACGATCCACCGCCTCGACCAGCGCCCGGCCCCATCGCTCGACCCGATGGTTGCGCTGATCGCCGCTGACATGAACCTCGTCAACGCGGTCATCCTCGATCGCATGCAGTCCGACATCCCGCTGATTCCGACGCTCGCCGGGCATCTGATCGCCGGCGGCGGCAAGCGGATGCGGCCGATGCTGACGCTCGCGAGCGCGAAATTGCTCGGCTACACCGGCACGCGCCATCACCGGCTGGCGGCGGCGGTCGAGTTCATCCACACCGCGACGCTGCTTCACGACGATGTCGTCGACGGTTCGGACCTGCGACGCGGCAAGCGCACCGCGAACCTGATCTGGGGCAATCCGGCCAGCGTGCTGGTCGGGGATTTCCTGTTCAGCCGATCGTTCGAGCTGATGGTCGAGGACGGCAGCCTCAAGGTGCTCAAGATCCTGTCGAGCGCGAGCGCGATCATCGCCGAGGGTGAGGTCAACCAGCTCACCGCCGCGCGGCGAATCGACACGCCCGAGGAACGCTATCTCGACATCATCGTCGCCAAGACCGCTGCCCTGTTCGCCGCCGCCTGCAAGATCGCGGCGGTGGTGGCGGAGCGCAGCGAGGCCGAGGAAGCCGCGCTAGACGCCTATGGCCGCAACCTCGGCGTCGCGTTCCAGCTCGTCGATGATGCGATCGATTACGTCTCCGACGCCGATACGATGGGCAAGGACGCCGGCGACGACTTCCGCGACGGCAAGGCCACCCTGCCCGTCATCCTCGCCTATGCGCGCGGCAGTGCCGAGGATCGCATCTTCTGGAAGGCCGCGATCGAGGGCCACCGCGCCAGCGAAGCGGATTTCGCGCACGCGCTCGATCTGGTCCGCGCCACCCGCGCGATCGACGACACGCTCGCCCGCGCCCGCCACTACGGCCAGCGCGCGATCGATGCGCTTGCGATCTTCCCCAACGGCAAGGCCAAGGACGCGATGGTCGAAGCGGTCGACTTCGCGATCGCGCGAGCGTTTTAAGCTACTCCTGCTAAAGCCGCTGTTCTCCCGCGCAAGCGGGAGCCCAGAGTCCCAAGAGCCGCACGCCGGTGTTTTGCTTGGCTCTGGATTGCCGCCTTGGCGGGAAAACAGGATAGGGTTGGGCTGGGGTGCTTTCCCCTTTGTCATGCCGGACGTGTTCCGGCATCCACTGTTCCACAGAACCGGCGGCCTGAGAGCGCGCGGAACGGTAGACCCCGGAACAAGTCCGGGGTGACGGGTGGCTTACCGCCCCGCCCGGTCTCCACCCGCCGCCGCGGCTACAATCGGCGCGCCCCAGCCGCCGCCGAGCGAGCGGAATAGATCGACTTGCGCGTCGGCGATGCGCACGTCCGCCGTTGCCAGATCGGCGTCGGCATCGGCGAAAGTCCGTTCGGTATCGAGCACCGCGAGGAAGTCGATCGTACCTTCGCGCTGGCGGGCGCGGGCGATCTTCGCCGCCCGCTCCGCGCCATCGCGCGCCGCCACCAGCGCCTGCCGACGGTCGATCTCGCGCGCATAATTGGACAGCGCCGTCTCGGTTTCCTCCAGCGCCTGCAACACCGTGCCGTCGAAGCTCGCCAGCGCACCGCGACTGTCCGCCTCCGCCCCCGCGATCCGCGCGCGCGCGGCGCTGGTGTTGGGGAACGACCAGTTGATCAGCGAACCGACCAGCCAGCGGAACGGGCCGCCGCCGAAGATGTCGCTGAAGCTGGTGCCGGTCGAACCGACCGACCCGCCGAGCGTGATGCGCGGATAGAGATCCGCCGTCGCCACCCCGATCCGCGCGGTTGCCGATGCCAGCCGCCGTTCGGCAGCGCGCACATCGGGCCGGCGCGCGAGCAAGGTCTGGCCGTCGCCGACCGGGATCGGCTGGTCGAGCCGGGGCGGATCGGCGCGCAAGGCCGCATCGGCCGGAAGCTCCTGCGGGGTGTGTCCGGTCAGCGTCGCCAGCCGGAACAGCGCCGCCTGCCGCTCGGCCATGACCGCCGGCACCAACGCGGCGCGCTGATCGCGCAGCGTCTGGATGCGGATCACGTCAAGCTTCTCGGCACGCCCTGCGTCGAAGCGCTTGCCGGTCAGAGTCACGGACTTGTCGAGCAGATCGACGACGCGACGCGCCACCGCCAGCCGCTCGGCGGCACCGGCAGCATCGACATAGGCGCGAATCGTCTGTGCGACGATCGCGACTCGCACGGCATCGGCATCCGCCGCCGCCGCGCTGACATCGCCCTTCGCCGCTTCGATATTGCGCCGTACACGGCCGGCGAGATCGAGTTCGTAGGACACATCCAGCCCGAGCGCGATCTGCTCGGTCTCGCGCGCCCCGCCCGTCCCGCTTTGCAGCGCTGGCAAGCGGCCATAGCCCGGTTGCGCGCTGAGCTGCGTCTGCGGCAGCAGATCGTTGCGCGCGCCCTTCAACGAAGCTCGCGCCGCATCGAGCCGCGCCACCGCGACTCGGATGTCGGTGTTGGCGGCGAGCGCGTCGCCGACCAGCCGGTCGAGCACCGGATCGTTGTAGAGCTTCCACCAAGTATCGTCGGGCGCGGTCGCCGCCACCGCCGGGCTGGCCGCGCCGGCGAAGCCGCCGACCGCCTTGGGCGTGGGCACGGGCGCGATATAGTTGGGTCCAACCGCGCAGGCCGACAGCGCCAGTGCCGAGATCGTGGCTAACAGGGTCTTCTTCATGACAGTCCGCTCCTATTCGGCGGGATGAAGCTGGGGATGGGTCGGCTCGGCGGCGGGCCGACGGCGGGCGAGGCGCAGCGCCAGCGCCCGGCACACCACGTAGAAGGTCGGCGTGAAGATCAGGCCGAACGCCGTCACCCCGATCATCCCGAAGAACACCGCCGTGCCGAGCGCCTGACGCAGTTCGGAGCCCGCGCCGCTCGCCGTCACCAGCGGCACAGCGCCGAGGATGAACGCGAACGAGGTCATCAGGATCGGCCGCAACCGAGTCCGCGCCGCCTGTACCGCCGCCTCGATCGGCGACAAGCCTTGTTGTTCCTCGGCCTGCTTGGCGAACTCGACCACGAGGATCGCGTTCTTCGCCGCCAGCGCGATCAGCACGACGAGGCCGATCTGGGTGAGGACGTTGTTGTCCATGCCGCGCAGGTTCACGCCGATCATCGCCGCGAGCAGGCACATCGGCACGATCAGCACGATCGCGAGCGGCAGCGTCACGCTCTCATATTGCGCCGCCAGCACGAGGAAGACGAACACCACCGCCATGCCGAAGACGATGCCCGCCGTGCTGCCCGCCGCCTGCTGCTGATAGGCGATGCCGGTCCATTCGGTCGAATAGCCCTTGGGGAGCGTATCGTCGGCGAGCTTCTGCATCGTCACCAGCGACTGACCCGAGGAGAAGCCCGGCGCGGTATCGCCATCCACCTCGACCGCGGGCGCGAGGTTGTAGCGCGTCACGCGGTACGGCCCGGTCTTGTCCTCGAAGGTCGAGACCGATCCGACCGGCACCATCTGCCCCGAGTTCGAGCGCGTCTTGAGGTTGGCGATATCGGCGGGCGTGCGGCGGAACGGCGCGTCGGCCTGCGCGGTGACGCGGTAGGTGCGCCCGAGCAGGTTGAAGTCGTTGACGAAGGCCGAGCCGAGATAGACCTGCAACGCCTCGAACACGCGCTCGGGCGGGACGCCGAGCATATTGGCCTTGGCGCGATCGACATCGGCGAAGATGCGCGGCGTCGAGGTTTCGAAGAAGGTATAGATCTGCTTGAGGCCCTTGGTCTGGTTGGCCTTGCCGATCAGCCCATAGGCGGCGCCGGCAAGCTGGGTATAGCCCCGCGCCTCCTGATCCTTGACCATGATACGGTAGCCGCCGGCCGAGCCGATGCCCTGGATGAGCGGCGGCGGCACGATCAGCAGCCGCGCCTCGTTGATGTCGGCGGTCGCCTTGCCCGCCTCCGCCATGATGCTACCGAGCGTCACGCCGAGCTTGGCGCGCTCCTCGAAGCTCTTGAGCGGGATGTAGGCGGCGGCGGCGTTGGGGGCGAGCGTCTGCGAGGGGCCGTCGAACCCGGCGAGCATCACCGCGCCCTTGACGCCCGCGAGCGGCAGGATGCGCGCGGCGACCTTCTGCATCACCTTGTCGGTACGATCGACCGAAGACCCCGGCGGCAACTGGATGACGGTGAGGAAATAGCCCTGGTCCTGCGCCGGGATGAAGCCGGTCGGCGTTACCCAGAACACGCCCACGGTCAGCGCGATCATGCCGGCATAGGCGAGCATCATCCTGCGCGGCGCCTGCACCAGACGCAGCGTCAGGTTCGCATAGCCATTGCTCAGCCGCTCGAAGCCCCGGTTGAAGGCATCGCCGGCGCGCGTCACCGCCCGGCCGATGCGGCCCTGTTGCCGGGTCTCGCTCGGCTTGAGCAGCAGCGCGGCGAGCGCAGGCGACAGCGTCAGCGACAGGATCAGCGAGATGATCGTCGCGGTCGTGATCGTCACCGCGAACTGGCGGTAGAACGCGCCCGACAGGCCGGTGAGGAACACCGTCGGCACGAACACCGCAATCAGCACCAGCACGATCGCGACGAGTGCGCCCGAGACCTCGTCCATCGAAACCCGCGCCGCATCGAGTGGCGACAGCCCGTGTTCGAGGTTGCGCTCGACATTCTCGACCACGACGATCGCATCATCGACGACGATGCCGATCGCGAGCACCAGCCCGAACAGCGACAGATTGTTGAGCGAATAGCCCATCGCCGCCAGCACCGCGAAGGTGCCGATCAGCGAGACCGGGATCGCGATGACCGGGATGATCGCCGCGCGCCATTTCTGCAAGAAAACGAGGATGACGATGACGACGAGGATGATCGCCTCGATCAGCGTGTGCTTCACCGCGTCGATCGACTGCGAGATGAACTCGGTCGGGTTGTAGATCACGCGGTAGGCGAGACCCTTGGGGAAGTGCTTCTGCGCGTCGTCCATCGTGGCGGTGACGGCCTGCGCCGCAGCGAGCGCGTTCGAGCCGGGCCGCTGGAACACCGCGAGGATGACGGTCGGCTTGCCGCTCATATAGGTGTTCGAGCCGTAATCCTGCGCGCCGAGTTCGACCCGCGCGACGTCCGAAACGCGCACCTGACGGCCATTGGCATCGGTGCGGATGACGACATCGGCGAACTGCTTGGGGTCGGTCAGCCGGCCCTGAGTCTCGACGTTGAGCTGGTAGGCGTCACCCTGCGAGTATGGCGGCTGGCCGAGCGTACCGGCGGCGACCTGGACGTTCTGCGCGCGCAAGGCGGCGACGATTTCGCCGGCGGTCAGATCGAGCGCGGCGGCGCGGCCGGGATCGATCCACACGCGCATCGAATAGTCACGGCTGCCGAACAATTGCACGTCGCCGACGCCGTCGATCCGGGTCAGCCGGTCGCGGATTTGGGTGAGCGCGTAGTTGGAAACATAGCCGCGATCGAGCGAATTGTCGGGCGAGATCAGATTGACGACCATCAGGAAGTCGGGCGAAGTCTTGCGCGTCACCACGCCGAGCCGCTGCACGTCTTCGGGCAGGCGCGGCACCGCGATCGCCACGCGGTTCTGCACCAGCACCTGCGCGGCATCGAGATTGGTGCCGATCTTGAACGTCACGGTGATCGTCAGCTTGCCGTCACCCGTCGATTGCGACGACTGATACAGCATGTTGTCGACGCCGTTGATTTCCTGCTCGATCGGCGTGGCGACGGTTTCCGCCACCGTCTCGGCATTCGCTCCCGGATAGACCGCCGAGACCGTGACGGTCGGCGGAACGATATCGGGATATTGCGACACCGGCAGGCCGACATAGGCGATCGCCCCGACGAGCGTGATGACGACCGCGATCACCGCGGCGAAGATCGGCCGCGTGATGAAGAAGCGCGAGAGGCGCATGAGTGTTCGTCCTTGAATAAAGGAAACGTATTCGCTCGGGCAGTGCCCGCCACGCGCACCTCTCCGTTCGTGCTGAGCTTGTCGAAGCACGTGTCCGGGACACGCCCTTCGACAAGCTCGGGGCGAACGGCAGGCGGTGGCGGAGCGCGTTACCGCCCGAAGGTCGCCTCACCGGCGAGCGGTGCGGTCACCGGGGCAGCCGCTGCTTGCGCCTCAGGTGCGATTCTGCCGAGCGTCGGCGCGACCTTGGTGCCCGGTATCGCCATCTGCACGCCGGTGATGACCACCCGGTCGGTCGGCGCGAGGCCAGAGCGCACCACGCGCAACCCGTTGACGACCGGCCCGAGAACCACCGGCTTGGCGGTGACCTGATCCTGTCTGTCCACCGTCAGCACGATCTTGCGCGCCTGATCGGTCTGCACGGCGGCATCGGGCACGAGCAGCGCGCGGGTGGTGCCGCCATTGGCGAGCCGCATGTTGCCGAACATGCCGGGGGTGAGGAAATACTTGGGATTGTCGAGCACCGCGCGGCCGCGGATCGTGCCCGAACGCTGGTCGAGCGCATTGTCGGTGAAGTCGAGCTTGCCCTTCCAGCGATGCTCGCCCTCGTCCTGCAACTGGATCTCGACCGGCGCGGGGGCAGCGCCGGGCTGGCGGTTGCGCTGGGTTTTGAGGTACAGCGCCTCGGACCCGTCGAACTCGAAATAGATCGGATCGAGCGCGTTGATCGTGGTCAGCACAGTGCCGCCCGTCCCCTCGCCGCCGGCGACCTGATTGCCCGGGTCGACACGGCGATCCGAGATTCGCCCGCCGATCGGCGCGCGGACCTGGGTAAATTCGACGTCGAGGCTGCGCGCTCGTACCCGCGCCTGCGCCGCCGCCAGCGCGGCACTCGCCGCCTGAACCTTGGCGCGCAGCGAATCGACTTCGCCGGCCGAAACCGCTTCGTCATCGACCAGCCGAGTGGCGCGGCCGAGATCGGACTTGGCGAGCGCCAGCGCACTCGCCGCGCTGGCGACGTTCGCCTTGGCTTCGGCGAGCTGCGCCGCGAACGGCCGCGCGTCGATCGTGAAGAGGAGTTGCCCCTTGTTAACGATATCACCGTCGCGGAAATGGACGCCGGTGACTTCACCGTTGATGCGCGGCCGAATCTCGACCGTGCGGCTCGCGGCGAAGCGGCCGATGTAGTCGTCCCATTCGTTTACGTCACGCACCAGCGGCGTCGCGACCGTCACCGAAGCGGGCGGCATCGCCGCGACGGTCGGCGCGGGCGCGGCGAGCTTGGCGCCGGCATAGCCCACCACCGCGAGCGGCAGCAGGATCGCCGCGCCGCGCTGCCAGCCCGGCATGCGCGACCATCGTCGGGTGACGGGCGTCGCGCCCTCGACCGTGATCGGGGTTTCCATGTTCATGCGGCGATCTTCCACGCGAGCGAACCCATCGTGCCGCCGGTGATGCTCGCTACCAGCAGTTCGGCCTGCGCCATCGTGAAGCCGGCGTTGAGGAAGCCCGTCACTTCGGACGCCGGCAGCGCATAGCCGCGCCGCCAGGCATGCACCGCCAGCCGGCGCAGCGTCTCCAGCTTCGGCTCGGCAAGCCGCGAAGCCTTGCCGAAGCCGAACAGCCCGCCGAACGCGCGCGAAATCGCGCCGGGTTCGTCGAGGCTGCTGATCCGGTCGCGCCGCGCGACCGCGATGACGCTCCATTCGAGCGCGGAGAAGCTCGGTGCGGCGTTGGCCGTGGTTTTCGCGGTGTCGCGGCTGGCGCCGGGTGCTGCGAACGGATGTTCGAGATCGAGATAAGCCATCATACGTCCCCTTGGACAGCCACGCGCCAACGGCCACGCGAACGCACTCGTGCGACGCGGTGAGACCGGCAGTTTGGGCAAGATTCGGGCGGCGCGGAAAAGCGGAACATCGCCCACCCGCGTCTAAGATACAAATGTGATACGCAGGGCAGTCGCATACATGCGACCGCCGGAATCAACAGGTCGGTCTAATCATCGGCGTTTCCTTCGCCTCGATGCCAGGCTGACGTACCGACCTAGCTTCACTACCAGTCGGTATATAATGGTACGCTGCACCGCGTCAACAGCATTCTATACCGATAGGTAATTATTTCGTCGGCCATACCGAAAGGCTGGTCTCGACGAGCTGCGACAGATTGGCGCAGCACGCCCCCGAACCCGCCTGCACCGACAGGCCCTGCATGATCGCATAGAGGAACCGCGCCAGCGCATCGGGTTCGAGCCCCTCGGGAAACTCGCCCTCATCCTTCGCGCGCTGGAAGCGCGCCACCAGCGCCGCCTCCGACGAGGCGCGCCGGGCGATCACGTCGTTGCGGATCGATTCGGCTTCCGCCCCGCACGAGATCACGCTCATGATCGCCATGCAGCCCTTGGGATCATAGGGGTTCATCTGCAGTTCGAGCGCACCGCGCAGCAGGCGTTCGGCAACGCCGCGTGCGGTCGGCGCCGAGAGCGCTTTCTCGGTATAAGCGAGCTTGTCGCGCTCGTAGAGGTCGAGCGCCTTGTGGAACAATTGCTCCTTGTTGCCGAACGCGGCGTAGAGGCTCGGCTTGGTGATGCCCATCGCTGCGGTCAGTTCCGCCATCGACGCGCTCTCATAGCCGTTGCGCCAGAACACGCGCAGCGCTGCGGCGAGGGCCGTGTCGAGATCGAACTCGCGCGGCCGCCCTTTCGAGGGCGCAATGATGTCAATCTGTTCCATACCGATCGGTATATAGGTATGGGCGCCAGCGGAGTCTAGGCGTAGCCGCAGCCGTGTCAGCTATGGTTGCGCGGGTAGATGATGATCGAGAGATAGCGCATCGGGAAGTTCACGAGTTCCTCCGGCCCGTGCTGCGCGCCGGAATCGAACATCATCGTGTCGCCGGGGGTGAGATGGAAGGTCTCGCTGCCGTGGCGGTATTTCATGTCGCCTTCGAGCATGTGGATCAGCTCGACCCCCGAATGGCTGAAGCTGGTGTGTGGCGTCGCGCGCTCGTCGAGCGTGATGAGATACGGTTCGACGACGACATCGCCGCGCGAGAGATGCCCGAGCAACTGGTAATTATGCCCCGCCTTGGTGCCACGCCGCTCGATATGGACCCCGCGCCCGGCCGGCACGAACGAGCAATCCTGCCGCTCCTCGACGCTTTCGAACAGCGACGAGATCGGCACCGAAAGGGCATGGGCGAGCGACTGCACCGTGGTCAGCGACGGCGATATCTGGCCGTTCTCGATCTTCGACAGCATGCCGAGCGAGATGCTCGCCGCCGTCGCCAGATCGGAGACCGAGAGATCCTGCCGGCGGCGCAGCAAGCGGATCTGCGTGCCCAGCGCGCGCTCGAGCGTGCGTGTTTCGGTGGTCGGCGCGCTCGATACGGTGCGCAGTTCCTCGATCTCGGCGGCTGCGGTCTCGATATCGTTCACCAACTTGGGCACGTCGCATACTCCTTCACTGTAGGCTCGTGCTGGTCGAGCCGGGAGCCGCGCTGTCCGGGAACATGGTAGCGGCTCGCTGCTGCCCCAATCGCGCCATTGCCAGCGATGCGCAACAGCGATGTCGGCGTCAGCGCCCGTAGATGCGATCGAGCACCTCGGCGGAACGGACGAACTGCTCGGCCTGCGGATCGAAACCGGGTGCCCGCGCGAGCTGTTCGGCCCAGGCGGCGGCGGCGCGGCCACCCCAGTCGTCGGGCGGGTCGGCGAGCCGCGTGGCGGCGGTGCCGTTGAACCGTTCGGCGGTGAAATCGTAGAACGAACCGCCGATGTTGCGCAGCGCCGCGCCGCCGTCGGTGCCGTAGAACGCCGCTTCGATCACCGCGTCGCGCCCGGCATTGAGCCGCCACGAACAGGCGAGCCGCACCTGCGTGTCGCCCGCCGCGAACTGCGCGACGGCATAATCCTCGACCTCGTCCGCCGCGAGCGGCAGGCCGCCGCGCGTCAGCCGCGCGTCGACATCGGCGACGGGCGGGAAGCCGAGCGTCCACAACGCCAGATCAACGAGATGCACGCCGAGATCGATCACGCAGCCGCCGCCCGACTGCGCGGCATTGTAGAACCACGGCTTGTCCGGGCCGTAAGCGTTGTGGAAGGTCAGATCGACCGCGAACACCCGCCCGAGCGCCCCTGACCGAACCAGACCGGCGATGTGGCGCATTGCATCGGTGTGGCGATACGACAGATCGACGCCGAGCAGCCGGTCGGCGGTGCGCGCGGCATCGACGACCGATTGCGTCTCGGCGGCGGTGCGGCCAAGCGGCTTCTGGCAGAACACCGCCTTGCCGGCCTCGAACGCCTCGATCGATTGCGCGGCGTGGAGCGCGCTCGGCGTCGCGATCACCACGCCGTCGATGTCGAGCGCGAGCATCGCCGCGAGCGTCTCGACGACCTGCGCCCCTGGGGCGAGCGCCTGCGCGTCGGCGACGCACTCCGGCGACGGATCGCAGATCGCGACCGCTTCGACCGCGCCGGTGGCGAGCATCGCCGCCATGCGGTGACGACCGATCCAGCCAGTGCCGAGGAATCCGATCCGCGGCGTCATGACAGCATCACCAGCGCCTTGACGAACGCGCCGGGCTTGTCGCGCGTAGCATCGAGCGCATCGCCGAGCTGATCGAGCGTGTAGCGGTGCGTGTAGAGCGGCGCCGGATCGAGCCGCCCGCTCGCCACCGCATCTATCGCCTCGCGCAAGCCCTGCATCTGCACCGCAGGGTCACGTTCGTGCGCGTTGATGACGTCGATGCCCTTCCAGTTCCAGGTCTGCATGCTCACCTGACGCGGCCCGTCCTGATGATAGCCGGCGATCACCAGCCGCCCGCCGAAGCCGATCAGCTCCCCCGCCAGATCGAGCGGCCATTGCTTGCCGACCGCTTCGATGACGCGCTCGCACATCGCCTCGCCGGTGAGCGCCTTGACCTGGTCGATGATCGCATAATGATCGTGCATCAGGATCGTCTCGGCCGCACCGTAATGCCGCGCGAGATCGAGCGATTCCTGCCGCCGCGAGATCGCGATGACGCGCGCGCCGGCATCGCTGGCGAGCTTGGTCAGCACCGCGCCGAGAAAGCCGATGCCGATGATCGCGACGGTCTGCCCGGTGCGGATGTCGCTGCGACGGAAGATGTTGAACGCGCAGCCGAGCGGCTCGCCCGGAAACGGCTGGCCCGCCAGCGCGGCCGGCAGTTTGGCGATCATGTCGGCCGGTGCGACATCATAGTCGGCGAAGCTGCGGTAGGACAGCGCTGCGACGCGGTCGCCCGGCGCGAGGTCCGCGACGCCTTCGCCCACCGCGTCGATCGTCCCCCAGCCCTCGTGGCCGAGGCCACCGGCATCGCCCGGATAGGTCATCCACTCCTGCCCGGCCCAGGGTTCGAGGTTGGACGCGCACACGCCGCAGCCTTCCAGCCGGACGCGTACCTCGCCCTGCGCCGGCTCGGGCGCGACAACCTCGTCGATCCGGATCACGCCGGGTTTGTCCAGCACGGCTGCACGCATCATATTTTCCTTTCCTGCAACTCTTTGGCTGCCGGGCGATTGCCATTCACATGACCAGCCCGACACCACAGATGATCGAAACGCTGCGCGAGAACATCGCCCGGCTGACAGCCCGCGAACGCGCCGAGGCGCATGCCGCGCCGCTCAGCGACCATATCGCCGGGCACATCACCGCGTTTACCGGCTCGATGCGCTTCGTGGCGCTGCATCTGGTGGTGTTCGGGCTGTGGATCGCCATCAATCTTGGCGCGGTTCCAATCGTCCCGCGCTTCGATCCGAGCTTCGTCGTACTCGCGATGGTCGCCTCGGTCGAAGCGATCTTCCTCTCCACATTCGTTCTCATCAGCCAGAACCGGATGGCGACCGCCGCCGATCGGCGCGCGGATCTCGATCTCCACGTCAACCTGCTCGCCGAACACGAACTGACCAAGCTCGCCGAACTCGTCGCGCGGATCGCGGCGAAGCTCGATGTACCCGTCGATCGCACCGAATTTCGCGAAATCGAAACCGATATCGAGCCGACCGAGGTGCTCGACGCACTCGACCAGCGCAGGCGCGAGGAAGGGCTTACGCAATGATGCCCCCGAGCCAGCGCGTCAGTTCGCGCGTTGGGCGATGAACGCTTCCAGCGCGGCATGCGCCTCGTCGTCGGGCATCTGCACCGGCGGATGCTTGCAGAACCACGCGGCGGCGGGCAGCACCGGGCCGGCGAGGCCGCGATCCTTGGCGAGCTTGGCGCAGCGGATCATGTCGATCGCGACGCCGGCGCTGTTCGGGCTGTCCTCGACCGACAGGCGCAGTTCGAGGTTCATCGGCACGCCACCGAACACTTGCCCCTCCATGCGCAGGAAGCAGACCTTGTTGTCGTTCTGCCACGCGACATAATCGGACGGGCCGACATGGATGTTCTCGTCCTCCAGCCGCACCTGCGCGACCGACTGCACCGCTTCGGTCTTGGACTCCTTCTTCGACGCGAGCCGCGTGCGGTTGAGCATGTTGAGGAAGTCGGTGTTGCCGCCGGTGTTGAGCTGATAGGTGCGGTCGAGCTTGACGCCGCGCTTCTTGAACAGATCGGTCAGCACGCGGTGGACGATCGTCGCACCGAGCTGCGCCTTGATGTCGTCGCCGATGATCGGCACGCCGGCCTTGGTAAAGCGGTCGGCCCAGACGGGATTGCTGGCGATGAACACCGGGATGTTGTTGACGAACGCGACACCGGCTTCGAGCGCGCATTCGGCGTAGAATTCGCTCGCCGCCTGCGACCCGACCGGGAGATAGTTCATCAGCACGTCGGCCTTGCTCTCGCGCAGCAGCGCGACGACCTCGTCCTTGCTCGGCTCGGCTGCGTCGGACAGGCGGAAGGTGCGCTCGTCGGGATAGTCCGCCATGTGATCGGCGACGCCATCGAGTACGCGGCCCATGCGGACTTCCGTGCCGGTCGGCTCGATGCTCGCACAGAAAACGGCGGTGCAGTTCGGCTTGGCGAAGATCGCCTCCGCCACATCGCGGCCGACCTTGCGCGTATCGACATCCCACGCCGCGACGATGCGGATGTCGCTCGGTTCGTAGCCGCCGAGTTCACGATGCATCAGCCCGACCGTGTCGTTCGCGCCGACACGGTAATGTTCGATGCCCTGGACGAGCGAACTGGCACAATTGCCGATGCCGACGAGGGCGACGTTGATTCCACGGCGGTCGGGGGAAAGCATCAGGCGGCGCTCCGTTCGGCGGCGAGACGCTCGTCGCGGTTGAAATCGAGAGGGGTGAGTTCGGGCACGCGCGGCGCGACCAGCGGGGTTTCCGGCGCGGCGACGCCGGCGCTCGATGCGCCGGCCGGGGCGTAGCGGTCGATCATCCACGCGCAGAAATCGGCGAATTGCTGCGGGTCGCGCGCCGGGCTGGTATGGTGCGGCGCGACGCCGAGATGTTCGGGGGTGAAGCAGAAGGTGACGGTTACGTCGAAATCGGCGAGCGCCTCCATCTGCCGGTCGAACCAGTCGATCGCATTGGGGCGGAAGCTGTCCGCCCAGCTTAGCCCGGTGCGGATGCGGCGCGTACCGAGCCGCTTCATCCACGCCACCGCCTCGTCGAGCCGGGGATCGTGGAAGTGGAACCACTGCATCAGCCCGATGTCGGCGGCATGCTGGGCATAGGTTTCGAGCGCGGGCTTGGGTGTGCCATCCTCGCGGATCAGCCCGAGATAGAAATGGCGGTAATAGGATGAGCCTTCCGCCTCGCGGTGGCGCGTCTCCGCGCCCCAGCTCATCGGCAGATCGAACAGCGAATACCAGAACACGCGCGGCGCCACGTCCTTGAGCAGCGCCACGGTGCGTTCCAGTCCGAACGCCTGCACTTCCTCGGCGCCGAACGAGCTGACGCCGACTTCCGTCACCCAGACGGGCTTGTCGGTGACCGCCTTGATCTCGGCGATCTTGTCGGGCCACGCCGACAGTGGCCACAGATTCCAGTCGAGCGGAAAGCCGTGGACCGCGACGACATCGACCGCATCGAGCGCATTGTACTCCGCCATCTTGCCGAGCCAGTGCGGATCGATCGGCGACATGCCGCCGAGCACGCGAGTCACCGCCGGGTTGATCGCGTGGATCGCATTGCCGGCGCGCACGACATGCTCGGCGAAACGCGACCAGTCGGGGTCGAGCGCCGGGTCCCAGTGCGACTTGTTGTTCGGCTCGTTCCAGAGCATCGCCGCTTCGATCACTTCAGAACCCCCTTCGATGGATAGACCGCCGCCGGGCCGTGCTCGGCATAGGGCACGGGCGCGGTGCGGCAGAGATAGACGTCGGCCTCTGGATTGGCCTCGATCGCGAAGCCCGCCGCGCGCAGCATCGCCTGGCTGCCGGCGGCGTTGGGCGCCCACCAATTGCTCCAGTCGTGCGCGAATTCGCGTTCGATGAAGTGCATTTTGGGATAGCCGGGATCGTCGAAATAGGCCGGTGGATCATAGGTGCCCGGCACGAAGAACGGATGATCGGCCGGCACCTCGGCGACCGCGTTCGAACCTTGCTGCAATGTCTGGAACAGCATCAGATCGCCCGCGACATGCTCGCGGATCAAATCGAGCGCGAGCAGCGGGTGGCGCAGATGGTAGAGCACGCCCATGAAGATCACGAGATCGAAGCGCTCGCCGATCGCGGCGACATCATAGACCGAGAGATTGGCGAACTCGACGCCTTCGAAGCCGAGCGTGTCGGTCGCCAGCCGCGCCTGCGCGAGATAGCGATCGTCGCTGTCGATGCCGAGCACGCGCGCAGCACCGCGCCGCTTCATCTCGACCGAATAGAAACCCGCGTTGCAGCCGATATCGAGCACGGTCTTGCCGGTGAGATCCGCCGGGATGACGTGCGCGAAGCGTTCGAACTTGAAGGTCGGGTAGTCGCCGAGGAAGTGTTCCGGCGCGGTCGTCACGCCGGCGCCCAGATCGATATTGTGGAACCAGGGTCCGAGCGCATCGATCCGCGTGCGAAGCGCTGCGGTATCCAGCGCGCTCGCGCTCTGGCCGGGTAAATGATGCAATGGGCTACCTCTCGGGCAAAGCTTAGACTTCGTTCCGCCAACGAACATTGAACCATGCCGTTCCCCAAACAGCAACAAAGCGTTGTGACTTGATCTAAGTAAACCTCCGAGATTAACTTAGATAAGGCTAGGCAGCTTTTTACAAGATCTTTGGAACCGTCGCGGTCCTGTGACGATTGCTTTGTTCATGGCCGATCGAATGGGGACATGGATCGCAGCGATGCGCGCGGGCAACTATGATGCCGCGTGGGCGCTCGCAGCGCAGACGCTCGCCGAGCACGACCCTTCGACGCGCGACGATCCCACGCTGCCCTATCATCTGCGCTGGGTGTGGGACGGTCGCGCGATCGACGGGCGCGATGTGCTGGTGCGCTGCTATCACGGCCTCGGCGATACGATCCAGTTCGCGCGGTTCCTGCCGTTGCTCGCGGCGCGCGCGGCGTCGGTGACGATCGAGGTACAGCCGCGGCTGCGCGACCTGATCGCCACCGTTACCCGCGACATCACGATCGTTCCGTTCGATGTCGCGCATCCGCTATCGCCCGCTGACATCGATATCGAGATCACCGAACTCGATTTCGCGCTGCGTGCCCCGCCCGATGCGACGCTGACGCCGTATCTCCGCGCGACCCCAGCCCCGCTGCCGCCGGGCGCGGTCGCGCTCTGTTATGGCGCGGGAGACTGGGATGGCGACCGCTCGATCTCGCCCGATCTGCTGGCACCGCTCTGCCGGCTGGCGCCATGCTTCACGCTGATGCCCGAACCGACCGACCTGCCGGTGCGCAACCCGCAAGGCTGCGCGTTCGACATGGCGGAGACCGTCGCGCTGGTCGCCGGGGCCGATCTCGTCATCACCGTCGACACGATGATCGCGCATCTCGCCGGCGCGCTCGGCAAGCCGACGTGGCTGCTGCTCAAGGCAGACCCCGACTGGCGCTGGCCGACGCACACGCGCCGCAGCGCCTGGTATCCGACGATGCGCCTCTACGCGCAGCCGCGCCCCGGCGACTGGCGTGCCGCGCTCGCCGACGTCGAGCACGATCTCGTCGCACTCAGCCTTCCCGCACTGGAGGATAGCATATGACGCATCTGGCAAGCCCGGCGGTGCCGGTGTCGTGGGGCGAATTGCTCGACAAGATCACCATCCTCGAGATCAAGCGCGCGCGGATCGCGCGCCCGGACGCGCGCGCGAACGTGGAGAAGGAACGCAGTTTGCTCGGCGCGATCGGGGCGACCGCGCTCGGGCGCGCGGATGTCGCGGCGCTGTTCGGGGAGCTGCGGGCGGTCAACGAAGCACTCTGGGAGATCGAGGATGCGATCCGCGAGAAGGAGGCCGAGGCGCGGTTCGGCGCGGAGTTCATCCAGCTCGCGCGCTCGGTGTATCAGCGCAACGACGAGCGTGCGGCGATCAAGCGGCGGATCAACGCCTTGCTCGACTCCGATCTGATCGAAGAGAAGAGCTACGCCGGGATTACCGCCGCGCCGCGCGTGCTCATGGCCGCACCCGCTCATTGAGCGCGATGAGGCGGCCGGACTCGAGATCGAGCGTGGTGCGCGAGGCGGGGTCGCACTCCAGCATGAACAGCCGGTCGAGACCGAGGCCGATCTGCCGGGCGACGACACCGCGAATGATGTCGCAATGCGTGACGCAGAGCGCCGGGTAGTGATCGGGCGCGAGGCCGGTCAGATAGGTGGCGGCGCGTTGGCAAGCTTCGGCCATCGTTTCGCCGCCGGGGCAGCGCGCGGTGGCGCGTTCGGCGTTCCAGCGGAACCACTCTGGATGGGCATCGAGGTCGGCGAAGCTGCGCCCGGTGAAGGCGCCGAAATCGATCTCATCGAGCGCCGGCGCGATCCGGGCGGCGAGGCTGCGGCGTTCGGCGAGCGGAACCGCGGTTTCGCAGGCGCGACGACGGGGGCTGGTGTGCAGCGACGCGATCGGCGTGCCGTCTAGCGCCTCGGCGAGCGCGACTGCCTCGGCGTGTCCGCGTGGGCTGAGCGCGATCTCCGAACGACCGCTGAGGACGTGTCCGACTTCGGCATGCGTGCCGTGCCGGGCGAGGATGACGATCTTCATCGACTCATTTCACCAATATTGCGCGAGGTAAGTTGCTGCTCGAAATCAATCGGGAACAAAGAGGAAGAAGAAGCATTGCCAACGATAAGAAAGCGCAACAAATCTTCACAATCAAGCGCATTTACCGATCTTGATCTGGATTAGCAACATTAGTTGATCTGGATTAACACCAAAGAGGAGGCTACGGCTTTGAGCGAGACAGTCCTGATTACCGGCGGCGCAGGTTTTATTGGTCGTTTCGTCTCGCGCGAGCTGTTGCGGCGGGGCAATCATGTTCGCGTCCTCGACTCGCTGATTCCTCAGGTTCACGGCGCGGGCGAGCGCCCCGCCGATCTGGCGCAAGAGGTCGAACTGATCCGCGCCGACATTCGCGACGGCGATGCGGTCGCGGCGGCGCTTCGTGGTGCCGATAGCGTGATCCACCTCGCCGCCGAAGTCGGCGTCGGCCAGTCGATGTACGAAGTCGAACGCTACACCTCGACCAACGATGTCGGCACGGCGGTGCTGTTCGAGCGGCTGATCGACAATCCGGTGCGGCGCGTCGTCACCGCCTCGTCGATGAGCATCTACGGCGAAGGGCTGTACCGCGACGAAGACGGCAATTTCGTCGAGAATGCCGAGCGCGGCATGGTGCGCGACGGGCAGAAGGTGTGGGATCCGCTCGACGCGCAAGGCCGCGTGCTCGCGCCGGTCGCGACGCCGGAATGGAAGCGCCCGAGCCTCGCGTCGATCTACGCGCTCAACAAGTTCGTGCAGGAGCGCACCACGCACATCATGGGCGCGCCCTATGGCATCGAGAGCGTGTGCCTGCGGCTGTTCAACGTCTATGGACCGGGTCAGGCGCTGTCGAACCCCTATACCGGCGTGCTGGCGATCTTCGCGTCGCGGCTGCTCAACGGCCAGCAGCCGATGATCTTCGAGGATGGCGAACAGCGCCGCGACTTCGTCCATGTAAGCGACGTGGCACGCGCGTTCGCCGATGCGCTGGTGCTGCCCGAAGCGACGGGCCAGACCTTCAACATCGGCTCGGGCGAGGATCGCTCCGTCACGCAGGTCGCCGAGGCGCTGGCGCGCGCGATGGGCAAGAACAGCATTGCGCCCGAAATCGTTGGCAAGGCGCGGATCGGCGATATCCGGCATTGCTTCTGCGACACCAGCCTTGCCGCCGAGAAGCTCGGCTTCGAAGCGCGGCAGGATTTCGAGGAAGGCTTGGCCGAACTCGCCGAATGGGTTCAGGAGCAGACCGCCGACGACAATGTCGCGCACGCGCGCGCCGAACTCGAAGCGCGGGGGCTGGTGGCATGAGCGCTGACGGACGGCCGATTCTCGTCACCGGCGGCGCCGGGTTCATCGGCTGCAACATCGCCGACAGGCTGGCGCGCGAAGGTCATAACGTGATCGTGTACGACGCGCTCGCGCGTGCCGGCGTCGAGCGCAACGTCGCATGGCTTCAGCAGCGGCACGGCGACAGGATCGAGTTGATCGTCGCCGACGTGCGCGACGCCGACACGCTCGGCGCGGCGGCGCAGCGTGCCGGCGCGGTGTTCCATATGGCGGCGCAGGTCGCCGTCACCACCAGCCTCGCCGATCCGCGCGAGGATTTCGACATAAACATCGGCGGCACGTTCAACTTGCTCGAAGCGGTGCGGCAGACCGGCGCGCCGGTGCCGGTGATCTTCGCTTCGACCAACAAGGTGTACGGCGACCTCATCGATCTCGATTTCGAGGCGACCGAGGACGGCTATCTCCCCGCCGACGCCGCCTTGCGCGCGCACGGCATCGGTGAGGCGCGGCCGCTCGATTTCCACACGCCCTACGGCTGTTCGAAGGGCGCGGCGGACCAGTATGTGCTCGATTACGCGCGCAGCTTCGGCGTGCCGGCGGCGGTGTTGCGGATGAGCTGCATCTACGGCGAGCGCCAGATGGGCACCGAGGATCAGGGCTGGGTCGCGCATTTCCTGATCCGCGCGCTCGAAGGCCGCACGATCACTCTGTACGGCGACGGCCAGCAAGTACGCGACATCCTCGAAGTCGGCGATGCGGTGGACGCCTATATGGCGGTGTGGCGCGGGATCGACACCGTTGCCGGGCGCGCGTTCAATCTGGGTGGCGGGCCGGGCAATGCGGTCAGCCTGCGTATGCTGCTCGACCATATCGGCACCTTGGTCGGTGCGGCGCCGGATGTGCAGTTCGACGACTGGCGCGCTGGCGATCAACGCTATTTCGTCGCCGATACCCGCGCGGCGCAGGCGACGCTCGGGCTGGGCGCGACGGTGCCGTGGCGCGAGGGCGTCGCGCGGCTGGCGCAGTGGCTTGCCGCCGAACGCGGCTTGCCGATCGGCGCGGCGGCGGCGGTCGCACTGTGACGCACGGCCCGCGCGCCGAGGGCTTGCGTATCCTGCTGACCGTCGATGCGGTCGGCGGGGTGTGGCAATACGGCCTCGATCTCGCGCGCGGGCTATCGGCGCGCGGCGCGGCGCCGGTGCTGGCGCTGCTCGGCCCGGCGCCCTCCGACGCGCAGCGCGCCGAAGCGCGTGCGATTTCTGGCGCAACATTGGTCGAGACCGGCTTGCCGCTCGACTGGCTGTGCGACGGCCCCGCGCCGATCCGCGCGGCGGGCACCACGATTGCGGCGCTCGCGGGCGATCTGAGCGCCGATCTCGTCCAGCTCAACATGCCGACGCTCGCCGCCACGCCACACACGCTGCCGACCGTGGCGGTGACGCATGGCTGCGTTTCGACCTGGTGGCAGGCGGCCAAACCGGGCGAACCGCTCGACGCGCAGTTCGGCTGGCATCATGACATGATGGCGGCGGGCCTGCGCGCCGCCGACCGGCTGGTCGCGCCGACCGCGAGTTATGCCGCGCTGGTCACGCGCCACTATGCGCTGCCGCGTGCCCCTCAGGTCGTCCACAACGGCCGCGCGCCGCTTGGCCAGCCCGGCGCGGGCGCTCTCGACGACCGGGTGCTGACGGTCGGGCGCTTGTGGGACCGGGTCAAGCGCGCCGAACTGCTCGATCGGGTCGCTGCACGGCTGGCGGTGCCGTTCAGCGCGGCGGGCGCAGCGACCGGGCCGCATGGCGAGCATATCGACCTCACCAATCTTCACCTGCTCGGCCAGATTGACGGGGATGCGCTCGGGCGGCAGCTCGCGGCGCGCCCGGTGTTCGTGTCGGCGGCGTCGTTCGAGCCGTTCGGGCTGGCGGTGCTCGAAGCGGCCAATGCCGGTTGTGCTTTGGTCCTCTCCGACATCGACAGTTTCCGCGAACTTTGGGACGGCGCGGCGGTGTTCGTCTCGGGGAATGACGAGAACGGCTATGTCCGCGCGATCGAGACGGTGATCGGCGACACCGCGCTCCGCCGCCGGCTTGGCGATGCCGCACGCCGCCGCGCGACACGCTACGCCCCACAGGCGATGGCTGACGGCATGCTCGCGATCTACGGCGATCTGCTCGGCGCGGCCGCCCCCGGCGGGAGGATCGCGGCATGAAGATCGTCTATTTCACCCATTCGCTCGCCTCGTGCTGGAACCACGGCAACGCGCATTTCCTGCGCGGCGTGCTGAGCGAGCTGATCGCGCGCGGGCATGACGTGCAGGTGTGGGAGCCGGAAGGCGCGTGGAGCCTCGCCAATCTGCTCGCCGATCACGGCGAGGCGGGGCTCGACGCCTATCGCAGCGCCTACCCCGAACTGTCGTCCTCGGTCTATCCGGCGGACACGTCGCCCGAAGCGATGGTCGATGGCGCCGATCTGGTGATCGTCCACGAGTGGAACGACCATGATCTCGTCGCCGCGATCGGGCGGCTGCGCGCGGCGGGCGGGCGCTTCACCCTGCTGTTCCACGACACGCACCACCGCGCGGTGAGCGACCCGCAAGCGATGCGCGCCTATGATCTGTCGGGCTATGACGGCGTGCTCGCATTCGGCGAGACTCTGTCCGAAGTCTATCGCGGCTGGGGCTGGGAGGGCCGCGTCTGGACGTGGCACGAGGCGGCCGATCTGCGCCGCTTCCACCCGCCCGAGCAGGAAGGCGCGCGTGAGGGCCTAGTCTGGATCGGCAATTGGGGCGACGGCGAGCGCACCGAGGAACTCGAACGCTTCCTGTTCGCGCCGGCGCGAACCGCGCGGCTGCCGCTTGACGTCTACGGCGTGCGCTATCCCGACGAGGCCAAGGCGATGCTCGCGCGGTACGGCGCGCGCTATCACGGCTGGGCGGCGAACGCGCGCGCGGGCGAGATTTTCGCGCGCCATCTGGCAACGGTGCATGTGCCGCGCCGCTATTACGCGACGATCCTGCCTGGCATCCCGACGATCCGCGTGTTCGAGGCGCTCGCCTGCGGCATTCCGCTCGTCTCCGCGCCGTGGGACGATGCCGAGGGGCTGTTCCGGCCCGGCCAGGATTATCTCGTCGCCCGCGACGGCGACGAGATGACGCGCCACCTCACCGCGCTGCGCGACGATGCCGGTCTGCGCGCAAGCCTCGTCCGCAACGGGCTGGAGACGATCCGTGCGCGGCATAGCTGCGCACACCGCGTCGATGAACTGCTCGAAATCACCGCCAGTCTCGCGCCACGCAAGACGACGCCGCAAACGGAACCCGCCGCATGAAAATCGCCTTTTACGGATCGAGCCTGCTGTCGTCCTACTGGAACGGCGCGGCGACCTATTATCGCGGCATCCTCAAGGCGCTCGCGGCGCATGGCTATGACATCACCTTCTACGAGCCGGACGCTTTCGAGCGGCAACAGCACCGCGATATCGATCCGCCCGAATGGGCGCGATCGGTGGTGTATCCAGCGACTGAGGAAGGCTTGCGCTCGGTGCTCGCCGAGGCGGGCGGTGCCGACATCGTCGTCAAGGCGAACGGCGTCGGCGTGTTCGACCGCGAATTGCTCGAAGGCGTGGTCGCGCTGAGCCGGCCAAACGCATTGCGCATCTTCTGGGATGTCGATGCCGCCGCCACGCTCGACGAGATGCGCGGCGACCCCTCGCATCCGGTGCTCGCCGCACTCCCCGATATCGACATGGTGCTGACCTATGGCGGCGGCCCGCCGGTGATCGACGCATACACAGGCTTCGGCGCGGCCGAGTGCGTGCCGGTGTACAATGCGCTCGACCCCGAGACTCACCACCCCGCGCCGCCGCAAGCGCGCTTCACCGCCGATCTCGGGCTGCTCGCCAACCGCCTGCCCGATCGCGAGGCGCGGATCGAGGAGTTCTTCCTCCGCCCGGCCGCCGCGCTGCCGGAGCAGAGCTTCCTGCTCGGCGGCAACGGCTGGCACGACAAGGGGATGCCGGCGAACGTGCGCGCGATCGGCCATGTCGGCACGGGCGACCACAATGCGTTCAACTGCACGCCGCGCGCCGTCCTCAACGTGGCGCGCGATTCGATGGCGCATATCGGCTTCTCGCCAGCGACGCGCGTGTTCGAGGCGGCAGGCGCGGCGGCGTGCCTCATCACCGATGCGTGGGAGGGAATCGAGCAGTTCCTTACCCCCGATGCGGAAGTGCTGGTCGCGCGCGACGGGCAAGATGTCGCCGAGCATCTCGCTGCGCTGACCGAAGACCGTGCGCGCGCGATCGGCGCGGCGGCGCTCAAGCGAGTGTGCGCCGAACACACCTATGCGCTGCGCGGCGAGCAGGTCCACCGCATCTTCCAGCAACACCGCCAGCGACTGACGGAGGCCGCATGAAGCTCGTCGTTCTCGGCCTCAGCCTCGGCTCGTCCTGGGGCAACGGCCATGCCACCACCTTCCGCGCGCTGCTCGCCGCCTATGCCGCGCGCGGGCATGACGTACTGTTCCTCGAACGCGAAGTGCCGTGGTACGCGGGCGCGCACCGTGATCTGGTCGATCCCGACTTCTGCCGGCTCGATTATTATCAAGACCTCGCCGACCTCGAACGCTGGCGCGACGAGATCGCGGCAGCCGATGCGGTGATCGTCGGCTCCTACGTGCCCGAAGGCGTCGCGGTGTCGCGCTTCGTTCAGGAGGCCGCGCGTGGCGTGACCGCCTTCTACGACATCGACACGCCGGTGACGCTCGCCAAGCTCGCGCGCGGCGATTTCGAATATCTCTCGCCGGAGGTGATCCCCGGCTTTGACGTGTATCTGTCGTTCACCGGCGGGCCCACGCTAGCGCGGATCGAGCGCGACTACGGTTCGCCGGCGGCGCGTGCGCTCTATTGCTCGGTCGATCCGCAAGCCTATCGCCCGCTCGACATGCCGAAGCGCTGGGATCTCACCTATCTCGGCACGTACAGCCCCGATCGCCAGCCGACGCTCGACAAGCTGCTGATCGAACCAGCACGCCGCCGCCCCGATCTGCGTTTCGCGGTGGCGGGGCCGCAATATCCCGCCGACATCGACTGGCCCGCCAATGTCGAGCGGATCGAGCATCTGCCGCCCGCGCAGCATGCCGAATTCTACAGCGCCTCGCGCATGACGCTCAACGTCACCCGCGCCGACATGATCGCGGCGGGCTGGTCGCCGTCGGTGCGGCTGTTCGAGGCTGGCGCGTGCGGCACGCCGATCCTGTCAGACCGGTGGGACGGGATCGACGACCTGTTCGCGCCCGACCGCGAGATCGTGCTCGCCGACACCACCGAGGACGTGATCGCCGCACTGTCCCGCCCCAGCGATGCCATCGGCACGGCAGCGCGCCAGCGCGTGCTCGCCGCGCACACCGCCGCGCACCGCGCCGCCGAACTCGAAGCCTATTTGACCGACAGAACGGCGCAGCCAGCGCCGCACGAGAGGATCGCCACCGTGACTGCCAACCCGCCCCTTACCCTCGTCGCCGGCGGCGCCGGGTTCATCGGCTCGCATCTGTGCGCCGAATTGCTCGCGCGCGGCGAGCATATCGTTTGCCTCGACAATCTCCAGACCGCGCGCCCATCCAACCTGCGCGTGCTCGAAGCGCACCCGAACTTCACCTTCGTCGAGGGCGACATCGTCAACCCGCTGCCGGCCGAGATCGTCGCGCTGACCGATCGGTTCACGCGCATCTACAACCTCGCCTGCGCCGCCTCGCCCCCGCAATATCAGGCCGATCCCGAGCATACGATGCTGACCTGCGTGACCGGCACCAGCCATCTGCTCCGGCTCGCCGAAAGCTCGGGCGCGCGCTTCCTGCTCACTTCGACGAGCGAAGTCTATGGCGACCCCGAAGTGCATCCGCAGCGCGAGGGCTATCGCGGCTTCGTCAACTGCACCGGCCCGCGCGCCTGCTACGACGAGGGCAAACGCGCAGCAGAGGCGATGACGTTCGATTTCGCGCGGATGGGCCGCGCGGCGGTGCGGGTCGCGCGCATCTTCAACACCTATGGCCCGCACATGCACCCCGACGACGGTCGCGTCGTCTCCAACCTGATCTGTCAGATCCTGTCGGGGCGCAAAGTCACCATCTACGGCGATGGCAGCCAGACGCGCAGCTTCTGCTACGTCTCCGACATGGTCGAGGGGCTGATCCGGCTGATGGAGAGCGATGCCGACCGGCTCGAACCGACCAACCTCGGCAACCCGGAGGAGCGCACCCTCAACGAACTGCTCGACGAGATCCTCGCGGTGATCGGCGGGCCGGTCGCGATCGACTATTTGCCGCTGCCGGTCGATGACCCGCGCCGCCGCCGCCCCGACATTTCGCGCGCGCAAGCACAGCTCGGCTGGCAACCGCGCGTTCCGCTCGCCGAAGGTCTGGCGCGGACGTGCGCGTGGTTCGCCGACGAGATCGGCGCGGTCGATTTCGAGAACAGGCTGACCGTGGCGGCGGAATAGCCGGAGACCGAGATGTACGACGCGCAACATCCCGACCCCGCCACACCGGCGCGCGACCAGAAAGCGGAACGTCCGGCGCTGCTCATCATCGACATGATCAGCCGCTTCGACTTCCCGCAGGCCGAACAGATCAAGCCCGCCGCGCTCGCTGCGGCGCGCATCATCGCGGCGCTGCGCGAAGCTGCCGAGCAGGCAGGATTTCCGGTCATCTTCGTCAACGACAATTTCGGCGAATGGCATTCCGAACGCTCGCGGCTGATCGAAAGCGCGCTCGACGGCGGCAATGAGATCACCGCCGCGCTCACGCCCAGCGAAGACGATTATTTCATCATCAAGCCACAATTCTCCGGCTTCTACGCGACCAATCTGCCGGTGCTGCTGCCCAAGCTCGGCGTCAACCGGCTGATCCTGACCGGAATCGCCACCGACATCTGCGTGCTGTTCACCGCCGCCGACGCGCACATGCGCGACTATGATCTGTGGATTCCCGAGGATGCGGTCGCGTCCGAAACGCCCGAGCGGGGCGGCTGGGCGCTGGAGATCATGGCGAACAGCATGAGCGCCGAAATCCGCCCGACCTCCGCTCTGTCGCTGGCCGAATGGGTGGCGCGCACCGCCGAGGATCGGCCGGCGCAACCATGACGGCGGGTTACGTGTTGAACCTGCGCCATACAGGGAGCTTGCCATGACGCACCAGCCGCCGATTCCAGAAGCCGCCACCTCGCCCTACCCGCTCCGCCCCGCTCCGATTTCGGCAAGCGCCCCGCCGCGCAAACCATCGCCCAAGGCGGACACCGCGTTGCTGGCCGGGCTGTCCAATACGGCGATCGGCATCGGCGCGGCGATCGGCATCAGCGCAGTCGCCGCAATCGGCGGGGTGGTGTTCGCGCGCCGCCGCGCCAGCGCTAAAACCAGCCGGGGCAAAGCGGACGACACGCGCAAGCGTGGTGCGGCTGATCGCCGCCGCGTCGCCGCCGGCCAGCCCTATGAAGTCTCGTACTTCGCGCGCAAGCACAAGATCAGCACGGCCGACGCGCGCGACATCATTCGGGAAGCCGGGTCGGACCGCAACGCGGCCAATGCGCTCGCGACCAAGCGCGCCGAAGCCAGCCTGCATTGATCGCACGGTGCGTCCCGCCCGCGTGATCGCGGGCGGGACGCACAAGCCTTTACGCCTTGAGGCTCTTCGCCATGTTGAGGTGCGCGGTCACGATCGGCACCAGCCCGCTCGCGAAGGTCTTGAGCGCGGGCACGTCGCCGCCGGCGGCATACGTCTTGAGCGCGTCGAGCGTCTGCTGATGGCCAGCGGTCTGCGCATCGATATAGGCCTTGTCGAAGTCGGCGCCGCTCAGCTTGGTCAGCGCATCGAGCTTCTGCTGCTGATCGGCGGTCAGCGTCGGATCGGGTACGAGCGCCGGGCTGAGGCCGGACGCGACCGTCTTCAGCTTGGCGGTCGATTCGGTATGCGCGGCGATCATCTTCTGCGCGAACGCCTTGACCGAAGCCGATTTCGAGGTGGCGAGCGCCGCCTTAGACGTGGCGATCTCGAATGCGTCGCTCGACGCGGCGGTGTTCGCGAAGGTCTGGCCCGGCGCCATCGCCGTATCCATGCCGTTCATCGTGTCGGCACCGTTGACGGTGTCGGTTTCCGAAACCGTGGTCGTGTTGGCGGACACGTTGCTGGTATCGGTCTTCTGACCGCAGCCCGCCAGCGCGAGCGTCGCTGCCGACAGCAGCGTCAAGCTCTTGATCTTCATACAAGTCTCTCCTGTTGAGCGCGCCGCGCGCGCATGCCCTCAACGGCTCGCCCCGGCGGGTGTTCCGTGTGGCGGCCTGCACGGACCTTTGCACCGCCGGCTTCGTTCCATCTTCCGGTAGCCGGTCAGCGGCGACATGGAGGAACAGTACGCATGAGCATCTTCGGCAGCATCATGGGCAAGATTTTCGGCCACAAGAGCGCGGCCCCTGCGGCAGCGAACGCGGCGCCCACCGCCGCCCCGACACCTGCGGCCGCACCCGCGCAGTCCCCCCCGCAGGCCGCACCCGCGCAGGCGGTCGATGTCGGCGCGGTGCTGTCCGAAATGGCGTCGCTGAAGGGCGGCGGCGGCAATTACCAGTCGTCGATCGTCGATCTGCTCAAGCTTCTCGATCTCGATTCGAGCCTCGATGCGCGCAAGCAACTCGCGGGCGAACTGAACGTCCATGCCGGCGCGGACGGCAGCGCGGAGCAGAACATCGCGCTCCACAAGGCGGTGATGGCCAAGCTCGCCGAAAACGGCGGCGTCGTGCCGGACAGCCTGCGCGGCTGACGACATCCGGGCGGGGCCGCAGCGGTTCCGCCCGCTCTCTCAACTTCGCGCCGGATCAGTGCGTCAGCGCGCTCTCGCTCCAGCCGAGCGCCTGCGCGGTCACCGCCAGTTGCGTGCGGTTGCGCACGTCGAGCTTGCGCATCAGCGCGGTCATGTGCGCCTTCACCGTCGCCTCGGCGATGCCGAGATCGAACGCGATCTGCTTGTTGAGCTGCCCGCTATAGACCCCGCCCAGCACCTTGCGTTGAGTCGGCGTGAGCCGGGCGAACGGCGCCGGTAGATCGCCCGCCGGCGCGGTGCCGGTTTCCGGTGCTTGCTGCCTCATCGTCTTCACACAGCCTCTCCCCATCATGACGCTGCGCGGACAGGACGTTCGACCGCCGCGTGGCACCATTTCGCGCGGGCCCATGACGAGTCTCCGCATTAGCGATGGTATGCGAATTGGTTGGACAGATTCAAGCCGAGATTGCCAATATCCAGACGGTATGTGTCTTTTTATTTCGATGTTGCGAAATGCTGTCGTACAGATACACGCCGAGAGGACGTTTGATCCTGGCGCGCGATCCTCTAATCTGAATCAGGATCGCCGCCCCAAGGCAACGACGCGGAGAGCAGTGATGAGCGAAGGGCGCCTGGCCGACCGGGCCTATGCCGGAATCGTCGAGATCATCAACGGCGATGCGCTCGACGTCGGCGATCGCCTGCCCTCCGAAGCGCGGCTGGCGGAGATGTTCGGCATGTCGCGGACGATCGTCCGCGAGGCGCTGGTCCGGCTCGCGGCGGACGGCATCACCGAAGCGAGGCGGGGCGCGGGATCGTTCGTAAAGGGCCGCCCGTCCGACCGGCTGATCGCCTTCATGCCGATGGATCACATGTCGGCGACGTTCGGCACCTATGAAGTGCGCTTCGTGCTCGAGGCGGAAGCCTCGCGCCTAGCCGCCACGCGCCGTTCGGCGGAGGAAATGGCCGGCATCGACGAAGCGATGCAAGCGCTCCGCAC